>Ga0315338_1000351_pt1 | contig 123128 bp, 115 predicted proteins | sample ASW8metaG_FD_204518 | JGI IMG/M metagenome (GOLD analysis project Ga0315338, IMG submission 204518) | Ammonia-oxidizing marine archaeal communities from Monterey Bay, California, United States - ASW #8 | ecosystem: Environmental > Aquatic > Marine > Coastal | place: USA: California | collected...
CTTAATGATCCAGTAGCCGTGGGTGACCACGCCACTTTGGTTGACGATATCGTTAAATTAACAAGTAAATTAACAGAGGCTGAGGATAATATAAATACTCTCAGGACTATCGATCACTATGAAGGAGCAAAGAATCGTGACAGACACCACAACGACAGAACCAAAGATTAAAAAACAAGGAAAAACTTGGAAAAATAGCCGCTTATTCACCAATTATGAAGAGGCGGATTTAGAACGACTAAAACTATTAACAGAAGGAGCCTGTGATATCAAAATTAAGAAAAGATCCGGAGGCAAATTCGTGGTTAAATCAAGGAAAAAGGCAAATGAGCGACAACAAAATAACTGACTGGTTTAATGAAGCGCCGTCGGCGCCTAATCCATGGCAAGAAGCCAAACCAAAATTAACCAAATCAGAAATAGAGAAAGCCGCGGCCATTTATATATCTTTTGTCGACCCAGATGGTCAATCAGTCCTATATCATATCATCAGAAACAAGTGTCACAGAGAAACTTTTAATAAATGGTGGCCATTAGTGTGTGGACACAACAGAAACCCGGTAGACAATCCTTATTCGGTGGATCAGTATATTAAAGATAAAAATATTGCCGCCATACCCAATGATTGTCCTAATGCTCCATGTCATTGTGGGGCTTGTGATTGTGAATCATGATTCTGGGCGAAACCACAGAAATAGCTAAATTTAGGTCATATCAGCAGGCTTTTATAGAAATGAAAGAAATATTAGCCATGACAACCGATAATTCTAAATTTATTACTTTACCAAAAATAACAAAAGACCATGAAGGGTGGTATGTGGTCACTATCACTATAAAAAAACGAGAAACTGTTTGACATTAACTGGCACTAGTGATATACTGTAAGTGCCCTCTTAGCTCAGCCGGATAGAGCAACAGACTTCTAATCTGTAGGTCATTGGTTCAAATCCAATAGAGGGTGCCAATATGAGTGATTTTTTATTATTTAGCCTCATTGTATTTTACCACGTAATGTTGGTATACACGATGACAAGGAATCCAAACGATTATGACAAATAGCCCAAAAACAGGTGATTTAGTTTACATTATCGACCCCAACGGCGATGAACCTATCATGATGGGTATTGGTTTGGTTGTCGGAGAAACGAAAAAGCACGAGCATGCTCCGGGTATGAATTGGAAAAGTTCAACGCCGGTTTTATGGAACGGCAGAGTAGAATATCTAGATAAGCCATCCTGGATGTTAGAAGTGCTGAGCGCCGCTTCAGACCCCAAGGCAACGCTTAATTTAAATCATTAACTAATATTAGCTGGTGACGTAAAGAACTGTAGGCGTCGTTGATGGGGCGGTAGCGTCTGATTCAGCCACGCCAGTCGTACACCAGTGACTAAACCCAGCACCAAAAGTAATTCCCCCTGGAAATACATAGCTTCGTTTGACGCTGGCAGGACAAAGAAACACCATTGTCGCGGCTGTAGTACCGGCTGTGGCAGTAGCGGCGTTAACGATCTTAAAATAAACAGCAGTGCCATAGCTTGAATTATCGATCTCGACCATATATAATATCCCGCCACCACCGGTCGTATTATCTACTGCCGTCGCCGTTGCTGCTGTATCCTGAACCAATTTGTCGCCCAGCGGAGTGCTTTGATTAGTAACTGTAACTGCCATAATTTATAACCCTTCTTTCGTCCTAAATAGTGCCTTGAAAATAAAATAGGCGACGCACTTGACTTTTAAAAATGAATAATTATACAATGCAGGACACCCACTCCACTCCCGTCTTATGGAATGATCGAATTCATTATTTTGACAAGCCATATTGGATGTTGGAAGTGTTAAAGGGGTCTTAGCTGCTAAAGGGGTCTTAAAAAGTTAAAGACCCCTTAAAAAGTAAGACAAAATGTAATATAATGTTTTTATTATATTCTTAAAGGAGTCGTAATGAGTGAAACAGAAAATGCCGTCTGGTCGTTAGTCTTATCGGCCATATTAATTACAAGTCTTCTCCAGGAAATGACCCCCGTGATCGTGGGTGCCTGTTTTCTCTTATCATATGTAAAATATGATGCTTGGAAGACATTTGAACAAAGAAAGCGCTGGAATAAATTTTACTTTGTATCGTATTTGACACTTGGTGTCGCCTACATACTAATGTATGTTTATTTCGGAGCGCTAACATGAAAGATATATTTTGGTTAGGTGGGCAAGATCCCACACAAAAAAAAGAAGAATTAGATAAAGTATCAGAACTTGCCGGAGCCTTATCATGGCTCGGTTTCCCCACTGCAGGAAGTAAGGATGACGATAATGTTGTTGAGGTAAAGAACAACGATATATATTTCTATTCTGAGGTCACCCGACCCAAGATACTGCTGTTAAACAAGAATCTTTTGGAACTTGGTAAAAATCTAGTCAATCAGGCTAATCTTCTATCCCTTTCAGAACCAGCTAAAATTCAGCTTCGTATTAACAGCTACGGAGGGAGCGTGTTTGCTGGTCTGGCAGCGGTCGACTATATCAAGCAGTCCCCAGTGCCTGTTACGAGCATTATAGAGGGTTGTGCTGCCTCAGCAGCCACCATCATGAGCGTCACCGCCCATCACCGTCAAATTAAACCCAACTCGTTTATGCTTATCCACCAACTTTCAGCTGGAATGTGGGGGAAATATGAGGAAATGAAGGATCAGATGGATAACAATGATCGGCTGATGGGCCTCATTAAAGATATCTATATTGAACACACGAAGATTCCTAGAAAGAAACTTAATGAGATGCTTAAGAAGGACCTCTGGTTTGATGCCGACACATGCTTGGAATATGGACTTGTTGACGAGATCGTTTGATGCCCATTTATGAGTATTATTGTGAGAAATGTGACTGCCATGTCGAAAGGCTTCAAAAAGTTGGAGACCAGCCCCCTCAGTGTCCCACTAATCGGGATAAAAACGACCCCTGCGGCCTTTTGAAGATTATGTCTAAATCCTCGTTTCGCCTTAAAGGAGAAGGGTGGTATAAAGACGGATATCAAAAAAAGGAAAAAGATAAAAGTTAAGACTATATATTCCTTAAAAAGGAGCCACATCATGCTTGAAAGCCACCCTATTTTACAGAATATTTTAGTGTCTTTTTGTTTAGCAATTGCCTTAGTTTGTCTTTAATCGAATATACTTCTGAGCCATCTCTCTGATCTCTTCAAGAGTGGGAGAAAAGGTCAAGAATTGAAACCGGGTGTGGACGGAATGAATCATCCCGATCACCTCACCAGAGGCGTTGAACACCGGACTACCACTGCTGCCCCCAACAGCGGGGACAGAATAAGAAGCATATCGAGTAAACTTTCCGTTGTAATAACCATCTAATGTGGGAATAACACCGGCAGCAAAGAATCCAACGGGAGCAGCAAGGTTAAACGCCCGATCTCCAGGCACGGGTCCCTCACTAGCGATGACAACAGGTTTCCCTTGAAGCCCATGAACAAAAGCGGTGCATAAATCTGCCTCTTTATTCATTTCTAAGATTACAGCGGCATATTGATGACCCTTCTCATCATAAACAAAAAATTCGTCTCCAACGTGCTTGATCTGTGGACTCTCGATATACTTCACCATGTCCGTTACATCACAAACGTGAGCAGCCGTCATCATAAACGCCCCATATGGGACAGTTCCAATTAAAAAACCGGAACCACTCGACCTCATTTTTCTATTAATACATTCATCTGGCTTTCTTAAATTGGGGCAGTACTTCAACTTTACATTCCGATCTATTTTTAAGAAAGCCTGCCTCGGAAGAGTCTGTGGTCTATTTTGTATTAAGGTGTTCGGTATTAAAGATCGGACATCCCGTTCTGTACACCCCACAGCAGCACATGAAAATAGACCCAGAGAGAAAATAATAAGTAAAGTGTGTAAATATTTCATAATAGCACCCTTAAAATAACTAGGCGTTATTCCACGAAAAAACTAATTACTAGTGATTAAACGGTGACAATCCCATGAAAATACACAACATATTCCTTTTATCCTCAGTTTTAGCTTTGCTATTAGTGGCCTCTTGCGGCACAATTTCTTTTACGACCTCTAGGGCTTCCCACAAGGTCTTCCCCCCATCAGATCAAGAAAGCAAGGTGAAATATCCCTGTGTGATAGATTTGGAAGAATCAGAAGGCAGCACAGATATGATGATATGCCCACAACCTGATGGAGACTTTGATCGACTTTATGCCATCGATGCTTATATTGTTAACGACCTTAGTACTAAAGAAGGTCACCTAATCTCTAGAATGCCAGAATTTGATATTGAATAAAATAGGTTGGTAATGACTAAAAAAAAGTATGTTTTAGACACCTGTGTGTGTCTCACAGACGCTAACTCGCTGTTTTCATATGAAGACAACGACATCATAATACCTTTTAAGGTTTTAGAGGAAATCGATAATCACAAAAAAAGGCAAGATAGTGTTGGCATTAATGCTCGAGAAACAATTCGTACTTTAGATGAACTCCGATTAGCCGGAACCCTGAAAGACGGCGTGAAATTAGGCGAGGGAAAAGGTGTGTTGACAGTCAACACCAGTTCTTTGGACAAGCTTAATTCCAGCTTTAATAGATCGTCCCCTGATAACGAAATCATTAGTGTGGCTCTGGCTACTCAAGAAGAATATAAAGACTCGGAAGTAATCCTTGTTTCTCGTGATATCAATATGAGAATTAAGTGTGATTCTATTGGAATGAAAACCCAAGATTACATCGAGGGAGAGACCATTAAACGAAGCGACGGCCTCTATACAGGATTCACTAGCTATCTGGTCGATGATGAAACCGTAGATCGATTTTATGAAGGAGAAGAGATTTATGCCGCTGAAGAGGAAGTCCAACTTTTTTCAAATGAGTTGGTCATGCTAGTTTCTAATGCCAATGAGAAAAAAACAGCTTTAAGCCGCTTTTATGATTATGGAACCCCTTTAAAAAAATTGGTTAAATATGACGAAATCTGGGGCATCCGTCCTCGAAATAAAGAACAAACTTTCGCCTTAGAACTTTTAATGGATCGAAACATTCCCGTGGTTACACTGATTGGTCGAGCAGGAAGCGGTAAAACCCTGTGTGCTATTGCTGCAGCCTTAGAACAAACACTCGAACATGGCCGAGCCGAGTCTCCATATAAAAGAGTAATTGTCTCCCGCCCCGTCGAGCCCATGGGAAAAGACATCGGGTTTTTACCAGGAACTTTAGAAGAAAAAATGCTTCCATGGCTCTCACCCATAAAAGATAACTTAGAGTTTCTAATGGGGGACAAGAAAAATATGGATATGTATATGGAAGAGGGCATGATTGAGATTGAAGCCCTCACTTATATTCGTGGTCGATCTATCTCTAATGCCTTCATTATCATTGATGAAGCTCAACAGTTAACAAAACATGAAATAAAGACTATACTCACAAGAGTGGGAGAGGGAACAAAGATTGTATTTACCGGAGATATCGAGCAAATTGATAATGTATATGTTAACGAAACAACCAATGGGCTCACTTATGTTGTGGAAAAGTTTAAAAACCATGACATCTCCGGTCATATAACTTTAAAAAAGGGCGAACGATCAAAAGTCGCCACTATATCAGCAGATATATTATAAGGAGCAAAATAATGGCTGAAATCGAATTTAATGAAAATGAACAAGTGGTCAACACAGACCTGGAAAAAGTAGTAAACGAAGAGACCCCTGTCAAGGAGTGGCTTGTGAACTACGTGGGGGACAAGATTAGTCCGGAGAATGGTGACGTCACCGTTGGCATGATAGTTGAAACCCTGGCCGAGGAATTCCCAGAGTTCCTTCTGGTGTTAGCGGAAGAAAACTTCATCCGTGGTTACGAACAAGCACTTACTGATGTGGAAGTTGGTCGAGCCATAGCCGAAACCGAAGATTTCACTAATAATGAGTAAATTTAGGGAATACATTATAGAAAAGGAAAAAAACACTCGTAAAAATTATATTTATTTTTATGGGAATATTCCGGTATATATCAAAGACTCGTTGCCTAAAGGTGTCAATATCGAAAGAGTGCTTTCAAAAGTAGAGAAGGCGATTCCTAGATCGCTTATTTACGATCTAGACATGGTGGTGGTTGGCCATATTCCTGAATTTGAGGACCGACAGATTAACGCCTTATATAAAGACAGTGCCATTTATGTCACTAACGCCCAATCATCCAACCAAGATATGGTGGACGACATTATTCATGAAATGGCTCACTGTTTTGAGGAGCGCCACGCTCAAGACATATACAGCGATATGACAATCGAAAATGAGTTTGTCGAGAAAAGAAAGAAACTGTTCCAAATGTTGGCGGACAATGGTCATGACATCCCCGCGAAATATTTTTTAGACCCTGAATATGATGAAGACTTCGACATGTTCTTATATACAGTGGTGGGATATCCAGCTTTATTGACAATGACTTATGACATATTCAGCAGCCCTTACGCCATTACGTCTCTAAGAGAGTATTTTGCCAAAGGTTTCGAAGAATATTTTATTGGAAATGAAAAAAACCTTAAAGAAGTAAGTCCCGTATTGTATAATAAGCTTGTAAAGGTGACAACAAATGAAAATTAATATTAAAATTAAAAATGGCCAAGCCATCTGTGAAATAAAATTAATAGAATCTACTCCAATATATAAACACCCTGGCAACACAGGGCGTCTCATAGACTATGGGAATTTTGAAAAGATCAAACTTGAACAGGTCCAGCAAAAGGTCCAAGAGGCCCTGGGTTCCAAGAGTTCAGTTGATTCCTGTGAATCAGGGCCGCCAGTGCTCCACAATAAAGACAACACGAATAGATCAGCAACCTGGGTTTTTAAAATTAAATCCTTGACATCTGGCCGAAAAAGTGGTAATGTAGTTAGAAAGCAATCTTCTTCCGTAAATAAGAAGACAACAAAATCTAACAAATAAAAATAGTATGAGCCACATATCCTTTTCAGAAATTAAAAACTGGAGCAAGTGCCCCTTTTATCACAAGCTTTCTTATATCGACAAAATTAAGCTTTTTCAGGGAAATCTCCACACCGCCTTCGGAACCGCCATTCACTCAGCTTGTGAAAAGGTTTCCGAAAAAGAAGTGGGAGAACTTATAGAAATATTTCTTACTCAATTTGAGGAAGAAGTTCAACAACTGAAGGAATGTGATAAAACCCTTCATGATGAAATGAAACAGCAAGGTCCAAAGATTCTACGTCACCTAAAGGGGGCGATGAGTGAATACTTTGGTGAGTTTGAGGTTCTTTCTGTGGAAGAGCCCCTTTACGAAAATATTTGGAGTTCCAAAGAGCTGTTGAACTTCAAGGGCTTTATTGATATGGTCATTAGCTCGAACAACAAAATCCACATTATCGACTGGAAGACCTCTACTAAAGGATGGTCACCTCGCCAACGAGACAATGAAATAACTCAATATCAGCTTGTCTATTATAAATATTATTATGCTCAAAAATACGGCATAAACCCAGACGATATTAAAGTTCATTTCGGACTACTTAAACGACAGTATGGCGGCAAGAATAGAGTTGAATTGTTCGAAATAGAGAGTGACAGAAAAAAAATTACAGAATCCCTTAACTATATGGAAAAATTTCTATATAATGTAAAAAGAGAAAAATTCATTAAGAATCGGTTATCCTGTACTTATTGTGAGTTTAAGGGAACCGAACACTGTCCATAATATTGTGAGGTTAAAGTGACAAAGAAAATTAAAGTTCTAACTCTGAGTGATCACCCGATGTCCCCCTCGGGAGTTGGAACTCAAACTAAATATATGATCGAAGCCCTACTTGGAACAGGAGAGTTTCAGGTTTATTCTTTTGGAGGGGCGATTGCTCATGAAAACTACGATGCCACAGCCGTGGATGGTTATGGGAACGATTGGATTATCCAACCAGTCGACGGTTATGGGAACAAGAATCAGATTAGAGAATTCCTTCATCGTTGGAAACCCGACATCATATGGTTTATGACTGATCCCCGCTTTTATCCCTGGTTATGGGATATTGAAAATGAGGTAAGGAGCCACACTCCGATGGTTTATTATCACGTCTGGGACAATTACCCACCCCCTCAGTTCAACCGAAATTTCTATTTGTCTACTGATTTCGTCGCCACTATTTCGAAGGTTACAGACGATATCGTCAAAACAGTGGCTCCTGAAGTAGAAAGTATGTATATTCCCCATGCTGTATCCGACGATGTGTTCAAGAAGCTTGATGAGGAAAAGGTTAAGGAATATAAGGAGAACACTTTACCTCCCAACTCTCGAGACAAATTTATCTTTTTTTGGAACAACAGAAACGCCAAACGAAAAATGTCAGGCTCGATTCTTTATTGGTTTAACGACTTTTTACATGAGGTGGGCCACGATAAGGCAATGTTAATTATGCATACAGACCCGAAGGATCCTCATGGTCAAGACCTCCAGGCGATTATTGGTCATCTTGGCCTGTCCGACCCCTCTCACGGCAACGTCTTGTTGTCTGTGGACAAATACCCTTCCGAGGTATTGGCTCAAATTTATAATTTGGCGGATTGCACAATAAACATTTCGGATGCTGAAGGTTTTGGTCTCGCCACTTTAGAATCTCTCTCTTGTGAGACCCCTATTCTTGTGAATATGACGGGCGGCCTCCAAGAGCAGGTCACTGATGGGGAAAATTGGTTCGGAATTGGAATAGAACCAGCTTCCAAAGCGATAATTGGCTCTCAGGACGTCCCGTGGATTTATGAAGATCGAGTCGCCAAAGAAGACTTTATTAATGCTTTGAAAGCCATGCTTGAGATGCCTCCCGAGGAGAGGGAGGCCATGGGCAAGCTTGGTCGAGCCCATGTTGAAAAGAATTATAGCTTTAACAAATTTTGTGACACCTGGAAGGTGGTTATGAAGGACATTCATGAAAGGCTTGGTTCATGGGATACTCGAAAAGGTTACGATACTTGGCACTTAAAGGAGATGGAATGAGAAAAAAAGTATTAATTAAAGCCCCGCTTTTGAGCATGTCGGGATATGGAGTTCAAGCCAGATTTGCTTTAAATTGCTTGAAGAGCCGTGAAGATGTGTTTGACATTTATGCCCTCAACATTCCGTGGGGAGACACCGGCTGTATTACAGAGGAGACAGCTGAGAAGAAGCATATTGACTTTTTGCTCCACAAAACAGTTGCCCATGTTCAAGAGGGGGGAACCTTTGATGTATCTGTTCAGGTCACCATCCCATCCGAATTTGAGCGTATCGCCCCTTATAATATCGGATATACAGCAGGCGCTGAAACTAGTTTGATATCAGGGCCATGGCTTCAGAAAATTAACACTATGGATCGGATTATCACAACCTCTGAGCACACTAAGAACAGCATTATCAGCACCGTGTATAATGTTAACGACACGACAACAGGGCAATATAAGGGTGAGCTATCTGCTCGACCTCCCGTCGAAGCTGTAAATTACGCTGTAAGAGATATTGAGCCCCAAGAACTGGATCTTGATTTTTCCACTCCCTTTAATTTCTTAGTGGTGGCCCAGTGGTGTGTGAGGAAAAATATGGAAAACACAATCGCCTGGTTCGTCGAAGAATTTAAATTAAATGGAGATGTGGGGCTCGTCCTCAAGATTAACACTGTTAAAAACTCCCTGATGGACCGAGAATATACGACGGCTCGACTTCAGGGCTGGTTGAACACTCTAGGCCCCCGAGACTGTAAAGTCTATCTTTTACACGGTGATTTGAAAGAGGGTCAATTAACGACCCTTTATAATCACAAGAAGATCAAGGCGCTGGTCAGCTTAGCTCATGGAGAAGGTTTTGGCCTTCCGATTTTCGAAGCGGCGTATAATGGCCTTCCGATTGTGGCGCCCGCCTGGAGCGGCCACGTTGACTTTCTAAATGCACCAGAAAGGGGAAAACTAAAGCCCCATTATAATATTGTGAGCCATCAGTTAGATAAGATCCAACCCGAGGCGGTGTGGAAAGGGGTCTTAGAGGCCGATTCTCAATGGTGTTACCCTCAGAAAAATTCTTATCGAAACGCCCTTCGGTCTGTTATGAATGACTACGGAGCGGTGAAAAAGAAAGCCAAGAAGTTACAAAAGTATGTTTTAAAGAACTGGTCACCCGAGGTTATTCATAAACAATTTGTTGATGCCATGGGCGTGGACTTGACTGTCACAGAAGGCGAGTCTTCGAATGAGGACGTTGTAGTTTTTGATTGATGAGAGATATAGTCTGGATAGCTGATTTTTCCGTTCAGGAGATTAGAGGGGGAGGAGAGATCGTCGACGCCCATCTCATGGATCTCCTGAGCCAAAATGGTTATAACGTTTTATTTGCCAAGGCTTCGACTGTTCAGCCAAATCAGGTCAAGGCCAATTTAGATAAGCTTTATATTGTTTCCAACTTTGTTTCGTTAAGAGAGGAAGCCAAAAAGATTTTGGAGCAAGCGGATTATTATATTGTCGAACACGACCATAAATATCTGAGAACCAGAGACCCTTCTCCCTTTCCCGATTATAAAGCCCCACTTAATCAAATAATCAACAAATCGTTTTATAAAAAGGCTAAAAAGGTGTTTTGTCAAAGCACCAAGCACGGCGAAGTGGCGATGAAAAACCTGGGTTTATCAAATATTGTTTCTTTCGGTTGTACCTTCTGGAGCCATGAAGAAAAGGAGGCTCTCAAAGAAGGAACTACAGCCGAGAAATCCGAGAAAGTGGGAGTATTAGAGAGTCAAAATTCAGTCAAAGGCCAATTACAATCGGAAATCTATTGTCGAGACAATCAACTAGATTATGAGTTATTCTCAGATCCTGATTATCACAAATTCATAAACAAATTGGCCACTTATCAGAAACTCGTGTTCTTTCCTCAAGTTTTTGAAACATTTAGTCGACTAGCAGTTGAGGCTCGAATCCTAAATTGTGAGCTAGTTGGAAATAAGAACATAAGTGCCGCTTACGAGCCGTGGTTTAAGCTAAAGGGTCTAGACCTTCTAGAAGCTGTTAACGAGCACCAGACGAACGCTGAGGCCCTTTTTATCGATACAATTGGGGAATTGACCCAAGATGATCGAGAAGTAGCTGATATTACAGTGATTTTGAACATGTATCGCCGCCCCAGCAATATGCCAATGCAGATTAAAGCGATCAAAGAACAAACCGTCAAACCTAAACAAGTTTGGACGTGGATAAACGCTCACGAAGACAACGAAAATTTTAATAGAGACAGTCTTGATGTAGACCGAATTTTTGATAATGATCACAATTGGAAGTTTTATGGGCGCTTTGCCGCTGCTCTTTTAGCCGATACTGAATACGTGGTTGTGTTTGATGACGACACAATTCCCGGTAACCGATGGTTCGAAAATTGCCTGAATACCATGAAAACTCACGAAGGAATGTTAGGAACTCACGGTCTCACACAGGTGGACGAACATTCTTGGTCTGTTAAACGCTCTGGCTGGCCAAGCAAAAACGAAGATGTTGAAAGAGTTGATTATGTCGGCCATTGTTGGTTCTTTAAAAGAGAGTGGTTACAATATTTATGGAAAGAAAAACCGCCAATGTGGGGTAATGGGGAGGATATGAATTTCTCTTATGCTATACAAAGATATGCCGGATTACAGACATATGTTCCTCCTCACCCAGAAGATGAACCCGCCCTACATGGCTCCCTTTTGGGTTATGAATTGGGAGTTGATAGTAAAGCCACTTCTAACAACAATGCTCACAAAACTCACCAAATGTTTTTTACCGAAAGAGACATGTGTGTAAATTATGCTCTTAAAAATGGGTGGAAGACGGTGTATAATATTAAAATTAAAGGAGAAAAAAATGATTTGGAATGAAATAGTTTGTCTTGGAGATAGTTTAACATATGGGGCTAGAGATAGGTTTGGCCGCTCTTATCCCGCCGAGTTGGGAAAGATTCTTTCTGAAAAAACAGGTGAATTTTATATTTGTCACAATTATGGGATAAATGGAGAAACTAGCTCTGATTTGCTAAGGAGAACCTGGAATATATTAAAGGGGAATAAGAGCGCCAAAATATGTTGCCTAATGATCGGAACCAATGATACAAAGAATCCAACCCCTCTTTCGATTTATAATGATAACCTCAAACAAATAATTAACTCTATAAGGGCAAACGGGATGACGCCTGTTGTTTCAACGTTACCAGAACTAGAGTTTTCTCCATATTATCAAAGGAATAGAGGATATATTGAACTCTATAATTCAGAAATAGTCAGGCTCTCAATTGAGCTTAGCTTTGATATATGTAAAATGTCCAACATGGCCGATCTCTTGATCGACGGCGTTCATTTTGACCACGAGGGTTATGTTGAAATTGCCAAAAGATTTTCTAAATCAATTTTGGAACTAAAATGAGAGTTGGGGTAATTGGGAATACATTGTTAACTTCGAAGTGTGTGGATCTAATAATATCTGAGGGGCACACCATTGATTACGTTTTCGGATTATCAAAGGATAAACTCACAGGCAAGGCAAATAGTTGTTTGGAGTTAAAAAGTAAGTGTGAGAGAAGAAATATATCTTTTATAGATTCTGGGGATTGGGAGGACATTGTTGATCGAAATGTAGAGGTCGTAATAGAGATGGGGGATTCTAGAATTGTGCCGGAATCTTTTCTCAATAAAAACAAGGTTATAGGAAATCATGGCGCTTTATTACCTTATATTAAAGGGGGGGCGTCTTTAACCTGGGGAAGGATGCTAGGGACGGGCGAATGGGGCGTTTCTATATTTGAACTAACCGACGAGTTAGATAATGGCGACATAATCAAGACAAAAAAAGTAAAATATACACCAGAAAACACCACAATGGAAGAATTTGTTGAAATTTGTGACCAAGCCACAGTTGATTGTTTAAAGGATTTTTTACAAGGAAATTACAGTCCCACTGGGAACCGGCAATGGCGAGTTAAAGTTAGGAAACACGTTGATTCACACAAAGGTGCCTCGATATTAGACAGGTGCGTGGAGAATAATATTGTTGTTTATATGCCAACGAGAAACACTATAGACTCAGAACTTAAAGAAAAATGGCCGCAGGATTTTAAAAACAATTTTAAGAAAGCAAATAACTCACCATATCCAAAATGGTATGAAAAAGGAGAAAAATCATGATCTTACTTTGTTATGGAACAAGGCCAGAATATATTAAAATGGCGCCCATGATTGTGGCACTTGAGGACTCTGGAATAGAATTTAAAGTTTTGTTTACAGGCCAACATCTAGATCTTTTACCCAGTCAGGCAACTGAAAAAGTAGATTATACTGTAACCATTAACCCCGGAACGAATCGTTTGGATAGTATTGTTAGTACCGTCATGAATATGAAAGACGTGTGGGAAGAGAGTTACGATTTTGTTTTGGTACAGGGAGATACAACATCTTCCTTTGCGTGTGCTTTAGCCTCATTTCACAGAAACATTCCTGTTGTACACCTGGAAGCGGGTTTGAGAACTTACGATAACCACAACCCATATCCAGAAGAGTTTAATAGACAGGCTATATCACGGCTCGCCTCTGTACACCTTTGCCCTACAAATTTCGATGCTCACAACTTGAAAAGTGAAAGCGTTCAGGGAAACATTTACATTGTTGGCAATACAGTGTTGGACAATTTAAGAACTAAAAATATGCCAATTGGTTGGAATAACAGAGTTATTGTAACAATGCACCGCCGAGAAAACCATGAGATAATTCCAGAATGGTTTGAACAACTTAATAGAATAGCTAAGGCATTTGATGAACTTGAATTTGTTTATTATGCCCACCCTAACCCAAATGTTCAACAGCACCTTCATTTGTTGGAGAGTGTAAAGGTTGAAAACGCACTAGATTACGACTCCTTTATCGCTGAAGTCTCGAAATGTAGATTCATAATAACTGACTCAGGTGGTCTCCAAGAAGAGTCTGCTTTTTTGAGAAAAAAGAGCGTAGTTTGCAGAAAAAAAACAGAAAGAATGTCGGGAATTGGCACTTTTTCAACTTTATGCTTCAATCCTATCGATTTGTATGGTATAGTGAATGAGGTGGAAAAAACACATCGAGTACCAGACGAATGGTCGTGCCCATATGGCGATGGTAATACTTCCGCCGCAATAGTCAGTATACTTACGAGCTTTGAGAAGAATGAGTAAAGGTTTTAAAGAAGATTTTTTTGAAATATTAGGAAAACTAAAGAAAGGCGAACATTTTGCCTTCACCAGATTCTCTGATGGCGAAACCTGTATTATGAGAAACGAGAAGCTAGTTCTTGGAAGCGAACAGGTCCAAGTGGGTGAAACCATTCATGATTTTGGATATTCAGAGGACGATCACAAAGAGTTTATTCCCGAAGAACACGCTTTTGTCCGAGAAGCTTTGATTGATTCATTTAAATTTAAAAAAAAGAATTACTTCGTGGGGGCTGGCTGTGGAAACTGTACTTGTTTGATCCGAGAAGATATCCCAATGTTAAAGGAATTACGCCCTGGCGATGAAGAGCACTGGACGAGCCCTAACCTTCTGGTGAATTCGAATTATCCTTTATTCCTCAACCACTTCTTACCTCAATTTAAGAAAAACAAGGTCGTCATGATCTGTAGCAAAGACGCTAGTTTTGACAAGCTTCCTTTTGAAGTGACCAAAGATTTCCGAGTGGGAAGAAATTGTATTGTTAACGACCATCAATTAGAAGGGGAAATAAGAACATGGATGGAAAAGAACCAGATTAAGAATCATGTTTTCTTGTTTTCCGCGAGTAGTTTAAGTGAGATCCTGATTCATAAATTGTTCGAACACGATGATGAAAACACATATATTGATATTGGAACAACTCTTCATTGGCACCTGAACCTGGGCATCGAGAGGGATTACCTCCGAGGATATTGGAATAATATCCCATTCCCCGATTTATACAAGGACTGTAACTAATGAAGCTTGTCAGAAATAATTTTAAATATTGGGAGTTTATCAGACAATTGAGAAATGATGAAGAGGTCAAAGAAGGGTTTGTCCAACAGTCTCATATTACTAAACTCCAGCACCTAAAGTTCATGCTTAAGCATGGGAAAAACTATTATATCTGTTTAAGTGAAAACAATTACACTCCTTTGGGGTTTGTGGGCCAAATTAACGGTGATATTCGTGTGGCTGCCCATCCAGAACATCAGGGAAAAGGCGTTGGTAAGTTTATGATAAATGAGCTAATGAAAAAATACCCACAGAGCTTTGCAAAGGTAAAGTTGGATAATGAAGCCAGTATAAAGTTATTTGAATCTTGTGGGTTTAAAAAGAAATACTATATTTTGGAGAAAGATGCTTCATAACCCTTATAAGATAGTCAAAATGTTTGAAGAAGAAATGGCACACTATACGGGCGCCCCTTATGCTGTTTCCGTCAATAGTTGTACGAACGCTTTATTTCTCGCTTGCAAATATGAAAAGGTCGAGGGCAAAGAAGTCATCATTCCGAAACGAACGTATTTGTCCCCACCCCAGTCCATTTTACAAGCCGGTGGAAAATTGGTGTTTGAGGATGTTAAGTGGCAAGGAATTTATCAATTTAAACCCTTCCCGATATATGATGCTGCCAAACGTTTAACCTCTGGAATGTATATTCCTGGGACCCACATGTGTCTTTCTTTTCATATTAAGAAGCACTTAAAGATCGGAAAGGGCGGAATGATTTTGACAGATAACTTAGAAGCTGTTGAATACTTTCGGAAAGCACGATATGAGGGAAGAGGAGAGGTTAAATATCACGAGGATATAATAGACGAAGAGGGTTGGAATATGTATATGACACCAGAGCAGGCAGCAAGAGGGCTTATGCTAATACAGAATTACCCCGAACACATGCCGGATATTCCAGAGGACCCTCCCTATAGAGACCTCACTGAATTTGAAATATTTAAGGAGATTGAAATCAGATGCCCATAAACCTAGATCATATAGATCTCACAAAAATAAACAAAAGCAACATCAAAGTTGATGTTGGCTTAGCCATTGATGCCCCTCATTCTGCCCACTGGTTGTTAACGGAGCCCCGTTCTTTAGTTATTGGGATAGAGCCAAATCCAGGAAATGTAGAAATACTCAGAAGAGGTCGTGCTGCCCCCGAATTAGATTTCCCATATTTAATAATGGATGAAAACGCCATTTGTAAGCAGGGGGTAAAAATAGGAAATTATGACCCTTCACGACTTGTACTTATCGAGGGGGCTGTGGACAATGTGGGGAATACACCAACCACGATGGATTTTTATTGTACTGCTGCTTCTAACAGCGGCTGCTCGAGTCTCCTCAAGCCCACCGAAAAACTGCCTCACAAAGTCGAAAGCAAAATTGAGGTGGATGTTTACTCATTAGAATACATTTTTGACCAATTGGGCTTTCAAGATGTGGAGGTTATCCCGTTCGTGAAAACAGACACTCAGGGAAAAGACTTTGATGTTGTAAAGAGTTTGGGGAAGTATCTTCCCCGAGTGTTAGCACTAAAGTGTGAACACAATGTACTCGACGACTATGAAAACCCCAATTCCTCAGAGGAATTTTTTGAATATATGTCTCAGAACGGATTTCAGCAGGTTTCCAATAACGGCTGGGATGCTCACTTCTTTAACCGCCGCTATAAAATAACGGGAGGAGGGACTCCCTTTAACTTGCCACATGGAGTATAAAAAATGAATGAACCTAATTTTATCATTGACATGGGGACCAGAAGAACCTTAGTTGAGAGCTTAAGTTCGCCCCAATTTAAAATTGGTGTTGAAGTCGGTGTCCGAACCGGATGGTTCAGCAAATACATATTAGACCACACACAGATGAAGGTCTATGCTGTTGATCCATGGGAAGATAATGACGAATTGGTAGATGCGGAGCATGTCTACGACTCCTGTAAAAAAAGACTTCGGTCCTATAAACACAGGGTGAAACTAATAAAAGGATGGAGCCCCCAAGAGGCAGCTAGATTCAAAGATGGCGAAGTTGACTTTGTATATATTGACGCTCTTCATGATTATGAATCGGTTAAGAAAGATATAGAAGGTTGGTGGCCCAAGATCCGACCAGGCGGCGTCATTTCTGGTCATGACTTTAATAGAATAAAGTGGCCCGGAGTTGTAAAGGCCGTGGAAGAATTTTGTGAAAAAAACCGTGTTCCCTATTTTTTGACCGGTTTTGTTGGAAATGCTGACGCTTCCAGAACCGGAGACTCGGATGAATATGACGGAGATGAACAAAGCTGGGTAGTGGTAAAGGGAGTGTCCAGGCCGTTCCTGGTGGTAAAGGGAACGATAAAACAAGAAGAGGCGTAAAAACTTAATATGATTACCTTTTATCAACTTGGACAACTTGGACGCCTCGGCAACCAGCTTTTTCAATATGCTGCTCTTCGGGGCCTTAGTCTTGAACGAGGATACACAGCCAAGATTCCCCACCCCGACACAAGATCCTGGCACGGCCAGTCATGCCTTTTGGAGAGTTTTAATATTGAAGCGGAATATTATCAAGAACCAGAGCTACTGACAATCAAACAGGCATATAATGAACCGGATTATATGAAGTATGACAGCCGATTTTATCAAATTCCAGACAACACTAATTTGACTGGATTTTTTCAAAGCACATTTTATTTTCAAGGACATGAAGACCAGATCAAAAAAGAACTAACCCCCCACGCCGATCTAATGAAGAGCGCCTCAGCAACCATGGCAAAAATTAAAAGGGACCATCCTGGTTATAAAATCGTTTCTCTTCATTTAAGGCGTGGAGACAATACGGACAACACAGATTCTGGTCAAGTGGAGCTTAATAATTCATATGGTGGAGAAGATCTCACAGAAGATAGTTTTTATTATCAATATTATAAAAAAGCCACTGATATTTTTAAGGAAGAGAGAGTAAAATACTTAATCTTTTCGGGAGGAAAAAGAGAATCAGATGATAATAGTGAAGATATGGAGTGGTGTAAAAGAAATTTTGTGGGAGATAATTTTTTATTTTCCGAAGGGAAAAGCACAATGGAAGATTTTTGCTTAATAATATCGTGTGATTATAATATAATAAGTCATGTCAGTAGTTTTGGGTGGTGGGCAGCCTATTTGAATCCAAGTGAAGATAAGAAAGTGGTCGCCCCTTTACAATACCACCCTGATAGATTAGATATAAATTATAGAGAAGGGTTTTACCCCGAGGAATGGATATTAGTATGAATTTAGTTTTTGATATAGGATTTAACAAAGGTGAGTTTACTCACGAGTGTTTGAGACAATACCCCGATTGTAAAATTGTTGGGGTTGAAGCCAATCTCCGATTGTGTGAAGACGCCCCTCGCCATCCCAACCTCACTATTATTCATGCCGTTGCATCCGATAAAATTGATCAAAAAGTGGAGTTCTTCATTGAGCCTGGTCAAGATGGCATTTCCACAGCCTCTAAAAGTTTTATGGAAAATTCACGGTTTACAAAAGGGAGTTTATATCTCCACCCTAATTCGGCCCATTGGCTTCCCCCCATTGAGGTTAACTCCACGACAGTCGACAATATTATAGATCGATTCGGAAAGCCATCATTGATTAAAATAGATGTGGAGGGTTACGAATACGAGGTCATCAGAGGCCTCAACCAAAAAAGCGGCCAAATTTGTTTTGAGTGGCATGAGGAAGGATATGATATTTTATTGAAGACTATCTCACACTTACGAAGTATTGGTTATGAAAAATTTGGCATGATTGGGTATATGGAAGAGGGTGACGTGTTTGAGAGGGTAACCTACTCGGAGAAAGGAGATCCATATTTGGAGGAACCCAATGAATATTTTTCGTGGGAAGAACTCAAAGAAGAAATGGACACTTTTTGTAAGCCAGAACGCCGAGTTGATTATGGAATGATATGGTGTAAATAATGAAGATAGTTTCAGACATGTCTGGAGATTACGCCGATGGCGTCCCGGCCCACTTGAAATTGGAAGAGCACTCCCTGGAGAGTAACAAAGAGGTTCTATTTTATGGATATAGTTCGGTGGAAAACCCCTCTATTCAAAAGACTTATGAGTCCTTTGGAAGAAAAGCGTTACTAAACTTGTGGGCTCCTTGTGAATACATGAACCAGGGGGATAGGCACGGTCGACATGCCATGGGTCAAGTTAATTTTTTCGATGAAGTCTACACCATCTGCCCCCACACTATAGAATGGCACAAGACCCATTTTGAGGGACCCAGTTACAAATATATCTTCCATCCGTTTGATGGAAGTTATTCTCCGAAAGATTATGAAAAAGATGCCGATGTTTGCTATTTTGGAGGCGTCCACGGACAAGATCACGTAGAGATGCTTAAGGCGATGGTCCGGTTTGACTATAGGCTGATATCGATGAGAAACAACCGCCTTGTGACTCACCACAACGTACCTCACCGAACAAAGCTTGATTTAGTGGCAAAAACAAAAATTAGCCTGTGTTGTAATCTTCTTCCTCTAGAGGACATTCATATCGGATTCATTAAACAGTATCCGAGGTGGGATAAAAACGAAGCATTTTCTCACGTAGATAAGCGTATCGCCCCTCAATATAAGTGCCGAGCAGCGGAGGCAGCTTTTTGTCGAAGCTTGTTGATGGTTAAGAGAGATCCGTGGAACCTTATTGAACACTACTTTGTGCCCGACGAAGAATTCATTTATTTTGACAGCAAAGAAGACTTAGTCGAAAAGATTACAGAAGTGTTGGCAAATTATGACAAATATGAAGGGATGATCGAAAAAGCATATCAACGATCTTTAAACTATACATCCAAGCCATTAGTTGATATAATACGAAACAAACAGGAGTGGAAGCATTTAAATGTATGACGTGAAAAACAAAAATATCTTAATTACGGGAGGAACTGGCTTTCTGGGAAAGAACATCGTCCCCATCTTGGAAGAAAGAGGGGCGACCGTGACAGCCACAGGGAGAAACTACGACCTCTCGGATTATTCTAAAGCTAAAGAGCTTTTTACATTAAAAAGATATGACCTGATTATCCATGGAGCAGCTTTTCAAGGAGCAGGCGACTTCCCATTAAAATATCCAGCCGATCAATTTATGATCAATAATCTAATTCACACTCACGCCCTTCACATGTGGAAACAGCATCAGCCCCAGGCCCGTTTTGTTGGAATTGGAAGCACTTGTTCATATCCAGGGAATCTCACTGTGTTGTCAGAGGATGATTACTTTACAGGCCCGCTTCATAAATCGGTGGAGACATATGGTCTCACCAAATGTGTCTTACAAAAAGGAATCGAGGCATATAAAAAACAATATAAGCTCCAGGGAACCACGGTGGTTTTTGCCACCTTATATGGCCCCCACGATGAGTTTGACCTTGAAAAGAGTCATGTTGTATCTGCTTTGGTGAAAAAGTTTTGTGATGCAAAAGAGAACAACAGCCCTGAAGTGGAAATTTGGGGTGACGGAACCCAAACGAGAGAGTTAATTTATATTGAGGACCAAATCAACGGGTTACTTACAACGTGTGAGCATGATGGGGGCCTAATCAACATTGGAACAGGCATCGAGACTTCTATCCGAGATTTGGCAGAGACCATTAACGAACTTACAGGATATGAAGGAAGGGTTTGTTATAACACAGATCGATTTGTCGGCGTCAAGCGAAAAGTATTAGATATTTCATTAGCCCAGGAACTTTATGGATGGACAGTCAGTGAAGAAACAAAGCTCACCTCTCTCAGAGAAGGGCTGAAAAGAACCATCGACTGGTATAGAGCCACTTATTTGGAGAAATAAATGAGTTCAGATTTTTGGAAAGATAAAAGGGTTTTGGTCACTGGAGGGAACGGCTTCGTTGGCAAAAACTTGATGATTAAACTTCAATCGGTGGGAGCCGAGAAGGTGTACGCCCCTCGAAGCACTGAGTGTGACTTGACGGAAAAGATAAATGTTGATCTGCTTTTTGAAACTTATCGCCCTCATATTGCCATTCATCTGGCTGGCAAGGTGGGGGGCATATATGCCAACAAAACTTTGCCTGGTGAGTTCTTTTATAAAAACATTATAATGGGAACGCTAGTCATGGACGCCGCTTATAACTACGGATGTGAAAAGACAGTTGCTCTTGCTGCCGGATGTGGATATCCCAAAAATATAGAAGTGCCCTATTCGGAAGAAGATTTCTGGAAGGGGCTTCCTGATGAAAACACCAGAGCCTATTCTATGGCCAAGAAAAATCTGATTATTCAATCATGGGCTTACCGAGAACAATATGGCTTTAACTCCACGATCTTATTGCCTGCCAATTTATATGGGCCTCATGACAACTTTGATTTAGAAATGTCACATGTTGTGCCTGCTCTCGTTAGAAAATTTGTTGAAGCCAAAGAGAACGGAGACAAACATGTGGTTGTTTGGGGCACTGGAGTTGCAACTCGAGAGTTTTTATATGTCGAAGACACAGTTCAGGCCATCCTGGACATAACCGAAAAGTGTGATGAAAGCGGCCCCTTTAATCTGGGGACAGGAAAGGAAACCTCCATTAAAGAGTTGGTCGAAACTATTTCTCGACTGGTGGAGTTTGATGGAGATATTGTTTGGGACACCACAAAGCCAAATGGCCAGTTAAGAAGGTTTTACGACATGTCGAAGTTTGAGGAAACGGTGGGATATGTCCCCGGCACCACACTTGAAGAGGGTTTACGACAAACAATTGACTGGTATAAAATTAATAAATGAGTTTTTGGCACAGTAAGGAAGTCCTCATCACAGGGGCAGCAGGGTTCATTGGCTCCAATTTGGCAGAAGACCTGTTGGGCGAAGGAGCCCGACTAACTTTGGTTGACAATCTGGAAAGAGGAAAGGTCGAATATATTGAACATATTTTAGGAGAGGTGGAGTTTATTGTTGAAGACCTCAGAAATGAAGAGTTCTGTAATAAAATATGTGAGGGAAAAGACATCGTTATTCATCTGGCCTCGAAGGTGGGAGGAATTGGATATTACACGTCTAAGCCATACCAGGTCATCAATGCCAATACTCAGATTGATTCTAACGTTTTAAATGCCGTAATTGCCAATGGAATAAATTATTATTGTTATGCCAGCAGTGCCCATGTTTATCCTATTGAATTACAAGGAACGGCTGATTCTCCTCTTATATTAGAGGCAGAGGCTTATCCGGCAAATCCTGAACTTTCTTATGGGTGGGCAAAGTTGGTGGCCGAGAAACAAATAGAATATGCCTGTGTGGAAAATCCTAATTTAAATGTGGCAATTGCTCGTTATATCGGGATATATGGCAAAAACCAAGATTACGGGCTGGATACTGGATCTGTAATTCCTGTTTTTTGTAATAGAGCTATAACTTATCCAGATATTAATTTTAATGTGTGGGGAACTGGCCAAGAGACTCGTTCTTATTGTTATATTCAGGACGCGATTGACGGAACAAAGTTGATGATCGAGAATCTGCTTAACAAACAGATCGTGGGGCCGTATAATGTGGGACAACAGTCAAGAATAACAATAGAAGATATTGCTCATTTGGTTATTAACACATCGGGCAAAGACATCCCTATTGAGTTTGATAAAACCAAAGAAACTCTAATCTGGGGCCAGTGGTGTGATTGTTCAAAGATAAAACAGGAAATTGGGTGGGAAGCCACCACTCCATTAGCCGAAGGTCTTTTGAGCGTATATTCGGATGTTGAACGGAGATTAAAAAATGAAAAATAGAAAATACTTACCAACCTTATCTGAGCTTGTCGATAGATTGTCGATTGCTCAACTTAAAGAAGTCTTTATTGCCGAGCACAAAGAAGAATACGCTCAGGAAATACAAGATATTGTCCACGACATTCAACTTTGTTTGGACGAAAATAAAGGAAACATCACAGCCGACACAATCAGGGCCATTGTTGTCCTCTCACAGATGAACCTTCATATCTGGCATAATGAATCAAATTACCGTAAAGGAATAAAAGATGGGAATAATCTTGAATTAACTCATGGACTTAACGGGATACGAAACACCGCCAAAAACAAGATTCAAGAAATTGTGGGAGGCAGGAAGGATTATAAGATTGATTGTTTAGCTGCCGACTTTAAGGATTGGGAAATTAGCTGGGAATGAAAGTTCTTGTGATAGGAGATGCCTGTGAAGATGTCTATGTTTACGGGAAGTGTGACCGGTTAGCCCCAGAAGCTCCGGTCCCTGTTTTTAAAAAGGTTCATGAAAAGAGAAACGGGGGTATGGCCCTTAACGTCTTGAACAATCTTGAGGCTCTCGGGGTTGAATGTAAGATACTTCATAATAACGAAAATATAGAGAAAACACGATATGTGGACACCCAAACTAACCACATCTTTATCCGAATTGATTCCGACGAAGACAATATCCAACGAATCGATAAAGAATTTCTCACTAAAGAATTTCTTAATCAATATAAAGCCGTTGTTATATCGGATTACGATAAGGGGTTTTTAGCGGAAGAGGACATAGAAAAGATTTGTTTTTATCACCCTCTAACTTTTATGGACACCAAGAAAAAGTTAGGAAGATGGGCCGAGGATTGCAAATGGATAAAGATCAACGAACCCGAATATGAAGCCACCAGGGACTTAATTCAAGAGAGAATGTATGTATTCGATGACAAACTAATAGTCACTTTGGGATCTCACGGGTGCCGATATCAAGAAGAGACCTATCCAGTTGGCAAGGTGGAGATTAAAGACCTCGTGGGAGCAGGGGACACATTCTTGGCAGGCTTTGTGTCAAAATATTTGGAAAACAGAGATGTCGAAGAATCATTAAAATTTGCCAACGATTGTGCTACAATAGTGGTTCAGCAAAAAGGAGTTAACATTGTTGAACGAACTTAAAGAATATTATCAATATTATCTTACACTACATCAGAATAGATGGAATAGGCGCCTTCATGCTGTGGGACAGGTTTGTACTATCCTATTTGTGGCATGGTGCTTGAATAACTCATTGTTATTGCTGGCCCTGGCACCGTTTGTTGTTTATCCATTTGCCTGGACAGGCCACCTTGTTTTTGAAAAAAACAAACCAGCAGCATGGAGCAGGCCTTTATTTGCTAAATTGTGTGATTGGATTATGTTAAAGGATATGATAATGGGAAGACTTGAGAAATGAAAATATTAATTACAGGAGGAGCCGGATATATTGGCAGCGAGCTAATCAACTATTTGATTCCAAACCATGAGGTTCTTGTGGTGGATAACTTGATGTATGACAAAACCTCTCTGCTTCGATATGTTGGGAAATGTAATTTTCATTTTGAGAAAGGCGACGTAAGAAGCCAAGGTCTGATGAAAAAATATATGGCAAAGTGTGATGTAATCATCCCTTTGGCTGCTCTAGTCGGATTTCCATTATGTGACCGAATGCCTAAAGATGCCGTAGAAATCAACTATGAAGCAAACAAATGGATTGCTGAAAATAAGTCAAAAGATCAAAGGGTTATTTATCCCTGTACGAATTCGGGATATGGCAAAAGCCTTGACGGAGAACCGATCACCGAATCGGCCCCTTTAAACCCCATTTCCCTTTATGGAAAGACCAAGGTCGACGCAGAAACAGTTTATAGAAATACCGATAACTGCTGTACTTATCGATTAGCCACGGTCTATGGTCCGTCTACACGACCGAGAACTGATTTACTTGTGAACAACTTTGTCCTCAAGGCCTTAAAAGATCGAGTTCTTGTGCTTTATGAATGTGGGTTCATGAGAAACTATGTTCATATTTGGGATATTTGTCGCTCATTTAAATATGCCATTGACTGGTGGGACCTGTTCGAGAATGAAACATTCAATGTTGGAAATGACGAGATAAACATGAATAAACTTCAATTAGCTGAAAAGATTGCCGATCATCTCCCGCTGGAAATTATAAAAGCGGAGTTCACATCAGATCCAGATAAAAGAGACTATACTGTCAGCAGTGAAAAAATGTATGAAACAGGATTTGGTTGTGCTTATAATTTGGATATTGGCATTGAACAGCTAATTCAGATGTATTCCATGCTGGACAGCCCATGGCATGCCAATTATTAGGAGAATGGAATGATAAAAGTGTGGGTAAATGGATGTTTCGATGTTTTACACAGGGGGCACATTGAGATGCTTAAATACGCTAAATCCTTGGGCGACGAACTGGTCGTTGGCCTTGATTCCGACAGGAGAGTCCGAGAAGCAAAGGGCCTTGATCGACCTTATAATATTCTTCAAGACAGAGAATACATTGTTAGTTCTTTGAGATATGTGGATGAGGTGGTGTCATTCGGCTCCGACGAACAACTGAAACAACATTTACAGAATCACGATATCGATATTATGGTCGTGGGGTCCGATTGGGCTGGAAAGCCCATTGTTGGATCGGACGTGGTTCCCCATATTCACTATTTTAGGAGGATTGGTAACTTTTCGACAACAAATATTTTGGAGAATAAAAGATGATTTATGTAGTTGATATTGATGGCACGATCTGTGACATGTCAGAAAATAACGATTATCAAAGGTGTGCCCCAAATGTTGTCCGAATTGAGAGGCTCAACAGTCTTTATGACGAGGGAAATACAATAATTTATCAAACAGCCAGAGGAATGGGGCGTCACAACAATAATCCCCTTCTGGCAATACAGGAGTTTTATAAGCTGACAATGGAACAACTAGAGTCTTGGGGCGCAAAATATCATCACTTGGTCCTTGGCAAACCAGCCGGGGATGTTTATATTGATGATAAAGGAGTGAAAGATGTCGACTTCTTCGTCGAATAAAACACCAGAAATGAAATTTGTAAAGAAAGGCTGGGGCCATGAGCTTTGGATCGTAAACAAAAAAGAATACTGTGGCAAACTGCTTTTCTTTGAAGAGGGAAAAAGGTGCTCCTGGCACCATCATAAAATTAAGGACGAGGTATTTTACTTACAATCCGGCAGACTTTTAGTTAAGTTTTCAGAATATGATGATGTAGATTTAGCCGAAGAGCTTATTTTGGAGCCAGGACAAAACTTCTATATCTATCAGGGGTTACGTCATCAGATGATCGCTCTGGAAGATTCCGAATTATTTGAGTTTTCGACAGAACATTTCGATTCAGACTCTCACAGAATTGTGAAGGGGGACTGATGAAGCTCGTTGTTATAACAGGGTGCCTCGGATTGATCGGGAACTATGTGACTCGAAAATGTCTGGAGAAAGGTTGGAAAGTTTATGGCGTGGACTCTTTGACTTACGCCTCAACACCAGATTTTCTTTATGAGTTTCGAGGACATAACACAATGGAGGAGGACAACTTTACGTTTGTCAATCAAGACATATGTGATATGAAATTTCTTCCGGATTGTGATTATGTGATCAATGTGGCAGCAGAGTCTCATGTTGGAAACAGTATTATTGACAGCACAGACTTTCTTAAATCCAATGTCGAGGGAGTCCGTAACTTATTGGACTTAATTCGTCGTAAGCCCAGCAACATCGCCAACAAGCCCATCTTTTTTCATTTTAGCACCGATGAGGTTTACGGGGATATTGAAGAGGGAGAATTCGTGGAGACAGATTTGTTAAACCCCAGCAACCCTTATTCAGCCTCCAAGGCAGCTGCAGATATGCTTATTTTAGCCTGGGCGAGAACATATGGAATTCAATATAATATAATTCGGCCCACCAACAATTATGGAATTGGCCAATATCCAGAAAAACTAATTCCAGTTTCTGTAAAGTTGCTTCAGAGGCAAAAGAAGATTCGCCTTCATAACGAAGGCGAGCCCGTGAGAAACTGGCTCCATGCCGACGACACCGCTTCAGCAGTTATATCAATTATAGAAAGGGGCCAGATTAATGAAATCTATAATGTTGCTGGGAACTTACAACAAAAGAATAAAGATGCTGTGAGAAAAATCATTAACATTTTTCACAATAATGAGTATAATTGGGAAGAGTTTGTAGATTTATCATATGTAAGGGAAGGACAGGATGTCCGATATGCCTTAAACGATAATAAACTACGAGCACTTGGTTGGGACAATCAAAAAAACTTTGATAAAGAACTGCCAAAATTAGTTGAATACTATAAACATAATTTCAAATGGTAAAAGGAGAAAATAATGACAACCACTGAAACAAAAACAACCGACGGGATTGAAAGCTATACGCTTACGGACCAAGCACTGGGCGCCGTAATGATGGCTCTTCAAAAATCTCTTCTGGAGCAAAGCGATATTGTTCCTGTCCTTAAAGGCTTTAAGTTGGCCAATGATGGCACTGGGCACCTAGTTGTTCTGAACCCACCCTTAGTCAAGATGGCTCATGAAGATGCTGCTGTATTGACAGGGGGAGGAACAACAGACACAGACTCTTAAACTTTTTTATGCCTCGATACGATTATAAATGCTTGGAATGTGAAGCTGAGTTTACCGTAGTTCATTTGATGTGTGAGACTTTGGAGAAATGCCCAGAGTGTGACTCGGAAGGTGAGTTTCAAAAAATATATTCCACTCTTCGTAAGACCATTCGAGGCAGCAAAAAAAAGAGGGTTGGAGAGGTTGTGAACGAATTTATTGAGGACACTAAAAAAACTGTGAAACAAGAAAAACAAAGATTACAAAAAGAGGAATATAAGTCATGATTTGGGGTGCCCTTATATCATCGTTCATTCTTAATGTTTTCTGCTTGTGGTACATCAGAAACCTTATTCGAGATTATTTCTATGTTCTAGAGAATATGGAAGATCTTTTTGATTCTATCGATGGCTTAACAGATCATCTTGAGAGTGTACACTCATTGGAAACATTTTATGGAGAACCCACTTTACAACGCCTAATCGAACACTCGAAAACAGTGGTCGAAGATGTTAAGGCTTTGAAAGGGGTTCTGGCAGTGGGCGACGACAACGAGGAAAAAGATGACACGAAAGCGCCGAAAGAAGACAACTAGACATTATTTTACTAAAGTTCACGAAGATGCGATTGTTCAGTATGCCAGATCAGACAATCGAGACGAAAAACAAAAGCTTTATATCGACCTGATTCAACCCGCTTTTCATGAGTTGGTAAATAAGATTGTTTATACATATAAGTTTTCCAATCTTCCCAATATTGAATTTTTGATGGAAGAGTGTAAAATTTGGTTGACCACGATTTTAGACAAGTACGACCCAGATAAAGGATCAAAAGCCTTTTCCTATTTTAGTGTTATCACCAAAAATTGGTTTATTCACAAAGTAAAGAAAAATGCCACCAAAATAAGAAGAGAGATTGCTTTTGATGACATAAGAGGGGGACTTGAAGAGCGTTATCTTTCCATGGAAGAGGTGTATGTTTCCAATCGGGAAAATGATGAGTTCTGGAGTCTTTTTAAAGAAGAGGTTGCCTCCTGGCATCAACTTAATTTAAAGCCGAATGAAGAAAAGGTCTTAAAAGCTATTGACGTTTTATTCGAGAGTTCCGATGACATTGAAATATTCAATAAAAAAGCAGTTTATTTATATCTTCGAGAATTGACAGGGCTAAACACCAAGCAAGTGGTGAGCAGCTTGACAAAACTGAGGGCAAGATACAAAGCTTTTAGAACAGATTGGAACGATGGAAAAATATAAATCCTTCTAATTATTGAAGATACTAATATCGGAGAAAGAAAATGAAGGACCTAGAGCACTATCTTCAGGAGGCCATAAACAACATTAACGAGGACAGGGATGTGACCAAATCTTTGTTAAAGGACGTAATGGAATTATTGGCCAGCAATGATATGCACCACAAAGAAGTCGGCCTAATAGCCGCCAAATATGTTGAAACGCTCCAGCGATCCAACGAACAACTCGTAAAGATCTCTGCTTTATTGCAAAAAAGTTCCAACAAGACCGTGGGACTTTCGCCCGACGACAAAAAAGACCTTTATGATCTAATACAGGGCGAGGCGGAGGAGAAATAGTTGGCAGCCCCGGTAATAGTATATTATGACATTGACCCTTCCGAGTTAAATCCCCATATTTTCCGAGCCACAGGGGAAAGGCCGGTATATTCTCAACAATCATCGGGACCCTATTTGGTCCGAGAAATGATGGAAAAATACCTTCAGGGATCAATAGAGGCCGGAAAACCGGCATATTTGAACGCCATCGTCCTGGCCGCCGATGAATATACTAATGACGAAGGGAAAACAGTGCCGTGTGCTATTTGTCGAATTCCTGGCTGGGATAGTGTTCCTCCACCATATGACACTCAAAACTGTATTCCCGCTTTCGCCGGTCTTATTTATGGAGACAATGCCGAAAGCAATTGGTCAACTTTCAAATACGTTGATTTTAATTTAATTTTTCAACATTCCGTATATTTCGCCGCCACCGACACTGATATAAGCTTATCGGCTCTTTTGCCGAAAGTGGGAGATAACCTTATCAATGCCCAGCCAGATGCCGGATCTATAGTAAATGTTTCGATTGTGAAAGTCACGTTTGCTGATTTTAAGGATTATTCTCGTGCTGAAATCATCGGAGTAAGCAAGGAAACCTTCTCAGCAGTAGCTAAGGTTGATCCAACTGCCATGGCATCATATGTGGCCCCCAGTTCTGGCTCACCAGCAACAACTGGGGCGCCTCCCGGCAGCCCCACAAGTCGAACCGTGTCAACCACAACAACGTGTTCAGAAGCCGGCACCACCGCCAGCGATCCCCAGATCAATTCAGCGAGCCCTTTTCAATTATGTAGTAGAGGTGACTTTTTTCCTCTTCCTCCGGCAGGACAAGCACCCGACCCCGCGGGCTCCTTCGTCGGCCCCGCCGACGACCCATGGATATTTCCTTCTCAACTGTCCAGCCGAAACCCTCGAGTGGGAAAGGCATATATAAAAGATAACATTAATCCCGATGGGACAAAACCATGGAAATATCTCCACGTTGCAGAGCGGAAAGCTCTGGCCGATTCAAACAACAACGGTCGAGATATCGTAAAGTTTTTAGCAATTCATTGGCCTGTAGTGGGCGCGGTCGGCTCTCGCCGTGGAATAGATAATTGGGCGCCCTCCCCAGATTCTAAAAGCGGAGGAAGGGTGGCAACTTATCAAACTTTTCTTCGCTCTGAATCATCTACATCGGTTCATTTTGATGTGGGCTGGGATGGAAGCGCTTTTCAATATATATCCGATCCATGGAGAGCCAGGGCAATACATGGTGACTCATCCACGGGTCCCCTCGCCGGCCTTCCTGGCAAGAATGGGGTGCCATGGGTAAATAACGTATCTATTGGAATAGAGGTTTTAAACCCTATATTCACAAAAAGCAGAAGCGGAAGAAATAGAACCTCGGAGCCGTGGAAATCAGCAACCCCGGCCCAGCCAGAATCCAAATATTCTGACTGGGATGGATTAGTGGTAATCCCCAAGGCAGGATCCTTTTTTAACTATAGCCAGCGCCCCATACAATTTCAGCCAAAGGAACAGCTGGAGGCTGCCTGGAGCCTGTGCCACACCCTGATGATGGATTCAGAATGGCAAGATCAGCACTTGGATGAAAAGGGCAGAGCAACATTTAGGGTGGCCGGAGGACCCTTCCCGAAAGCAGGGGGTTCAACAACTAAATTGGAGTTCGAATATATTGTGGGCTATACAGGGATGCCTCATATGATCTCTTTTGAAAATCCATGGCCCGATACAAGAACTAGGGTAAAAGGTCACCAGATTGGTGGTCATTTTCGGTGGTCTACCGTCAAACAAGACGATTATTTCACTGAATATTACATTGCTTTAAGGCTGGGGAGATTTGATCACAATACGGGAAGCCGTCTGCCTGGTCATGCTCCTGATGCTGCTTATGAATTGACAAGACAACTTTTTTGGAGGTTAACTCATGAACCAGCGAACGGCCCTAGATATCCTGAGTGGAAAGCATCATATCTCAAGACTCTAAAAACCAACTGGGGGACCCCCCAGGGGACAGGGCCGGGACCTAGCACCGCTGTAAACTCTTCTGGGTGGCCAAAGCTCTTTAGAGTTGATTGGGCTAAACCAGGCGACCCACTCCCAACATTACCATGACAAGAATCATAAACCACAATAATTACAAGTAGAACGGAGACACACAGCATATGCCCAAAGAGCAACCAAAAATTTTCTGGGATGAAGGAGAAGATCCAAACAAAGCCCCCGGATTGCCCATATTTCGATGGGCGCCTTATGAGAGAAAAGATCTCGTTTATGGCAATTCTTGGATTGTGATGGGAAAAGACCGACCCGCTGGAAAAGATAGTGGCCACTCATATCAAGAAACTCACAATTATGCTATTGATATAGTAGTTGGCCGTTCAGGGCTCAATGTGAACAAGGTGGACCCCCAATTTAAAACAGATTCAGCCCGAATTTACATTTCTCAAAAAGCAGATATCGATGATCCAATTTATCTTGATTTAAAAGATCGTCGAGCAGAGGGCGGAAATGGAAATGTAAAGGCCAAATCAGCCATCGCCGTTAAAGCTGACGCCGTAAGAATAGTGGGTCGAGAAGGGGTTAAAATCGTCACCTCCGACGTTTACAATTCATTTGGGGCTGAGATTAGCAGCAAGCCCGGTATTGATCTTATTGCTGGAAATTATAAAGGCCCACCCCTTCAACCGCTGGTCAAAGGAAACAATATGAAGAAATGTGTTGAGAGGCTTTTAGACCTTATTAACATGCTCCAAAACGCCTTGATGGAGACAGTTAATTATCAAGCTCAAATTAACACCAATCAAGCATCCATAAACTCAAATTTGATGACCCACATCCACCCTCCGATTCCACCAATCGTTGGAGGCCCAGTTGTTCCTTCTCCCATATTAATAAGTCAGGTTACCTCACTTCAGGCAGGAAGCTCGGGCGTAGCGCTCGCCCAGGCCACTAAAGCAACAGGACTGGCCGTAGAGGCCGCCAACCTCGCTGCCACCAAATACAACTATCTCAACCCCACTAGTCGTGATTATATCTGCAGTAACTATAATAATACTAACTAATACTTAAACTAATGTCCAAAGACAAAACTCCATATTTACCTTATAAAACCGATAACGGAGATTACGCTGTTAATCTCGCTTTTCTATGTACATCGGATTGGGACCGAATGTTCACAACGATGAATTCATCAAGCCCAATGTTGGACAAGCTTCGATTTCACAATACGAGCATAGGAGAAGAGGGAACCAACACCGACAGGTGGATGGGCGTAAGCACTTCTCAGATACTGGGAGCAATAGGGTCAGCCCTCTTATGTAATCGCTATGGAAAAGATTTTTACGATGTTTTCTCTTTGGGGGTTTCGGAAGAAAGGTATTTTCAACTGATGAAACAAAACTCTCCGAGCGATATTACAACAATTTTTGAAAATCTTATACAGACGGGAGATTACCAACTGTCGGACACAAGAGAAAACTTTCCTCCTTATCCTAACAGTGTTTACTGGCACTTGACAGGGCCTCCTTCTGAGAAAGTTCTACAACGAAAGCCCGACTTATCAAATAAATTAGCCCTTATTCCAGACACCATGTATACAAGGGATGGATTTCCACGAATTCAAGTTAAGTATTTGGGGATTAACCATGATCTAACAAAAGCCGCGTTGGCCACCCCAGGGGTGGACGATGAAGACCCAGACAACCTCCCCCCTTTGATCGAGCTTAAGGCTTCAGTCTCCATTGTTCAGGTTATATATCCTAAGTTGGCATTCGAATCATTACCAGACGGAGACTTTTCACAAAAAATCAGTATACTTGCCCAAAGCCAGATAAGTGGTTCGCCCATCTTTGAAGGAAGTCAAAAAACCCCATATGAGTTCGCTGGCATCCCCGATTTCGAAGAAAAAATGGAGGCAGTAAAAAATCTATTAGAATATTATCAAGAGGCTCAAACAGAAGCAGCACTCGTCTTCTCTGAGAGCGGCGCCCCTTTTGACTTCTTAGCTTATCTGAGCCAAATAGACGAATTTAAGTCCGAAGTTAAAGAGCACTTTGAGATCAACGGGAAGAGCACTAATTCTTCTCAAAAGTTCCAAATCACGATGGCCGTTGATCTGAAGGTCGCTAACTACGCGATCGACGCACCCCTCCTTGTAACTGGTCGAAACCAGGACTTGGTTAAAAAAATAAACCAAGTAGGTCCGACCAGTCTAGAATATATAGATTTATTAGGGTCCTTACGAGAGGAGATTTCGAAAAATTATTTATATAAGGGAGCCTATATGCCAAGCGAGCCCGCCGGCCCCCAAGTCTCACACCAGCTTTTTGAAGATGGTAAGCTGAATCGAATTGAAAATTTATTTTCTCAAGAAATTTATACGAGATTTATAAAAACCTCATCAGGTTCTGGCCCAGCGATCTCCTGGCTTTCATCACTGATAAATTCCCTGGTTTACACCCAGGATTCAGAAGACAAGAAGGGGAAACTTCCCCCGCTTTATACTCCGTCTGCTTCTGGGCCGCCTTTGTCTTATAACCCAGATTCACTTGAGGACACCTTCCATCCCGGCACCCACGCAACTGCTGAGGAGATTTTCAGCACTACCACTTTTTTAAAAAGCGTAAGGGCTCAATACAGCACCCCAATCAAATACACTAATCCCCGTTTAATTTATTTCTTATATCACCTGAGATCACTGGTTAAAATGTCTGAAAAAACGTTTTCGGCCATTCACGGAGGTTGTGTGGCTGATATGAAGTCTAAAGCGGAAGCAATGAGGACAGCAGCTAAACTAATTTCCGATACGTCCACCATGACTCCCGCCCAATTGGCAGAGCAAGATCCTGGCCAAGCAGCCGCTGATGAATTAAAAGACGCCGAACTACAAGAGCCGCTTGATCCAAGTGTTTTCGCCAAAAGATATTTTCAGTGGCCACAGAGGGTCGACAATTCGTATGTTATCCCCTCCCGAGCATGGATGGTTCCGAACTCGCCACTGGTGACAAACCCTGAGACATATAAGGGCATCAGAGTTTCGCTCGTCGACGAACTATCCAACAAAGAAAAGATTAAAATTATAGAGACAGTTCGTAATCAACCCCCTCAGACAACAGTTCCCGAGGTCCTGAAAAAGAGGCTGGCTCTTCAGGGGATCTCTCCGAACCGCCGGCTAACATCTCTTAGTCTGGGCGGGGCGTCGTCTTTTATCAACTCCAAGGGGGAGTTTGAGTTTAGTTATGATATAAATGACCTCATGGCAAAAAGAAATCGTAGTGCTGCCGATCAAATAGGGGATGAACTTTTCAAAATCACGCCCCGAGCGCCAGCCAAGATTAGAAATCTTGATGATGCTTATAAATTTTTCTTGGCAAAGCTGGACTTAGCGTCTATTGCCCGAGAAGCCCTTAAATGTACTTTTTTGAAGCACTCATTAGACGACGTAATCGAGATGATGTGTGATGAGTTACTGGAGAAGTTTTTCGGGATGTTTGGTTCAGATCCAGACGAGTTTGTTAAAGAACTTAACAGGATTAAAGCAAAGCAATATAAAGCAGGCCCTCTTGACTTAACATATTCGGTTCAACAAGTTTTAAAAGATCTGGAAGACAAATTCAGGGAATGGTCCCAGGCCCAAATGGTCCAAATGAGCGAGAATATAGTGGGCGAAAAAGCCGACGCTGTAGACAGCAGCAAGCCCCCTCCTGTCGGCTCCCCTTCGTTTTATGCCTCTGTTTCTTCAGGTTTTGACGGCAGCACGAAAAGAATGTTGTGTGAATTATTGATTGGAGGTGCAATGGGGGTCATCAACTTGTTAGGCACCCTTTTCAAAAAATTGGATGAAACCCCGACAACCGAAGAGCTTAATCGTCCGGGAAACGAGTTAAAATTTAAAGAATGTGATTTTTCGTTAAGCTTGGATCTTCCCGACAGGCTCCCTCATTGGAGTAAAATCTTAGAGTCCATACTTGTTCAGGTTGAAGGGCTGGCCCGAGATTATGTGGAGCAATTTGTTATTATACCTTTGAGGAATAGCTTGTTAGAGATCCTCTCTTGTAATGAGTCTGATGACGCTTCCGTCGATGACTTCCTCGATGAATCCTCGCTGGACGCCCTCTTCGGGGCACTTAGCACCGATCCAGAACTTACGAGACTGTTAAAGCTTTATGTTAAGGATGTGCTGGGGAATTTAACTATTTTAGAATCATGTGGCCTGTTAAAGGGAGAGCCGTCCACAAACGCCATGGGCGTGTGTTCTATGGTTCTTACTTTCGAGAAATATAGCACGAGTGAGCTTCAAACCCTTCTCAGCACAGAGGGTAACAAGATCAACTTCTTTAAGAGTATGGGAGAGAAAGCAGATTTTGAAGTGTGTAGAGTAATGGCCGCTATTGGCCAAACTTCTGATTTGTGCCGAGAATCGCCAAGCCCAAGTGTGGTGAGGCTGAGAACCATGTTAGCGAGCTATGGCTTTAGTCCGGAAGAAGTAGACTATCAAATGTCTTTGGAAGCCGAACAAGATAAGGCAAAGCTAAAGCACACCTTAACCGCCTTTTTCGGAAGTCCCGAGAACATCGTAAGCCCCTCACAAATTCAGGATATTGTTTCGAGATCCGACGCCCTTACAAAGATAAACACAAAGGCCCTAAGTCAAGTGATGGACCCCATCAATATAGCAATGAGAAACTATGATTATAATGATTTCCAGACGGGATATCCTTATGTTGTGGGGCGAAAGCACCTCACTCAACTTCAAGATAATGTGGCCAATGACCCGTCTCAGTCAAACCAAGATGCCCTAGATAGTTTTTTGGCCGACCTTCAAAACAATGGGTGGACAGGAGCAACTCAGTTCATGAAACTCATTGGGTTATGGAAATATGATAAGCTCGAAGGGGCCAATACAGACGTTTCAGTAAGCATCCAAAAAAATAATATCTCCATAGACAATTATGATTATCACGAAGAAAAAGTTTTAGGCGACCCCGTTCAATTAGCTAATTCAATCTATGGGCTGTCTCAAATCTCCGAATTCTTAGCAAACATTTACGGAAGTTCTTTTATTGACCCGTTTTTCAGCATTGACACCTCCCAACTGGATCCTCAGAAAGCAGATACTTATTCGGCCAATTTTAGATGGATTGGCGAAGGCGTAGCCGAGGTTTTTAAAAATTATGTAGCGTCCACTTCTGATGCCGAGACGACCGACTCTCTCGTAAGAAGCCTAACTCAGATGCCCTTTTCTGATTTTATTTTAGACGTGGACAATTTAAAACCCATAATATCCAACCTCAGTTCTCAAAATTTTAGAGAGTTGCCGGAAGGAGGTGATGTGCCCCCAACTCACCTTTATGATGCTGTGTTTGAAGGGGTGGTTGTTCTTTATACACGTATTTTTCTGGTTGAGCTTATGCTAAGTGCCCCTTACATATATAAAGTTTTCTCCCCTGAACGAATTCTTGATTCTTGTATGGTTCGTGATTATATAGCAAAAGAGATGTATCCGGATTTAGGTGAGGGGTTCAATAAAATAAAAGAACAACTGGCAAGGATATCGGCAACTTATTTGGTTCCCAAGACGAATGTTAACATAAATTACGAAGCAAGCTTGGCTCAGTTAAATCAACTAAGTGCAGAGTTTTTCAATAAGCTTAAAAATACCCCATGTAAAGCCGTAGAGAGCCACCAGCAAGCAGTTCCTCTAAGCTTTGAGGATTCTCAAAAGGTCTTCAACTATGTGGATGCTGGAGATACGATGTTATTTCAAAATTCTTTGTTGGAAAATGAAGAAAAATTTGTTTTTGAAAAATATTGTACTTTCGACAAGGTAAATATAGATCAGCTTACCTCCACTCAAGTTCAGGCACTTTCCAGCACGGGGATACTTAACACCCAGAATACAGCAAAACAAGTGCTCAGTGAAAAAGATCTGTTTAAAGTATATAAGATTCTTTATGATCAGACAGACTGGAGTTCAGAAAGTCACCGAAATTTAATTCCGCTGGGATTCTATGTTGATGAAAGTACGGCGCCTGGGTGGGAGATAAGGAACGAAGCCGCCGAGGGCCGTAATAAAAACTTGTTTTATTCCCCCAATTTCCAAACTTATAAAATGTGGTATGGGTTGATGGCTCAGAAATATTTTAGAACCCTTATTCTGCAATTTGGAAATGGCCCTGTCGATCCCAAACCCAAGCCGGGTGTTGAAGGAGCAAAAGCTTGGCCCTCTTCTTGGTTTGAAATGATGCCTATTGAAGAATGGAAAGAGGGAGAAAGTGTATATGAGGCATATCCGGGTCACCTTCAAGATTTTGTATATGATCCTTCGATATCGGTTATAGGCAGCGGCCTTTCAAGCAAGGGCTTTTCAACACAGGCCATCATCGCTAAACTGCTGAATTATGAAACTTCGTTTTCAGACTTTATCGGGTATGAAGATTTGGACTCCCCAGATAAGCTGTTGGGAGAAGGCATCGGCCTCGGTCTATATGAGATACCCTACGACGCTTTTGCCACTCAGTTACAAAACCCCGGAGACCTGACGGAAGAGGAGTTCAACCTCGCCAAAGTCCAGATCGAAACACTTTATTGGCTTCCGCTTATTGGAGCGACCAAGCTTAGTGAATTGGGGTATGATGTCGAAAGTATGTACGAATCTCTAAAGCCCCCACCGCCGACTCCCGAGCAGATAGCCGCCATGGAGGGAGTAAAAATAGCTGACATTCGAGATTTGTTCCTAAGAATAGAACGAGAGTTTTTCCCCGAGAGTAATTCAAGCATAAACAATTTTAAAGTTGAAATTCTTAAAAATGTAGATGACGAATGGGATATGGACGGCCCAAGGGATAAAACATTCAAGAAATATTATAACCCAGAGGATTACACTCATAACGAATGGTATGCTGACCGAGAGGTGAAAGAAAAGTGGCTTTATAAAATGTTTTTCCCCAACTATTACAGGAGACACGACGGAGTAAACGTGGCCCCACGAGCAGTGTTCAGAACCGAAGACTGGACCCAAGACGCCGATCTTATTTTGGAAGGGCCAATAAGCCAGCCCAGCTTCGACCCTGAAATAGCGATGACCACAAATCCAGTTTTCGTGAGAGACTTTACTTACAAACACTTTAACGGTCTCGTTAAAGTAGGCGGCAACACGAAGGACATAGACGGAACAACGAAGGGGAGTGACCTCCCACAGATTCGGAAAGCCCCAGGCACCCCAGGTCGCCTTGTTGGTAAATTTATGTTTGACGAGATGTGGCCCGGAGGTTCGAAATATCTCCTTAACGAAGAAACTTCAACTAAGCTGATCACCCAAAACCAACCTCACTCCATGAGTTTATTAAGTAAAGAAGAATTTATATCTTCTTTTAATGAATACAGAAATTCTATTAATGAAATGTACGGAGAGCTTATATCAGCAGTAACCGATTCGGCACTTTCTTTTCTTGGTTCTGAGGGCACACCAGGCGAAGCCGCATCTATCGAGGGACATGGCATACCTACAAGCATTATTAAATTAGAAGATATCCCCAACACAAACTATATGAAAGCTATCGATGAAGAAGGGAATGAAAAGACTCTTTACTTCAAGCGGATTAACGTCAGAGTACCGACTCGATTGTTTCAGGAAAAGGGAAATGAGGACGGAGATTGGTTTAGTTCAAATGAGTTTCATCTGACCAAATCAGGAGTTTCTTACGTTGACGACGCCGGGACATTATGCTTTATTGACACAAAAGTGATTCCAGTTATTCGAGTTTATTTAGTGGAGGATCCTTTAGAAGATTACACCGCTCTCCCATATTACAATGGCAAATTTGAGCTTCAAAGCAGTTCAGAAAACATTTTAGCAGAGACAAAAATATGTGACATTTTTGAGAACTTCCGTTATGGCTTGAGGTTGTCACTCCCAATTGCTCCCGGATTCTCAGGCGAGAAATCATTTGTGTGGCAAAAGAAAACCGAAGATGCTATTTTGTTCTCTTATGGTCTTGGTGTCGAGTCAGAAGTTAGATTGAGAGACATCTTCAGAGATGCCTTTAACGCTCCCAACGCTTATTTACAAATGTATTATCGAGAGAAAAAATATTTAAACGAACTTATTAGCGGAGCGGATACGATCACATTTGCCGAAGCTTTTAAAAACAATGAATATATTTCAGATGAGAACCCTGCTGTCCCAGGTCCCGCCATGTTGTTGCCTCTAGCATCTTATGAGTATTCGCTGGAAGATATAAGGAACTCCGAAAGTGGAATGCCCCTTAAAACAAATTATATGAAAGACGTGTTTAAGAATTTCCCAATTGAAGCCAATGCCTCCCCTCAAAGCAAGGTGAGCCCCTATTTGGACGCTTCCGAGACATATGGGGAAAAAATGGCATATGAGCTTTATTGTCGATTAACTCACGACAATCCTGAATTGAAGAAACTATTTGCGGAAGGACTTAAAGTACAAAATATCGCCAGCTTCTTAACAATTCAAGCCAGAGCACAGCTTCAACTTAATTTTGAACAGTATCAGGGGAAGGTTCCATTTAAAGTTACAAAAGATGCTTTACAAAATATTGTTGATTACATAATTAATAATAGAAATGGAGACGATATATAATGGCTTATGGAGTATCAGTTCAATTGCCGCTTTCTTTAGATGTGAACGACGGGGCGTATACGCTCAATAAAGATGTCAAACAAAGCGTCAAGCAAAATTTTAAAAACCTTATTTTAACAGCACCCGGTGAGAGGATCATGGACCCAGGTTTTGGGGTGGGGATTAGAAACTATCTATTTGAGAATAGCGACGACTTTACTTCAGATGATATTAAATCTAAAATTAATGAGCAGGTCGGCATTTATTTGCCATTCATTAGCATTCTCGAAATTCGAATTGCCAATGCTCAAAACGTAGCTCCTCTCTCTGATCTTGGACGAAACGAGATCCATGTGAGTATTGTTTACCATATAAAACAGCTTAACGCTTCCGATACATTAGACATAAAATTTTGATTTAACTAATTATTTTGTGTTTTGGAGATAAATTAAGTCATGGCTAAAAAAGATGTGCCCATAAGATATACGAGTAGAGATTACGATAGCATTAGAAATGATCTTCTGGATCATGCGAAGAGATATTATTCTTCGAACTATAAAGATTTTAACGAGGCCACATTTGGGGCGATGATGGTGGATGCTGTTGCTTACATCGGTGACATCTTATCGTTTTACACTGATTATCAGGCCAACGAATCCTTTTTTGACACCGCTATTGAATACGAAAATGTGGTAAAACAGGCTCGACAATTAGGTTATAAGTTTAATTATACAGCTATAGCCACAGGAAAAATAGATATATTCTTGTCCATTCCAGCCAATAACATGGGGGGAATAGATTCTACATATTTGCCTGTTTTGAAGCGTGGAACAACTATGTCCGCCGGAAATAACACTTATACTTTAATGGAAGACGTAGACTTTGGCGATACTGATCTTATTTCTCAGGCTGTGGGGACCGTTAATCAAACCACAGGCCTGGTAGAAACATTTGCTGTCCGAGCGACTGGGAGGGTCATTTCGGGAGAGCTATCTTATATGACTTACGACGTGGGAAACTTTCGAAAGTTTCTATCAGTCGATATTGAGAATTCGAATGTAGTGGAAGTGCTGGAAGTCACCGATTCAGAAGGACACAAATATATAGAGGTCGAAAATTTAGCTCAAAATGTGGTTTACAAGGCCATCAAGAGTAAGCGAACAGATAAAAACTTGGCACCCTATCTTCTTAAGCCCTTTATGGCGAGCAGAAGATTCACCGTGGAAAAGTCACGATTTAAGACCACGCTCCAATTTGGTCATGGGTCTGATAGTGAAATCAAAAATCCTTCCGTAGCTGACCCAAGCGATGTGATTCTGGATGTCTATGGAAAGGAATATGTTTCGGACCCCTCTTTTGATCCCGCTAAGCTTAACTCGACTGACAAGTTCGGAATAGCTCCGGCCAACACCACCCTTTCGATCAGCTATCGGGTTGCCACGAGCGAGAATATGAACGCTGCCCCTGGAGCGATAACTCAGGTTGGAAATGCAGTTTTTGAATTTGATGTTAATCAAACTTTAACTGGCCCTAACACCCAGTTGGTTCGAGGAAGTATTGAGGTAAACAATCCCGAAGCTATAGTGGGAGACTCTACTCTTCCCACAATCGACGAATTAAAAATGCTGGCCAAAAACCATTTTGCCGCCCAGAATAGAGCAGTAACTAAACAGGACTATATTAGTTTGACATATGCTATGCCAAGCAAGTTTGGCGCTGTAAAAAGAGCCAGCGTTGTTCAGGATACAGATTCATTTAAGCGAAACCTTAATTTATATGCTATTTGCCAAGACGTTAATAACAACTTGATTACGGCCACTGGCACTATTAAAGAAAACTTAAAAACGTGGTTGAATAACTATAAAATGATTAACGACACGATTGATTTGTTGGACGCTCAAATTATAAATATTGGTATTAATTTTTCCCTTGTGGGAGAAAGGAATGTCGACCCAACAGATCTTTTACTTTCATGCCGCTCTCAACTAACCCAATTATATGCCGAAAAGTTTAATATTGGAGAGCCGCTTAATATAGCCGAGGTTTACCAGACCCTTAATCGGGTAGAAGGGGTAATCGACACCACGGATGTCACGATAGTTAAGAAAACTGGCACCAATTATGCTGACACCAAATATAATGTAGACGAGCATATGTCGGAAGATGGAAGGCTTTTGTTCGTTCCTCAAGATACAATTTTAGAAATTAAATTTATGGCATCGGATATAGTCGGAGATGTGATTGGCAAGAACGTCGATGCCTTTAAATCCGGCGGAGGAACAACATAGTAAAAATGAGTATTAAACGCTACATAGCTGACGCTGACAACACAATTACGAACGCCTTTAAGGCTAGTCTTACCACTCGTGGAACAGGCTCTAATATGGGCGCCTCTGACGTTTTAGAGGTATTCTCAATTTACGGACAAGTATCCAGTTCTGCGCCAGTTGGCTATACTGAGGAATTGGCGAGAATTCTCATTCGCTTTCCAGTTGATGATATCGCCACAGATCGAACTAATAAAAATATACCAGCCAGTGGAAATGTTTCTTTTTTCCTTAGAATGTACAATGCCAAACACTCTTTTACATTGCCCACTGACATGAAATTGGTTGTTGCCCCACTTAAGCAGTATTGGGAAGAAGGCTTCGGTCTGGATATGGAAGAATATACTGATCTCACATATGATGGCTCAGGGTCTAACTGGCTTAGAAGGGCCACCTCTTCTGCAGGAACCCTGAGTTGGGACGGGATCGGAGGAGACTATTACGATCATACCCATCTGGGAACCAACTACACCGTCAACTTTGCTCATGGGTGGGAAGACATGGAGGTGGATATATCCGGACTAGTTGAGGAGTGGATTGCTGGCACCAAAACCAATCATGGAATAATTATAAAGCTTACTGGATCACAGGAAGCCTTTTCGGACACCGAGAGTTCAACCGCTGTTCTCCTTAACGACACGGGCTCTAAACGATCTTACTATACTAAAAGATTTTTCGCTCGAACAAGTGAATATTTCTTTAAGCGCCCTTGTATTGAGGCTCGCTTCGATGAGTCGATTAAAGATGATCGAGGAAATTTTTATTATAGTAGCTCGTTAGCACCAAAAGATGATAATGTGAGTCACCTTTATCTTTATAATTACGTGAGAGGTAAACTGGCCGACATCCCAGGTATTTCTTCGGATTACAAGGGAGAGATCTATGTCTCTTTCTTCTCGGGGAATTTGGCCAACTCGGCAGCCACCGAGAAGGGAGGCCCCATTGAGTGTGTGGATACCACGGGGTTCGTAAACCAGCCGAATCCGTATGTCGTGTCAGGCGGCTATGTTTCTACTGGAATTTATTCTGCTTCAGTATGCCTCACGGCAGCATCCGATCCTTTAACACGGATCTACGATGTCTGGTTCACGGGCAGCATCCAGGTCGGAAACCCGACTATGGACAATGCTATAATTTTTAAAACAGGAAGTTTTGTGCCGAACATTTTGAGTAGTTCCCCCATTTATGAGACACCTCGTTACAGCACTAAAATTACTAACTTAAAAACACTTTATGGATCTAATGAGAAGCCTCGTTTGAGAGCGTTTGTCAGAACCGTCGGAGAAGATTACAATATTTACACCAGAGTTAACGCCGAGGCACAAAATACTATTATTGAAGACGCTTGTTATAAGGTTTACAGATTGACTGACGATTTAACGGCAGTAAGCTACGGAACCGGCTCCTCTCCTGGTGTAACAGGGTCAAAAGAAGATTATACTCGCCTTTCTTTTGACGTTTCAGGGGGGTATTTCGACTTTGATATGTCCCTCCTTGAAAAGGGATATGGTTATGGTATTAAATTCGCTTACTATAACGGAATAGAGTATTTAGAACAACCGGAGATTTTTAAATTTAGGATCGAAGACAAGTCATGAGTTTAAAAGACTTATTTAAGCAAGGAAATATTTCAAAAATTCTTGTGGCTAAAAGTGCCGAAGAGATCGGAAAAGAAGCCGAATCCGAGAGATATGTGTGGTCCAGAAAAGAAGAGAGAAACCGCCTTATTCCTCAAATCGACTTCTCGGATCCAAAAAACTTTGCTAAATTTGGTTCTGCTGAAGAATATTATGTTCAATCGATTAAGAGAATATACAGCACCTATCCATATGATGGGTCTCGTTATGAAAAGCAGGCTTGGGAAAATAGCTCTTCTTATTTAGACTTATATGTTTTCGAGGAGCTTTATCCACGAACCACAGGGCATGCCATCTTTTCTCCCGATAATGCCGGAAACGGATGGGGAACTATTTCCAACACCATTGGACAATACGACCTTCCTTCAGATCAAGAATATATCTTTTTCAAAGGTGGCCCTCATCCTAACCGGAATAGTTCAAAAATTAAAGAAGCCTTCCCCAATTTAGAAACCCGGCAGTCGGGAAATGTTGGAGCCAATTTATATGAGTTAGCCGATCACAGAGAATCCAACCTTAAAATTGGAGGAATCGACGGGAACACAGTTGAATTTTGGCTTAAAAAGCCCAATCTCTTGCCGGATATTAATGACGGAGGCTTTGAAGTTCTCTTTGATTGTTACACCACAAGCAGCGTTTCTTCCAGCACTGACTATGCCAGACTGAGAATTGAAATTTCCGGAGCGACCACCGACGACGCTACTGTGGGGGCGACGAGTGGTTCTCCGTTTTATGTTACTTATATGTCGGGAACTAATGGCCTCCATCGAGAGCAAATCGGAAACATCACCGCGGAAGATGTGGCTGATGAGAAATGGCACCATTACGCCCTCACATTTAAGAATACGGGAGCTTTAGGCCCTGTCGAAGATCAACTACCTCCTATTTGGCAAAATAATAGAAAAGATATTCAAGTCAACTTTTATGTAGATGGTCGCTATGATGCCGGAATCGTTACAGGTTCTAGCGTAGATTATGTAAGTGGCGCCCTGGTGGCAAACATCGGATCCCTCGTGGCAGCGCCCTCGGCCTCCGGCATGACAGACTCGGCAGTCTTTTCGGCTACCCCTGGTAATGGCACCCTTGTGGATATGGGGTTTATGAAAGGTTATGGAAAACTATCAGGATCTCTGGACGAATTCCGATTTTGGAAGGAGGGGCGAACAGCGAGAGAAGTTGGATTAAACTGGAAAAGCCCGATTGGTGCCGGAACAAACTTGGATCTGGCCAACACCCAACTCGGAGTCTATTATAAGTTCAACGAAGGAATAACCCAAACCTCAAGTGTCGACTCGACGGTTATCGACTATTCGGGCCGTGTAACAAACGGCTACTGGACAGGCTATGTGGAAGCCGCTCGTGCCACAGGTTCGGCAATTGTAGAGTCTTCAGCTTCTGCAGAAGAATTTAAAGACCCAATTTTATACTCTTTCCACCCTAAAGTGGACAGCTTAGAGTATCATAAAAAATATGAGGGACGAGCTTACGACCTTAACAACCCCGGTAGTTTCTATAGAATGTTTCCGGACTGGATTCTGTCGGAGGACTCCGAAAGCGGACAGAATTTATTAAAATTAACACAGATAATGTCGAGTTATTTCGACACCTTATATCTACAACTGAAACAACTCCCGGCCATTAAAAATGTCCAATATTTAAGCTCTAGTGTTGGGGCAACCGGAAGTTACAAACCTCTTCCTTTTATGGATCGAGTCTTGGAATCTCAAGGTTTTGTTACAGCCGACATGTTTGCTGACGCCACAATTATAGAAAAATATCTTGATAAAGATGATCACAAACTCTTCACTGAAAAACTGTCGGATATCAAAAATCTAATTTATCAAAACATTCATAACAACCTTGTGAACATTTACAAAACTAAAGGAACAGAAAACTCTTTTAGAAACTTTATTCGATGCTTTGGAATAGACGAAGATTTAATTCAGTTAAACATCTACACCAATAATCAATCATATGAAATAAAACAAAATTATCGATATCGCTCTGAACGTAAAAATTATATTGACTTCGGAACTTATGGAGATCATGAAGCGGCTGTATATCAATTTAAATCAGGATCTGCTAGTTCGGGCTTTCTTTCGGCTTCCAAGACAGCGTTTTCGGAATCGGGCATGTCTCAAACTTTTGAGTGTGAGCTTATTGCTCCGCCACCTCCAAACCCCACAGTTCAGGGAGTCTCTCTATATCCCTATATTACTTCCTCAGTTTTTGGAGTTCAGCAGGTTAATTATTCCGCGGACGGGACTGTCGATGAAGACGACACCAGTTGGGAGCTTGGTCGAACAGAAGATGATTACGCCAACTTCCAGGTATTTATAGCTCGTCCTGGAGTGGGCTCAACAACAGGCAAGTTTGTCTTAACAGGCTCAAACGCCAGCGGAATTACAGAACTCACCAGTAGCTATTATGTAGATTTGTATGATGATCGAAAATGGAATCTCGCCGTTAGAGTTGTGCCCAAGGCTAGTCCATGGATGGACACCGTGTCGGGAAGCGAACCCCAAGGGGACGAGGATGGTCTTGGATATCGAGTAGAATTTTATGGGGTAAATTATGATGCTAATACCGTGAGGGACAGTTTTTATTTGACCGCATCTTTAGCCCCACAAGCATCATCGGCTGATACGAATGATGCCCGAGGAGATGGCTTCTTACAAAACGGCAAACGAATGTATATCGGAGCTTTAAGGACTAACTTTACAGGAGCAGTGGTTCAACGAACAGACCTCAAAATCTCTTCGACGAGAGCCTGGATGGGGAATATTTCCAATGAAGTTGTTAACGCCCATGCTATTGATGCTTCTAACATCGGAACTCTACGCCCTTATGAAAGCGCCTATTTGTTTGAAAACAGTGCCTCTTACGCCCTCAGCCCGGTGAGCCCGATGTCAAAAACAAACCAGGGAAGCAACCAATATGTCCCAAGTATCGCCACTTTAGCTCTTAACTGGGACTTTAAAACGCTTACTGGCTCTTCAGGCGGCGGAACGTTCTCAGTATTGGACGCTTCTTCTGGATCTACGGCAGATATCGGTCGTTATGGTTGGTTAGGAAATATTCTAGAAATGCAACACCCAGGAAAGGGAAGCTTTTTCCGAAACAGTCAAACTAACGTTGTCGACACAAATTACTTAAACTCGGCCAAACAACTTGACCCTGAATCAGTTAATAGCTTGGATATGGTTGAAATATTAAGTCGAGATGACACTTATTTCACCCGAGAGACTCGGCCCATTAACTATTATTTCATGCTTGAAAAAAGTATGTATCGAACCATTACGGAGCAGATGTTGAATTATTTCGGAACGATTAAGGATTTTAATGACTTAATCGGAAGTCCGGTTTATCGCTACAGGAAAGAGTATAAAGCGATGGAAAAACTTCGACAGCTTTTCTTTGAGAAAGTTGGGAACACACCGGATCTCGATAAGTATATTGAGTATTATCGATGGCTTGACTCCGCAATTGGAACCATGGCTGAACAACTTTACCCAGCTTCAGCAGACCACACCCAAGGCCTCAAAACAGTTATTGAAAGCCATGTTTTAGAGAGGAACAAGTATCAGTATAAGTATCCCTCCATCGAACGAGGACGAGACTATGATAAAATCGGAGAAGGGGAGTCCCAAATCCGATTTGCCGCTGGGCAAACAATGAGAGAGACGGTGGGTAACTGGTTTACTTATGGATATCCCATAAAACTAAATCCTCTTGACCTTGCCGCGGCCCCCAACTGGTGGAACGCCCGAGCAGAAAGAGACAAAACACCAGAAATTACTTCGGGAGTGGCCAGTGTTGATGTTCTAAGGGAAATATATAGAAAAATTATCTATAACCCCAAGACTTTGGCTTTAGGGGCGTACAACTACAGAAGAGGGACAAAAACTAATTTAAATGATGTTTATAATCCCCCCACGGCCAAGTCCGGACCATCCAGAGCTTATCCTCAAACTCGTCTAACTCACGGTTTCGCCAATGGGGCGAACTCATTTAGAGACAGCAGTTCAGATCTTATCAAGCCAGATCTTCAACTTGAGTCCGGCTCCGTCCCTGACCTGAGATATAATCAGTCACCAGATGTTCAACCAAGCCCCCTTCATGACGTCGATGTTAATCTTGAAAGGTTCCCTAAAATTAAAATTGAGCCGAAAATAAATATATTAGATGAGGAGCGAGCAGAACGAAATCAAATTAAAACGATGGAAGGGCTCCCCTCTTTGTATAGTAGTAGTCTGGGCCTTCGGTTTGCCAATATTCAGCAAGATGTCTCTCATGGCGCTGAGGTCCCCCTCCAAGGTCCTTTTGTAAAAAAATATGTTGGAGGATACGAAAGTCGGAATGTGCCGATCAGCACAGCATCTCAAGGCTCCTCGGATAGAATCGAAAGATTTAGAATCTCCGCGCCCGCCAGTGATCTAGTTGCTTCAACTGCCGCTTCTTTGGCTGATATTTTAACATTAGCTGGCTTCAGCGATAATGATAAATTTACAGTTAACATACCCTCCGCCATGGGAGGCACCGGCACAGATATAACTATCAAAATGGTGGGTGGAACCCCATCAGCCGCCACCTCGAACCAAGTAGAAATTAGCACAGCGGGAACCGTCGCCGCAATTCTTGCCCGATTTGTTATTGCTATTGCTGGAGGCACTCCGTCGCCTTCCACCTCTGTCGCATATGGAGCGGGATCCGGCGATGTAACTAATGGTGTGGCAGGCATCACCGCCGCCCTCGGGACCAGCCCGACGCTAACTGTAACTGCAACTAATACGGGACGAGCAGGAAATGACATTATTTTCACAGATGTTGTGGGAACAATGGTCGCTGGTGGATCCCACGGATCATCCCCGGCCTATCTGATCGGTGGCGTCGGCGGCGATGTTTATATTTACCCCCCAACCAAGACAAACGCTGGCGTTGAGAACTTACACTTGCCTCGTGCTGATATTAATCGAGGAACTCGACGACCTTACAATATTCGTAATATCCAACAATTAACAGCTTCCGCCTTACAAACATCGACGGTGCTCGGAAATTACGAAGAGAACTATCAAATTGTAATGACATCAGGTCGAAGCATCAACGACCCATGGTTTGCTAAAAACTCCGGCAGCATCGGAAGCACCACTCCTGAGATGCCATTTTTAACTGGAACATTGAATTATGAAATTCCAGTGAGAACAGTTGTTAAATCAATTATAGTGGAGCGCTTTTCTAGTCCGGGAGGGTTTGAAGTTCAATCACTTGGCTATCTCGACCCTCAAGCTGAAGAAAAATCTGTCTACAACGCGTTACCCTTCAAGAATCGAATGGTTCTAAACGGATCAGGCAGTTCAGATTGGACAACCACAGAAGACAACGACAGAACTCATTTAGGAATTTATACAAACATTCATTCCGCTTCCGGCGATGGTTATAATCTACTCTCTAGTCGCCATTGTGGCAAATTCGGAATTGATAGTGTTTATGGAACGATCCGAGCCAATGACTATGACACCGTTCCATCATATCAGAACGTTCCTCGAAACACCTTACACACTCTTAAATATAGTAATACGGCCTTCAGTGACGCTCTTGTGGAGTACAACTCTCTAAACTACATCACCGCCTCAGTTTATAATAACCTCTTTTATAATGCCCCCATTCCCCAAAGTGAGCTTCAATATGCTTGGATCAGCGCATCATTAGAAAGCGCTTCTATTCACCCGTTGGTGGGCTATACATCAAATGGTCGAGTGTTTAACGGGCTAGTATCGGGATCCAATGGGTTTGAAGATCCCATTCACTTTTATAAAGGAGAGGAAGCCTCAGCTTATTACGGCGGATATCCCTCCGATTTGGTCGGCCTTAATACTTTAGTGGTCGACACTATTTTAACAGCAAGTAATCTTATCTCAGCATCGACGACCACAGATTATAGAAACACCGCTTTCGCCACTGTAACTGATGGGCAGCAATTCATGGTTTTGATGAATCATAGAAACGCGGGCCTACAGGCCCCGAGTTGGAAGTTAACTTTTAAATCTTCTAATCCGTTGGTGAGAAAACAACGAGAGAATAACTTAATTAATATTCTCGAATATAAAACACTTCCCAAGCCTTATAAAGGGGACACAACGACTAATCTGAATTTAGATAACTTAAATCAAATACCACAGACAAGAGTCGTGAGACAATACATCGTGCCAGCCCCGACAAGCAAGTTTAAGCCACTAACGTTGACTCTTGTGAATAAAGATGGCACAGGCCCCGAGATGACCGTAAAGACTACTTATTCCAATAATTTTGATTTTATGACCACCCCAGAAATCGATTTGAAACTTGGCCTGAGTCAAACTAATCAGCAGGAGTTTGACACAATCAAAAATTCAGGCGATCTTTCAATTTGTAAATTGATTTATCCGGAGACGATTTATCCTAAAGAGCAATACACTTATTTGGCAAAGGTTCGTGGAAGAATTTCTTACTTCGAGTCCAGCGCAAGTGTTGACTTTAATCGGCAATTGGGGACACAAAGAACCTTCTGGAGAGATACTCCTAAAAACAGAAGACGAAGCAGCGACCATCAAGCTGTAAATTCACAAGGAATTCTTCTTTATCAAGGAGTTGGTTCGGCTTCTGTGGACGCGGGATCAGGAGAGCTTTATAATCAATTCCGAGAATATTCGTGTGCCCTGTCTGTTTGGCCTCTTGATGCCGGCTATTTAAGTAACTCTTACGGTGAAGAATTTGCCAACTATTGGTATGACCCCGCGGGAGGAGACACTCTTGCCCTAGAGCCCCCTCAAGGGGCCTGGTACGACCAGCCTAACGGTGAACTTCTGACGCCCACAATCAACCAGCTTTTGGCAGCAGTTTCACAAGAAGAGTTCCCAAGCGTGGATGATGACTATGATTGGAGAGGCCCCGTAACGGCGTCCCAGCAGCTTCTCTATCCTAATAAATGGACGTCCAATCTCTCCGAGTCTGACGGAACTGTGGGAAGTAATCGTGGATATGACCAACGATATTTAACTTATAACTTTTATCGAGCAGACTCTCAATCCGGCAATCGTCCCTGGCTAGATTCATATGATGAATACGCTTCGGACATTAGAGTTATGGCTCAAGGCCACACTGTTCTGCCCGAGTTTAGAATTTCCGAACATATGGAATATTATATTGACAACGGGTTTGACTTCAATAATAAGTTTTTAACTTTGGCAGGAGCAAATATATCGGCCAGCGCCAATACTGCCACTTCTAGTTATAATGAAGACTTCTTTAAGATATACTCTCATTCTGACTTCATGAAACACTTTGCCGCCCTGGATACTGCCGACAACAAGCTTTCGAGAATGACACTTAAATGCCACGGAATTAAAAAATTGCTTCCATATAATGGATTTTATCCAGCCCTTCGAACCACTCAATTAGGGAGTATGTTCTCTCAGTCATTTGGTCCATATATTTCAGGCTCCACGGCGGCTCAAACCGGCTCTTACGATGGGGAACGTATGAAGTCTATTCTTCAGCCTTTCTTCGCTCCTGGGATCATGTACAACACAATTAAATCAGGTATCGCTGTTGACTTTCCCGTTTATACTGGCTCGATAGGGGGCGGAAGCTCATTCCTGGGCCGGTTCAGAAGACTGAGTGTGGCAGAGGGGTCTTTTTATAATTATAGAATGCCGTTTGAAGCCATTGTTGAACCCCAAAGATATCTCCCAGTCGACAACCCAACGGATTCCACCTCCGCTGCCATTTCCTTTCTTTATAATTGGACCGGCAGCACAGGCGTGAATCCCCCTATTTTTCCAGAACAAATATATGGGTCATGGACAGGAGAGTCGGACTATAATTATAATTTGGCGATGAACAACTTCTTGGCGGAAGTTCCCAAGTTTTTCTTGAAAGACGGGAGCTTCACAACTTTTACATCAAAACCAGAAAATCAATTTAAAACAATGAAGTCTGGGTCGACTTATTATATGGATGTCGTATTGGCTAAAACCTCTAAAATGATAATGGCTCAAGGACTGGGCAATGTTCCCCTTTTAGAGGTTACAGCGAGCGACGACAGCAGCAAAGGCCTTGTGGGTAATGATTTCCATGGACAGATCTTTGGACCAGCGTGTGAATACTTTAGAACATCTGATGATATTCCTCATCCGAATTATGCTTCTGGCCAAGGTGCATATTATGCCGACACCATTTGTCAGGCAGATCCAGGGTTCGCCCCTCATACTCCCCCTTATTTTTACGGAGACGCCATAGCCAGAGTTTCTTTCACGCCAGAAAATCATGTGGTTCTTTTGGAAGGGGAAAGTAAATTCTTTACTTTAGATGAGATATTAGCAGGTTGTAAAATCGACACCATTTACACATCGAGTTACACAGAGAATACCAATTGGCTACAGTTTGCTGTAAACAACTCTTATCCCGCTGGCTTATCACAAATGAGATTATCCTCCTCAGTTAACCTTTTTGGAAAAAGCAGTATTAAAAAGGTAACCTATCAAGCTAATGCTCAAGAAGAGGGCAAGTTTGTGGCAGACACTGCCGAGGATCCCTCCGATTCGTCTTTTGATTTGTGGACCATTAGTCCTAAATTCGAATGTCCAGTTATAAATGTCTCATCGTCCACAGCTTCGGGCTCAGCCTACTCAACGTTGAAAGAAGCCTCCTTTGGTTATCAAACTGGCGATAGTGACGATCTATCAAACAAGCAAGGTCAATTTGGAGACATCACCTCAGTTAAATCTGTGTGGGGCCAGTATGGCACCCCCCCAAGTTCGTCCGAGGGAATTTTCCTCAAGCTCAAAGAAAGCTATCCAGACGTCTTAGAGGATCCGTCTTCAGGAGCACAGACCACGGGCTCGCTCATTGACATCTGTGGATTTCAACAGAGCACGAAAAGAGTTGGAGAGCTATCAGCAGAAAAAACAATTTCTGAAGCTGTTGTGGCAGTTCCTTTCGTTCAAAAAGCCGGGAAAAGAAAGTTCTTCCCTGTGTTAAAAACTCAGGTTAAATATGTTTTGGGAACGGCCACGAAGGGGGAAACCACGAAATTAACCAATAACGGGAAACTGCCGGGAGAGTCTATTACAACGATGGTGACGGCTTTACAAAAATATGTGCTCCCTCCTCATCTAGATTTCATCAATAACAAATCAGTTCAACCTTATGTTGCTTATGTTTTCGAGTTCGAACACAAACTAGACAGAAATGATTTATCGGACATTTGGCAAAATCTCATGCCACAGATTGCCAAGACGGCTCAAGAGCAGACTGTTACTCTTTCTCACTCAATGGACAAGAACGAATTCTTCGCTGGATGCTCCATCCCACCAGAAACTCAATGGATGATCTTTAAGGTCAAGAGGCGAGCTTCATTTAATTATTTTGCGGCGACAGCGGATTCCACAGACGATGATCGATTTGCTTTCCAGTTCGAGGTTGGCGGAGAGAAGAAGGTTCCAGATTATAGTTATAACTGGCCTTATGATTATTTCTCTCTCGTTGAATTGGCAAAGATTGACGCCGAAGCTGAGTTTGACTTTCCTCATTGTAAGCCCCCTCCTGGAACACCACCCCCACCATCAGCAGAAGCAGGGGGAGATTCCCAAGATAACGGCACCAGTCCACCACCGCCCCCAGATCCACCCACTCCTCCTTCCCCCGGTAATGTTGGTGGCACCGTAGTCTATTAATTTAGTTGATGTTAAAAGTTATAAAGCTGGATAATTATTGAAAGAATATGAAGTTTTTTAATCCTAAAGAAGAAGTTATTGATATACAGCTTAGCCCATATGGGAAACGTCTGCTGGCCAAAGGGGAGCTTAAGCCCGTTTATTATGCTTTTTATGATGATGACATTCTATATGACGGAGCACTCGGTGGAATAACTGAGAATCAAAACGAGGCTCAAGAGAGGATTAAAAACAACACTCCAAGATTACAAACACAAGGTGTTCATGAAAGTATCCGTTCTACAATTGGACAGAACTTAGAAATATTAGATAATCAATATCAATATCAGACTTTCAAAGAAAGTGAACATGTTCTTGGCCTTCCATTGGGGCAGTCTTCTTTATCTGGAAATGTCGCTCCGGCTTGGAATATAAAATATTATCATAATAAACTTAACGAATGTAACTCTTATATCACTAGCTCTGGCGGGACTTTAAGGGTCCCCCAATTGGATTCCAAGATTGAATACACCACATATATCTCTTATTTAACACCAGGTGGCGGGGCTCCCACAGAAGAAATGGCCCGACGACAACAAAATTATATAGCCAATAGTTTTCCAAGCTTAGATGAGGAGCCAGGTGAAAGTGATCCGAGCCCACCAGGCCCTGGAATGTATCTGGAAAATTATATATTCGATGATTATTCTAAGATATTTGTTAAAGAAGACGGCATCTTTTTAGACGTTAGAGAGGCAAATACTCAATATCTCCGAGAGAATTTTGATATTGAAGTTTATATAAGTGATATCGAAGGGGGCGAAGAAAAAAACACCAGTCAACTTTATTTTAGAGGAGACGTATTGTCGGACCCAACTCCGGCTAATGTCGAATACTGGTTAGAAATCGCCGCCGACGGAGAAATACCAGAAGCAGCCTATTGCCAATTACAGATCCCATTAACAAAGAAAGAAACAATGGGGGATTCAGTATATGGATGTCCTGATATAAGTGGAGATAAGGGCGGAACCACCTTGAGAAACCTCTATGCTCAGGTTGAGCCCGACGAGGAGCCCTGCTAATGGCGTATCAGGATTATAAAAATTCACTTGTAAAATTAATGAATCCTCGAATTTTTATCGAAGGAACGCCCACTGCTCCTCTGGCGACTGTAGATTTCGAAGCAGAAATGCTCATTTCGGGAATCAACGGAGTGTATAATCTTCAATCTGGGTGGTTTTTTGATTCCTATTTTAATAAGTCTTTGGTGGTGTATGTTTTTCAAATTCAGGATACAGAACAGTTTAATTTGCTTCAACAAATGAACATTAATGATTTAGCAACCTTTCTTTACGACATAAAAAAGAATCTTGCCCATCAAGCCGCCACCACCCCCAAGTTGGATGCCTCTGACATTGAAAAGCTCGGATTTGCTTACGACGATAAAGGAAACAAGGTTTATAAAATCCCCTTTAATCTAGATAAACCATTTCAATTGACACCAAACTCCCCAACTTTGGCTTATATTTTCCTCCCAGTTGTGGAGACGGGCACAAAGCCGGTTTTTGGAGGAGCTATTTGGAAAGAGGCACTTCGTAATGGAGATGTGGCAACAGAGACTAAACAATATGTGGTCAGTCCCACTAATGCCGAGCGGCTCCCCAGGACAACCGTCGAACAAAAACATTATCATGTTTATTCTATTGACGATAGCGGGAATGGCACAGCCACCTCAGCTTTTCCAGAAGGAGCAAGCCCCACCGCGGAAAACTATAACGAATCTGCCCAACACCAGCATAACGTTGTTAACGGAAAAGTCCAGTCATCCGTGTCCACCGTAACTGGCAAGGCCCACATTCATGAGCTAGAAGATGTTTCGGTCGTTTCTAAAGAAAACACAGGGGTGGTTAAAGTTTCCGTTGTTTCAAAAGAACACCTGGGCGATCTTTTGGGCGAAAAAACCCCACTCCAAAAAGAGGTGCCCATGCTTCGAACGCCAATTGGAACAGTGCCCACTGTGCCGTCACTAGTGGGAAATTTAAGTAAAACGAATATTTTAAGAGAAATGAACCGGATGCCCATGTTTTCAGAATTAATGCTTTCAAAAAACGAACAAAATGTAAATGTCTTTATATTTGGCATTAATTTGAATCAGGTTATCAAGAAAAGCACAGTGTTTCCACACTTGTCACCTTCTAGTCCCCTTAAACGACAATTGGTCTCTAATTCACGAATATCTTCACTTAAGGTTTATCGGATACAAATAGGCGCTGGAGATAAAACACCAGAAGTGAACTCATTTGAATCACCTTTTTTGGTGGCCAGTTCGCTCGATGGTCCGGTTTCGGGGGTCCTTGAAACACAAAAACGATATCTCAACCACCAGAATCAGGTCACCATCCCAAAAACATCCAAGGCCGCGGCGAAGCTGAAATACATCGGAGAGATCCGGCAGATAAACATTCCAAATATTAATCCAGGGGTTAGACATTATCAAGTAACGGACCACAATTCTTCCACTTTAATCAATGGGAATTTTAAATATTATGTTGAGGTGGAAATCGAAGATGCCATCTTCGCCGCCCTTACGGGAGCAATTCAAAAACTGAAATCCTCAGAGACTAATCTGAGCACGTATTTAACCACAGCAGAAGCTAATTTTGATCCAATAAGTCAACGATTTAGACCTGACTTCGTAAACGAAACCCACAAAAATTCTAATTTTATGGGGGAGCTATCCAACTATGCCAGCACTTACATTAACATACTTTCCTATTTTTCTTCAACAGTCAATATTACTCCCAAACTAGTGATGGGCCTATTGGATCCGAAGACTGCAACCTTGACCACTATAAGTCGAGTTGTTGAGGCTCACAACACTTTAATTGAGTTTATAAACTCTATATTAAACAAGTCTGTGGGAGGGGAAACCAAGAAGACCGCCGTTGAGGGTATTCGTGCTGATGAGTCGGGAAAGAACTCTCTTAAACGAAAAATTGAATTGATCCACAACTTTAATAATAACCCCTTTTTAAGATCGGTCATGAGCCCTCGGTCGGTGGGATATGCTTTTTTTGACAGGGTTGACTCGCCCCAAGCAGCCATCAACTCGTTCCCTCACATAAGCACGACCCAGCTAAGAAGCAGGTTCCAAAAAGAAATAAAAAAAGTAAATTTACCTTCGGGAGGAGAAAACATTACTATATTAGGAAAACAGGTCCCAATTAACTCGGTGGGAGAACTCACCCCTTCAAGAGTATTGTTGGGATCCCCGGAAGACAAGCTCGTTAACACTTCAAGTAATTTAGAAAATCTTAATGTAAATTTACAAATAACTCAAATAAACGACAATGACAATATACATGTGACCCAAAAAAGATCAACAGAAGAAGAAACACTCAGTAACTTATATAAATGTAATCATGATAATAACATGTGTGTTCAGGAGGCCACCCAGATCGAGGGCTGTGTACAATCCCATTCTCTGGTGGATGTCGTGGATGACAAAACAGAAATGACCCAACCAGGAGAAGACACAACTCAGATAGAGAAAGAAATACAAAGTAAAGAACATACCAACTTGGCCAACTTGACTCTTTTAGAGGGCTTGTTCAATGCTTCTTTTTCGAATAACCCCTTTATAAAAAATAGCCAATTCGTCTCAGAAATTAAAAAAATGACCCAAGAAGAACTGAATACTCTTCCTTTTCACATTTTAGCTTTAGCTCCCCAGGCATTGTCCCCAAAGCCAACCATTAATTGGTCTCAAGCTTATCAAAGTTATATGAACGTATATAAGATGGAGGTTTTCAATGGTTATGAGGTCTTGGGAGATGGAGAGTGTTCTGTCCTTTCTCCAATTTTTCAAGAAGTAACAAGCCTAGATCAGGTTAAGAGTCCATCAATTTGTCGATTGGTAAGTTATGAAAATGCTTTACTAAAAGTTGGGAAAGAAGAGAGGCTTTCACTCCCACTAATTGGGACTTATTTTCTTGGAGGCGGTGAATAATGAACGGCTACAACCCCCCATTTGATCTTAAGAAGGCTTTTAAAGAATTTGTAGAAAAAACTGAAGCTTCTAAAGAGTTTAAAAAAGTAGAAACAAACCCAGGCAAAAAAGGCCCCGCCGTTGTAGAAAAAACTGAAGCTTCTAAAGAGTTTAAAAAAGTAGAGACAGCACCAGGCAAGAATAACAATGTTTCCCCTCAAGATATCCCTTTCGAGACCATAGCTCAGATTGCCGAGTTCAACGCCAAGCCACTCCCCCAGGCACCATCGGTGTTTGGCCCTCGATTTTTTAATGCCGGAACGCTCGTTAATGATAATACTCATCCCGACGTGTGGCCGATGTTAAAAACCTCGTTACAGTTGGACTCGACGAATTTTAAATACATTGCCTGGAGCCAGCCAAGTAAGTTAGTAAAGGTGGACCACGGACGACTCTATACTGGAAATACGTGGACAACTTCTCGCCCCTTAAACGCCCAACCAGGCTCCCAGGCCTCCCTGTTGTTGATGAAAGATCTGCTTGGTCCGCAACAAAACTATGGAGCGCCAAATGGAGTCACTATCGTTACAAAGGATTTTGTAGATGTGGTCAAGCTTCCCTTCACTTTAGAAATAAAAGATGCTATAGTTTATTTAAATGAAAACACTTTTTCTAAACTTTATGAGAATAATAATATGGCAGAAAGGCTGGTGTCTCTCTATTATGGCACTCCCTCATACACAGTAAAGGTCTGGGCCAACCCTTCAGGTCTTGGCTGGTCCCTAGACAATACAGTCCACGAGCCAGATCCTTCAACAGGAGTGGGAACAATTGTTGGGGATAAAAACACCTGTGTCAAAGAGTCCTTTCTGTTCAGGGTGCCGCCCAACACCCCTAACGATACGGGACCATATCGAGATCAGCTTCAAGCATTACGATATTTAAGGACTAAAGTGGCACAGTCATCTGGGGCGACTAACGGGATGTGGTACGACCATGTGTGTGAATATGACACTCCCGCCTTCACTGATAATTTTCAAGAAATCACAAGCCAACTCACCACGGAACGATCTTTAAAGATAGAGTCTTCGGCCACCTATAATTACTATAAGCCGGGATACGAGAAAGTTATCGCCCCCACTGAATTCTCTCACAATTCGTTACCCGATTATAATATTATGGCGGCCCACCAAAGATGGTCCCCATCTCAGAAAGCAATGCTGGAGACTTTTGATAATGACGAAAGCATGGTTAATAATTCAGATTTCAATGCTTATTATAAATATGTGTCATTGGAGGCCCAACTAGATAGCGATATTGAAAAGCCATTTGCCAACTATGGGTCTTTACAAGGAAACACATGGTATTATCTGGACAAATGGACCAAGGTTATGGAAGCTGGATATCCTAATCAGTGGTTCGATAAAAAGTATAGTAATTTAACATTCCCTGCTTTCGCCATGATGGATCATTGCTTAAAAGAACTTCCGGGAGGAACCATTAATCAGTATCCCATGTTTAACCACATTCGCCTGAAACTGCCTAATTCTAAGCCAGTATCTCCCAACACTACTGAGGACTCACCCATGAAGTGGAATTATAAAATGTTCACTGGCGTAGAAGATGGCATAAAACGACAGTCTCTAGACTTAGCCTACTTAAGCCGTTTTAATAAATACCAAGAGGGAACAAAGGCTGGAGGACCCCAGGTTTACCCCACTTTTGTTCAAGGAGATTCGGCTGTTAATCCCTGGAGCGAGGCTCAATATTGGAAAGACTTGAGCCCTGTGAAGGGGAATTATGTTCAGCCTTATAAGTCGGGGCTGGAGTGGAAATACACCACTACTGGGGGTCACGATGGGGACCTCCACACGGCCATGGATTTCATCAAGTTTTTGGGGAATTTATTAAAATTTGGGTCTAGACTTTATGGCTACACGTATGGCCTCCTTAATGATCCCTGGCCCGATTCGTTGCCGTTTTTAATGAGCAACAATAAAAATGTGGAAGTAGCTTTACAAATGATAGAACCAAATTGGATAGGCGGACACAATAATACACTAGATAACTGGCTTGACCGCCTAACTCCCTATCTGAGACGAACTAGGAGTTTTTCTGAAATACTGGAAGGGAAACTCGCCCCCTCTATCACCCTTGGTTTTAAAATATTAAAATATGGTTTTGACGCCCAGGGGAACAGGACACCCGATCCTATTTCAACCTATTTTCTTTCCAACACCAATGATCTAAAAGAGCAAAAAAATAAATATTTTGATTTTTACGACACACGAGTAAAATACGGAGAAAAATATCAATATGATATTGTTGGACTACACCTGATCCTGGGCACTCGTTACGCCTATACTCATGTGGGTGACAAAGTTATAGAGGGCGACCCCACCGGTGACATAGGTCCTTTGAATAGTTGGCACAAATTTACAGCAGAAGTAACATCGTGGCCAGATATCAAAATAGTAGAGCTTCCTTATCAGAATAATATCGTCCTCCGAATGATGGACAAGCCACCTTTGGCACCGGAAATCGAGCCGGTTCCATTTAAAGGGGTCGATAACAAATTACTCTGGCTTATTCGTCCTCAATATGGCTCTAGAAAAGAGGTTCCTATTTCTATTTTACCCCAAGACACAGGGATTTTCAACAAACAATACGAAGCCCAATACGGGGGTGTCGTTGGACAAGGAGAATTTTCAAGCGGAACGGGACAAATGGCCGAACAAGAACAGTGGGCTGAAAAGCAACAGGGCTTCGCTGAGATCGGGATTACCCCATTGGAATTTAAGGGAGACGACCTTACCCAAAAATATCAAATGTTTAGGCTGTCTACACCGCCTAAGAGTTATGGATCCTTCGCTAACGCCGAATTGATAACTGAAATATCAAGCGAAAGATCGACCTCAACAAGCTTTCTCGATACTTTGACCCCAAATCACAAATATTATTATACTTTTAGATCGATAGATGTACACAATAATTTGTCTAATCCGTCACCAATCTATGAAATAGAACTGATTAATGATTTGGGGACAATCTATATCGTTACTAAAATATATGACTTCCCGACAGAAGTAAAAGTGGGATCTAAATCAGCAAAAAGGTTTATCGCCATCCAGCCCGCTTTAAGCCAGCGGCTTCTAAATATGTCCGCGACAGGACTTGAATCAGGCGAAAACGGCGAGATGACCACGGATGGGAAAAGCATGGAAATAAAATTGGGTCTCGATAATGAACTTCTGTTTGGGGGAAATAAGAGGATTAAGATACGACTTAATTCCAAAAAGACCAATCGAAAGATCGACTTCAATCTGGACTTTAATTTAAAAAATGTTCAAACCGAGGAGAGCTTAGAACCCGATGAATGGAAGTGGGCACCTGATAGTGCCACTACTGGGCAAATACCAGCATCCCCTCCACCCCCGTGTGGAGAAGGTCAGATTTATAATGATGAAACGGGAGAGTGTGAAGACATCGTGACCACCCCAGAGCCCGATGACGATAAGTGCTAAAGGATAATAATTAATTTTTGTGTTACAAGAACTATTTAAGAGGACGAACCTACTTATAGTATAAAAAGAGGAGTAAAAACATGGGGTTTCTTGATAATTCCGGAGATATTATTTTAGATGCTGTTTTGACAGACACGGGCCGAATGAGGCTCGCTAAGGCTGATGGCAGTTTTAAGATTACAAAATTTGCTCTGGGTGATGATGAAATAAATTATGAGCTTTACAGGAACGCTAACAGCCCAAAGGGTGCCCACCCCAGCGGCAGCGCTTATTACGATCTAGATATTAAGCAGACTCCGGTTTTAGAAGCTTTCACCAACAATACGTCTCTTTTAAAATCTAAATTAGTAACCCTGGCAAACATGAACCACACATATCTGCCTGTTTTGAGGTTGAATGAGGTGGTGGCCGAGAATGCCAGAAACCAATCTACGACCCAGGCTAACGAAAAGTTTGTTGTAACCGTCAACGACACTACCTCGAAGTTTGTGCCAACAGGCCTCAGAGAGGCGGGCGATCCAGTTGGTATTATTGACGGCGTTACTGGTGAGGGAGTCACAATTAGAGTCGACCAAGGTCTTGATACTCAGGACATTAGTCCAACTCAGGCTCTCGACCCAGATCTTTATGAAAGTCAATATTTGATAGAGATGGATAATCGGTTTGGCTCCATAACGAGTCCCACTTCTCCGGCATCAGCAATGGCTTATTCTTTTCTTGATGACGACAACATCGCCGCTTATTATGTTACAGCCACCTCACCTGGCGACTATGTGATGCCGAATGGTAACACCCTGACAACAGAAGAGGCAAGCCAGATAATTTCAGGCCCACGAGGATCCATTTTACAATTTAAGCTTTTGGCGAGTACGGATCTTCAAACAAGCAACACCCTCTTTTTGAAAATGGGGGTTAACGACCAAACCTGGACAGATTCAGTCCCCACCGCGGAGGACGTCCGATACATTGACACCACGGTCAGAGTAACGGGTCTTACAACAGGCTACAGAATCGACATCCCAGTAAGATTTATTAAATTAAGGTAAGAATTATGGCAAACGTATTTAAAAGTGTAAACGCTGACGACATCACAGTTACAAGAACCCCTCTTCATGAGGCCATCCCACTTTCGGGAACAATCGTATCGGGAACATATCCCGAAGATCAAGGGACCTCACACACCAATATCAAGAATTATTCCCACGGAATATTCGAGTCGGTTTATGACTATCCCTATCTCAGTTCATCGGCCAATCATATTTTTGACCTTAGTTTTGGATATAGTGCTAATTCTACCATTTCCCAGTCGGTATCACCAGATGTGACCGGATATGCTGGCTTTCAGCAGGACAAAAAGATTAATATTTACAATGAGATGGCCCAGGTTTTGATGGGGCACGATGCCACAGGGTCCATTAAAGAGTTCAAAATCCCTGGGGGCGATTATATTCGGGAAGCAGTCTTTGTTAGTTTTGCTCGGCTTTTATCTAAAGATGAAATTGACAAGAACAACTGGTCGTGGAAGCTGAATAAAAAGCTTGCTTATGCCTGGACAACAGCCCGAGCAGAGATGATTCTTGATGAGATAACTCTCCCCACTTCCAATAACGAAACAGTGTTCTATACAGACTCGCCAGCAGGCGAATATTCCGTTTTGTCTAGTGCCATGTCTGGAAATGTTGGACTACTGTTCTATCAGGCCGGCATTGCTGTTCTCGGAACATCTTCTATTTCTCAGTTGACCGGAACGATTCTTGGTGGCGGAAACATTTATAACACCATGATTAGTTCTTCGATCAGCGCCTCTTGTGATAGTTTCCGACACCACTGGGCAACACAGAACTTCAACAATACGACAGAGTTGAATTCAACAATTTATTTCTGTCGAGCAAACCACAACCAGTTCAATTATAGTGCTAATCCCACCTATTTGACAGGTAGTAAAATTCGAGTAAAGGCAAGTAGTCTGGACCAGCCAGTCTCATATGTCACCACTGTCGGCCTTTATAGTGCTGATAATGAACTACTCGCCACAGCGAAACTATCCGAGCCCCTCAAAAAGACTCCTGATACTGAATTGACGCTGAGAGTTCGACTGGACTACTAAAGTGCTAAAAACTTTATCGATCACCTAACTATTTAATTTAACAAGGTATAGGTGGATTTAGGTGTCTTATTATAGGTTCAAAGAAAACGATATTTTTACCAATACTATAGTGGCTCACCCCCACAGTAGTTTTATGATCTACAGCGGGAGCGTTTACTATAGAAACACTCCATATGAGAGTGGAAGTATTTTTTATGGGAATGTCACACATGTTCCGGTCGGAGCCATTAGTCTTTACGAAGTGAACGTTGACCGCCCCGAGAGCGATCATGATTACGATTATGAGAACAACACCGGAACCAAGACCATGATTCATCCCTTTGTGGTGAAAAGTGGTGACAACATCAAATTTAAAACCATCTCCACAGGGTCTTACAATGAAGAAGACTGGGGATCAACTCTCACATCGAGCTTCAATTACCCCCTCTCAGCCAGTCTATCTAGAGATTTATATCCTGAAAAGCATTTGGCCAGTGCAATTAATTACAGCGCCCAACACAATCTGCAGCTGTCACCTCATGAGTATGATGCTTATAGCGTTGATTCGGAATCCGAAGACGCCGGGATCGTTACAGTTTCTAGTTCATATATAGAAGCCCTAAAGAACACTTTGAACTATTACACCCCTCTGAGCGACCAATACGCTTTTACTTCTTCTGCTCGAAACGGCGCCGACACAACTGATCAATTCCCGACAGGAACACCCTATTGGGATAAAGGCGTTCAACCCATCAACCTGATTAGCATCCCTTCGATTTATTATGGAGAGTCAATAAAAAGAGGCTCAGTGAGTGTTAAGTTTTATATTAGTGGAACTCTGGCTGCTGAATGTGCTGATGTTTATGAAAATGGAGAATTAATTGAGGTAAGCGGGACTTACGACCGCTTCGAATCGGGGTCTATTGCAGGAGTCGTGCTTTATAATGAAGGTTTTCTCTTACTGACAGGCAGTTGGGACATCAGCGCTGGCCATCAAGCACCTTATACTGGAGGCTCCGCCACGAGCCCTTCATGGCTTTACTGGGGCGTTGGGATCACTTCAAGCCTCAATGCCACCGGATCCCTTGTTCCCGCTGGTTATCAAATAGGCTCAAAGGCAACTTTTAATGGAAGTGTGGACTACACTAAATCCCCCGGATATAACCTCCCCTCATCGAGCTTTTCGCTGGATTTTCAGGGAGTAGAGCATATTCCTGTGAAAACTATGTTGGCACACGCCCCTATTGGAGAGCTTTATTATTCGAATAACCCCACCTTTACAGTGGCCAACACCGCTTCGCTGGGAGATGAGCCAGCAGATTTTGGTGTGGCTCATGAGAACTTTATATCCGGCTCTATTCAAAAGGCCGTAACGGGCTCCACCTTTTATATTGAAGATAAAGATCTAGAAATTAAAAACATTAACAGCAGTTCTTTTCCCAATTATACGGCTAGTTTTGAGAAAACAACTTATATTTCTAAAATAGCTCTTTACGATGATCAAAAAAATATTATTGGAATAGCAAAATTGGCCCAACCGGTTAAGAAGACGATCAACAGGAATCTTACATTTAAACTTAAGTTGGATCTCTGATATAATAAAGTATGCTTTTAGGATTAGATATTTCGACATCTATTGTTGGAGCAACGGTTTTAAATGATGAGGGTGAAGTTGTTTATTGTGACTTTTGGGATCTCCGCAATAAAAATCAGTTCCCGACCCTTTATGATAAAGCGGAACGAGTAAAACAGATGTTGGCCATGTTATATGATGTTAAGAGGCTTCGATTCGACTCGATCTTCATTGAACAGTCGTTGTTGTCTTTCCGACCCGGCTTCTCCTCAGCACGAACTATAGTGACTTTAGCTAAATTCAATGGAATCATCTCATATATTTGTGAAAGAGACTTTAAAATTACGCCTGAATATGTGGGAGCAACGACAGCCAGAAAGACTTGTGGCATAAAAGTTCCCAAAGGCCAGAAGGCTAAAGAAGTAGTTTTAAATTTTGTTCTTGACAACGAGGGTGCTTTTGATATAGAATATACTAAGCATGGTAATCCAAGACCAGGAACTTATGACAAGGCAGATAGTTATATTATAGCAAAAGCAGGATGGAAAAGCACAAAATCTTAAAAGATATACTTGGGAAACCTTTTGTTTCCAATAACGAGTACTTGTTTCATTGCCCATATTGTCGACATCACAAACGAAAGATGTCGGTGAATGTGGAAAAGGACGTTTTCAAGTGTTGGGTTTGTGACACTCACGGGAGAACTATCAGGCGAGTTGTGAAGAGATTTGGATCTTATGCTCAACTTAAAGAGTGGGACACCCTCTCTGGCCAAACCGATATTCTGGAATTTGACAAGCTCTTTGAAGAGGTCAAAGAAAAAAGTTCAAAAAATTACTTGACATTGCCTGGAGAGTTTGTTACACTGACAGGTGAGAACAAAAGTTTAGCTTCCATTCGAGTGCTAAACTACCTTCAGAATCGTGGAATAACTCAACAAGATATCGTTAACTGGAAAATAGGATATTGTCTTCAGGGACCGTTTAAAGACAGAGTGATTGTGCCATCATTTGATGATAAGGGCTACGTTAACTACTTTGTTGCTCGAACGTTTTCTGGAGACTGGAAAAAATACTTGAACCCCTCAGCATCTAAAGACATAATATTTAATCACCTGTTTATCAACTGGGATAAGGATTTGGTGATTGTAGAGGGCATCTTCGATGCCATCAAAGCCGGCACTAACTCCATCCCCCTCTTGGGATCGACCCTTCGGGCTAATAGTGTGTTGTTCCAACAGATTATTAAAAGAGACACATCAGTCTTTATTGCCCTTGATCAGGATGCTGAGAAGAAAGGTGCCGGAATTATCGGCAAATTATTATCTTATGGCGCCGAAGTCTTTAAAATAGACACATCAGGCTTCGAGGATGTTGGAAGCATGACCCAAGATGAATTCCAGCAGAGAAAATCAAACGCAAAGTTTATGAACCCAGACACGTTTCTAATGGAACATGCTCTGGATTCTATTAAAATTTAGGAGAATATTTTGAAATTTGCCCATATAGCGGACACCCATATCCGTAATTTAAAATATCATTATGAATACCGAGAGGTCTTCACGAAGATGTTTAATATCCTTAAGGACGAAAAGGTGGACTATATTGTTCACTGTGGGGACTTGGCTCACACAAAAACCCAACTAAGCCCAGAATACTTCGATATGGCCCAGTGGTTTCTAAAGAGCTTAGCCGATATTGCTCCGCTTTATATTATTCCAGGTAATCATGATGGAAATCTCAAGAATAGTTCTCGTCAAGATGCCATCACTCCGATTGTCGAAGCCTTAGCTCATCCAGATTTACACTTTATCAAGAAGTCGGAGGAGATTTGCTTGAATGACAAGTTTGCTTTCAACGTTCTCTCCATCTTTGATGAAGAAAACTGGAAAGAGCCTTCAGATTATGATCGAATTAATATTGCTCTCCACCACGGTTCAATTAACGGATGTAAAACTGACCAAGAATGGGTGATGGAATACGGAGACAACGACATCGCCATCTTCAAAGACTTTGATTATGTCTTTTTGGGCGATATTCACAAGACCAACCAAACGCTTGATGATGACGGTCGAGTCCGTTACTGTGGATCAACCGTTCAGCAAAACCATGGCGAAACCAACGATAAAGGATTTCTTATTTGGGAAATTGAAGACAAAGAAAGGTTTACATGTAAACATATCTCAGTCCCCAACCCTAAGCCGTTTATCACACTCGAATTGACACCGAAGGGCAAACTCCCTCGAAAAGCAGCCGTTCCAGAGAAAGCTCGCTTACGGGTCGTGGCCAACAACAACTTACCCCTGAACGTTCTTAAAAAAGCCGTTGATGTGGCAAAAGCCAAATTTAATCCAGAATCGGTCACGTTCCTTAACCGAGCGGCAGGTAAACGAGGAAGTGTCGACGATCTTACCGGCGATCTGGCTCAAGAAGATCTTCGAGACACGGCCATCCAAGAGAAGTTTATCCGAGAGTATCTTAAGGATTACGAAGCTCCAGACGATATTATGACAAGAATCCTCGACCTGAACCGAAAGTTCAACACTGTTGTCGAGGAAGGAGAGGACGTTATCCGTAATGTAAACTGGAGCATCGACTCCGTGGAATGGGATAACCTCTTTAATTATGGTGAGGGGAACAAAGTAAGTTTTAAGAACCTCGAAGGGATCGTCGGTATTTTTGGCAAGAACTATTCTGGCAAATCCAGTGTGGTCGACAGTCTATTATATACGTTGTTTGACAAAACTTCAAAAAATAACAGAAAGAATCTTCATGTTATTAACCAGAATAAAGATTATTGTCGAGGATCTGTCAACATCTCAGTGGGGGATAAGGTTTACAATGTGGAAAGAACTTCAGAGAAGTATATAAAGACTCTTCATGGACAGACAACTCAAGAGGCCAAGACAAATGTCGAATTTACGGCTAAAAACAACGTCTTAGGCGAGGAAGAAGAACTTAATGGTCTGAGTCGCCAAGACACCGATAAGAGGATTAGAAAGGTATTTGGGACCTCTGAGGACTTCCTTCTGACATCGATGGCCTCACAACTAGATTCTTTAGCGTTTATTAAGGAAGGATCGGTTAAAAGAAAGGAAATTCTGGCTAAATTCCTTGACTTAGAGATTTTCGATAAGAAATACAAATTAGCAAAGGAAGAGGGGGCAGAACTAAGGGTGGCGATTAAAAGATTGGAAGAAAAGGATTTTGCTGCTGAACTGGAGACAGTGGAGGAAGAAACGGAAAGAAACGTTTCTGAAACTCGGAAGCAAAAAAGACAATGCACCAAAATTAAAAAGTCGATTGAGAAGCTCCACACGAACCTCTCAGAAGTCGACATCAAAATAGGCTCCATCCCCGCGGAAGTAATTGATTATGAAAGCGTGAAGACAGAGCTTGAAACTAAGCAAAAAAAAGTCCAAACGATTATTCAAGCTAACAGAGGTGGAGAAAACGAAATTCGACAACACAAGGAGTACTTGGAGAAAGTTGAAAACCTTAAATCCGTTTTTGACATTGAAGAATTCAAAAGTAAACAGAGCATTATTACTGAACACAAAAAACAAATTAATACTTTGGTGGGAGAAAAGGGCTTCAAAAAAAGAAAGCTTGGAGATCTAAACAACAGGCTCAAGCTTCTCGACGAAGTTCCTTGTGGATCCGAATTTTCTCACTGTAAGTTCATTAAAGATGCTTATGATGCCAATAAAGACGTGGACATCATTGAAGAAGCTATTCGTCGGATAGATCAAGCACAAGAGCACTTCGAAGGAGAGATCGAGAAGTTAGAACCTAAAAAGGTCGAGGAGTACATTAACAAATTTGAAGATATCGAAAAGAAAGAATCAGAAACAAGCAGCACAATATCAGATCTTTCATTAAATATCGAAAAGAATAATAACAATATAATAACTTTACAGCTCGACATTGACAAATTAAGCACGAAGCTCTTTGAATATGAAGAGAATCGAGAGTTCATTGAAAATCTTGAGCAGCTTCTGAAAGAGAAAGCGGCCCTCAACGGCGAAGTCAGTAATAAAAACGAAGAATTAGAAAAGTGTGAGCAGGAACTTCTCATCATTCATAAGGTTCATGGCTCCCTGGAACAAAAGCTCCAGAATCTCCATGATCAAAAAGAAGAACTCGACACACTCAGAAAAGATTACGCAGCATATGACCTTTATGAAAAGTGTATGAGGTCAAAGGATGGGATTCCATATGACATTATTAAAAAGAAGTTGCCGATCATTAATGAAGAGGTTTCCAAGATTTTATCTAATATTGTTGATTTTGAAGTATTCTTTGAAACAAGCGATAAGAAACTTGAAATCAATATTAAGCACGCTCGTTTTGAGCCCCGCCCGCTTGAACTGGGCTCAGGTGCCGAGAAGACTATTTCGGCCATGGCTATTAGGCTTGCTTTACTTAGCGTGTCGAATTTGCCAAAGCCTGACCTATTTATTCTTGACGAACCCGGAACAGCGCTCGACGAGGACAACATGGAAGGGTTCATCAGAATCTTAACAGATATGATAAAAACACAGTTTAAAACAGTCCTTCTTATTTCTCACCTTGATTCTCTCAAGGATTGTGTCGACACAACAATTGAGATTGAAAAAGTGGATGGACTAGCACATGTCAACCAATAAGGAGATTACCCATGACAGCAGCACAACTTAATAAATTTAAACAATCGATTTTAGCGGACACCAACGGTGAAAAGATCGAGGAATTTTTTAAATATGTAACAAGGCTCGAAAGGCTGAAAGAAGAGGCTGACCAATATAGAGAGGTAATGAATGATGAGCACTCTTCATTCGGAGAGGAAAAAATAGCTTTTGAAAAATTGGAGGAAGCATTCTTGGAATATGACCTATTTTTAGGTAATTCCAACTATTTATCTCACTAAGGGAGACATATCATGAGCGAAGAAACGAAAGCAAGATTAGACCGGTGGATGGAACGATGGGCTTCACGAAAGCTGATTGTTTGGGCCACAGCAACGGCCTTCCTGGCAATGGACAAGTTGGGTTCAGATGAATGGGTTGCTGTTGCTTTGACATATATCGGAATCGAAGGCCTTGCTGATATCGCCAGCCGCTGGAAACATGGCGATAACCGACGATGACTTGGCTGGCTGTAAAGACAGCGATCACAAAAGTCTGGCTCTGGTGTAAACACAACTGGAAAATTGTGGCACTTTTGGCATACACATTTGTTCTTTATCTTTTGTTCAGCAAGAACACCAGAAACGCAAAGAAGATGCTTTCTGATGCCCGAGCAGCCCACAAGGCGGAGGTGGAGGCTTTGGAAAAGGCCCACCAAGAACAAATCGAGAAGAGAAATAAAAATCTTGAAGAATATAGGCTTGCCTTAGAGTTAATTGAGTTTAAACTTAAAGAGAGAAGTGAAGAGATAACAGAGAAGCAAAAACAAAGAGTTAAGGAAATTGTCGAAGAAACAAAAGATGATCCAAACAAGTTGGCCGAACTAATTAAAGAAGAGTTCGGATTCGAGATATGGAATGACTAAACTAGTCTCAATATTTTTAATAATGCTGTTTCCTTTTCAGGCAATGGCAGACGATCTTCCTCAAATCACACCATTGAACGAAGGGCAGGAAGCTCCATATAGCGGCGTATTATATAATGCCGCCGCCGTTGCTGAGACAATTGCTCAAAGAGAAGCTTTGATCGCTCAACACAATCTTAATCTGGAGATTTTGGAAGAGAGACTAAAAGCAGAGTGTACTCTCCAGCTTGATAATTTGACCGCTGATCTGGATTTATGTAATCAAAAGTATAATTCCATGGTCGAGATAAAAGACGAGCAAATCAGAAACTTACAAGATATGGCCCTCGAAAAGCCTAATTCTAGTTGGTGGTTCATCGGAGGCATCGGAACTGGTGTACTACTTACTATAGGGGTTGTTTACGCCCTTAAGTAAGAGGAGGCTCTATTGTGGGTCAATCATTCAGGCCAGGTGTTGGGAACATTGCTCTTTATACTGAGGGCAAGTTAAGAGAGAAGATCCGAGTTTATTCCACTGCGGGAGCCGGCGAGGTAAACACCGGAGCTAATGTTGGCAACGGCGATGGAACCTTTTATCAAAAGTCAGGAACAGAACTTCAATTCAAAAGCTTCACAGCCGGCACGAATATTACTATTTCGGACGACGGCTCAGGAACCATAACAATTTCCGCTGTTCAGTCTGAAGACGATGTGGGCTGGATCGCCAGAAGCCCAGGCCAGATTGACACAACTGGCTCAGTGGGCATTACAGGATCTCTGGATGTTTTTGGCAACACTACTTTAGGAAACGCTGTTTCGGATACTATTACGGTGACAGGGCAATTGACGGGTTCCACGGGAGCCTACTTCAATGGGTTGGTCGGAATCGGAACCACTCCAGACTCAAATTACGGTCTAATCCTTCCTAACGATGCCACGACTGGTCAAATTAAAGCGACAGCATATGTGACTTATTCTGACGAGAGAATTAAAACAAATATTCAACCGATTCTCGGGGCAATTAATAAAGTTAAGTCGATGCAGGGCGTAACTTATAATTTAAAAAGCGGAGGCTCACTAGAAATCGGCCTGATCGCTCAAGAAATAGAAAAAATTGCCCCCGAAGTTGTGGACTCAAACAGCGATCTTCTGGGGATTGAGTATTCCCGCTTAACTCCAATTTTAATTGAAGCGATAAAAGATCAACAAAAACAGATAGATGCTTTACAAAGCGCCTTAGTCGCTCTTTTAGATTCTTAAAAGCTCTATTTTTTACGGTGAATTCCAAGACGTCATGGCTATTTAGTTATGGCGAGAGGGTCGCCACTCCATGCCCATTGTGGCAACTGAATGGCTATATCTTTCGCCCAACCATAAAAAACACATAATATGGAGGGTTTTTTAAATGGCAACAACTTATACCGAGTACGCGAAGTTTAACTTTGTGGAGGGAGTCTCTGGTTCTGAAAATAAAGAACCGAGAATCTTTGCATCTGGTTCTTCGGCAAGTACTCCTAAACTTTACATTTCCCAGTCGACTGGTATCGTCGACTTGGCCGGTGGTAATACTCTTACTGTAGCCGGTGACTCAGGATCGGGTGATATCGATCTTGGTTCTGATACTTTTACAATTGCTGGTACTTCGAATGAGGTTGATACTTCGTTCGCTGGTACGACATTAACAGTTGGTCTTCCGACCAACGTTACTGTGGCTGGCAACCTCACCCTTGGTGGAAACATCATCGGTGACGCAGACGAAAACAAAGCGATTTTCGTTGCCACAACAACAGCAACCAACACCATTACACTTGGTGGTGGTGGACAGGTAGTCGCTGCTGGCGACCTCGACGTCGCTGACGACGTTACCTTGAGTTCCGACTCCGCTGTTCTTTCTTTAGGTGCTGGCGCTGATGCCACACTTACTCACGATGGCACAACTGGTCTTACCATTGCTGCTACTCCAATCTCTATTGATTCTACTGGTGGATTAGATCTTAACTCAACCACTGGAGACATTAACTTCCAAGACGGTGGCACCAACCAAATTTCGTTGGACATGGACGGCACGGCTGGCGAAGTTATTATGCAACTCAAGGTGGATAGTGACGATTTCGTCTTTAAACAGTTCGATGGCACTGAAGTTTTCCGAGTAGAAGACAACGGTGATTTCGATATCGCTGGAGGTCTTGGATCTTCTGGTGTTACTGTATCCTCCGCTGGAGCACTCTCCGCGGACGGCAGAATCGTGACTGACGATACAACTGAGGCCACAAGCACTACTGACGGATCTTTACAGACCGATGGTGGTTTGAGCGTTGCTAAGAGCGCCGTTGTCGGTGACGACCTCGACTTGCTCTCTGACTCAGCTATCCTTAGTATGGGTGCTGGCAAAGATGCTACACTTACTCACGATGGAACAACTGGTTTGACTATCGCTGCAACACCTATTTCTATCAATTCCACAGGCGACCTTACCTTGGATTCTAGCACCGACATCGTTCTTGATGCTGGTGGCGCTGACGTCATTCTTAAGGATGATGGAACAGCTTTTGGACAATTCACCAAAAGCACCAACACCTTTCAGATGTCCGCTTCCCTTGGAGATCTCACCTTAGTTGGTGGTGCAGCCGCCGACATCAACCTCGACGCTGCTGACAAGGTTATCCTTGACGCTGATGGTGGTGCCGTTCTTCTTAAAGATGGTGGCACACTCCAACTTAAGTTGAATATGGCTCACGCCTCTGGGCAGTCCATTTCGTCTTCCGTAAGTGGCGATGACATTCTCTTTGAGTGTAATCCAGTGGGCGAAATTGCTCGCTTTGATGCTTCGGCAACATCCTTGCTTATGGCTGAGAGCAACAAAATTGAGTTCTATGATGCAACTCAGTTTATCCATGGTTCTTCGGCAGCAGATCTTTCGATTGGTGCCACTACGGACGTAAACGTTGATTGTACTACTTTGGACGTCAATGCTGCCATGAACGTATCTGGAGAGGCAGTTTTTCAAACTGGTATCGCTCCTGACGCCAACGATGGCGCTTACTTAGGTCAAGCAGGCACAGCCTTTTCCGACCTCTTCCTTGCTGAAGGTGGAGTAATCAACTGGGATAGTGGTGACGTCACCATGACTCAAACTGGCGACCTTCTTAGCGTTGCTGGTGGTAACCTTCGAACAATCCGCCTTGAGCTGGACAGTGCTGCTGATTACCTTGACGTCGACACCGACCTTAAGGTAGTTGCTGCTGCTGACATCGTGCTTTCGGCAGGCGGCGGGAACGTTCTTCCTGGCTCTGCTGACGGGGCCGCTCTTGGTAGTGCCGCAGCAGAGTGGTCTGACCTTTTCCTTGCTGATAGTTCCACTATCCAGTTTGGTAATGACCAAGACACCACCCTTACTCATACTGACGGCACAGGCCTCACTCTGAATAGCACCAACAAGCTTTGTTTCCAAGACACTGCTACTTTCGTTAACTCTAGTGCTGACGGACAACTTGACATCGACGCTGACGTCGAGGTTGAGATCTCCACACTCACTTTGGATATCGACGCCACTACTGCTGTTGCAATTACTTCGCCAAGCGTTGTGATTGATAGCGGCACAAGTGATAAACCACTCGTTGTAATTTCGAACACCAACGCCGATGCTAACCCAGGAACTTTGAAATTCCTCAAGGATAGCGCTTCACCAGCTGACGACGATGAGCTTGGTGAGATCGAGTTCTATGGTGACGACACTGGTGGTAGCTCCGACATGATGGCTAAAATTCTTGTAACTCAAACTGACGTTACAGCTACAGAAGAAGATGCCAAGATGGAATTCAAAGTTCGTGTTGCTGGTGCAATTAAAACTTTGACTTGGGGTAATGCTGCTGGTCTTGTGCTTCCAAACGATTCCACTAATGGTATTGTTACAGCACATTCCTACGTTACTTACTCTGACGAGACTCTCAAGACTAACATCAACTCGCTTGATAATGCTCTTGATACAGTCAAGTCCCTTCGTGGTGTAAGCTACGACTGGAAAAACGACGGAAAGTCCGATATCGGATTTATCGCTCAAGAAGTAAATCAGGTTATTCCTGAAGTTGTCCGAGCCAACAATGGCGAAGGCGACCACTTCGGTCTTGACTATGCCCGTCTTACCGCTGTTCTCGTAGAAGCTGTCAAGGAATTGGCTGCTAAGGTTGAGAACAACGACAAGTAATTCATTTTTGATTTACAGTTGATTAGTTTCGACTAACCAATAATAGGTGCCCCGTTCAGGTTTCGACTTGGGCGGGGCATCTTGCTTTAAACTTTATGAAAACCTGGTATAATTACTAATATGAAAAGAGATCAAAAATTTGTTGTTGAAGTCGAAAGAGCCATGTCAAAAAAATATGGAGAAGAGACCGTTCAGAATCCGAAGAGACATTGGGATGACGAAAAGGAAAAAGATTACCTCGAACAATTAAAGAAAGTTCAAGAAAAAGAAGACGCCTTAAAACATAAAAGGCAGAAGGTGAAACAGGGTGATGTCTTTATAGACAAAAGATTTTTAGATAAAAAAGATGATCGAAGCTGTCCGGTGTGCTCGACTTATTCTTTTTCCCCTCAAGATGATTTATATATTAATAAGTTTTCTTGTTGTAAGCCCTGCTATATAGTATTTGTAGAAGACCGAGAAGAAAAGTGGAAGACGGGATGGAGACCAACTAAAGATGAAGTTAAAAGTAGAAGATTTACGAAAGATAATAATGGAAGAAGTGAAAAAAGCACTTGATGAAGTCTCACCCGAAGACGAAACGATGATCTTTACCCAAATGATTCGAGACGTCGCCAAGGATCTCATCGTGACCCACAAAAGTTTAAACCCAACTCAGCAAGAGGCTTATGAGAACTTATTAGTCCAGGCTGGCAACGCTTTGGCAGAAAAACGAGAGCAGGAAGAAAAGTTCTAACAATTCATCAGGTTGGAGACTATTTAAACGGAGAGTTAACACCGTTGGAGAATTTGAATGAGCCCACTTAAAACTGACTTTGAAAATTGGAGGGGTTTTCTGAATGAAAGCCTGATAATTGAAAGCCGGTTCTCTGATGCCCTGGCATATGCCCAGAACTTTAATAAGGGAGCTAAACAGTTCAAAGTCAAAGATGTAATTGACCAGATGTCGGATGAACAAATTGCCATCCTCAAGAAGGGGGTGGAGAGAGCCATTGAGGCCGCCAAAGAAGATGATCCAAGTGGAGATAACAAGTATCTTATGTGGGTCGCTCGATTTATTAGAAAAGACCTGATGAGAAGACTACAGAAGTACGGCAAACAGTGGAACACAACCCCTGTTCTGTGGAATGATCCCGATGCCGTAAAGGATAGCATACACGACCCTGACTATGTAGTGACGAATATTGCCTCGCTCATCGTCGACAATGTTGTTGGCCTTGGCACGCCAATCAAAAATTATCACTTGCTGAAACAAAAAGGGGTCGTTACAAAAGATATATATGATTTTGATCCCACGAACGAGGTTGGCGATTTTAAGAACTATGTTGAAGGAGCGACTCAGATACTCCGAGACAAAGAAAAAAAGGCAGAACTAAAGAAACAAGCAGCGGGGGAAGCGGACGACGTTCTTGAAACCGAAGACTATGCCGTCATTCGCCCCAACACTGAGGGAGCCTCCTGTTATTATGGCTGGGGCACCCGCTGGTGTATTTCAGCGAGAGAATCAAAGAATTATTTTAATCAGTATGCCGGCGAGGGAAAAGCGTTTTATTTCGTTATGTTCCGACATTTGTCCAAGACCAACAGCCCCAACAAAAAGATGGCTCTTGTGTATGGAAAGGACCAGACTCACGGCGACGACCCAGAACAGGTTTTTGATGCTCTAGATGACGAAGTTGGAGAACCAGGCCTGGTTGAAGGAATCACTGACAACCTGCTTTTCAAGATTATAGAGAGAGCCGACGCTCTCAAAACAGCAAGAGAGACCATCAAGAACCTCGACCATGATCTAGATCGGCAAGACCGAACCAACGTAGTAAAAGATGAGGTGGCTAGGATTATAGAAGACCCCGCCGACTCAGGCAAATCGATTGAGGCGGTTTTGAGCATAGCACAGGTTCTTTTCCCAGATACATATGAGGATGAAACTGATTTTGAAATCCAGCCTTTCCAAGATAAATTTGATGAGTTGGTCCAGGAGCAATATAGTGATATTGTTGGCAACGCAGGTTATCACGCTGAAGAAAACCCCTCCGGCCCAAAGCACGATGACTACGAGAAGGTGTTTGATCAGTACGCCCCGTTCAACAATATCTATGTGAACTATGATGAATACGATACAGGCTCGTGGTATTGGGATGCTAGTTTTAGCATTGCTTCAGACGATCCTCACTTTAAAGATTTACAGATTCCCGAAGATGTTGACATGGACGACTTTGCAAATGCTATTCACAAAGGCATAGACGGCGCCGGCATTTATCCGGACGAAGTTGAATCTGATGGCTATGAAAATGAAGCTCGTGTAAGGCTCACGCCCGATTATGATGAAACGAATGGCATCGATGGTTTCGAAAGATTCCTTAGTAGAATGAACGATGCTGATGAGATATTGGGCGATGATAGTTTTTGGGACTCTCTTTCAGAGGCTTTAATGGATGCTGGCTTGACATCCGGAGGTTTGAAAGAATTAGAAGATAAACTTGACGAGATTGACTTTAAGAACATAGAGTACGGCATGGAAGGCACAGAGTTTAACATTGTATTAGAATTGGATCCTGTTCTTGGCAGACCAAAAGGGATTTCAGGAATGTATTTTGGTCGTCTGATAAACACATTTACCGGCGGGAGATTGTCCGGACCCAAATTGAGCGACCCAGAGATTTACGCCACCGGTCCTGGCATTGACCCCGCTGAGGCCACAAGAATCGCCAACGCTATTGGAGAGGGCACCCTTGCCAAGATTGAAAATGTAATTAGGGATAGATACAGCGACATATGGAACCAGCTGGATCTCCCTGGTTTTGAACGAGATGAGGTTGAGGCAGAAGAAATTGACTCCTTTCCAATGATAGATATGGCCATGATCCCTCGCCCAGACAAAATAGTCCAGTTTACTCCCGATACAGCGAAAGTGCCATTTGCTTCGAAGGAAAGGGATAAGGGCGGATCCGGAATCAATATTATATATCCTTATAACCTTGTCCTTACATTAACTAACGAACAGTATTGGGCGTCAATCGGCGTCGACGAAGAAGAACAGCGGGCATTAATAGCTTTCCTTAAATGGATCGATCAGGATGAAGTTAAGGATCAAATCGAGGCACTGCTCCAAGAAACGTTAAACAACGCTGTTCGTCAATCTATAAAGGATTATCCCCAGCGAACTGAAAAAGATTTGGAGGATAAGGGGCTTAGCAAACATTACGCCGACGTCGAAGATGAACCCCAGGTTGCAGAGCAACTTAATGAGCTTTACAAAAGATGGGGAAAGATGATAAAATAGTCCCATGTGTATTATCTGTGTTGAAATAGAAAAAGACAAATTAAAGTTCCGAGAAGCAATTAAAAACCTTAGAGAAATGTATTCAACCATTGGTCGAGATCATATCGACGAGGTTACAAAAAAAGTTTTAGATTTAGAAATGAAAGAATTAAAAAAGAAGAGGAAAAAATGAAACAAGTTTTATTGGCGACATTATTGTTGCTCACGACAATGGGGTGCTCGGCCACCACCTTAAACAAGAAAGAGGTAAGCCCCGTTGAACAGCCTCATGTTGTAATGTATTCTGCCTCTTGGTGTGGCTGGTGTAAAAAGGCAAAAGCTTTCTTGGAGGCAAATCACGTTTCATATGTTGAAAAGGATTTTGACAATCCAGACCATCGTAAGGAATTAATTCAGTTTGCCAAAAGAGTGGGATATACTGGTGAGCTAAACGCTATTCCTCTTTTTATTATTGAAAGCACAATTATTGTGGGCTTTAACAAAAACGCCATTATGTGTGCTATTGGTCTACGAAGATGTATTGATGCCGATTTTATAGATACTCGGCATTATTCAATCACGGCTGACTACTTATAAAGTAACTTTATTTTAGGAGAATTCTCATGGCAGATATCATGGATGTTTTAAGAGGCATCTCACAAGCAGCTTCACTAGCTTACGATGGCTCTCACGATGAGCGAACGCTTGTCGGAGGCGAGGCTAAAACAGCAGGTCTTAAAAGAGAACGAGGGGATCTAAATTTGGAAGCCCGAGTCTTGGATGGCTTTAAGGTTAGAGTCCGGGGAACTCATTTATTGATTACTTATCACTCCGAATGCCAACTCAAAGATGTCCATAAGGCCAACAAGTTTGAATCCGATATTGAACAACATTTGGCTGATATTGTCAAATATCTCAAGAAAGAATATAAGAAAATTACAGGGGATGCTTTGACACTGACTATGGCTGATAAGCCCGATATCAAAGTAGAATATATGAACAATATCCGTTGTTGGGTAATTGCCACTTGTAATTATGAAATTGGAAATCTTAAGGGAGTGGCCGAAGTTGAAGCACCTTCCGAAGACCGGCTCAGCAAGGCGGTTAGAGACTGGTTATCGCTCGGAAAGAACAGCGCTTGACTTAAGAGAATAAGAAAAGTGTATGTCCTTTCAGCTAACAAAGCAACAAATAACCAAAGAGATTATTAAATCTGGGAAAGACCCAGTTTACTTTATTAATAATTATGCCAAGATCTCCCACCCACTGCGTGGGCTAATCCCTTTTAAATTATATGACTATCAAGAAGAACTGATTACGGATTTTAATGATTATCGGTTTAACGTGATATTAAAAGCTCGCCAATTAGGGATATCTACAGTTTCGGCTGCTTATATCGCTTGGCTTATGATGTTCCATCGAGACAAAAACATCCTTGTTATGGCAACAAAATATGGAACAGCGGCCAACCTGGTTAAAAAAGTGAAAGGAATTATAAGGAATTTACCTGAGTGGATTAAAATAACCGATGTTGAAATCGATAATCGAAACAGCTTCGAACTCACAAACGGTTCTCAGATAAAAGCTTCCACCACTTCCGGTGACGCTGGTCGCTCCGAAGCATTATCACTTTTAGTGATTGACGAGGCTGCCCATGTTGATGGTCTCGAAGACCTGTGGACAGGCCTTTATCCCACTCTGTCAACGGGTGGTCGTTGTATTGCCCTGTCGACCCCCAATGGCGTGGGGAACTGGTTCCACAAAACTTTTGTTGAAGCAGACCAGGGAATTAATGACTTTAAACCCACCACCTTGATGTGGGAGGCTCACCCCGACAGGGATCAGGAGTGGTTTGAAAAGGAAACTAGAAATATGTCTCGCCGCCAGATTGCTCAAGAACTTCAATGTAACTTTAATACTTCAGGTGAAACAGTAATCCACCCCGATGACATCGGTCGGATTAACCAACAAGTAAGAGAACCAGAACATAGAGTTGGGTTCGATAGAAATTTTTGGATTTGGGAAAACTATGATCCAGCTGCCACCTATCTGCTTTCCGCCGACGTCGCCCGAGGAGACGGAAAAGACTATTCAGTTTTCCATATCTTCAAATTAGAAACAATGGAAGTGGTTGGAGAATATCAGGGAAAAGTCACTCCTGATATATTTTCTAATGTCGTGGCTGACGCAGGGCGAGAATATGGGAACTGTATGATAGTTGTGGAAAATAATACTGTCGGCTTTTCTGTTTTAGAAAAGTTGAAAGAGAAAGAATACCCCAATGTTTATCATTCAATTAAATCAACCCATGAATTTATTGAACAAAACCAGGCAGAGTATCACAACTCTTCAGTTCCGGGGTTTACCACCTCTTTAAAGACTCGACCAATGATTATCGCCAAGATGGAAGAATTCGTAAGAAACAAGATCGTAACTATTTATTCTTCGAGATTGTTTAATGAATTCAAGACCTTTGTATGGGTTAACGGGAGACCACAAGCGATGAGAAGTTATCACGATGATTTAATTATGTCCTTTGCTATTGGCTGCTGGGTTCGTGACACAGTTTTCGTCGAGAGCGAAAAAGATTTAAATTTTCAGAAAGCTATGATAAACTCTATGTTTAAGAGTGATACTTGTATATCGACAGCCATCCCAGGAATGAGAGGGTATAAAGCGTTACATCAAGATCCTCATAAAATTAAACAACACATAGATGAATTAAAAGAATTCATTTGGTTATTAAAGGGATAATTATATAAATGGCACGACGAAATACAAAAAACCCCAGGAACACTCAATCTTCCTTATATAAAAGGCTGACACGACTTTTGTCTGGTCCTTTGACCAACTACAGAAGGCAAACCCCAAGAAGGGAGAAAAGAAGGCAGCTTGATAAACATTATTTCCAGTCAGCCACTGGACAGCAATTTAAAAAGGCGACTTATGATCCTTTTGAGAACTTAACTTCTAATATTTTGGCAAATCAAAATCGAGTCGAGCGTTATGCCGACTTCGACATGATGGAATATGAGCCAATCATCGCTTCTGCTTTAGATATTTATGGCGACGAGATGTCCACTTCGAATGCTTTTAACGACGTTCTTGACATCAAGTGCTCCAACGAAGAACTTAAAGCGATTTTGGAACATCTATATGACAATGTTCTCAATATTGAGTTTAATCTCTTCGGCTGGTGCCGAACAATGTGTAAATATGGTGACTATTTTCTTTATCTCGATATTGATGATACGGTCGGAGTCACCAACGTTATCGGCTTGCCAGCCTCCGAAATAGAACGACTCGAAGGAGAAGACAAGACAAACCCCAGTTATGTTCAATATCAATGGAACTCTGGCGGCCTTACTTTTGAGAACTGGCAAATTGCCCATTTTCGTGTTTTGGGAAATGACAAGTATTCGCCATATGGAACATCGGTCCTGGAAGCTTCGAGGCGAATCTTTAGACAGCTGAATCTTCTTGAGGACGCCGTAATGGCTTATCGAATTGTTCGATCACCAGAGCGAAGAGTGTTTTATGTGGATGTTGGATCGATTCAACCAGACGACGTTGAACAATATATGCAAAAGGTCATGACCCAGATGAAGCGAAACCAGGTGGTGGACGCCGGCACCGGTCGAGTGGACCTTCGTTATAATCCATTGAGTATCGAGGAGGATTATTTTATCCCGGTTCGTGGAAACGTTAGTTCAAAGGTTGAAACATTACCCGGCGGGACTTATACAGGCGACATTGATGACATTAAATATTTGAAGGACAAGTTGTTCGCTGCCCTGAAGATCCCCCAGTCTTATCTGTTTAGAGGTGAGGGGGCCGATGAAGATAAAACAACTTTGGCCCAAAAGGACGTGAGATTCGCCAGAACGATTCAGCGCCTCCAACGAGCAGTTGTGGCTGAATTAGAAAAAATAGGAATTATCCATTTATACACTCTTGGATATCGTGGAGAAGATTTAGTCTCCTTTGATCTCACCCTCAATAATCCGTCTAAGATTGCCCAGCTTCAAGAGCTTGAACACCTTAATCAGAAGTTTCAGGTGGCCTCAGCTGCCACCGAGGGATACTTTAGTAAACGATGGGTGGCGGAACATATCTTTGGAATTTCTCATGAAGAGTTTGTCCGAAATCAGAGAGAACTGTTTTACGATAGAAAGTTTGAAGCGGCTCTCCAGGCTGAATCCGAAGTGGCGGTGGACGCCACAGGCGGAACGGGTGGCGGACTCGGCGGAGGGCTTCCCGGTCTTCCGGGAGCCGATATGGGAACAGAAACAGGGGCAGCGCCCGAAACGCCCGAAACTCCAGCCGCCCCAGGCACCGAGCCAACGCCAGAACCCCCAGCAGCCGGAGGAGAAGAAGAATCTACTCTCCTGGCAGCACCCGGAAATAGAAATGATAAAATTGCCGTTAGATCGGCAGACGGCACAAAGTTAACTCGAAAAAATAATGGAGGATATTATAAGCCTTCAGCCACTGACACTCGTAAATCTGCCGGTCGAGGGAAGAACATGAAACGAGCAACAATGCCGGAACTCAGCCCTCGAACCACTATTCCAGGACTTGGGGACATGGCATCTTTAGCCAAGGGCAGTATTTATGAGAACAAACAAACTAGTTATGATGACTCTGAAGAAAAACTTTTGCAAACAAACTTCGAAGTCATGAAACTAATTGAAAAGCTTGAGGAGAAGAAAGGTGAAGTCGAAACATAATAAGAAGAGAAACACAGCACTTATATATGAGGCCCTGGCACGTCATTTAACTAAGTCTATAATAGCTAAAAATGTTGAGGCTAAAGACAAGATCATCTCCATTATAAAAGAACATTTTCACAAAGAGACTGTGATGGCCAAGGAGCTTCAGCTTTATCGGGTTTTGTGTGAAACATATGACCTTAAACCCCATATGGCAGAGAAGATGATTTTCGAAATTAGAAAACTTCATGGAAGTTTAGATAAACAGCAATTGTTTACAGAGCAAAGCGCCATCATTAAAAAGATCAATCAGTCGTTGGGCAAATCTTTTTTCTCAAGCTTCGTCCCCAATTATAAAACATTGGCCACGATTAGTCAGGTTTTTAGTATGGAAGTTCCCACTAAAAAAAGACTTGTCCTCGAAGAGTCGCTGGTGGAGAAACTAACCTCTCCAGAGAACTCTTCCGGTGATCTAAAATCTGTGGACAGTTTGACTGTTAAAACGTTTACAAACAAGTTTAACAGTGAATACTCCAAAGAATTATTTAAAGAGCAAGCCGAGCTTCTGTCTAAATATATTACCTCTTTTGTTGATAATGGACTTGATCTAAAAGTGTTTTTAAATGAAGAGGTTACTCGTTTAAAAGAAGTTGTTTCTTCCTCACTTAAATTAAGTGAGATCAAAGAAGATCCAAACATGGTGGAGAAAACTAAAAAAGTCTTAGCCATGCTCAACGAATTTAGGGTTGAGAAAATAGAGAAAGCTCTGGTCGAGAAAGTTCTTAAGATTCAGTCTTTGGCCAGAGAGGTAATAGCAGATGGCAATTGATATCGAAATAAACCCATCTGCTCCCGAGGTCGCTCCTCCAAAAGAGCCACAAAAGGTGGTTGAACTTGATATGAGAAGAAGTCTCGATGGAAATCTTATGATTTTTGATCACGAAGACATTGACATTGTTCTGGTGCCAGCCACCAACAAGGTTATTGCTTTCCCAAAAGAACTAATGGAAGACAGAGTTTATGCCACACAAGATCGATTTTTTTACTTTCTTCGGAAAAAAGGTGTTATCAATCCCGACACGGTTAAGGGCGGCGCTGTATATGGCTCGTTTGAAGCGACGATTTCAACACCAATTGAAGAAGGAGTAAGCGCCCCACAGGTTGCCCTCAATGTTATTGATAAGTTCATTAAAGAGGAAAAACCGTATTTCCGTAAATATCATGAGCTTGAAGACGAGTGGGAAGAGAACCTCACCGATCCAAGCAATATGGATTCCACTGCCTTGGGCGACGTTCCACAGGCTTCAAAGAAAGGCTCCTTACGCCCAGGTTATATTCGTGGGCCATATGGAATGACATCGTTCTATCGTTACGAGGAGTAAATGGAGCTTATATACTTTATCTTATGCTCTTATGGCATAACTTCCATTATTGTGTATAGTCATCTTTTTCGATCTCCTCGAAAATATATTTCTTCACAGTCGGACTGGTTATGTGAACTGTTTCACTGCCCCATGTGTGTTGGCTTTTGGGTTGGCGTATTCTTATGTGGCATAAACAAATCCACGGAACTATTTAATTTTGATTATAATTTTATCAATTTTCTGCTTTTAGGTTCATTAAGTGCTGGAACTTCTTATTTGCTGAACATGATTGTGGATGATGATGGAATAAAAATTAGGAGCACAAATAATGAAATTAAGTAAAAAGGATCTTAAGAAACTCATCCTTGAAGAAATGAATTCGGTTATTAAAACCATGACGGAAGTCGGGGAATTAAGCGATGAAGAGATCGAAGCAGAATTCGCCGGAGCACCAACGACCGCCACACAAACAACAACTGGCACCCCAGAAGTCGATGCCACCGCCACCCCGGAAGGTGAAGAGGCTCTTAAGATGAAGGCCAACTCGGTCCGCCAACAATTCATGGAACTCGTCCCGGAGTTGGTTCAAGGCTCCATTTCCGAGGAGGAAAGAGCTTTTATCTTTACAGTGCTCGACCGCCTCGCTGGAGCCGCCCAAGGCGGTGACATTAAGCCCTTAATCCCCAAGATCGACAAAAATATTGGCCTTACTGGCGTCGACCGTTTGGCCAAAAAGACATAAGGAGAGTCCGATGAATTCAGAAACATATACACAGAAGTGGATGCTCCAACCAGTTAGACGCTGTTGCAAGGGCAGCATAAACGAGCGGGTAACGCCCGTATTTAAGGATCAAAATGAGCAAGTATTTATTAAGAGAGTATTATGAACTTTGTGAAGGTGGTGTTTGCCAAGACCTTCTTACGGAAGACGAAAAAAGAATGGTTCGAGAGAACAAAGCTGTCTTCCTCACGGGAATTATGCAGAGAGCCGAAGTCCAAAATGGCAACGGTCGAGTTTACCCTCGAACAGTTCTTGAAAGAGAACTAAAGAATTACACGAAGATCGTCCAGGAAAGAAGAGCACTGGGCGAACTGGACCACCCAGAAGACTCTGTTGTTAATCTTAAGAATGCTTCTCATATGGTGACCGAGGTCTGGTGGGATGGAGACGACGTAATGGGAAAAGTTCAAGTGCTCAACACCCCCTCTGGTCAAGTCCTCAAGTCTCTAGTGGAAGCCGGCGTGAAGCTCGGCATCTCCTCTCGTGGACTGGGGTCCGTTCATGAGTCACAAGGAAAGACCATCGTCGAAGACGACTTCCAACTTATTTGTTTTGACTTTGTTTCAGAGCCTTCCACCCAGGGAGCGTTTATGATGACAGAGGGCAAGAACGTTAATTTGGATGCCGTGTTTACAAAGGCAGATCGAATCAACCGAGCCCTCAACGAAATTTTACGAGAGAAAGAATAAGTGGCATTTTTAGATGAAAAGCACGTTGATCAACTGGTTAAAGAAGCATTTGTTAGACACCAAGTTAACGGCCTAATTGCCGAAGCCCAGCGTTTGAGCGACTTGCTCAACGAAGTGGTTCCCCAAGCCAGAGCCGGCCAAGACTTGAGAAGAAAAACAAAGGGCCAGAAGAGAACAGCCACCCCCGGCCTTCCAGGCGCCGAGCCTGTTTACAAGTTCACTCAAGGAGAGGAAGGGGCTGAATCCGCCCCCACCCCTCCCGCTGGAGGCACAGAGGTGAAACATGGTTTCTGGGATGGGGTCAAACATTGGTTATCTAAAGCTGGGTCGCTTGAGAAGAAGGGCAAAGTTTTTAGTGGCCGATCTAAGCGAGTCCAGGGTGCTAAAGAAGAGTTTGGTGCTGCTCTAGAAAAGGCTTCAAATGAGGCGATCAAATCGTTGTTTGACGAGATCAACAAGGAATTCCCGGAATTCCCCAATATGAAAGATAAGTGGCAATTTCGAAATGGCGTGGCAGCACTTGCTCAAACTTATGATTCCCTCGTGGGAGCCACCAAACTTTATAAGCCAGGACAAGAACAACAACAAAAAGGCGCCCTATCGCCAGTAATTGCTAATGAGCTTATTGGTGTCTTGAGGATGTATGTTAATAAATTGTTAGATTATGACCTGGCTGACGTTTATAAACATTTTACGGAAAATACTCAAATTTATGATGATGGCGAACTTGAATGGCTTTTTGAGCTTTCCCCAAAAGAAATGGCAGCTATAGCCGCCGCTCCAGAAGACGAAGCATCAACACCTGGTGGGTATCTTAGTTCTAAATATGGCGACTCGGAAACCATGAAAGGTCTCCGGAGCAATCGTTTGCCGCTGATTCTTGGATTAATTGGATCAGCAGGAATAGGCGCTTACGTTACAGGCGCCGCCACTTCCTCAGATATATCTGGCGGGGCCAATGGCGGAGAGGTAGATCCTAAAACAGGAAAGATCACGGCTCTTGATCCAAAAACTGGCAAGCCGACTGTCTCAATTGATCCAAAAACAGGAAAAGGGATTGAACAACTAGTTGACACTCGTTTTGAGATGACAGCTTCCCCCCGAGGAACCTTAAATAACTTTGCCGCGGCAGCCAAGGAGTATGGCGGTTCAGGTAATTATCAGGACTTAGCCGGCAATGTTGAAATTCTTGCCAAGCAGGCCAACGTGAGCCCAGAAGATTTCATGGCCCAATATGGAAGTCAAGCACGTTTAGGCGAAGCTTCCGAACAATGGTTTAAGGCCGTTTATGACTGGCAGGCTAACGAAGGTGGGACCACCGCTGCCTGGAATGTTAGCGGCAAGCTAGACCCTAAATTCTCAGAGTTCATTAACAGCAATCCTGAATATGCTCAGGCCGCTGAAGTGGTTCAGGGCAAGGGAATGGTCGCTCCTGGTCCTGATGGTTCGCTCCCCGCTTCACAAGGCATGGGGACTGGGCGTAAGGGAATTAGCGACCTTATGGCCCTGGACTCTGGTCAGAAAACTGTAATTGTTGGTAAAGTTGCCAAGGCTCTTGTTACGGGTCTGGCAATGAGGGGAGCCGCCGGAGCAGCCGGTGGAGCAGCAGCAAAAGCAGTCGGCATGGGGGCCAATCCCCTGGTGGGAGCTTTAGGAATCGGCCTTGTTGCCTCTGGAGCGGCTGTGGCCCTCTTGAGAGCGAAGGGCAGGTGGAAATCCCGAGCAAAAGAGCTTGACGTTTTGGCCAAGGCTCTTAAAGATGTCCCTGTTCCTAAAGAGGAAAAGACGATTGTTGACCCAATTACCCCGCCAACGCCACCAACCCCGCCAACACCGCCTGTAAGTGAAGGTGTCGTCCCGGTTTATTATGTGGTAAAGCTGGATAACGATGGTGATCTCAAGGTTCATCCTCTTCCCAAAACTTTATCTCGCTCATATCAAGGGAGCAAGCAAAAGCAAGAAGAACTTCGACAAGTAGCCCAGGCTGTACAAAATCAAATAGTAATGGGTGACGACCGACTAGAGGCAGTGGAAGACCGAGCCGACGAAAAGGCACAGGAGGGGGAACCTTCCGAGCCGGAAGCTGCAGCGCCCACCGACGACAGAGATATGGCAGACATTTTTGAAAGCTGGGGCCACGATATCGACGACGAGTATTCAGCTTTTCAAAATCTTAATGAGGACGAGGAACTGGACGAGCAGGAGCGACGATATTCAGATGAGTTTGAGGGCAAGTATAATAGAATAAGAAAGAGTGTCTCTCAGATCAATAAACGAATTCGTCGTCAGATGAAAAATCCACTTAAAAGCGGAAAGACAAGAGCCCCTGAGATTTATTATGTATTTGATCAGTCTGTTGAGACTGATCTCCCAGAAGGAACCGACAAAAACAAATTGAGGGGAATGTTAAAAAAGGTCTTAACCAAACTAAAAGAAAAATCAGATCAAACAAAACAGATCCAACCCTTGACCGCCGAAGAGGTTAAAGAAGCTCTTGGAGGAAGAACCAGGGTTAAGGGATATAAGTTGGGTGTGGCCTTGAAGATGCTCCAGAAACATGGAGCCACAACGGCGACCAAGAAAGCGGTGAAACAAGCCATGAAGAAGACAAAGACAAAAACGTCGACTGGCACCTCAACCGATTCATCTGGTGGAACATCTACTTCTGAGATGTCGCCCGAAGAACGGGCCGCCGCGGCCATTGCCAAAGCAGAGAAGAAACCAACCAAAAAGCTTCCAAAGAGAAAGAAAAAGGTTGGAGGGTTCTTATCCGGTCCCGAGCGAGATATCGCCAAGAAGGCTGTTGCCGAATCTAAGCAAAAAGATCGCTGGAAAAAAATAGCAGGTTTAAAATGAAATCAAGTGAGTTTAAAAAATTAATCAAGCCCCTCGTTAAAGAATGTATTCAAGAGGCCCTTTTAGAAGAAGGGCTTCTTTCGAATGTTATTTCTGAAGTCGTAAAGGGGCTGAGCAAACAACCCCTGGTGGAAAGCAAAAATACAGAAACAGAAGAGACAAGAGAAGAACGGAATCGTCTTGCTCAAGAAGAAATTGAGAGACGGAAGTCAAAAATTAACGAGACCAGACAAAAGATGATATCCGCTGTCGGAGGAACAAGTTATAATGGAGTCGACCTTTTTGAAGGGACTGCCCCAATGACACAAACGAGTAACCCCCACAGCCCCCTGGCTAACACCGCTCCAAGCGATGCCGGAATTGACATCTCCAATCTTATGGGAAACAAGAAAGTCTGGAATGCTTTATTAGAAGGTAAGAAATGAAACCAATAAATATTGATGTAAAGGTTCGTGACAACGAGTCAATTGAACGAGCACTTAAAAGATTTACACGAAAGGTCAAGAAAGAAGGAATCCTTCAGGATGTCCGGGAGAGAATGAGGTTTGAAAAGCCATCGGCTAAAAAAGCCCGTGTTGCCAAGCAACGAAAAAAAGTTTTGGATAAGCTAAAACGAGAAAGAGATACTATTTAATAATAGAAATTGAGCACTTAGGAGTTTTAAGAAATGGGAGCAGCATACGATAAAGGATCTACACATCCACGAACAATGAGAACACGGCAGCCAACTAACTTAGTTGAAGTCTCCGGCTCTTTCGGGGTCGAAGTACAAACCCTAGCCTCTGCCCATCCGGTGGGAGCTATAAATAAGTTTCCCTCGTATTCGACAGGAAACCAGAGATTTTTACATGTTTATCTCGACGCTACCGGGACTGCCAACGCCGTTAATATCACCGTTTATGGGGCGAATAGGTCTTTTGGTAAGTGGGGACCGCTCTATGATGTAAGGGGAACACAGGTCAAGGTCACAGCGAATAATGCCATAAAAATGCAGGTTTTTGAAATAGCTGGTGTTGATCGAGTTTATTTTTTAGCGGATACCTTCGACCCGGATGATGCCCTCTTTGCCGGCACCTGTACTTTTTAACAAATGGCGTTTTCTAGTTATACCAACTATTTATCTTTGATTGCAACCACTTTATGGAGTACATGACATGTCAAAGATGCTAGAACAAGCTATTATCGACGCCGAAGCACTTCGAGAAGCCGCTCTTCAAAACGCTGAGCAGGCTATTATCGAGAAGTATTCTTCGGAGGTCAAAGAAGCTGTGAACCAAATTTTAGAGCAACCCGAAGAGGAAGCTCTCCCCCTTGGAGGTGAAGTCGCCCCAGACGAAGGTGCCGTCGCTCCCGAAGGTGAATTTGCCGACGTCGCCCGTGCTGATATGGATGGTGACGATTTGTGTCCATGTCCTGATGAAGGAGACGATATTGAAATCGATCTTATGGCCATTGCTCGTGAGCTTGAAACAGATCAAGAAAAAGAAAAAGTTTCAAGAGACGCTGTGGTTGACATCCAGCCAGAGGAAGGCGAAGAAGAGGAAGAAGAGGAAGAATTAGTTGGACTTAGTGAAGATTTTGAAATTCCAGATGAGTTTATTGACCATCTGTTGGAAAAGCTCTCTTTTAACACTCACCCCGTCCCTTCTGGTGTCCCTGGTGGTGGAACGAACATCACTACGGAAAGAGAAATAGAAGATGTAGTTAAAGCTCGTATGGCTGTTGAAGAACTTGAAGACAGTGTAAACGAGGAGGAAGAAGCCCAAGAGTCCTTTGCTGACCAGGCTAATTCCGAACGACCGCTCGTTAAAGTCGACTCTAAGCAAGAGCTTGAGTTAACCGAGCAAATTGAAAATTTGACAAACCAAAGAAATAATCTTGTTCAAGAAAATAACGAGATTAAGTCTTTGTTGTTAAAAGCAAAGGTAAAGCTTCAAGAGGTCAACCTGACCAATGCTCAGCTTTACTATACAAACAAAGTTTTGGGTAGCACCTCCCTGAATGAGCGACAAAAAAATACAATTGTCGAGTCTCTATCCAATACTTCAACTGTTGAGGAGACAAAAATCATTTATGAAACTCTTCAAAGCTCAGTGGGGCAAGACGTTAAGTCTAGGCCACAATCACTGAGCGAAGTGGTAAGTCGACCTTCAGCAGTTATTCCTCGAAGAGAGGAAAAAGTTGTTAAGGATACAGTGTCTAATCGCTGGAAAGCCTTAGCAGGTATTGATAAAAAACGATAATATAAGGAGAATTCAAAATGTCCGTTTTAGAAAAACTTACCGAAGGTATCGTTAATAGAGACTTACAAAAGGAAGGTGCTGCACTGCTTGACAAGTGGGAACGTACTGGTCTTTTGGAAGGAATTGTTACCGACTCCGAAAAAAATGGTATGGCCCGCCTCCTGGAAAACCAGGCAAAAGAGCTACTTCGTGAGGCTTCCACAATGGCAGCTGGTGATGTTGAGGGATTTGCTTCTGTAGCATTCCCTCTCGTTCGCCGTGTCTTTGGTGGCCTTATTGCTAACGATCTTGTTAGTGTACAACCAATGAGCCTCCCATCGGGACTCATTTTCTTCCTTGACTTTACGTTCCAAGCAGCTAAGTTGGGTGAAGAGACTGATAGTTCCATCTATGGTGGTGGCGTTGTTGGTCAACAATTGACCGGTGGTGTATCCCTCACTGGGGAGAATGCTGAAGATGGTCCGTATAACCTTAATAATGGTTATGCTTCCCCAACAGCATCCACAGGCGAGGCTATCGACGTCGGCGCAGCAGCCGCTACGCTCGGCGATGTCATTGCCGGAACCGCTTCTTTCGGTGACGAGGCCCTTGACCTCGCCATCCGATTCGATCCAGACCTCTCTGGCTCTGGTGTAGTAGTCGCGTCTATGACCGGTTCTGCCAATTGGGCACAACTGAACCTCCGTGACCTTGTGGCAATTTCCGCCACTGGTTCAACTGGTAATGGTACTTTGGTCCGTCGATTGACTTCGATTCACTCTGGTTCAACCTCGGATGCAGATCCAACCAATGCCAACTTCAAATTGAAGATGGTTTGGCAAGCCAGTTCACTTGCTGTAACGGATAATCTCCGAAAAGAGCTTGAGGATAATGGTGCCCTACGCTTGAACTTCCCAATCACAGACAACTTCGACAACGTAACCCAGGTTGCTGATGCTCGTGGTATTGGTGCTGTTGTTGGTGCTGACACTTGGGGTCTTGAAAACCAATCCGACATCCCAGAGATCGACCTTAAAGTCGATTCCGTGTCCGTAACAGCCATGACCAAAAAGCTGAAGGCCCGCTGGACCCCAGAACTTGGTCAGGATCTTAATGCTTATCACAATCTCGACGCCGAGGTTGAGCTTACTGGCATTCTCTCTGAGCAGATCGCTTTGGAGATTGACCGTGAGATTCTTGAAGATCTGATCATGGGTGCCACAGGCGCTACTCTTTACTGGTCTAGAAATGCTGGTAAATTTGTTAACCGTGAGACTGGTGCTGAAATTGGAGCAACAACCGTTACTCCAGACTTCACCGGTACAGTGTCTGAGTGGTATGAGACTCTCTGTGAGACAATTAATGATTGCTCCGCTCGTATCCACCGTAAGACACTTCGTGGTGGAGCTAACTTCATTGTTTGTTCCCCCGAGGTTGCCAGCATCCTTGAGTTTACCTCTGGCTTCCGTGCTGACGTAACCGGCGACGGCGACCGTGGCTCGGTTGGCGCTGTTAAGGTTGGTTCTCTCACCAAGAAGTGGGACGTATATGTCGACCCTTACTTCCCACGTAATGTGGTTCTTGTAGGTCGTCGTGGAGGCTCTTTCCTTGAAAGTGGCTACGTGTACGCTCCATATGTACCTCTCCAGGTCACACCGACTATTTTCGGTATCGATGACTTCACCCCACGTAAGGGTGTAATGACTCGCTACGCTAAGAAGATGGTTAGACCTGATATGTATGGTCTTGTTATTGTTGAGAACCTTGTTGGTTAAACAATAATTTAACGCTTCTCAAAGAGCAAGCCCCTCTTGGATTCGTCCTTGAGGGGCTTTTTTTGTTGGTAAACGTGCCATGGAGCACTATTTATAATACACACCCTTTTACAGGTTGTGAATGCATTCATTTAAAGAAACAAACAAAAGGAGGGTTTTTTATTATGTCTAAAAGATCAGTTAATTTATTGAGAAAGGGGATGGACCCGCAGATGACAATCAGCGGTGCTGCCCAAGTTCAGAGAGTCATTGCCGTAGGTGATGCCGAAACAAAAGAATTGGCAGCGTCGGATTCGGGAGCGCTTGTCACACTCGAAGGAAGTTCAGGTGTTGCAACGGTGACGTTACCAGCAGTGGGCGCCGGCCTTCGCTTTACTATTATGGCGATATCGGCACATGTCCATATCATAAACGGTGGAGCTTCTGTAATCCAGGGTTCGTACTTTCATAGTGCGAACAAGGGAACAGTTGCTCATGTGGCTATTGCTAACAAAACTAGCCTTACACTTCACGCGTCTAATCCCGCCATTGGCGACACATTAGAGTTCTGGTGTAACGGTACCAACTGGTATGTTACCGGTCTGGTTAACAACGCGATTACACAAGCCTAATTCTAATTTCTTAATAATAATTTCTTAATTATGGCCCCCCTTTCCTTCGGGAGAGGGGGGTTTCTTTTTGTCAAAACTATTTATATCACGAGGATCAAATGAATGTCGACAACAAACCTATCACCTGTCAGTGTCACTAGCTCAATTACGCTGCCCGCTTCCGGGACCTTTGTTGGTCAGGGAGCCGGCGGAACCGAGGTAAAAAGCGGAGTAGTTTTCGGCATATACACAGGAAGTGTTTCTTTCATTACAGGCGCTCAAGACCAAGTTGCTTACGTTTATAAGAAGCTTGGCGGCGATGTTCTGGACATCGAAATTACAGAAGGCCAGGTGTATGCCGCTTACGAAGAGGCAGTTCTGGAATATTCTTATATTGTGAACCTCCACCAGGCAAAAAATTCTTTATCTGATTTATTGGGCTCTGAGACAGGAAGTTTCGACAGCAAAGGTGAATATATGGATGGGGGAATTTCTTCCTCTCTCGGTCATAATCCATATGGCGGAGACAATGTGGCTGAAAAGTACCCCAATATTACTTTCTCTTACGAAAGAAAAACAGGCCAAGCGGTGTCTAATGATGTCAATTTAAATGGATATGAAACAGTTTATTCAGCCTCATTCAATACCACAGGCGGAGTTCAGGATTATGATCTTCAGGCCATTATATCCGAGAAGGCAGGAGATGATTCAGCCCTTGCTTATTATAATAAGGTTGGCAATAATCGACTGATGATTAGAAAAGTGTTTTATAAATCCCCTGCTGCCATGTGGAGATTTTATGGATATTATGGAGGTCTCAACACCGTGGGAAATTTACAGAACTACGGCCAGTGGGCTGATGATTCACAATTTCAAATTATTCCAGTATGGCAAAACAAACTTCAAAATATGGCCTTTCAAGATGCCATTTACACACGAAATTCTCAATACTCTTTCGAATTAAAAAATAATAAATTAAGAATATTTCCAAACGCGACTTCTGCCGGTCCTAAAAAAATGTGGGTGGAATTTGTCATTGCCAACGAACAACAACCATGGGAAGAGGATGCTGATAGACTCAACAACGTGAGCGGAGTTAATAATGTTAACACCGTTCCATTTAAGAATCTTATTTATGAGCACATCAACTCCATGGGCAAACAATGGATTCGTCGATTCACCTTATCTCTGTGTAAAGAAATGCTCGGCCTCGTCCGAAGCAAGTTCGGAACTATCCCAATCCCAGGGAATAATTTATCTTTGAACGGAGACGCCTTAGTAAGCCAGGGCAAAGAAGAACAAACAGCACTGAGGGACGAATTGAAGACAATACTTGAAGACTTAACGTATTCCAAGCTCGTTGCCGAAGATGCCGCCAAGATAGAGTCGGTCTTAAAAGTCCAAGAAAGAATGCCCCTTCCAGTATTCACGGGGTAAATAAATGTCGAACGATAAAAATAAATGGTCCCAACCGGCTGCCCCGCCCCCCCCGCTTTTTGTTGGGCAAAAAGAAAGGAACCTCATTAAACAAGTTAATGATGAGCTAATTGAAGATGTCATCGGCCAACAGGTGCTTTATTTTCCGATAAGCCAAGAATACACCAATTATCACCCTGTATATGGGGAGGCCATTCATAAAACTTTTATGCCCCCAATTCGAGTCTATGTTCTGGTTGACTGGGAAGGGGACGCAACAACATTTATGAATAACGTTGCCGTTGACCGATACACCAGCATCACACTTCACTTTCATAAACGCCGACTTACAGAGGATCAAGATCTTAATGTTCGTGTCGGAGACTTCGTTCAATATGGCGACAGCTTTTATGAGATCGTGACGCTGGACGAACCAACCGAGATCTACGGACAAAATAAACACCGAATGGAAATCTCAGCCAAGTGTATTTACTCAAGAGAGGGATTGTTCAATGCCGAATGATAAAGACCATACTGGAGTCGATGACCCAAGCATTGTTGAAGAGAGAATTATTACTCCTTCGACTTTGGAAACTATCGATGAAGCGTTCTTCAAATATATGGACGAGAGCTTTAATATTCATTGTGAAACAAACAAAGGTTTTGCCAAGGTTCCTCTGCTGTGGCTCTCGGCAGAAAGAGCATTCCAAATTAAAAATAACCGAGACGTCAGAAACAACAAAGACGCTCTGGTCCTCCCAGTAATGACAGTGGAGAGGACGTCCGTTATCAAAGACCCCAATCGAAAAGGGATTTTTTACGGAAACATTCCGGAAATGTTTGATGCCCAGGGTGGCTCAATCGTTATTGCTCGGAGAATCAACCAAGACAAGACTAAAAACTTTGCCAACGCTGACACATATCGTTACGCCCGAGGAGGGAGCCATCAAATAAACTTCCCCAGAAAAAATGATAAAGTGGTTTATCAAAGCATCTCTATTCCAATGCCGGTTTATGTGACCATTAATTATAATGTGGTTCTCACGTCTCAATATCAACAACAGATGAATCAGATGGTAACACCTTTTATGTCGAGAACAGGAGCAATTAATACTTTTGTAATCCGCCGAGATGGACATGTGTATGAGTCGTTCATCCAACAGGACTTTTCACAAAATAATAATGTCGCTAGTTTAGGCGAGGACGAGAGAAGTTATCAAACCACAGTGGCGATTGAAGTGCTTGGATATCTCATCGGAGATGACGTAAACCAAGAGAAACCCAAGATCGTGGTAAGAGAGAATGCCGTCCAGGTTAGACTCCCTCGTGAGCATGTGATTATGGGTGACATCCCCAGCCAAATTGACAAGCGTGGCTTTTATCGATCCTAAAAGGTCTTTTAGCTCTAACTCTTACTATTTATTTAAGAATTATTCTGTAAAGGAGAATACACGCTATGTCATCAAGAAAATTTAAATTTGTCTCTCCAGGCATCTTTCTCTCGGAGATTGATAACTCCGCCCTTTCAAATCAAGGAGTGGGAACACCAATCGGCCCTGTAGTCGTCGGTAGAACGTTGAGAGGCCCAGCCCTCCGTCCCGTCACAGTAAACTCGTTTTCTGAGTTTGTCACCATCTTTGGTGAGCCACAACCTGGAGGAAACGGCCAAGATATTTGGAGAGAGGGATCAGATCGTCTTGGGCCAACTTATGCTGCTTATGCTGCCCAAGCTTGGTTAAGGAACAATTCTCCACTTACAGTAATCAGACTTCTGGGTGATCAAGGACCCAACGCCGCTTCCGAAGGTTATGCCGGATACGGTGGAACCAACAAAACAGCGCCTGTTGATTTTGGAAGTGTCGGCGGGGGCACAGATCCAGGCTATGCTGGCTATGGCGGCGCTTATGGTGTCTTCACAATGAACTCTGGCAGCGGTGTAGGCATCGACGCCAACAACGGCCCCAACCATGGAGCCGTCTTGAGCGCCATCATTTATACCAATAATACGGTGACGCCCGCTCTTTATGGAACCCCACTCAGTGGAGCCATGACCGTGTTCACGTCTGCCGCCACAGCTTCTCAGGCGGTTGTGATGCCAACTAACTCAGCTGGCAACTTTGTGGTGGCTATTGGAACTGTTGGCCAGCACGGCGCCGGCACTGCGGGCCGTTTCGAATTTAACTTTAACAGGAATAGTGATAAGTATATCCGAAAAGTTCTTAGCACAAACCCGACGCTCTTAAACGGTGATATCACCTCGACAGCCGCATCTAAAAACTATTTCTTGGGTGAAACATTCGATGCTATGCTGAGAACCGGCTCTATTGGAGATTACAACCTCGGCGCCGGTAACGTTAACAGCCTAAATACCAATATGACTAGTCAATCTGATATCAATAATGCCTTTATTATCGGGTTGGCCACTCAGGCCGATTTGAACTGGAATGATAAGGCTTTTGAGAAGAAAGAGCCTCAGACAACATGGATTATTGGTCAGGACTTGGGAGATGCAACAGCCTTCAATTATGACAGCGCTCAGAAGCTCTTCCGACTTCACTCTATGGACCATGGTGAGTGGGTTCAGAGCAATCTTAAAGTAAGTATTGAAGATATCCGCCCCCCTTCTAATGATTCTGACACCTATGGAACATTTACTGTTGCCCTCAGAAGTATGAGTGATAGCGACAAAAACCCCATGTACGTGGAGAAGTTTAGTGGGTGTGACTTGAACCCTAATTCTCCCAACTATGTTGCCCGAAAAATTGGTGACAAATATGTGGCTTGGAATTATACTGATGAAAGACTCTTGGAGTATGGAACTTATCCAAATGCCTCCAAGTTTGTTCGAGTCGAAGTCAATTCAGATCTCGACGACGGCGCTCTAGATTCTCGTTATTTGCCGTTTGGATTCTTGGGAACTCCAAGATGGAATCTTTTGACAGCGGTTTCTAATTCGCTCGGGACAGGCGATGGAGATATCGGCTCTAACGGTCGTTTGGAGAGCACTGCTGTGATAGCAGCGAACAACGATATCGCCATGTATGATGCAAACTTCCTATCCGTTAGTTCATCTACCTTCGTTGTTGCTAACGTGGGCGGAAATCAGGGAACAGGCGACTTCGACTCCGGAATTCCCAACATCGGATACTTGACTGCCTCCTACTTTATGCCCACCGTCCCTCTTCGAATTAGTTCGAGTGATGGTCAATTGGCCGAGCCCACGAATGCTTATTGGGGAGCTAGTGTTGGTCGAGCAGCATCATACAACACATATGATGAGAGCATTGTTGATTTCCTTAGAGTCCCAGGCGCCGACCTCGACCCCGCAAGCAACATTTATCAGGAGCATCCTTATGTTTTCACTCTTGATGACATTTCGGGATCAGGCCCATCACTTAAGAATCACTCTCAATATGTTTCTGGATCCCGTGTTCACAGCACCGCTAATCAGAAGTCTTTGACTGCTGTATATGGATGGGAGGCAGTATTGACTGGTTCCACTCTTGATAGTGCTGAAGGTCACATTGGTGGTTGGGATCGATTTACCACGCTTTTCCATGGCGGATTCAATGGTTTGGATATCACCGAGAAAGACCCATTCCGTAATAACGCTTTTGTCGCTTCTCCAACTCAAGCTAACGACTATCGTTATCAGACGATTAAGCGAGCAATTGACACCTTGAGGGATCCCGAGTTCGTCGAATTTAACTTGGCGACCATTCCTGGTCTTACTCAGAAAGATTTGACTGATCACCTGATTGAGACTTGTCAGGAAAGAGCAGATGCTCTCGCCGTCATCGATCTTGAAGGCGACTATGTGCCTCGAACCGAGAACACAGCTACTGCTGCTACTCGTCGACCCAATGTTGGCGAGACTGTGAGGAACCTCAAGCTTCGTAATATTAATAGTAGTTACGGTGCCGCTTATTTCCCATGGGTTCAGATCCGAGACACAAACAACAGTCAGGTTGTGGATGTTCCACCATCGGTTGTCGCCCTCGGAACAATTTCCAACAGCGAAAGACAGTCTTCACTCTGGTTTGCTCCAGCCGGGTTCACTCGTGGTGGCCTTTCCGAAGGCGCTGCCGGAATCCCAGTCGTTGGAATCAAAGCTCAGCTTACTTCCAAAGACAGAGACAACCTTTATGAAGCAAACATTAATCCGATTGCTTCTTTCCCTGCCGAGGGAATTGTGGTCTTCGGCCAAAAGACCCTTCAGGTCACGCCATCGGCACTTGACAGGGTGAATGTAAGAAGATTGTTGATTTTTATCAAGAAGCAGGTTTCCAGAATCGCTGCCACCACTCTCTTCGAACAAAATGTCCAAGCAACATGGGACCGATTCAGTAACCGAGTAGAAACACTGCTCAGTGGAATCAAGGCTGCTCAAGGTCTCACAGACTATCGAGTTATCTTGGACAAGACAACCACAACACCAGAACTTATTGATCGAAACATCATGTATGCCAAGGTGTTCTTGAAGCCAGCCAGAGCTATTGAGTTTGTGGCACTTGACTTCACAGTGACAGATTCTGGAGCAGCTTTCGATGATTAATTTTAATGGTCAACTATTTATTACAAAGGAGTTTAAGAACTAATGGCTAATCAGAAATTTTGGGCAGACGCCAGACTAGAACCAAAAAGAGCACATAGATGGCTCTTGAACTTGGATGGGATTGATGCTTTCGTTATTAAGTCCGTTCAGAAGCCAAGTTTCACTATTTCCGAGACTCAGCACACCTTCTTTGGTCACAACTTTTATTATCCTGGCCAGGTTACTTGGAATACGATGGCAATCACCCTCGTGGATCCAATCGACCCGGACACTTCAATGATGCTTTACAACAAGCTTCGTTTGTCAGGATGGGATCTTCCAAATACGCTGCTTGGAGAGCCACTTCGTCCCGGTTTGTTTACCCCCTCAAAGGCGGAAGCAACCAACGCGTTGGGCGGTAAAGTAAAACTCCGCCAGATTGGAACACTTGATGATGTTCCTAATCAGGTTGTTGAAGAATGGGCACTCTTTAATCCTTGGATTCTTGATGTAAACTTCGGACAACTTGATTATGCCAGCACAGACATGGTTGAAATAACAATGACACTGAGATTTGACTTTGCCGAGTTGGTTTCTCAACCAGGCTAAGAATTACAGGGCTATACTATTTAAAACTACATTCATTTAAGAGGTATACATGTCAATCAGAAATAACGAAGATCGCCTTGGGGCAGTCCCCACAGGAGACGATCCCATCGCTGCCACTCAAGGCACCACAGAGGGGGCCACTTTTGCTTATGTCACCCCGACAGAGCATGTGGAGATTCCTTCGGAGGGAAGATATTATCCAGCCGATCATCCCTTACACAACGAATCAACTATCGAGATTCGATATATGACGGCAAAGGAAGAGGACATTATGACATCGCCTTCTTTAATTAAAAAGGGGTTAGCCTTGGACAGACTTCTTAAGAGTATACTTGTAAACAAGAGTATCAACCCTGATACTCTTTTAGTCGGTGACAAAAACGCTATTTTGACAGAAGCTCGTATCACTGGCTATGGGAGTGACTACAACGTTACGGTCACATGTCCGATATGTGGAACCAACGAAAAACATAATTTTGATCTGCAAGAAGCAAAACAGCTTAAGGCCGGAGAAGTGTGTGAGGGTGTAGAGCATGTGGCCGGTGATTTATTCTCCACCGTGTTGCCCACCACCAAGGTGACTGTCGAATTCAGTCTACTGACCGGAGCAGACGAGAAGAGAATCCTCCAATTGGTTGAGTCTAAGAAGAAAAGAAACCTTCCCGAGACAGCGTTCACGGATCAGCTTCGAATGATCATTAGAACAGTTAATGGGAGTCCACGATTGGAGAACATTAATGAACTTATTACTAATATGCCCATTCCTGATGGACGATACTTGAGAAAACTTTATAATACAGTCACTCCCGATCTTGAACTTAAGACCTCTTACACTTGTGAGACTTGTAACTCGGAAGAGGAGGTTGATCTGCCGCTCACGGCAGAGTTTTTTTGGCCTAGATAGTGAATACATGGAGAACGTTTATGAACAGTTCTTCTTTATGAAATACCATGGTGGCTGGAGCTTTACGGAGGCTTACAATTTACCGATCAAAATCCGAACTTGGTTTGCTGAACGATTGGTGAAACAACTACAAGATGAAAAAGAAGCCATTGAAAAAGCTTATAAAAGTTAGTGCCTTCTAATTATATTATTAAGAGGATCTCTGAATGTCAGATAACAACGAAATTCAAAAACCCACAATTGATTTAGGACTTCATCGAAGAGGCAATCTTGATGAAAGCGCCCTTACACGAATGGGTGCTCAATTGGGCTATGCTCTGAGTCAACTTATGGCGGGAGCCGAGCCGTTTCTCAATGTTAAGGGCTCCCCAGCGGAGATCGCTTCACTGTCCGGAGCACTTGGCATGGAGAAGCGACACATGGAAGACCTTTTGAAGCACGGAGCGAGCAGTTCCCAGGCCGCTTCATCATATCGAAGCCTTGTCCCTGCCGCCAGAGAGTTCGAACGTTTAACGGGCATTCCGTGGCCCTTTAAATAGGAGAGGGCTAAATGGCATTATCTCCAGATTTACAGAAATTACTAGACGCACTTCAAGGCAAAGGCACCACGGGCGACAACCTTAAAAAAATTGCTGACCATTGGAAAGCCATGGCGGAAAGCGCCAGGAACCTGGTGGACGCCAATGAGGATATAAGCAAGTGGACCAAGGAACAAGCTAAGGCCCAGCTTGAAATTGGGCGAAATCAAGAAATTCTTCAACAACTGCTGAAAAGCGAGGCGGAATTCCAACAGGACCTACTCTCAAACAGGGAGAAGATCCGAAAAGAAATGGAGAGGCTCGAAGAACTCGGCATCAAAGGCGCTAAAAAACAAAAAGAATATCTCAAAGATCTCGTGAGACAACGTAAAGAAGTCGTCCGACTGAAAAACCTTGGCAAAACTAAACGAGAAGAAACAGCCAAAGAAGTTAAGAAGCAACAACAGATAACCAAGGAACTGGTTAAGCAGAAGGAATTAACGTTGGGTGGCGTCGATATGTTGTCAAAGGCCGCTGGCTTCGGTAAAAAGTTTGATAGCACTTGGACAGGGGCAATTACCAATATCGTCAAGGGGTGGGACAACGTTGGCGGAGCCGTCGAAGAAATTTTTACTCCGGAAGTCAAAGCGGGCTGGCTGGCCCTTTCCTTTGAAAAGCAAATTAAAAGCTGGGTTACATTGGCTTTCCAAGCCGATGAGTTAAGATCAAGCTTCATAAAACAAACAGGTGCCACCAAAGACCTCTCTGATGTAACCAACGCCGCTTCTAAGAGCATGAGACAAATGGGCCTCGGCATGGAGACGGCATATGAAGCCTCAGCGGTCTTAATGGACGGGATCACCGCTTTCCAGACAGGGACAGAAGAGTCTCAAAGCAGCTTGATAAAGTGGACAGCCACTTTGGGTAAAGCGGGAATTGACATGGGGGCAGCCACAAAAGTCTTCCAGGCTTTTAATAAAAGTTTGGGAATGAGCCCTAAAAGGGCAGCTGCCGCCACCGAGCGTATAATTCAGTTCGCTCGTGTGATGAAAATGAACGTCAATCGAGCCCTGGCTGACGCCAACGCCCTGATGCCAACACTGCTCGCTCACGGAGAAAAAGCGGAACAGGTCTTTAAAGGTATGGCAATGACCGCCCAACAGACCGGAATAAGTATGCAAAACCTCTTTAATATTGCCAAAGGGTTTGACACTTTTGAAAAGGCTGCCTCTTCCACCGCCAAATTAAACGCTATTTTGGGAGGAGGTTATCTCAACTCTGTCGAGATGGTTTACGCCACAGAGTCCGAAAGGCTTATTATGCTTCAGAAGACCCTGGCTTTATCTGGAAAGAACTTTAATCAGATGAAGCGTTTTGAGAAACAAGCGTTGGCGAACTCCACCGGATTCAGTTCTGTGGCTGAAGCGGCAAACTTCTTTAATAACAGTATTGAGGTGAACACCGCTGAGATGGAGAGGAATGCAGAAAAACAAGAGACAATGAGAGAATTGGCCGAGCGAGCAATGCCAGTAATGGAGCAAATGAGAATGATGTTCCAACAAATGGCCATTGATTTACAGCCGGCTGTCACTGGACTGGGCAAACTTGTTTCGTTCTTTGGAAAAATATTTTCAGCCGGTGATGGCTGGATCGGCATAATTGCCGGAATTGCATTGGCGGTGTGGAAATTGGGAAAAGCACTTATGTTCGTGGCAGGAGAACAAGCGTTGATCGGCGGCGGAGCAGGAGGAGCAGCTGCAGCCACTGGCCTTGCTAAGTGGGCTCCCCTGTTGATGAAAGGGGGTCTCTTGGGACTCGGCCTCGCCGCCGTGGTCGGTGGGGGGATTTTGGCATATAACGCCTTTAGCGACGACGACGAAGAAACTCCAACAGGATTCCAAGGGGGAAAAAGAGCCACGATGAGCCTCCACAGAGGCGAAGGAGTACAACACCGAGGGAAAATGGCGAAAGTTTCCCGCCCTGGATTGTTCAATCTTCCAGATGACGCCACAGTTCACACATCTAACGCCACCTCCAATTTTGCCACTCGTGATGACATGGCCTCATTTGGCAACGAGTTAAAAGAGGGGCTTTCTCAGATAGCAGCCTCAATGGGTGGAAACCAAATCATGCTCGATGGAGAGATATTGGGCAGATGGACAAAATCTAATGTTGTCGATCCAAGCTTACAACCCTTTAATACCGCATAACTTTTGAACGAGCTTATAATTAGTAAGAGAACAAAGGGAATTAGTTAATGAGTAAGGACAGAAAAGAATTTTATGCCCGCTCGCTGGTGAGGCCAACAACCAAAGGTCTGCCCGGTGAAGTAACTCCAAGCTGGTATACTGATTATGCCACTGCTCTGGCAAATCGTTATGGATTATATGTTCGAATCAAAGGACTTCACATCCCTGATAAAAAAGGCTACGGCGGAGTCAATGAAGTAAAGTTCCGAGCTTTTTTAAACAGTTATAATGAAAGTTATACAACCAAGCTGAAAGCGGAACAACTCGTTGGCCATTATGAACCTCTCCGAAAAGTCACGGGCATCGAACGAACCGTTCAGATCGGAGTGGACATCCCATCCTTTAGTATTGAAGATGCCATGGCAAACCTTCAAGAAGTGAAGAGTTTTGTTCAGTTACTTTACCCTCGAACAAAGAGCACTACGGCTGGAGGAATAAAACAAAAATATGTAAGAACCGGGGGAGATCCAATTTTTAGAGTGAAGTTCGCCAATTTTGTGGTTGATTCCACTTATAAAAATCTCGATGAGAGAGACGATAGTCTCAACTCTCACCCGATAACGACTTTGGGACAAAAGGGGTATATTGATAATGTAAATTATCAGTTTCAAACTAATCAGGGCTTTTATGTATTACCAAACGGATTTAGTTATCCTAAACTTATAACCCTCTCATTTAGTTTTTACCCCCTTCATGAAGTCTCCCCCTCGTGGACTGACGGCGGCTTTGATCACGAGCATCTTCCTAATGCCGCCCAGCCCGATGTACTCAAACAGTTCAATATTTCCCAGGAAGGTCGGGCCGGAGCACCGGTGAGTATATCACCAGCGGGAAATTCTTTAGATTCTCCCCCTCCAGTAAGAGATGCTGAGGGAAAGCAGATTTTGGGCCAGAATAGGATAGAACAAGAATGAGTGATACTCACGGAAAAAGCATTTTCAATAATAATGCTAATCTTTATAGAAATTATCTAAAGGACAGAAATATAGAATTTGTGAGACAATATTCGTCTCCCACTTTTAATTATCCCTCGGCAGATGACCTGCAAGATATTATTTTACACAAACATATTTGGACAATGGGAGACAGGTTTTATAAATTGGGACTCGACTATTATGGAAGCACCGAGCACTGGTGGATTGTTCCATGGTTCAATCAAAAACCACTAGAATCAGATTATGAATATGGAGAGGTGATATATGTCCCTCTTCCATTAGAAGAAATTTTAGCACTAACGTAATACAATGGGAACAAAAAAACGAAACGAACTAGATTCATTTGATGAACAAGGTTTTCTGATTCGGAACCTTTCTTATTTTGATAACCTAAAAGGAAATCAACTTCCTGAACAATATCAGAATATCCTGATTAGGCCCCCAGGAAAGGCAAAGGGTAAATTTATACAAGACGCTTACACACAACCTTACCAGGAGATAAAGTTTCTTGCTGATTTACAAGGGAGAGAAAAAGGTCACGAGCACTTCTACTTGATGGACAGGCTTCCGAAGGAAATCATCACCTCCCTCAATCCATATGTCAAGATTTATAAGGTGCTTTATGAAAGCGAAAACAGCGAGGAGCCTATTTTAGCCCAACTCCCCTTCAACAATATGAAATCTCATCGAGTCACCGACAGTCAGTATCAAGGAGTTGCCCCTGGTCAACTGGCCGTGGGGCTTAAGGGGTTTGACTTTGATTACTTAGGGAACCATCCTGGTGAAGTCGACACCTTTATTGATTGTAAACTTAAATTATATTTTTCAAGTGTGGATGGGCTTTTTAAGCAATACACTCACAAACACAAGAACAAAAATTATAAATATTCCTTCTTAGACCTCATAAAGAGGCCCAAGAAGTATCACACCCCAGGAAAAGAAGGTGAGAAAACATATAATAGTGATTTTTTTCGAGTTCGTGTGGATGTGGGATACATCAATCCCGATAACGATGTGATTGATCAGGCAGTTAAGAGCATGGGGGAGGCTGTAACAAACAAACCACGTTATAAGAGAAAATTGATTGCCGAGATCCAAAAAGCTAAAATTTCCTTCTTCTTAAACTTACAGCGCCATGTTATAACTCCCCAGTTCGATGTTCCTTCCGGAGGCTTTGACATGGAGCTAACGTTCAACGCATCAGTTGAAAACTCACTAACCTCTAAAGGAGCAGATGTGTTAATCAGTGGAATGAGTAAAGGTGATGCTGAATCATTGAGGAAGTCTGACCCTTATAAGGACTATGAGAAGGCCAGGGCAGTCGTCGACAATCTCTTTGGCTCTGGAAAGGCTCGAATTCTCGATTCTTATCAATTCTCTGATTTTTTTAGTGAAGCTCCGCTTGGAAGAATAGCGGTTGGTCGGCCCACTGAATCCCTGGCCATTTTAGGAAAGAGCATAGGTGGCCTTTCGTTCACCTGGGGAGATGCTTCGAGCGGTTCGGTCGAGGCAAACAACCGGTTTAAAGGCCCCAATGGCTTCGTGGAATACGCTGCTTGGCACTCTGATGTCGCTTATCAGGAAGCGGGGAGCGGAATCCACCCCGATGAAATGAAGGCGGTGGCTCGCTATTTTGTTCGACGGGCTGCCTTAGAACAGTGGAAAAGACAAAAAGGGTTTAGCGATAATCAACAAAGGGTTTTCGCTTATAACAGAATTATTCGAGACTTGTTACACCCTCACCGGTTGTTTAATTACAAAGACTTCCACGCTGCTTATCCGGTAAAAGTGTATAGAGCCTCACTTCCGATGTCTGTGATTCGAGAATATAATGAGAAGATTGTTTCCAAGAGTTACACTGAAAAGGAAAAAAGAAGTGTCCAGCATGAAGAAGCGGGGGGAGGCTTTAAAACTAGAGCGGAACAAGCTCGAAAGGCCAGAGAAACTCGCCAAACAGAGACGCTCAAGTTCATGAAAACGTTGGAAACCGGCCAATCCTTGGGTGCCACAAGCACACTGGGGGATAGTTTAAATAAGGAGTTGGGCGCATATTATAGGTCGGTTGAAGACTCGGTGAAAAAACGAAACAAGAATAAGGCTGCCAAGGATGAGGTTCCCCCATTTGCTGTCGCTCGCCCCAAACTTAAAGATAATGACCCTAATGGGAAAATAGATCTAAGATGGGTGTATTTTGGTGATCTTATTGACACGGCTATTAACGTCACCAAGGCTGAATATGATCGACTAAACCTGTCAATGAAACTCAATTTGTGGACTGTAAAAGGAGATGAGCAGGGGGGTCTTGAACTTGCTAATGTTGGAAAAAACCCCGCCTCCGCGACCGCTGAATATTTGAAAGATAAGTTCTTTATTGTTTTGGGAAGCTATGAGTTCACGAGGCCCAATGACAATACACAAATGTTTAATTTAGCTCGCTTTCCCATTCCTTTACGAAGCTTTGTTTCTTTTTGGAATAAAAAAGTGGTTGAACCCCAGAGGGACACCTATTCTCTAAGGTCGTTCATTCGAGACGTATACGTGGAGCTAGTTCTTAACCCACTTAATAAGACCTCCAGAGTTCAAGCCCCTGAAGAAGCTTATTCGGCCCATTATGAGATCATAAGTTTGTCGAACAACCACCGTGGCAAACTGGGAGTCTTCCAGGACCACGGATCATCTGAGGTGATGAGTAATGCCTTTTATGCTCAATACGCTGAGGGGAAACTAAAAGGAACCCAAGATATATTATATTTGGGGCTCACTAAGAAAAATCAATATTCTCTTTTTGCCAACAATAGGGCCAAGGATGTGAAAAGAGGGATTATTTATCTTAATCTCAAACAAGAGGGCAGCCCCGTTTTAAACATTAAGTTTAAACGAGCCGATCAGCCATATCTTATGGAAGCGAAAGCGGAAAAGGGCCTTTTGAATCGAGTAACCCAATTGAGCGAGGTTTATAATTGTGATTTTACAACGGTTGGGAATATGATGATCAAACCAGGAAAGATGATTTATATTTCTGATCCCCACTTTGGAGATCTTAATGCCTTTTTCGCCAAAGCTAGGAGCCAAAAAGTGACAGCTGATCTAGTATATGATAAGGCCCACGCCAGCGTGCTCTTGGGAATCGGCGGCTATTACCTTGTCACAAAAGCCCATCATACAATGGCAGCCGAAGGCTCCCGCTTACGCTGGAAAACATCAGCGACTTGTTTCTGGAATAGCTTTGGAACCAGTTTAGAGCAGATAGTAAAAAATCAATAGCCCAATTAATAATTTGTTTTATCCTATTATCCTATTTATATAAGATGAAGATTATTAATCCATATGTGGAATATTATGCCAAGCAAGAATATAATTCGACCTTTAGTCCCGGCATCAAAGCCATTGACATGTGGCACGACCGAACTTTTTATGGAAGAGTGGACGAGTTCCAAAATTCAGTTTTTATCTCTAGTCAAAACTTAGAAGATAAACTTAAGATCTTGGACGTGCCGAGTAAAACATCTTTTTATACTCTCAACTTTGTTTCGGACGCCTTTACGACTCTAAGAAATTATGTCCAAAAAGCCAGCGCCACCGGTAAAATACCTAAAAATGGGCTTTATTCTAAATTGAGTCCCACGGCGGCTTATTTGAACATGGCCAACCCCTTTAGTGCCCACATAGAGCAATATTATAGACTTTTTGTCACTTACCTGATCGACATCAACGCCCTGCCCAAGGTCAAAACTATTGAAGATTTTGTCGAGAGACTAAAAGATTTCTCCACGGAGTATAGTGGGGACCTTCCTTTGACTCGGAGCAGTTACATAAAATCTCGATTTTTCAACCCTCTTTCCACGGGACTGATGATCGACCTTTACACTGTGGATGCTGATGACGATGGAAAGAGGTATGCCTGCCTCGATGATCCCACATTTAATTTTTTCCAAATTGCTGCCCGCCGTCATGGCTTTTATATAGTGAAACATATGCCTTGGCGAATTGTTGCCAATGTTTCATCAATAGCGATGCAAAAATATTTTATGAGCCCCACCGGCCAATTTTATGATGACGCCGGGTATTCGATGGGAGTCGAGAACTACGGCCTGAAGTATGCCCCAGGCACCGCCACCAATCTGTTTGGGAAGAGAAATGAGGTCCCCAAGAAAGTAACTAAGAAAATAGAACTAACAATGGACCAGTATGAGGATTGGAAAAAGGGCCTTGTTAGTGAATATGTGGAGGAGTATATCATGACTCGGCCCGCTCCCTATTATGAAAAAAGTTACTTAACAGATATTGAAAAACTTCAGCTTAATATAGTGACCATGTGGAACATGCTTGTTAACGAAGACACTTATGCTGTGGATTCAGTCAAGTGTAAATCATCGAATAAATATAAAAAAACTTTTTATGAACGTAAATTGATCGGAGTTCCGCCACTGGTCCTCCCAACCTCCCCGTCATCTCTCAACCCTCCAAAGCCGCTGGCCCCCAGCGCCCCCTTAGTTAAATCTTATTTTAATTCCCACCCAACGTTTACAGAGAAAAACTGGGTTAAATTATATTCTCACTTACTTTATTATGAGAATAGTGTAAAATTATCTGAGAGACGCAAAAAAAACCTTGACAAGACGATTAATAAGTATTATGATGTTAAAGGGTACTTAGCCACCCTTACTTATATTAATGATTACTTCAAAAAAATCAAAAGCGAAGCAGTCAATCCTGCCGATTGCCAGGACTTCACTTTCTGTCAAGCAGAACAACAAAAGGTTTCGGCAGCAGCACTCTTCCCATCCAATGTCACAGTCATCCAAAATACCACAACTCCGGGCTCCCCTTCTTCAGGCGGAGGATCTTCAGGCGGTGGAGGCTCTGGCGGGGGCTATTAAAGGTTCGAGTTGCAGTTTCAAGTTTTAGACATTAAAGACCAGTGTATCGGTGTGTATGTTGATGGCGACCTTCGTTATGACAGGCAGTGCCTCGACGGACTCCATCGAACGTGGGGTTACGCCAATTTCTTGAGAGATTTAGATATTGAATATGCCAGCCTCTATTGTGGAGGGAAAACGCTGGAAGAGATGTGCCCAGATCACCTGAGAGATGACTGGGAGCCAGCGTTTAACAAGCTCAAGGCGTTCTATCGAGCAATTACGGAGGCCCGTATTGACCTCAATGAAAACTGTTTTTATGATCTGGTTCCAGAAAACTTCATCAAGGATTTCTGTGAGATTAAAGATAAGATAACCACCCATGTTTTTGAAACTCATGAGAGACCTGTCAATTATGATTTCCTGATAAATCTTCAGGAGATTATCTCGGACATCAAAGTAAGGCCACTTCAGCTTAACTTTTCTAATTTCCGAAATAGAATCTTTCAACTTCAACACAAGAATTGGCACGAGAAATTACGAAGTGGGCGACCTTATGTTGACTATAATATCTTCGGAACCAAAACAGGCAGGTTGACAACAAAGAAGTTCAGCTTTCCAGTCTTGACGATGCCCAAAGAATATCGACAGATTGTTGAACCCACCAATCACTGGTTTCTGGAACTGGACTTTAATTCGGCGGAGATCCGAACGCTGCTCGCTCTTTCGGGTCTGGAACAACCTGAAGACGACATTCACGATTGGAATGTAAAGAACGTCTTTGGGGCCGGCACCACACGAAACGAGGCGAAGACAGCGATCTTTGCTTGGCTCTATAACCCCACAGCCAAAAGCGCCGCCGATAACTTTTACGACAAGAAAAAGTTGTTAAAAAAGTATTGGAATGGTGAACAAGTGGAGACGTTTTATGGTAAAATAATACCTTCTGACGAACACCATGCTCTCAATTACATTATCCAGAGCACGACAAGTGACTTGTTTTTGAGAAGAATGATTGAGGTAAATAAAATATTGGAGAGCAGCAAGTCACATATTGCTTTTTGTGTTCACGACAGTTTGATTATCGACTTACATGAGGACGACAAACATCTTGTTCCTGAGATCAAGAAGACCTTCTCAGAGACGGATTTAGGCGTTTTTAAGACCAACCTCTCAGCAGGAAAAAACTATGGACAACTTAAAGAATTAAAAATATGAAAGTATATAATAAACTAGTGAGAGACAAGATCCCTCTAATAATGACAAAGGAGGGCAAGAAGTTCAAGACTCATATTGCCACAGACGAAGAATACAGAAAGAAACTGAAAGATAAATTGCTTGAAGAGGTCAACGAATTCTTGGAAGATCCTTGTCTTGAAGAGTTGGCCGATATTGCCGAAGTTTTTGGAGCCTTAATTCCAGCACTCGGATATACCTTCGATCAATTGGAAACAGAAGTTAATAAAAAGAAAAGAAAGAAAGGAGCTTTCCGGAAACGAGTGATTTTGGAAACGGTGGGTAAATAAAGTGGACACCATTATTGGCTTAGGGCAAGCGGGCTGTAGTATCGCTGATAAATTCAGCGAACATAAACAATATAAGATTTATAAGATCGATGTTGGCTTGAAAGGACTTAAAAAGAATGGCATTTATGACATGCATTGGCAAGACGGACCAGAGAGATATGAATCCCAGTGTCCTAACCTAGCGAATTTCTTTAAGAATTGCCCCGGAGAGGTCTTGTTCGTGCTTGGGGGTGGTGGAGATATATCAGGAGCCGCTCTGGCCGTCTTAGAGCACCTGAGGGGCCTTAAAATCAATGTCATGTATATTAGGCCAGATGTGAATCTTTTGCCCGAGCGAAAGAAAAAACAGGAGTGGGCAGTTTTTAACATTTTACAGGAGTATGCCCGGTCGGCAGTTTTTAAAAGATTGTGGCTCGTTGACAACACCAACGTCGAGAAAATCATCGGCAACGTTCCACTAATTGGATATTATGATAAGTTGAACGAGTTGATTGTGTCCACCTTTCATATGTTAAATGTTTATAATCACATCGATTCGGTCACCGACACCTTTTCAGATCCTTATAAGACTCATCGAATCTCGACTCTGGGGATAAGTGAGATGGAAAGCCTTCATCACAAGCTGTTTTTTCCGCTTTACAAAACCCTGGATTTAAGGTATTATTATGCTATCAATAAAAACCGTTTAGAGGAAGACGGTGAATTATTTTCCAACATCAAAAACCAGGTGAAAGCTTCATTGACAGAAGAAACAAAGACAAGTTACGGCGTCTTTTCGACAGATTACGAAAATGATTACGTTTACGTGGTGCCCTCAACGCCCTTTATCCAGCGTCAAAAAACAAATGATTCAATTCCTGAAGAAAGTTCTTGACAAACAAAATAATATTTGATATAGTACATATATATTCATTCAGCAAAGCGAATAGGAATCGTTTTGACTATAATTAAAAAAAAAGGAGAATTACATGAGTATTAACATTGATAGAATTAAGCAACGTTTATCAAACTTGCAAAGTAGGGGAAATAAAAACTCCCAAGTATTTTGGAAGCCAAAGGACGGGGAAACGGTCATTCGTATTGTTCCCACTGAAGATGGCGATCCATTCCAAGATTTTTGGTTTCATTATAATGTGGGCACCACGCCTCCATTTTTGAGCCCAAAGAAGAACTTCGGTGAAGAGGACGCTCTTCAAGACTTCATTCGTGAACTGTTTGACGAAGGAACCGAGGAGAGTGTAAAGATGGCCAAAAGCCTCCTTCCACGCCAACGTTTTTTCTCACCAGTACTCGTTCGTGGTGAAGAGCATCTCGGAGTTCGTATGTGGGGATATGGAAAGATGGCATATGAAGAACTGCTTAATCTTGTGCTGAATCCAGAGTATGGAGACATCACAGATGCCGAGATTGGAACCGATCTTGTAATCAAGTACGGCAAGCCAGCCGGGGCTCAGTTTCCTCAAACAACCATTACACCACGTCGGCGTTCTTCACCGCTGTGTGAAGACGGTCCAGACCGTTGTCGAGAACTGCTCGAAAGTGTTCCTGACGTCTCTGCTCTCTTTGAGCGTAAGACCCCAGAACAAGTCGCCCAGATTCTTGACGAATTCCTTTCGGGGGATAAGTCGGCAGAAAGCCGTTCCACTGAAACTCAAAAGTATGGCTCAGGCGATACTGATAAGGGTGGAACAACGGATGTTGAATCTGCTTTCAAGGACCTGATGGATAACTAAATTCATCACCCACAGGGAGGCACAGGGTTATCAGGTGTCTCAAATTTACTTACTAACAATGGAGAAACAATATGAGTAAAGCAATAAATGGAAATACAGTGAGGGTTCATTATAAGGGAACGTTGGAAGACGGAACAGTCTTTGACAGTTCTCACGAGAGAGGAGAGACTTTAGACTTTGAATTGGGGACAGAAGCAATGCTCCCTGGATTTCAAACTAAGATTGTGGGAATGGAGGTTGGTGAGACAAAAAGCTTTGTCCTTACCGCCACAGAGGCTTATGGAGAACCCGTAGCCGAAGCCGTTATTCCCGTGCCAAAGGCCGCTTTCCCCGAAGACTTTGAGTTTGAGGTCGGAACCGAAGTCCAAGGGACGTCACCAGCAGGAGAAATGGTCCGAGCCACGATTACGGAGGTTGAGGACGAAACAGTTTTGTTAGACCACAACCATCCACTTTCGGGAAAAGACTTGAATTTTGAAGTGGAACTGGTGGAGATTCAAGAAGTCACCACTGATACTGAATAGAGGAAGTTATGACAAAAAAGCAAAAGGCAGGGCGACTCTCAATCGAAGATATGAGAGGGATGATCAACAAGAAGGCAGGAACTTCAGTTGCTCATAATTTAAAGGAAGACAACCCAACTCAGGTTAAAGAGTGGATTCCCACAGGTTCTCGATGGTTAGATTCGATCATCTGTCGAGGACACTTAGGTGGGATACCGGTGGGGAAAATTGCTGAAATTGCAGGACTTGAATCCTCGGGCAAAAGCTATATGGCCGCCCAGGTCGCTGCTAATGCTCAAAAGATGGGCGTTGATGTAGTATACTTTGATTCAGAATCAGCCATTGATCCCACGTTCCTCGAACGAGCGGGCTGTGATGTTGAACGACTTCTATATGTCCAGGCTCAATCAGTTGAGTTTGTTCTCGAGACCATCGAGGATCTCCTTGGAAGTAACGACAGTCAGATGTTGTTCATTTGGGACAGTCTAGCTTTAACACCGGCCATTAGCGATGTCCAGGGAGATTTTAATCCCCTTTCATCGATGGCAGTAAAGGCTCGTATTCTGGCAAAGGGCATGAGCAAACTAACAGTCCCGATTGCCAATAGCCAATCGACTTTTCTAGTTCTAAATCAATTAAAGACCAACATTACCCGCTCACCTTCTCAGGCTCTGGTCGAACCATATATGACACCTGGGGGAAAGGCTTTGATTTATGCCTACTCTCTTCGTATTTGGCTTACTGGCCGAAAAGCTAAAGCTTCTTTCATCACTGATGACCGAGGTTTCCGTGTCGGGTCCGAAGTAAAGGCAACTCTAAAAAAGAGTCGTTTCGGGACCCAAGGTCGCCAATGTACATTTAAAATTCTCTGGGGAGATGACATTGGAGTTCAGGATGAAGAGAGTTGGTTCGAGGCAATTAAAACCTCCAAGTATCTGAAGTCTTCTGGAGCATGGTATTCCATGGATATGGGTGACGGCACAGAGGTTAAATTTCAACCTTCCAAGTGGAAAGACAAGATGGCTGATGAAACTTTCAGGAGCCGAGTTCTAAATATTATGGACGAAGAGGTTATCCTTAAGTTCGACAAACGTGAAGGAGATGCATCGGAATTTTATGACATTGAGGAGGCGTAATCATATTTATTATAATATGATTGACAATCAGAAAATACTTCTTTTAAATTCTGATTATCGAGCCCTCAATTTTGTAACATGGAACCGAGCACTTAAATTACTTATCAAAGGAAAGGTCGACGTGGTTTCGGAGTGGGAAGGAAAAGCAATAAGGTCAGTATCTGGAGCGATCCAACTGCCAGCAACCCTTCGCCTTCGTAATCACGTCAGGTTTTTTCGTAAAAATATTATATTTTCAAAGTCCATGGTAAAAAAGAGAGACCATTACACTTGTCAATATTGTGGATCATCGCCAGCAAAAGCCCAAACCACTATTGACCATGTGATCCCCGTTTCTAAAGGCGGCCAATCATCATATGAAAATTGTGTTACGGCTTGTTATAGATGCAACAATAAAAAGAATGACCGACTCTTGTCCCAAATTGGGATGAGACTTATCACAAGGCCTTCGAAGCCTTGTTATGATATTTATTATGGTTTAACCCCTTCCAGCGAGAGACACCCTGACTGGCACATGTTCTTAAAGTGATCATTGTTTTAAAAATAGCGCTGGGGTTGATCGCTGCTAATTTTTATGAATGGGCGATTCACAAATATGTTCTTCACATGGTGGGCAAACGTAAAAATAGTTTTTGGAAATTCCACTGGAGTGATCACCACAGTCAGTGTCGGAAGAATAACAACCACGACACGACCGTTTATAAAAAAGAGTTGTTGGCTTTATCGCTTCTTGTGCTCTTTCACTTGCCCCTGCTTTATGTGGATATTATTTTCTTGACAACCGTTGTGAGCTATGCTATATTATATTATACCATCCATCGATATGCTCACACCCACCCTCAGTGGGGCAAAGAACATTTAAGATGGCACTGGGATCACCACATGGGAAAGAATCAAGATGCTAATTGGTGTATCTTGTTCCCGATGTGGGATCATATTTTAAACACAAGAGAAAAATGAAAACAAAAAGATATTTGGTTATCGACGCCTTGAACATGTACTTTAGAGCGTATATCGTCGACCCGTCCTTATCGAGCCACGGACAACCCATCGGAGGAACAAAAGGGTTCCTTAAGATTTTACAGAAACTAATGAGAGAGACCCGACCAGATGCTGTCGTTGTTGTGTGGGATGGCCCCGGCGGCTCACAGCGGAAGAAAATCGTGAACAAGGGATATAAAGACGGCAGGAAGCCTCTTCGCCTTAACCGAGGCATCCAAGGGATGCTGAATGAGAATCAAGAGCTTGAGAATAAAATCTGGCAACAGACAAGATTGGTGGAGTATCTTAATCATCTCCCGGTGGCACAAGTGATGCTCCCCGGTATAGAGGCCGACGACGTGATCGCTTATATTGTGGGCCTCCCCACCATGAAAGAGCACCAGAAGATAATTGTCTCCAGTGACAAAGACTATATTCAGCTATGTGATGATTCCACAGTCCTGTTTAGGCCAGTTCAGAAGGAAGTCCTTAATAAGAACAAAATTTTAGAGCGTTACGATATTCACCCCGCCAACTTCGCTTTGGCCCGAGCCATTGCTGGAGATAAAAGTGATAATCTGCCAGGTGTCCCCGGCGTTGGACTCAAGGGACTAGCTAAAAAAATGACATTCTTGGCCACCGAAGAGGGGATTACTGTGGATGACATTGTAGACTTCTGTAAAGACAACTCCGACTCCAAATTAAAAATCTATCACAGCATTTTAGAGAACGTGAATGTTATTAGAGACAATTACAAAATAATGCAGCTTTATTCTCCGAGCATTCCCATCGACGGGAAGAAAACAGTTCGAGACAGCCTTTATCAGTTTGACTGTGGCTTCAATAAAACAGAGGTCATTAAAATGATGAATGAGGATGGCTTCGGGGCGTTTGACTGGACATCTCTGTGGCAGATCTCTCAGCATTTAATATTTGAGAATTGCTGAGAAATTAACTATTTAAGAACATGAGTGATATGAAAGACATAATGAACACCTGGAGAAAAACTATCGATACAATTAATGAAACCACTTACAGTAGAATCCTCAAAAAAATCGAGGATATGAAGGTTCCATTTGTTGTGATCTCTGGCGATAGGCACGAACATTCCAGAAACCAAAACAACAAGAGAAACAAAAACCTGAAACAAGCCATCAAGACAAGCGGATATCCTTTCGCTGATCTGGAGGGGTCTTGGGTTGAGAAGGGCGAGGATGGAGAGCCCGTTAGAGTAATAGAAAAGTCAGTGATCGTTTATGACGAACCACGAGGCGAATCAGATGAGGGCGAGAGAAAAGAACTCTTCGAACTGGGAAAGGATCTTTCCGAACTTTATGAGCAAGACGCTTTTATTTTTGGAGAACCAGGAGCGAAGACTAACCGAATGCATATTAATGCTTACGACGGCAACGGAAATGCTGTGGAATACGGTGGACCCTGGTCAACCCTGGAGAAGATTCCCAATGACTCTGACTTCTGGTCCAGAGTTAGAGGGACGACCTTTGTTTTCAAAGAAGAAGGTCAGAAAGATATTTTGGAGGTCGAAGCACCGAACTCTTTTATTGAAGCGCTATGTAAGGCTAACGAGCATAAGGGCAAGAATTTTATATTTGTCAGAAAAAATAAATCAGACCTTGACAATTCATAATTTTTTTGTTAATATAAACACAACACGCCTTTAGCTCAGTGGTAAGAGCGCTCGTCTTATAAGCGAGTAGTCCTGGGTTCAACTCCCAGAAGGCGTACTATTTTAAGGAGTTAATATGATACGATCTTTGCTGACGATTACAGCGCTTTTATTGGGGGGATGTTTAGTGGACACCACCTTTCCTGGTTCAGCAGGACCCCCAACGCCCGAGCCAATTTGTGGAAATGAGATGGACCTGTATTGGTCTAAGGGCAGCCCTACTTACTGTTATCCCGACACCTGTTGTGTTTGGGAATATCTAGATTATTCAGGCTGGATGTGTGAAGAGACATGGTGTCTTTATGAAGATCCTTATGGTTGTTGGTGGGAGAACACCGACATTCAGTGCTGGTAGACATGGAACTGAATAACGCCAGTTTTGCAAAATTTGGAAAAAACTTCCAAGAGAAATTATGTGAGTTAATTCTTAAAGACAGGACTTTCTGTGATCAGATCATGGAAGTGTTGGACATTAATTTTCTGGAGCTTCGACATCTTCGGGTCTTTGTCAAGAAGATTCTAGAATACAAAGTTCAATATAAGATACACCCATCCAGCGATGCTATGATCTCTATTCTCCGAGCAGAGCTTGACGATGAAGACGGGGCGACACAAAAGACAACCAGGGATTTCTTTGTTCGGGTGATGAGTTCGGACGAGAACCCCGCCGATGAGGATTACATTAAACACACGGCTCTTGACTTCTGTCGAAAACAAAAACTCAAAGAGGCAATGATTAAAAGCGCCAAGTTGATTCAGAACGCTTCTTTTGATGAGATCTCAAAGATAGTCAACGACGCTCTTAAGCTGGGCTCCGACAATAATTTTGGTTATGATTACATCGAGGACTTTGAGGAGAGATTTAAGCTAAAAACTAGAAATCCCATTACGACTGGCTGGGAATATATTGATGAGATATGTCGAGGAGGACTGGGGAAAAGCGAGTTGGGAGTTGTTATCGCCCCCACCGGCTCAGGAAAATCAATGGCGCTGGTTCATTTAGGAGTCCAGGCTTTACTTCAGGGCCGAACTGTGATACACTATACCTTGGAGCTAGCGAGCACAACAATAGCCACCCGGTATGACAGTTGTATCACCAAAATTCCGCTTTCAGAGATCACTAAGTTCAAGGAGGACGTCTATGAAAACATTCGAGACATTGAGGGAAAATTGATCATCAAAGACTACCCCACGAAATCAGCGAGTCCCAACACAATTCGAACTCATTTAGAAAAATTATATCAAAGAGATATAAAACCTTCAATGATTATCGTGGATTACGGTGATTTGCTCAAACCATCCGTCGCCACCAAAGAGAAACGACACGACTTGGAGACTATTTATGAGGATCTCCGAGCAATTGCCCAGGAGTATGGGTGTCCCGTGTGGACAGCCTCCCAAACTAATAGGTCTGGATTGAACGCTGAAGTTGTAACAATGGAATCGATTTCCGAGGCATTTAATAAATGTTTTGTGGCAGACTTTATCTTCACAATCTCCAGAACCATCGAAGACAAACGAACAGATTCGGGAAGAATTTTTGTGGCCAAGAATCGAAATGGCCCTGATGGGATAGTATATCCGATCACGATGAGAACCAGCAATGTCCACATCGATGTCCATCGACATCTAGATGAGATGCCCGAGGCTGGTGTGCCGATGTCGGCAAAAGATTATAAACAAGAGTTATCGGAGAAATATAAAAAATACACAACAAAAGGAGCAAAAAATGGCTGACAACAAGAAAATTGAAAAAGAAACACTAGATTATTTTGGAGGAGACGAACTCGCTGCAAACGTTTGGATTACGAAATACGCCCTTAAAAGCAAGAAGGGGAAGCTCCTGGAGAGCACTCCCGATGATATGCACCACCGTCTTGCTTCGGAATTCGCTCGAATAGAACAGAAGTTCGACGGCCCTAGAGCACTCTCGGAAGAATCCATATACGAAGTCCTCAAGGGCTTTAAATACATTGTCCCCCAGGGGTCACCGATGATGGGCATTGGAAACAACGAAGTTAATCTTTCTTTGTCGAACTGTGTCGTTGTCGATTCCCCTCAAGATAATATCTCTTCCATTATGAACAGCGGGAAAGAGTTAGCCAACCTCTTTAAACGACGGTGTGGCGTCGGCCTGGACATTTCAGAGTTACGGCCAGAGGGAGCTTTCGTTAATAATTCAGCCGGAACAACCACCGGGGCCTGGTCCTTTGCTGACTTTTATTCTTATGTGTGTCGAATGATCGGGCAGAATGGACGTCGAGGAGCCTTAATGATCACCATGGATGTTCGACACCCCGACATCCAGAAGTTTGTGACCATGAAGCATGACTTGGCCAAGGTGACCGGAGCCAATGTATCGGTAAAAATTAGCGACAGTTTTATGGAAGCGGTGGAAGCAAAAGAAAAGTTCACCCTTCAGTTTCCAGTTGATGCTGACTCGCCCACTTACACGGAGGAAATCGAAGCCGAGGAACTCTGGAGTCAGATTGTTGAGTCGGCCACAGAAACGGCGGAACCAGGACTGATGATGTGGGACAACATTATCAACAACCTCCCAGCACACAATTATGCTGATGTTGGTTTTAAGACAATCACCACTAATCCTTGTGGCGAGATCCCCCTTTCAGCTTATGACAGTTGCCGGCTGATATCGATTAACTTGAAGAACTTTGTGAAAAACAAGTTCACTCCAGAGGCCGAGTTCGATTTTGAACACTTTACAAACATTGCTAGTGTCGCCATGAGACTATCTGATGATTTGGTGGAGCTTGAAGTTGAGAAGCTGGAGAACATTATAAACGTCTGTGACACCCCAGGCGAGAAAGAGATGTGGACAAACCTTTTAAACGCCTGTCGGAACGGTCGAAGGACTGGTCTTGGAACTCACGGTCTGGCTGACGCTCTTGCTTGCTTAGGGGCGAAATATGACAGCGAAGAGGCCGAACAGGTGGTCGATAAGATCTACTCCACCCTTCGAAACTCAGCGTATACTGAGAGCGTTAACCTCGCCAAAGAACGGGGAGCTTTCCTTGCTTTTGACTGGGAAAAAGAAAAGAATAACGCCTTCATCAAAAGATTGCCGACAACAATTAAAAAACTGATCAAAGAGTATGGAAGAAGAAACATATCTATTCTCACCAACGCGCCAACCGGAAGTGTTTCCATCTTGTCTCAAACTAGTTCAGGCCTGGAGCCAGTCTTCCGAAACAGTTATAAGAGAAGAAGAAAATTATCTCACAATGAGACGAACGTTGAACCCGATTTTGTGGACGACCTGGGGGATAAGTGGCTAGAGTATAACGTTTTCCATCACAATGTTCAAGAGTGGAAAGATACTCATCTGGGGGCCACGACGGTCCCCGACTTTTTCGTCACTAGTGATCAGATTGACTGGACTCGAAGAGTGGCAATTCAAGCAGCTATTCAGCAGAACATTGACCACTCCATTAGCTCCACTATTAACCTTCCTAAAGGCACTCCGTCTTCGGTGGTGTCAGATCTTTATAGACTTGGCTGGAAGAGGGGCCTCAAAGGAATTACGGTTTATGTGGACGGCTCCCGATCAGGTGTGTTAGTGTCAAATGAAACAAGCACCACGACCGAAAAATTTCCCCAAAATGGAGCCCCTGGCCGTCCAGGAGACTTGGAGTGTGATATCCACCACACAACCATTAAAGGAGAAAGGTGGACAATTCTTGTGGGAATTTATGAAGATAAACCGTATGAAGTTATGGGAGGATTATCCAACCTGATCGAGATTCCCAAGAGATACACACAGGGAAAGCTTAGAAAGCAAGCTTTTAAAACCAAAGAAAATCGTTATGACCTTACGTTCGGAGAAAACGGCGACGAGGTTGTGGTGAAAGATGTTGTTAAAGTTTTCGACAACCCCAACAATTCGGCCTTCACTCGAATGATTTCTCTCGGCCTCCGTCATGGAGCTAGACCATCTTTCTTGGTGGAACAACTTCAAAAAGATAAAGACAGTGACATGTTTAGTTTTGCTCGGTGTGTGGGAAGAATCCTCAAAAATTATATTAAGAACGGAGAGCGAGCCCACTCCGACAAGGCATGCCCAAGTTGTGACGCCGACCATGGCCTCATTTATCAAGATGGCTGTGTGATCTGCACCAAGTGTGGCTATTCAAAGTGTGGATAAAAAACTTAACAGAAGCCGATAAAAGAGCTAATATATCTAAACATCAAAAAGGAGTTATTATGAAATTTAGTCCCCGGAACCGCCACTTGTTGGTGGAGAAAATAGAAAAACCAGAGAAAGAAGATAAGCCATCTATCTTGCTTCCCGACGATTACAAGCCAATTGTCGAGGAGCATTCATATGTAAGAATAAGAGATATCTCCCCAGACTGTTCGGTCAATGTTTCCCGAGGAGATGTGGCCCTCGTCGAGACCCACATGCTCAATAAAATTGAAGTTCATGAAGAAACAAACTTTCTGATTTTAGAAAATTATGTGCTGGGGATATTAACGAGCCGATAATATGACACTGCCAGAACTTATATGTGCCGCTGTGGTCTCGTTGGGAATGCCCAATGCTGATATGGCGTGTGAACACATGGAACTTCTAGTGGATGTGGCTGAACAAGAGTCTGTAGATCCCCTTGTTTTAACCGCCCTCATCCATGTTGAAAGTCGTTGGACCCCAGGCGCCCGTAGTCGATCAAACGCCTGTGGTTTAACACAGGTGCTGCCCAAATATTCAGGAGGTTTTCGTGGAAGGTTCGGAAAAAAGTTGACCTGTAAACAGCTGTTCAACCCCGAAACCAGCATCCGTCGAGGGACAGCCATACTGGCATACTACGTTAAAAAATACCGCCGAAATTACCGAAGGAGTTTATGTTCTTATAACGCCGGCCCCTCACGTTGTCGCCCAGGAAGGGCAAAACATAAGGGTCATCGATATGCCTCGAGGGTTATGAAATTATCACGAAGACTCCACCGAGAAATAAAAATTGTAGAACGAGAGTGGAAAGAATCAGAGTACGTTCCAGGGTGTTATGAGTAAGACCCCCACCCACCATAAAGAGATCGTAGTCGGGTCCAGCCTTTCAGCGGTCATGTATTCTTTTTTTAATTCAATCCCAATGATCTTTAAGAAAACTCGTAAGCCGGAATTATTTGAAGTATTTGATTCTCGATACAATCTCAAATACACCGACAAACTAGAGGGCCTCTTTGATTTTAATAAAACCCAACAGGAGATATGGACTAGAATTGTATTTTCTCTTCAGGGGGCTGGATTAGTTATTAGCAATGAATACACATTAAGTCTTCGAGTCGACACAAAAAACAAAGAGCTAAAGGTGGTTACTTATAAGGCAGGTCTTATTACGTTCACTTATGACAAACTAACTGTTTTTGAGGACGAAGACTTACAGGGCCTCCCGGTCCCTATCCAACGTCTGGAAGATTTTTATGTAGTTGATTGGTTCCGAGTGAGATCTTGTGGACCCCATTCAGTTCCGAATATTAAGGGGACGGACAAGTTTATTAACGAGATTCACTTTCTCTCCCTTACAAGCACCGGTCGACCAAACTCATTGGCAGCCATCTCTTATCTTACGTTGTCCCAAATGATGTCGTTTGATTTTTCGGACACCATGGCCAAATTTAAAATACAGGAGATGATGAAGAAGAGTGGAATCCAGGGACCAAAAAATGGGAAAGACCCCTCTAATCCCGAGCAGTGGAGATACGGCCCCATTAAGTTAGAATCAGCTTATCGGAAGATGTGGAGAAGGGATATGCATTTATATCCTGCTGTGGAGGGAGTGGAATTTTATAATGTGGACGCTCTCGGGGTTATTATGAACAATAAGGTTGACAAAGAATCTTATCAATATAAACTCTTTAAGATGATAGATGGAACTGGGAGAAAATAATAAAAACTCTTTCCACTTGGCCGGAATAGTTCCCATTGCCGGTCAGCCCATGGATTTTAATTTTCCATGGAATGATTGCCTCATGCCCATTGGGAAAGATTATCTGGCAGTGGAACGAAGTATCTTAGAATGTGCTTATGCTGGCTGTGAAACTATATGGGTGGTGTGTAATGAAGATACTCAGCCCTTGGTGAAAAGCCGAGTGGGAGATTATATTTTGGATCCGGTTTTTGCCACGAGCAGTTATAAAAAACACCCTAAAGATTTTCAGAAACAAATTCCCATATTTTATGTTTCAATTCACCCGAAGGATCGATTCAAAAGAGATTCTATCGCTTGGAGTGTTCTTCATGGAGCCAATTCGGCTTACTTCGTAAGCAAGAAAGTTAGTCGCTGGGTGGTGCCCGATAAGTATTACGTGTCCTTCCCGTGGGGAGTTTATCCCCCCGACATTTTGAGAGAACATCGAAAAGTTATCTCTAATGATGACAAAGTTTTTCTCTCCTTTGGGGGAGAAGATATCACGAATGGTCACTATATGGGATTTACTTTTGATGCTGATGATTTTTTTATGCTTCGGGATAACTTTAAAGAGAAATATAAAACCACAGGCAAGGGCGTCCAAAAGATAAGATTAAATGAACTGTTTTGTTTTTTAGAGTTAGAGGGCCGAAAAAAAATACTTTGCCCATGGTATCATTCCATAGATAATTGGGGAGATTACTCTAATTACATTGGATCGACCGACGCCAAAAGTCTTTCCCCTATTTCTTCTTTTATTTTGAAGAGAAAGGAATTAAACAAAATGGCAACGGAGGATAACTAATGGCAGGATCAAGATATGGAAGCGGAGCCGAAATATCCGGATCCTTAGCAGTCACCGGCTCTGCCACCTTTAACGAAGATAGTAAAGACGTGGACTTCCGTATTGAATCGGACGGTCAAACCCACATGCTTTTTGTGGACTCGGGCAACAACCGGGTCGGCATTGCAACAGATTCTCCGGCTTATACAATGCACGTTGCTGGAGACATTGGTGTTGATCAATACATTTATCATAATGGAGATACCGACACGCTCGTTAGTCTCACTGATGATAAAATAGTTTTTAAAGCAGGTAATCTAGCATTAGTTACTCTTGAGAAAAAAGGCTCTGCTCCTCATGAAGTTACTATTAATGATGGAGCCAACAATGTCGACTTTGTTGTTAAGGGTAACGGCTCCAATGCAGGAAACCCCGGAATGAACTTTGATGCAT
>Ga0315338_1000353_pt1 | contig 122557 bp, 109 predicted proteins | sample ASW8metaG_FD_204518 | JGI IMG/M metagenome (GOLD analysis project Ga0315338, IMG submission 204518) | Ammonia-oxidizing marine archaeal communities from Monterey Bay, California, United States - ASW #8 | ecosystem: Environmental > Aquatic > Marine > Coastal | place: USA: California | collected...
AACATTCATGCTTTTTAATATCTGAGCTATTTGGGATTGCCCTGAATTGGGGGCACCCAGAATAAGCACCTGCATAGCTTCCCTCCAGCCTTTCAAATTCTCCACAACCTGTTTTCAAATTCTATAATAGGACGAATTGTGAACGGGGGAATCGCAAGAAAATTTCAATCCTGATTTGGTAGCGACTTCATGTCGGAAGCACTACATGACGGGGTTGATTATGGATTCAAAATAGGTTCGTGTTTCCCGCGCTTCGCGTTTGAGACAAAACTGTCTGGCCGTTTCATGGCCATTATGTACCAACCGCTGTTTTAGACCTTGATCGTTCAAAATCCGTAACGTCCCATCAGATAAGGCTTTCGGATGTTTTGGCGGAGATAGCAAGGCATTGTCTTCGTGACGGGCATATTCCGTTACACCGCCTACCTCTGTTAAGACACAGGTCGCGCCGCATGCCATCGCTTCCAGGCCTCATCGTCCGAATCCCTGAAAATCCGACCCATCTATAAAGACATCCGCCTCGGAATAAAGGCGTGCCAAACGCTCCTGACTTGCCACAACACCTTCATCACGATAAGAAAATGGAATCGGATAACGCCGTAAAAAACGGTCACCGAACAGGATTATCTCTGTCTCCGGGCTGGCCTGCTTAATTTGGGCTGACGCGTCTATGGTGGTCTGAAATCCTCGTCGAGGTGTTTTGGGACGAGCCATAGCCATAACGACAGGATGGTCTGTTGTGTCGTCACGCGGATAGAACCTGTCGAGATCCATACCCAAAGCAATTTTATATGCTTCAAATCCATCTTTAGTCAGCAGATTTTTTAACCAAGTGGATTTAACGATACGGTGATTAATACGTCGATACATATCCATAAAATCACTGCCGGGCGGCATGGGTAAGGCAATCTGTTCCGCTGTATTGGTCAAGGGATTTACAAAGGCAATACGATCTTCTGATTCGGCACAAAGAATCAGACGATCAAGCCAGTTCGGCGTAACGACCACATCGCTGTTAAGCAGTACGACATAGGGCGCCTGCCCTAAACGGATACCAAGATTACATGATTTGACGAATCCGAACTTATGATTGTTTTCGTTGTAAGTGATGTTGGTGTGCCTCGGGTGTAATACTTTAGGCGATTTCCGGTATGAGCATCACTGCCGTCATCAATGATATGTAGATGATATCTCTCTTTCGGCGTATATCGAATAACAGTATCCAGGCAGGTGCGCGCATAGGAGAGTTTGTTGTACACAGGAATGACAATATCGCAATGACGGAGCATGGAATCTTATATTGTAGAGGACTTCTGAAAGAGGTATGTGGTAAACGGTGTCTATAAACACTTGGTAATAATCAGGCTTCTAATGCCCTCACGCCCTTTTCTCCTTCCGAAAGGTCGTTACATGTTCCTTATAATCATTTATAACCTCTTCCGGCGTTCCCCACATTTTGATCTTACCCTGTTCAAGCCATAACGCCCGTTGACACAATTCTTCAATAGTGCCTCCCTGATGCGAGGTCATGACCACGGTCTTTGCCGACTGGAGTTTTTCTTCCATGGCGGCATTGGCTTTTTCTTTAAATCGAGCATCACCTGCAGACATCCCTTCGTCTATCAGCAGAATATCCGGGTTCATATACAGGGCTACGGAGAATCCGAGTCGACTTCTCATACCGGATGAATAGGTTTTGATGGGGCGATCAAAAAAATCTCCCAGTTCCGAAAACGCATGAATATCATCGAGATGCGCCTCGATCTCATCCTTACGGTTGCCCATAAGAAGACCACCCATAACCGCATTGCGTCTGCCTGTCAGACTCGGATCGAATCCAAGTGAGGTAGTAAGCAGCGCAGTAGAATACCCATAGTTAATTAACGCACCCTTATCCGGTTTGAGTATACTGGAAATCACTTGTAGAAGTGTGCTCTTTCCTGCCCCATTCAGACCCACAATACCAAGTGACTCCCCTGCATGTATATCAAAGGTAATGCCCTCCAATGCTTGAAACGTCTCCTGATTCCACAAACGACGTTCAAGTGTATATCGCACATCTACATCTCGTAGCGAAATCATAATATCAGGGGTTGTCTTAGTCATAAGCTACATACCCGTGGATAGATATGGTCCAAACGTCGAATCAAAGCAATAACCAGTACAAGGCCAATAAAGGTGAAGAGACCAACCAGTCCCAGATCCATCCAACTGGGCCATTGCCCATGAATCAGGACATTTCTGTATTGTTCAATTAATACAGCCAACGGGTTTAAATAAAAATAGGGGCGAATATTTTCCGGTACGAAAGAAAGCGGGAACATAACACCGGAAATATATCGTAACACCCTCATTACCAGTTGAATAACGAATGTCAAGTCCGGTAAAAACGGAATAATAGCCGCAGCAAGATATCCCAAAAACATCGTAAGAAATAAATGGGGTAACAAAATAAGGGGCAGAGCCAGATAAGATATACCAATATGGATACCATAGAGATTTAAATAGATCATAAGAATAAGGAGTACGATTGCAAACTTAATGATATCCATCACAATATAGACGCTTGGAAAGACAAGTTTCGGCATGTCGATCTGATTCATAAGCCCTTTGCCCTGTTGTATAGACGACATGCAGTGGGTTATGGTCTGAGTCGTCCACATAAAAGTAGAAATTCCTACCAGCAGGAAAGCGACAAAATCCGGAGTTCGTCGCTCCAGAATAACAGCGAATACAAGGTAATACATCGCCATGAGCATAATCGGCTGAAGAATCCACCATAAAAAGCTCAGATAATACTTGGATGACTCCGCCCGAATGTTGGCAAAAGCTCTATAGAAAATGTAATCCCAATGATGTGCTTTTAAATAGGCCATAGATAATTGATGCGTCCGTATTTGGGTGAGTTGATCAATTAGTGAGTTAGTGGATTAACCCTTAACTCTATACTTTCCAACAATATGCATTCTTCCTTCACATCCATCCTTTTTCTCATTTTGGGAAGAGGGTCGGGGGGATAGGCCAAAAAAATCCCCATATGCCGTTAGCATGGCAGCAAACAACCGACCACGTCGAAACCATGTATAAATTAACGTCTTGCCCAGAAAACGGCAAGCTGCGGCAAAGGGAAGAAACCATGGATAATAATCAGCCGTATACCGCAGCGTACTCCAGTTCTCATGATACCCGACCAGCCAGGACGTAGCCGCATGGCCAGTGGACCGGGCGCCGGCGTGATAGACGATACTCTGAGGACACCAGGCGAGCGTATACCCATGACGTCGCATCCGCTGGGCCAGATCCGCCTCTTCATAATATAAAAAATATTGTTCGTTTAACAGCCCTATTTTTTTCAATGCCTGAACACGGATAAACATGGCGGCCCCGCTGATATAATCCAGATGGACCTGAGGCGGTTGTTGCAATACCTTTTCTACCGATTTTCCGTTCAATGCCGGCAGCATAATAGTTGTTGCAGGCGAGTACCGGCAACCGCCGGCGCACTGGATTCGATTTCGATTGTCCTCATCGACAATGGTCGAACCAATCACCGCGGCATCCGGCTGATGATCAGCACAGGCCAGCAGATGTTCAAGCGTATCCGGGGCCAATACTGTATCATTGTTCAACAGCCAGATATAGTCGAATCGAGCCTCCGCCAACGCCAGGCGGATGCCCACATTATTCCCAGCCGCGTACCCCCGATTGGCACCGGTCTGCTGGATAATGACCGACCAATCGCCTAATTCATCTATACAGTCTATCGTCACCTGTTCCCGAATCCATGCGCTGATCTGTTTTTCAGAATCATCCGTAGAGGCATTATCACATATAATAACGGCAGCCCGCCGGCGTTCAACCATCGGCCATAAAGATTCCAGACAGCGAATTGTATCCCCAGGTCGATTCCAGTTCAAAATTATGATACAAACGGGGGGTGATTGGTGATTGGTGATTGGGTGATTGGGTGATTCGTAGCTTTGTCCTTCGCCCCGCTCGATTTCCTCAAACACGTCCGAATACACCTGCGCATGCTGCGCCCACGTAAACTGCTTCACCTGAGCCTGTCCTGCCTGAATTAATTTATGTCTCAGCCCATTATCCTGATACAGCATGCATAATTGCGTACAAAATTCATCTGCCGAATCCGGGCTACCGTATAAAACGGCATCGCCACCGACTTCCGGCAAGCTGGAGGCATGACTCACCACACAGGGTGTACCACACTGCATCGCTTCTGCAACCGGAAGTCCAAACCCTTCATATTTGGAGGGATACACAAAAGCAAAGGCCAGACTATAGAGTACAGGCAGATGGTCCCGGGGAATATAGTCCGTCAGGATTATATCTTCCCGGAAGGGATGAGAAGCAAGTGACGTAAAAAAAGTATGATACTTCCAACCTCGTTTTCCTGAAATAACCAGTTGCACACGATCCTGAATAGTCGTTCGGAAGCGTGTATACACATCGAGTAAGAGATCGAGATTTTTCCTCGGCTCGATGGTGGCGACAGACAGGATATACGGTGAAGTGATGCCGTATTGTAAGGGAATTCCAGGCTGTGCCATTGGTTGAAAATTAGTTTCGACGCCCAGGTAATTGGTAATCACTTTATCCCTTGTACCTGGAAATAATCTGATCACATCCTGTGCGGTATGTTTTGAATTGGTAATCACCCGGGTAGCTTGACGCAGGATGCGCGGAAAGAACATCCGCTGTAAGACCTGGCTCGTCCAGGGGTGTAAATGTGGAAACAGAATGGGGGTCATATCGTGTATAAAAGTAATTCGGGCGATATGGTCCGGCAGATTGAATGGTCCGAAATGCGCCGGCTCGATCACGCAATCAATCTGGCGGCGTCTGATGATCCAGGGGATGATTAAAAACAGTCGAAGTGTAGCAAATCCGGGGCTTTTAGGTACAACGATGGTTTCCGCCCCTTCTATGTGGGGAAGCGCTTTGGGGCGGATAAGGAAATACTCATGGCGGCTATTTTCCTTCAACAACGCTTCCACAAGATTCCGTGTGTAAACATGCACCCCGCCGTACTGATTATCGATCGGGTCGGCCAGGATAGCAATACGCATAATGATGAAGGAACGCGGATGGCACGCTCTATTCCTTGAGCAAGAATCCTCTATCCTTTAACAGCGTCATGATATCATCTACAGACTGCGCTTCGGATTCGGATTCTCTCGGGATGGTCAACGCCGGATCTTGAGGTATTTCGTAAGGATAATCCACACCGGCCAGATTTTTGAGCAAGCCCTTCTCAGATTGTTCGTAACAGCCGGTGTGGTCCTGCTCTTTACACCACGCCAGGGAGGCGTCCAGGTAAACTTCGATATAGCGGTCCGAACCGATCAACTCGGCTGTTTGCTGTCTGGCCTGCTTACTGGGAGATAAAAACGCTGAAATAGCAATCATCCCAGAATCATTCAAAATACGAGCGCACTCAGCGACGCGCCTTAAGTTCTCGACCTGATCCGCAGCTGAAAAACCGAGATCCCGGTTCAAACCGCCCCGCACTGTGGCGCTGTCCAGTACCACGGCTGAATATTTCAGCTCGTGGAGCGTGTGTTCCAGAGCATGGGCGATTTCCGATTTACCGGAACCGACCAGGCCGGTCAGCCAGATGGTACAGGGTTTCTGGCCGTAATGCGCCGCCCGTGCTTTTTCTGATACCCGACTGGGTTGCCTGGCCGTAATCGCCTCAGACTCGGAAGTTGAATCCAGATCTTTGGGAACGCGACCTTCAGGCAATCGGTCGATGATCATTCCGGCAGCCACGGTATTGTTTGATAGATAGTCCACCAGGATAAAACTACCTGTCAGGTGATTTTTACGGTAAGGATCGAAGAAAAGTGGCCTATTAGACGTCAGTGCCACCCGGCCGATTTCATTAAGTTCTAAATAGGAGGCCATATTTCGGCGAAGGGTATTGACATCCACCTTGTAGTCGATATGGTCAATGCTGACCCGAGAGCTCTGGGTCGTATGTTTAATCAGATAATGACGAGAGGGATCCATTGGTTTTTCGTTCATCCAGATCAGCATGGCCTCGAACCGCTGCTCTGCATGCGTCAGATTTTTCGGATGCACAATCATGTCGCCCCGACTGATATCGACCTCATCTTCCAACTGCAGGGACACGGACATGGGCGGAAAAGCCGAATCGAGATCGCCGTCGAAGCTGACCACTGTTTTGACCCTGGAACGAATTTGTTTAGGCAGGACCAGCACCTCGTCCCCGGGTCGTACCATGCCGGACAGCACGGTGCCCGCATAACTACGAAAATCTTGATTAGGCCGAATGACATACTGCACGGGGAAACGGAAATCAACCAGGTTGCGGTCGCTCAGAAACTGAACTTCTTCCAGAATCTCCAGCACCGTCTGACCATGGTACCACGGCATCCGGTCTTTTCTTTCGACCACATTATCACCGTTCAACGCGCTGATCGGTACCAACCTGATATCACTGACATTCAGTTTGGCGGCAAATTCCAGGAAGCCTTTTCTTACTTCATCAAATATCGCTTCTTTATAATCTACCAGATCCATTTTGTTTACAGCCACCAGAAGATGATCAATGCCCAGCAGGGACGCAATGAACGCATGTCGCTTTGATTGGGTAATAACCCCGTTTCGTGCATCGATCAGAATGATGGACAGGTTGGCTGTTGAAGCGCCGGTTGCCATATTCCGGGTGTATTGTTCGTGACCCGGCGTATCGGCGATTATAAATTTGCGTTGGGGTGTGGAAAAGTAGCGATAGGCCACATCAATGGTAATACCCTGCTCACGCTCTGCTTTAAGCCCATCGAGCAGCAACGCCAGATCCGGCGCCTCGTCCTTCCTGGCTAGCTTCTTTAAGGCTTCCAACTGGTCTTCATAGATATTCTTGGAATCCGCCAGCAACCGTCCGATGAGCGTAGACTTCCCGTCGTCCACACTTCCCGCTGTACTGAATCTGAGCAGCTCTTTTTCTTCGTTCTGTTGGAGAAAGGTTTGAATATCCGTCATGGTTTAAAGTTAAGCGTTAAGAGAGTATAAGAGTGTTAAGAATATAGGACACGACAAAAGTTAAATAGGGGTCATCCCCGCAGGGGAACTTCCATCCATAGCTTGGAGAGGCTGGAGAAGGACAAACTTTTACACTCTCAACTCGGATCTAAAAGTACCCCTCTCGTTTCTTCAGCTCCATCGAGCCTTCCTGGTCGTGGTCGATGATGCGGGTGGATCGTTCGGAGATACGTTCTACCATCATTTCTCCGATGATCTGTTCTATAGTCGTCGCCGTTGAACGCACGGCGCCGGTGCAGGGTGAGCATCCCAGGGTGCGGAAGCGGCAAACCATCCGCTGCGGCGTTTCGCCGGACAGGATGCGCGCATCGCCGTCTAATGGAATGATCATGTCACCCCGGACCACGACGTCGCGTTCTTCGGCGAAATACATGGGGACCACCGGGATGTTTTCCTTATGGATATACATCCATATATCCAGTTCCGTCCAGTTGGAGATCGGAAACACACGAATTGATTCGCCTTTGGAAACTCGACAGTTGTATAAATTCCATAATTCAGGCCGCTGACTTTTCGGGTTCCATTGGCCGAACTGATCCCTGAAGGAAAACACCCGTTCTTTGGCTCTGGATTTCTCCTCTTCTCTGCGGGCGCCACCCAGGGCAGCATCGAATTTTCGCGAATTGAGGCCGTCCAGCAAGGCCTGGGTCTTCAGCAACCCGCAACACCGCTGCGTCCCGAGATCGAGCGGATTGGCACCGTCGGCAATAGCTGGTTCGTTTCGATAAACAATCAGTTCCGCGTCCAGCTCTTTGACCATCTGATCCCGAAATGTGTACATGTCGTGAAACTTATAACCGGTATCAATATGCATAAGTGGAAACGGCAGTTTTTGCGGATAAAACGCTTTTTGCGCCAGACGCAACATGACCGACGAATCCTTGCCGACCGAATACAGCATCACCGGCCGCTCGAACTCAGCGACCACTTCCCGCATGATGTGAAGGCTTTCGGCCTCTAATTGCTGTAGATGAGATATGGAATATTGGGGCATGGTGGAAATGGTGATATAGTGATGGGTGATATAGTGATGGGCAGGACCTTACAAAACATCCGCTACGAGCCACTCGCCATGATTTAGATAAATGCCTTTATATAATTCATTATTATAGTCACGGATTCATTTACCGACTGGGTTGAGGTATCGACAGTGATTTCGGGATTTTCCGGCAGTTCATATGGGTCGTCGATGCCTGTGAACTGCTTGATTTCACCGCGACGAGCTTTTTGATACAGGCCCTTTACATCCCTGGCTTCACAGATCTCCAATGAGGTGGATACATAGACTTCAATAAAACGGCTGCATAATCCCCGAGCAAAATCTCTCGCTTCTGCATAGGGAGATACCAGAGAGACCACGACGGAGATGTCGTTTTTCTCCAGCATCCCGGCCAGGTATCCCACCCGCTTGATGTGCGCTATTCTGGCTTCTTTGTCAAATCCTGTATTAGGGAAAACGTCCCGGATGCGGTCGCCGTCCAGCGATTCCAATTTAATATGCTGCCGGTTTAACAGATCACTCACCGACTCTGCGATGGTGCTTTTCCCCGATCCGGACAACCCGGTGAACCAGAGGACAAACGGCTTTTTTGCCTCTCGTTTTTTATTAATCATTCTATTCCCCATCCACTAGCGTATCAAACAAAGCCCTTACTGATGGAGATATCGCTCCGACAAGAAACGGTCCATTCCGAAATCCTGATTTACCATACACAAAGGGGCTCGGATTAACCTCCTCACGGGCGGCGTTTATATAGACGCAATCTCCTGCGGCTACATCCCATTCCATCGTCGGACCAAATCGAGGATACAGATCCGTTTTGCCTTCCGCCAGGAGGCAGAATTTCAATGAGCTTCCGATGGCTACTGTTTCCCGCAGATTGATGCGGTTTAAAAATTGCTCGGTCTTCTCATCCCGGTGAGATCGACTGGCGATGACATTCAAGGCGTCCTCTCCATCGTGTCGGCTGCAAAATATTTGCTCTGTACCCCCCGCTGTTTTCTTCCAGGCGCCCCGCCCGCGTTCTGCATAATACGTGGTCTCAAGAGCGGGTGCATGCACAATGCCCACAACCGGAACGCCCTCATCTATTAACGCGATGTTCACCGTAAATTCCGGTCTGTTATTCAGAAATTCCTTGGTGCCGTCCAACGGATCGACCAGAAAAAAAGCCGCCTTATCCAGAAGCTGGTTCTGTAAGGCCTCATGATCATCCGCCTCTTCGGAAACGATAGGGATGTGCGCCCATAATGCCTTCAGATGCTCAACAATATACCCTTCCGCCTCCAGATCCGCCTGCGTAAGCGGGGACTGATCGCTTTTGGTATATGCTTCCGGATTCTGACCGAAATACTTAAGCGTCAATTGCCCCGCCTGCTCCGCTATGTCTATAAGAATATTAATGTCCATAAATAATCCCTTACCGTCTTTTCAACACCGAATCCGCCTTGGGCGACTGTAAAATATCGATCAACAACCCCTGTATAAGCATCTGAAATCCAAGAATCAATGGCAAGACCGCCACCAAAATGGTGCCGGCCGGCGCCGCCCGTTGGATGACCACGGAAAAATAATACCAGTTATAGGTCCCGAAAATAACCCCGAACAGGAACATGGAAAGTCCCGTTAGATATAACGGGACGATGATACTGAAATCCCGGAGAATATAACGATGGTACGTCCGGTGAAAAAAGCCGCACATCAATCCGAACGGATAATATCTAAGGATTTCAAGAATGCGTAATGACGAGGCTTCATTACCGTATACAGATGGAATGGGACGGTCCATGACGCGCGCCGCCATGATGTTGAGCTGGATCAGCATTTCGTTTTCAAAGAAATATCGGGTTTTCCTCAAGCGATTCAAATCAAGCGCCGATAAAAACTCTTGATGGATAGCTACAAAACCGTTCTGGGGGTCGAACACATGCCAGTAGCCACTACATAGTTTGGTCAGAAACGTCAATGCGATATTGCCCAGCTTTCGTAAAAACGGCATATCGGCCAGCTCGAGCGTGTGCAAAAAACGGTTGCCTTTGACATAGTCGCAAATATCGTCGGTCAGCGGGTCTATCAACTCCTGTATACGATCCGTGTTCATCTGGCCGTCGCCATCCACCTTAACCACGATCTGGGCACCGATTTGAAGCGCATACTCATAGCCGGTGGACATAGCGCCGCCGACGCCCTGATTTTCCGCGTGGTACAATATGGTTAGACGCGGACAGTTCAGGCTGTCCAATATGCGGCGCGTACCGTCCGTACTCGCATCATCGACGGCGATGACGGCATCCACAAAATTCGGGATCTGGTTAATGACATCTGCAACTTGATGTTCCACCTGATAGCAGGGGATGACCACTGCCACTTTAGAATCAGTATACATAAGGATAATTTGCTAACAAATACACCGACCAGTGACCAGTAATTTAAGAGGGTACAACATAAGGATAACTGGACCTCAAAGCAAGCTAAATAACTGCTGTTATATTATAATGCCGCGCACCGTGCTCGTTCTCTATATTATTGTGGAATGGTGAGAGTCATTGAAATAAAACTCGATATCTATGAGTTGAATCCATCAGAGTACCGGGCATGGAAAATCCTGATATTATGATAGAGACACGTGACGTCAGTCAAAATAGGACGTAAAACTATTAAATAGTTTTTAAAAAACATTTTAACCTGTTTTATAAGGATAAAAAACCTGCAACAGCCTATTTATCAACCAGTTATACACCATCGACCTGGAAATTGGGCAGGCGGATCTTTTTTTGATGTTTTTTGAAAATTGTTTCAAAATGTGATCTGCGTCATTGACAGGAGGGGAAAAGTAAATATATTTGTTGTTACGTAGTAGTACCTCTGCTACAGTCAGTATGGCAACGTGTCCCAAAAGCTGTCATCAATATATTTCTATACCACACGCCATCATTATTTATTTTGTATAGGGAGAATATTATGCGTCAAGTTTTTCGCTTTTCACTATTGGCCTGTTTAGCCATTACTATGGTATTCGCAGTTCTGACGCCGAAACACGCTTCGGCCGGTCCGGCCTGGATGGAGGAGGACAGTGGCAGCGCCACGTTGTCGGCGCAGGGGATCAACACCCCGCTTTCAGCCCACACATCGGTCGCCACAACGCACCCCGTTAATCTCTTCGTCGAAACCGATTTTGTTAAACCGGGAGAAACGGGAACAATCCAAATTCTATTGGATAACTCGATAAGCTCTGAAGTCGGTGCCTTATCGTTCAACATTGATTTTTCCTCAATGCTTGGCCAGGGATTATTGGTTCAGTTGACACCACCAGGCGGTATGGAAGTTACGACAAATCCGGATATTAAGGCTGCGCCTCTTGCTTTGGAAAATAATACCACCCCCATAGTTGCGGTGGTCATTTCTCAGGTGGAGCCAGCCCTTCCTAGCGATGGTAACAACCATACCTTACTCACCCTTTCGTTTACAGTACCGAATGGGGATTCTATTACTTTGTTAGGGACAGCATATTCCATTTCAATACAAGCTGATGATCTGTTGTTTGTCAGTGATTCCGGAGCCAATAGTTCTCCTCAGGGTACGGCGCTCGAGATACCGGTCGACAACCTGGTATCAGGTCAGTTACAGATTGGTCGTATACGTGATATCGACAATAACGGGCGTATAAATATTCTTGACGCCGTGACCATGGGTAATAATATACTGGGGAAATTCAATTTGATATTGCCAGATCCACCAGAGGGCAGTTCCGGTGGGTACCCTAACCAATCTTCTGTAAAGTATAAGACCTTTGATGGTAATGGAAGTGGGGGGCCAATAAATGTTGCCGATCTCATTGCGATAGTCAATGAGATTCTCGGGCTCCCCGTTAGTGACGTAATCTTCCTGTTGAAGCCCACGGAAACTGTTCCGAATTCTATCGCTTCTGGTCCAGCTGTCATCGACCTGGGAACGATCATAACCATGGATGATGGCCGAATGGCTATTCCGGTTTATCTTGATGCTCCGGGGACCATGGCCGGCGCGTCATTGGATTTCAACTTTGACCCTGCCGTACTTAAGGTTGAATCCCCGGTGCTGGCTACAGGTTCAGGTAACATCGGCTTCGACAGTCACGTTACAGAAGACGGTACATTGCGGACGATTATTTACAGCCTGTCGACTGAAGGTCTGGCCACGGGCAGCACGCCCCTGCTGCTGATCCCGATTACATTCTTGAGTGAGGCCGATGACGCGACCGTCACGCTGACCAACTTTGTTCTGGCTAATAACCAGGCACAGACCTATCCGGTTGAACTCGGTGCGGTCACGCAGACGTTCAATAAGGCAGCTCTAATTCCGACGTCTTTCGCGTTGCAGAACAACTCACCGAACCCGTTCAACCCGAGTACGAGGATCGCTTACGATGTGCCGCAACAGGCGCACATTACGCTGGTCGTCTATAACGTCCTCGGTCAGGAAGTGGTCCGGTTGGTAGATCAGGTGCAGGCAGCGGGCCGGTATGAAATTATCTGGAATGCTTTGAACGCTCAGGGCGCTCGCGTTTCGACCGGTGTGTATCTGTACAATCTCTCAAGCAGCACCGGGTTCTCCGAATCCAAACGCATGACTCTGCTCAAGTAGTCCGTGTCAAGCGAGTGAGATAACAACCAATCGCCGGGGTGTCATACACTCCGGCGATTGGTGTTTATGCATGTGTAAAAACACCGATCTATATTATGCCTGAAACTGCCCTATCCCGCACCATCCCATTATCAACCCGATATCTCTGGCTTTTTCCCCTCGGCCTGATCATCGCCGGCGTCTGGGCATTTCAGAACGGCCTGAACGGCACTATGGTTTTTGATGATAATTCCAGCATTGTCGATGATCTGTTCGTTCACCGGTTTGGCCCCTGGTCGCAGCTATTTCAGGAACATCGGCCGTTTCTGCGGATTACGTTTGCCCTCAACTATTTCTTTGGGGGATTGGATGTACTGGGCTATCATCTGGTCAATTTAGGGATACATATTATAGCCGGATTGACCCTCTTCGGTATCATCCGTCGTACGATCCACGTTTCTAAACGCCTCCGGACTTATATACCACAAGCCGCCTTTCTGGCCTTTTGTTCATCGCTTATCTGGTTGGTCCATCCACTCCAGACAGCCAGTGTAACCTATATCGTTCAGCGCGGCGAATCGCTTATGGGGTTGTTCTATCTGTCCTGCCTGTATTTCATCATTCGGGGTGCGACAACCCGGCGATGGCGCTCGATGGTCTGGTATGGAGGCGCAGTGATCGCCTTTACCGTGGGAATAGGTATAAAAGAAGTGATCGCTACGGCCCCCCTGATTCTCTTGCTTTTTGACCGGATCTTCCTGACGACCTCATGGCGTGAGGTGATGAAACGCCGATGGATTGTATATCTGATCATGTTTTCACCGGGCTTGATATGGTTGATCATTAATATGTTGCCCGTGCTTATTCCGGCGTCACTACGCTCTCCTGACATGCCAGCCCAGATTGCGTCCGCCGGCTTCAACGTCCCGGGGATCACGCCGTTTAAATATGCAGCGACACAGCCTGGCGTAATTCTGCATTATTTGTCTCTCACCTTCTGGCCAAGCCAGCTTGTTATAGATTACAAATGGCCTTTTGTTCAGGATGTAACCGCCCACGTACTTCCTATTGTTTTGATCTGCGTTCTGCTGATTATAACCGGTTGGGCACTGATAAAACGTCCCGCGGCCGGATTTCTATGTGCGGGTTTCTTCATCATTTTGGCGCCCACCTCCAGCATCATGCCGATTGTCGATCCAATTTTTGAACATCGTATGTATCTTTCCCTGGCGGCGGTTATTATCCTGGTTGTCTTTGGTATGCATATCCTGATCAGCCGCTTTCCATCACCGCTGAGCGTCTGGGTACAGAGCGTGCTTGTAGGCGTTATGGCATTGACCTTAAGTTTACGGACGATAGATCGAAACGAGGACTATAGGTCGCCCATGGCCATTTGGGAACAGGCCATTTCTATTTATCCTGAAAATCAACGCGCCCATGTGAATCTGGGGGTCGCTTATAATCGAGCCGGTAATCTGGACAAGGCGCTGGAACATTATTTAATCGCTATTGATCTCGAGCCGCATGACGCGCTCACTATGTACAACCTTGGGTTCGGTTTCTATGAAGTCGGCCGGGTCGTAGAGGCTCGGTTCATGTACAATCAAATATTTACCATGTACGCACGCGCGCCGATTGTATCCAAGACCTGTAATCAATTGGGATTAATTGCTTTAACGGAAAACGACTTAAATACTGCGCGCCAGATGTTTCAAAGGGCAGTGCGTGTCTTCCCGCCTTCGGCTGTCAGTCATAGCAATTTAGCCCTGGTTGAATTTCGGCAGGGGAATTTTACTGAGGCCCAAGAGCATATCGAAGATGCGTTGATGTATCAGCCTGATTTTGCTGAAGCGTATTATCAACGTGGCGTGGTGCACGAGAGGTTGGACCAGAAGGATAAGGCAATTGAAAGTTACGCCAGAGCTGTTTCGCTCAAACCGGACTACTATGAGGCCACACTCCGCTCGAACCGTCTTGAGTCCCAAAAAACCAATGCGGCCGGTCTTGCTCTGGTTAAAACGGGCAAGTCCCAGGAGGCGCTGGCCCTGTTCAACACGGCGGTAGAGCAGGATCCAACCAACCCTCTGGTGTATAACAATCTCGGAAATACGTATCTGTTGTTGAAGCAGTCTGACAAAGCCATCGAGTATTATCAGGCTTCGTTACGCATCGAGCCCGATCAGGCGGAACCCATGTCCAATATCGCCTGGGTCCTGGCCACGCACCCTGATGAAACCGTCAGGAATCCGAATGAGGCGATGGATCTGGCAGAGCAGGCTTGCCGGCTTGCGGACAATCCCGGCCCTGCCCTCCTCGACACCCGGGCGGCTGCGTATGCTGCCACAGGCCAATTCGGTAAGGGCGTCAACGATATGCGCCGGGCCATTCGGCTAGCACAGAACCAGCAGTTGGAAAGCCAGCTTCAAGATTATCGCGCTCGATTAGCTATGTATCGTAAAAAACAACCCTATTTCATGCCGAAATAAACGACGAAGTCGATTATAGATTTCTCGATGCTACTCCTTAACCACCCCTGTTTTCTCCCATTCCTCTTGTATAAGGGTCTGATAGGCCTTGACCGTGTCGCTTAGATCGAAACGGCGTTCATCGCTTTGTGTCCATTGATTCGTCCGGGCTTTTTTCAGGGCGTCATAGAGCGCCTCCGGAGTAAGCGCCGGCAGGGTGATGTGTTTGCCTGATATCACTTCCTTTAAGGCACCCCGTCCTGACGAAATAATCGGAACTCCTAAACCTGCAGCCTCTACGGCCGAAAAACAAAATCCCTCGGAATAGGAGGGAACCACCACACAATGGGATGAAGAAATTTCTCGGTACAGGGTCTCTTTTGACAGGTTGTGGTGCATGATGATATGATCGCCAAGCCGGTACCGGACCACCATCTTCTGAATCTCATCATACAAGAATTCAGGTTCGGTAGGTATAATCAACTTCAACCGACTCTCAGGGTACCTGTCCATAAACCGGGCTGATGTCGCCAAAAGCACATCGAGCCCTTTCGAGATGCCGAGTCGGCCGAAATAGCAATACGTAAAATGGCCTGGAGGGCCATGCCGGTAGTCGCTTAATGCCGCATAATCGACGCCGTTGTAAATCACTGCGATCCTCGATTCCGGGACGCCGCGCTGGGCTAACCGATCGCCGGTGAAATGGGATACCGCGATGAAGCGATCGAACGGCAGATGAACCAGTACTTGCTCAAACAGGTAATGGCCCATTTTCTGTATCCATCCGAAAAACGGCAAACGAAACCACAGGCGTCCCCAGATTTCGTGAAAGACCACTATGATTTTTTTTCTATGCACAAAAGCCGCTATCCAGGCCGGAAGGGCGGCATTATAAGAGGTCGTGAGGATAAGGTCATACTGCGATCTATGGCGCCACAGCGGCAGGAGGCAGAACAGGGTAAACAGATATCTGCTATGTATGGTAATCCTTTGTATATCAACGCCGTTTAAACATTCAAATGCTTCGCTGTCCTCTCTACCTGAGGTCACCACACGGACCTTATGGCCGAGCCTGACCAGTCCTTCACAAACGGATTTAAACAGCGTTTCGACACCGCCGATGTTGGGATGGTAATTTTCCAGCACCACCAGGATATTCATGGTGTTATCCAAGTTTACAGCCATATCGCGCTGTAGAAAATAAAATGCAGGTAAAAGGCGTACGTCGTCACACCTTACGTAACCTGGATTATTATAATGCAGGCCATTCTGTTATGCAAGACGATCATCAGGAACGAAGATGCCCAGGGTATTCGGATTGGCCCTGTTCATTGGTATCGAGTCCATCTCAAAGGAAACCGAGCAGTGGAAGTTGCTTCTGGGGTATTAGGCAGAGGAAACAAGGGGTAACAACAGCCGACTATTATCCACCTATTTTGAAACTTGATACTTCTTCATCCCGCCGCTGTGCGGAACAGGGCTTCAACGTCGACGGCGAGTTCATCGATATCGTTCTGATCCCACAGATTCTGTAATTGGGCATAAGCCGCGATCTTTGCAGACTCGTTGCCGGTCATAATAGCCCGGATCAAAGCCTGTGCCGCTTTTGCCCCTTCTTCCAGGTTATCGAAATCCTTACCGGCTATTTTTTCCATGAGGACCTCCTAGAATTATAGTAGCCGCAAATACCATGCCTGCATGTATACTTTTATCGGATGCCCCTTATTTTTTGTTATACCTACTTTAAATTACAATAACCATGGATTTCATATTCAAATTAATAATATTTCCTGTCTAATCAGGAACATGTGATATGAAAATATTTTACCATCCACGAACATTTTTTCATACCCCGGGCAGCATTTTCCGATGATATAAACATCTTTCCTGTACAGGATCGTGTCCTTATTATAAAAACGTTGTTAAAAAGACAAAGGTTCCATTTCAAGGGGCCATCTGCGCACAAGCTCTACCCGATATAACAAGACTGTTCGCCATAAAACTATGGTGGGCGCGCCCACCAGTATTTCCCCTACCTCCATTCCGTCTTTCGTCTTTTCGTCCTTGACGTCTTCAAAATCATGCCTTATATTAAAACAGTCGTTTGATTTAAACGATCGATTAAAGCGTTTGTTTGTTTTTTGCATATAAAATGCAACCTTTTAAGAGGGCAGAGCATCTAAATTCCTGGAGGTATAAACCAAGGGGTATGTATGGAAACGACAGATACGAAAACCCACCTGCTCGATGTCGCTGAGCATCTCTTCGCTGAGCATGGCATCGACGCCACCTCTCTCCGTAAGATCACCTCCCGGGCGAATGTCAACCTGGCTGCGGTGCATTATTATTTTGGATCCAAGGAAGGCCTTGTCCAGGCCATCTTCGCTCGTCGGCTCGATCCGCTCAATGCAGATCGTCTCCGCCGTCTGAACGCCTCCGAGACGGCAGCCGGCGACACGCCACCTCTTGTGGAAGACCTTGTTGAAGCCTTCATAGATCCTGCACTTAAACGGTTACGAAAAAGAGAAAGCAAGCATTTCATGAAACTGATGGGGCGCATCTACAGCGATCCGTCGGAGATGCATGAGGTGATTCATACACGTTTTCTTGAAGTCGGCCGCCGTTTCATTACCGCATTCGGCCGTGCGCTGCCCCATCTGCCACATGAAGAACTGGTATCACGATTCAAATTTCTGGTCGGTGCTATGGTCATGGTGCTGGTAGACCCTCTTTCAGGCGAGAACGCCCCGCCAACACTCGCTGAGACGCATTGTGATCTGATCACGAAAGAAACGCCGCTGAATCATTTTGTCACCTTCCTGTCTGCCGGCATGCGGGCGCCTTGCTCAGTACCGGCATCACCTGAAATACAAGATGAAGGAGTACCGCCATGAGGATGATATACGCTATCCTGACGGCATCGACACTGTTCCTGTCGTGTGCCTCCGCACCGAAAAGGCAGTCGTCCCCCGTGAAGAATCAAGTGCCAAACGCCTGGACAGCGGGATCAACGATATCGGATCGCCAAAGCATTAAAGTCGACTGGTGGCGCGTTTTCCAGGATACTCAACTGGATTCGCTTATCACAAATGCTCTGAAATACAACTATAACTTGAAAGCGGCAGCCCAACGCGTACAGGCTGCTCGTGCCCAGGCGACTATTGTAGGGGCGCCGCTGTTTCCTCAGGTCAGCCTGGGTCTTAACGGGGCAAAACGTCATCAGAACTTTATCGGTTTTCCCATACCGGGCAGTGGTGGTGGCGGTGTGCTGAGCACCACGGCGACGACCTATGGGGTCTCTACCAACTTGAATTGGGAAATCGATCTCTGGGGGCGTTTAAGGAATGACAAGGCCGCCGCATTGGCAGACTACCAGGGGGCTCAGGCAGATCATCTGGGTGCACGGCTGTCGCTGTCGGGACAGACCACCAAAGCATGGTTTGCCGCCATTGAGGCCCGGCGGCAAATGGATCTGGCCCAGTCGACCCGTGACAATTTTCAGGCGGTGAATGATCAGATTCAGACCCGGTATGAAAGCGGCCTGCGTCCGCCGCTTGATCTACGTCTTTCTTTATCGAACGTGGCCACCGCAGAGGCTGTGGTAGCGCAGCGGCGACAGCAGTACGACGGGTCGGTCCGCCAGCTTGAAATTCTGCTGGGTCGATATCCTGCCGCTGAACTGGCTATCGCTCAGGATCTGCTGCCCATGCCCGCTCCGATTCCTGCTGGTTTGCCGGCGGATCTGATTGCCCGACGACCGGATTTGATGATTGCAGAACGACAGGTCGCCGCAGCGAATGCACGGGTCAAGGTCGCCAAACGCGCCCGATACCCGAGTATCAGTCTGACCAGCTCGGGCGGTACATCGAGCGCAAACCTCTCCAATCTGCTCAGCGGCGATTTCATCGTCTGGAGTTTCGCCGGAAACCTGCTGCAACCACTCTTCCAGGGCGGCAGACTACGTGCCGGTATCAAACTGGCGGAAGCCAACCAGGAACAAGCGTTGGCCGGCTTTGCAGAACAGGCCTTACGCGCCTATGGCGAGGTGGAATCTGCGCTCATGGCAGAAACCTACTTACGAGATCGGGAAAACGCCCTGCGCGAAGCCTCGGAGCAGGCCGTAGCCGCCAGAGAACTGGCGGAGAACCGATATACGCGCGGAGTCAGTGATGTCATTACCCTACTGGGTTCTCAACGACGGGCTTTCGAAGCGGAGGGGCAATACCTGACGGTTCGCCGCCAGCGGCTTGACGCCCGGGTGGATCTGTATCTGGCCCTGGGTGGAGGTTTTGGAGAGATTGACTGATGGCAAGTGTCCTGCGGACACATTGCGAGCACTTCGTGGTTTGTTGATTTGTTGATTTATTTCTTCCAATCAGACAATCACCAAATCACCAAATGAGTGGAGTTATACATTATGAATCAAACTATGAAAATCATCCTCCCAGTGGGAATTTTAATCGGGTCGGTACTGATTGCTGCGGTGCTTGTGAACAGCCGCCCGAAGGTAGAAACCCGGTTACCCGAAATATCACCGCCGCTGGTTCGCGTTATGACGGCCGATACAGATACAGTACAGCTTGCCGTATTTTCACAGGGCGCTGTCATGCCCCGTACGGAAAGTGGCCTCTCTGCTGAGGTGGCAGGCCAGGTCGTCTATGTATCCCCGGCCTTTGCCTCCGGTGGCTTTTTTGAAAAAAATAATCTGCTTGTTCAGCTTGATCAGCGGGATGCCGAATTAGCGGTTATCCGCGCAGCAGCAGACACAGCCCGGGATGCAACGACCCTTCGCATTGAAGAAGAAGAAGCGCGGGTCGCTCTCCAGGAGTGGCAAGCCCTGGGGGATGGCAAGCCGAACGCCCTTGTATCAAGAAAACCGCAATTGGCGCAAGCCCGTGCCAGAATAGACGCTTCCAGGGCCGCCCTACGTCAGGCCGAACTGAATCTGGAACGGACAGGGATCAGAGCGCCGTATGCAGGTCGTGTGCGACAGAAACTGGTTGACGTAGGACAATTTGTAAATCGTGGTAATCAGGTCGCTACCATCTATGCCGTCGATTATGCGGAAGTACGCCTCCCGGTGCCGGATGACCAACTCGCCTATTTCGCGGCACCCATGCATTTTCGAGGGGAGCAGTCGTCTTCCGGAGGGACGGATGTCACGCTTAATGCACGCTTTGCCGGTGAACGTTACCAGTGGACCGGCAGGCTGGTCCGCCTGGAGGGCGAGATTGATGCCCAAAGCCGAATGGTAATCGCTGTAGCCCGAATACAGAATCCATACGGTCGTGGAAATAATCCGAGCCGCCCTCCGCTCAGTGTAGGCATGTTTGTAGAGGCTGAGATCAGCGGTCATAAGATCGAAAACGTGATTGTCATACCCCGTGCAGCCATGCGTGGCTATGATCAGGTGCTGGTGGTCGATTCTGAAGAGCGGTTGCGTTTCCGGACGGTCGTCGTACTGAGGATGGAATCCAACAGGGCGATTATCAAGGGAGGCATCCAAAAAGGGGAACGTATTTGTCTTTCCGCCCTCGACACACCGATTGATGGGATGTTGGTCCGGGTGTTCCAGGAAGAATCAACAACACCGACCGTTCAGGAAGGAGCAGCGCAATGAATAAGATGCTGTCCTGGTTCGCTAGAAATGGCGTAGCGGCTAATTTACTGATGTTGACCATCGTTGTGGGTGGTTTACTGACCATTTCATCCATAAAGATGGAGATTTTTCCGGAGTTCGAGGCCGATCTGATTGTTATTTCGGTACCCTATCTAGGTGCCGCCCCAGCAGAAGTGGAAGTAGGCGTTTGTGTTCGAATTGAAGAAGCAATACAGGATCTTGAAGGGATCAAAAAGCTCAGCTCTACAGCCTCTGAAGGGGTAGGTACTATCTCCATCGAGGTCGAATCCGGCTTTGATGGACGTAGGTTATTAGAGGATGTCAAATCCCGGGTGGACTCCATCTCGACCTTCCCGGAAGAGACGGAAAAACCCATCATCCGAGAGATCATATTCCGGCGTCAGGTGATCAATGTGGCGGTATCCGGTAATGGGGATGAGGCGACCCTGAAAATCCTGACAGAGCATATCCGTGAAGATATTTTGGCTCAAACTGCTGTCAGTCAGGTGCAGTTGGCCAGCGTCAGACCATACGAAATTTCCATAGAGGTCTCCGAATTCGCCCTGCGCCGCTACGGCCTGACGTTCTCAGAGGTCGTCCAGGCGGTACGAAATTCCTCCCTTGATCTGCCCGGTGGGTCGGTCAAAACATCGGGCGGCGAGATATTACTCCGCTCCAAAGGGCAGGCCTATCGTGGTACGGAGTTTGATCAGATCGTACTGCGTTCTCGCCCGGACGGCACCCGACTTATGCTGAGCGATGTCGCCCGGGTCGTTGACGGCTTTGCAGAGACGGATCAATCTTCCCGTTTCGACGGCAAACCCACGGCCTTACTCCAGGTCTTTAGCGTAGGCGATGAAAACATTCTCGATATTGCAGGAGCCGTTCATACATATGTAGAAGAAAAACAGGCCCGTCTTCCGGATGGAATCAAATTAACCACCTGGCAGGATCAGTCCCGTATTTTCCAGGGCCGCCTCGATTTAATGCTCAACAATGGCCAGTTGGGGTTTCTTTTTGTATTCCTCTGCCTGGCGCTGTTCTTACGTATTCGCCTGGCGTTCTGGGTCGCTCTGGGTATTGTCATTTCGTTTCTCGGTACCTTCTGGCTTATGCCGCAGGTGGACACTTCCATCAATATGCTGTCGCTGTTCGCCTTTATTGTGGTACTTGGCATCGTGGTGGATGATGCCATTATCGTGGGTGAAAATATCTATGTTCATCAGCAAAGGGGTAAGGACGCGCTCAAAGCATCTATAGATGGGACCAGAGAAGTGTCTACCCCGGTTATTTTTGCCGTCCTGACCTCCATGGCCGCCTTTTCTCCCCTGTTGTTTGTTGACGGGATTATGGGGAAATTCTTCAAAGTCATTCCCACCATAGTCATTTTAATGTTGCTTTTTTCGCTGGTTGAATCGTTGCTGATTTTACCCGCGCATCTGCGCCACGGCGAGCCGACGCATCGCGATACGCCGCGGCGGAATATCTTCTGGCTGTTTTATCCATTTTACCTGGCGATTTTTTATGGTGATAGATGGTTACGAAATGTGCAGGATTTTGTAACCTGTCAGCTCAAACGATTCATCAATAACATCTATGCCCCGTTACTGGAAAAAGCGCTTGATTGGCGATATGCCTCCGTAGCGATCGGTTTCGGTACCATGCTGATTACCATCGGCATTGTCGGCGCAGGCTGGATAAAATTTGAATTTTTCCCGGCCGTGGAGAGCGAATTCGTGGCCGCAGGGTTGACTATGCCGCAGGGTACCCCAGTTGATGTCACGGATCAGATCATCGCCCGGATCGAAGAAAGCGCGATTCAACTTCAAAAGGAACTACGCCAAGAGGCGATAAAAACATATCCTGAAGATGACTCCGATGTAATCGCCCACATTATGGCATCCATTGGGGAGCAGCCGTATGCGGCACAGCAGCAGCAGAATGGCGGCGCGGCTGTTGGCGTCTCCAGCGCCGCTCATCTCGGTGAGGTGACCCTGGCCCTGGCCCGTTCTGAAGACCGTACCATCGGTAGTCTGGAAATCGCCAATCGCTGGCGTGATCTGGTCGGTCCCATACCGGATGCGGTGAAACTGACCTATGTATCCTCGCTGTTCAATTCAGGCGAACCGATCAATATCGAGTTGTCGAGCGGCAATTATGTTCAACTTCAGCAGGCCGCCGCAGAACTGAAGCAGAAGCTGGCGGACTATCCCGGCGTCTTTGACATCAGTGACAGTTTCCGGGCCGGCAAACAGGAAGTGAAATTGAATGTCAAGTCCGAAGGAGAAGCCCTGGGCGTCACGCTCTCCAGCCTGGCCCGGCAGGTGCGTCAGGCATTTTATGGTGAAGAGGCGCAGCGTATCCAGCGGGGTCGCGACGACATTCGGGTTATGGTCCGATATCCGGAGACCGAACGGCAATCGCTGGGTGATCTGGAAAATATGCGCATCCGGACGCCCAACGGGGCGGAAGTGCCGTTTTCTCTGGCTGCACAGGCGGAAATAGGACGAGGATATTCGAGTATTCGGCGGGTCGACCGTCGGCGTGTCATTGCCGTAACGGCTGACGTTGACGATATCAAGGCCAATGCGAATGAGATTTTAGACGATATGACGACCACCTATCTGCCGACTTTGCTGGCCCAATATCCCGGTTTGACGTATTCCCTCGAAGGAGAGCAACGAAATCAGGCGGAATCCATGGCGAGTCTGGGGTCCGGTTTCCTGGCGGCCATGATGGTGATCTACGTCCTGCTTGCTATCCCGTTCAAATCCTATGTCCAGCCGCTTATCGTCATGAGCGCTATTCCCTTCGGGGTGGTCGGTGCGGTATGGGGACACCTCATCATGGGGATCGACCTCTCCCTGCTTTCCCTGTTCGGCATTGTGGCCCTGTCCGGGGTCGTTGTAAACGATAGTCTGGTCCTGGTGGATTTCATCAACCGGGGTCGTGAATCGGGTCTGCATTTGCTTGAGGTCATTCGCAATGCGGGTATGGCGCGTTTCAGACCGGTTTTGCTGACCTCGCTCACCACGTTCGCCGGTCTGACGCCCATGCTGCTGGAAGAAAGCCTGCAGGCCCAGTTCCTGATCCCGATGGCGGTCTCCCTTGCATTCGGCGTGTTATTTGCCACATCGATCACCTTGCTGCTGGTTCCGATCGGCTATTTCATCCTCCAAGATTTCACAACGCTCTTCGCCCGTATTTTCTCAAGTAGAGAAGAGCCCGTGGCCGGGCCTGTGGAATCACCGGCAGGGTAAGAACGGCAAGTGGGCAAGTGGGCAATGAACTTATACCGGCTACTGCCTACTGCCTACTGCTTACCACCTACCGCCTACCGCCTGCCATAAATCCCTTGCCCGCATCTATTCTCTGATACATTTTAGCAATCGTTATTTTATTCTCCCTGATACAATCTATACCATCTGCTAAACGCCGATAATAGAAAGAGATCCTATGTCCTTAATTACCATCATTGGCCGGGGACACTCCGGCACCAGAGCTATGTCGCACACGCTATATGCCAGCGGGGTGTTCATGGGTGCTGCCATAAACAGGTCGGGCGACAAGATCCCGCCGGAAAAAATGTATGAGGCCTGCCGGGTTTTCGCTAAATACGTGACCTGGAACGGCGGGTTGACCTGGGATTTCTCCAGGATATTAGAGATGGATATTGATCCGGAGTTCACCGCATTGATCGAATCGTATCTTGAAGATGTGTTAAACAGCAAAACTGAGCATAGAGGTTGGAAAATACCGGAGACCACCCTGGTCTACCCATGGATTGCTCGGATGTTTCCAGAGATCAAATATATCCACTGGATCAGGGACCCACGCGACGGTATATTAGCCGGTCATAAGACGGACGATCTGAGCAGGTTCGGTATCGCATATCCTGAGACGGACGATAATAGAAAACGCCGTGCGATCTCCTGGCAGTATCAGTATCAGCTCATGAAGGCTACGCCTCTGCCGGAGAACGTCCTGCTTGTTCGCTTTGAAGATTTCGTGTTGAACCAGGAACAGACATTACAACGTCTGGAAGAATTCCTGGGCTTTACACTGGGACGGATTATCGTGCGCCCGGATGCCGTCGGGCGATGGAAAACAGCTGACGGACCATATGGTTTTGACTTTTTACAAGAGGCGCTGGTTGAGAACGGGTACGAGGTTTGAATTGGTGATTAAGTGATTGGTGATTGAGTGATTTGAGGAAATAAACCTGGTGTTGTCTTTTTTCTTGCCTCTCCTTAACGTTTTAGCCCTCTGTTTTCGCGCAGTGAACCCCGCGAGCAGTCGGTCAAATATCTGCGCGGCTTGCTCTCTTGTGTCGAACGCAAGAATACCTGGCAGATGGCCGAGTTCGTCGGTGATAAGATTCCGGCTACGATCCAGCGTCTGCTGTATCGTAGCCCACGGGATGCCGATAGCGCAAGTGTCAGCGAAACGCGATCTCAATGAATGTCTCTGCAGAGAGGCTCTTCGCTGATGATAGTTTTTCGACTTCTAAGACTTCCTACAGGCTGAAGACTGAAGAACTGACACTTCGCGACCTCTGCTTCTCTGAGGGAGCCACTGCGGCTCAGATCTTCAAAGAGTCAACAAGGACCGACTGAGTAAATCCAGCGACACGGTGGGATCGCCAGCTTCCATTTTGGCGACTCTGTTTGTGGATGTCTTGCCTGTGCAAGCAAGATTTCAATTCAATTAAAAAAGTACATTAGACCTATGAAAATAATTGTTGTCGGCGCCGGGTTTTCGGGTTTGTCCGCAGCCTATAAATTGCATAAAGAAGGAGAAGAAGTCGTTGTTTTAGAAGCACGTGACAGAGTTGGCGGGCGGGTTTATTCTAAGGAATTGAGCAATGGAGAAGTGGTAGAAATGGGCGGTGAATGGATAGGCGATGACGACAAGCTATATCATGCTCTTATTGATGACTTGGGACTTACAAAAATTGAGGTTGGTATAGACTTCATGGAGCCCCAGGTGATGAAAGGCGAAGCCATAAGCGTGGATGATTGTATTGCGATCAACCGAAAGGTAAATGCGAAACTCGTCGCCTATTCAGAAAAGGAAAAAGAGGCCATGTCTATTCAGGACTTGCTCGACCAAGTGGAACTCAGTCCGGCTCATCGGCTTTCAATCAGTAGCAGACTCCAGACCAGTCAGGGCACCACGTTGGATAAAGTTGCGCTGCGGATCATGGGCGGTAGCTTTTCCACCCATGATGGTCAGAGTGCCTACCACAGGATTGATGGTGGGAATCAAGCTCTCGCGACGTCTCTCGCTGCAAGATTAGCTGAGGTGATTTGCAACGCTCCCGTTATCGAAATTAAACAAGATTTAGAAGGCGTCATTGTCAGAACTGAACATGAAAAGTTTTTAGCAGATAAAGTTGTTTTATCGGTACCTGTTTCAGTGATTAACAAAATAAAATTCACACCAGAATTGCCCGAAGATATCCGGCGTGCCATGACTGTCACAAAACTAGGATCCGGTGGAAAATTATCAGCCGTGTTAACAGAAGAACCTCCTTTATTGGCTAAGCAGGACACGGATGCCCCTTATTGGTGTTGGACAGGTCAGCTTCGTGATGGGGTTAGGAAAAAGGCAATCACCGCTTTTTGCGGATCAGACCATGCATTGAAACAATTAAAGGTCGGAGATCAAAATGATGATACCTGGTTTGAATCCATTCAGACCAATTGCCCGGAGCTTCAATTTTCCGGAGAATATATTAAGAAAGACTGGGGTGAAGGTCCGTGGGTAATGGGTTCATACACAGCGATGGACAATGAGGCATATGCTGCGGCCAATGTCTTCTCCAAACCATTTCATCGCATCTATTTTAGCGGAGAACATACGTCGCCTGATTGGTCCGGAACCATGAATGGCGCGTTGCAAAGCGGTGTCATAGTCGGTGAACAAATTCTGGCCGGCCGGAATGAATAAGTATCTGCTAAAAAAATATGGAAAAAGCACATGCCGGCTGAAATAATCAAAATGACAAAAAAAGAAAGAGGTTACAGTTGACCCTCTGGAGTTCACCCGTCCGGGTGGATATCTTTCCCTGACGATCGCCCGAAGCGAGACGGTACAGCGCATCCCTGGATTTCGGTGTTCGGGCGGATTATGATCTCATAGGCACACAACGATTGACTCAATTTATTGTACCGCTCCTTATGCGGTGATTTTCAGGTGTAGTGTAATGCCACTTACATCAGATATCTGCCCGGTTAGTTTGGCACGACCTCAGGGCAACCATCCGCCTTGGTGGCAATCATAGACTGGCCAGTTCGAAGTTGAATCGGTCGACGTAAATACACAAAACATAGACCGCCCCGGAGAATAACATGACATCCAACCAGAGACTGAACGTCGTCTTCATCATGTCCGACCAGCACAGCCGCGCCGTCACCGGCTGCTACGGCCACGACATTGTCAAAACCCCGCATATTGACCGCCTGGCGGAAACCGGCATCCGCTACGACAATGCCTTCTGCGCCTCACCCCTGTGCGGTCCGTCCCGCGTCTCCTGGATTACCGGTACCCACCCGCATACCCACGGCGCGGTTACTCATAACAACAGCCGGCACCGCTCCGGCAAAACCTACAGAAAATTCATCGAGCCCGGCATCCACTCCCTCGTAGCCGACCTGCGCGACGCCGGCTACGTCACCCACGGGGCCGGCTTTATGCACGCCGACCAGCACGCCGAGGGGGCTGATCCTTTAGCCGAACTCGGTTTCACCTCCTACAGCTGCGACGCCCGGAGCTACGGGGAACAGGTTGGCGAAGAAGTCCAGCAGCGCTACAACAAGGCCAACATTATCTCCGAAATGTGGGAACACACCTACCGCAATGTGGAGGGCGAGCCGTTTCCCTACGCCGAAAACCAGATGTGGGACACGCTGATAACTGATGAGTGTCTCGAATTCCTCGACGGGAGAGACACCGAGGAGCCGTTCTTCGCTTACGTCGGCTACCGAGCCCCGCATCCGCCCTGGTGCGCCCCGGAGCGTTTTCATGCCATGTACGATCCCAACCACATCGGCGATCTGCCCAACTACAACGTCCGTTTTACCGATAAACCCAGGCGCGTCATCGAACGCATCAACTACTACGAACTCTGGAACCTGCCCGAGGGAATGATCCGCAGATCCATCGCCGCCTACTACGGCTTTGTCTCCTACTTCGACCACTGTATCGGCCGCATCATCGACGGGCTCGAAGAAAAGGGACTGCGCGAAAACACCCTGATCGTCTACGCCAGCGACCACGGCGAGATGCTCTACAAAAACGGCATCTGCGAAAAACACACCTTCTTCGAAGATGCCGTCCGCATACCCCTCATCTTCTCCCTGCCCGGCCACCTACCCGAAGCCGCCGTCTCGGACGCCATGGTCAGCAACATCGACCTGATGCCCACCCTGCTCCACCTCCTCGATATTCCCGTGCCCGACTTCGTCGAAGGAAAAGACCTGGCCCCCACCTTCACCGGCGGTGAAATACAGGCATGCATTTTCGCCGAGTACTACCACAGCCTCGATCCCTGCCGCATGGTGCGGGATAAGCGCTTCAAGTACATCCACACTGAAGAAGACATCTGCGAGCTCTACGACATCGAAAACGACCCTCTGGAGTCGATCAATCTGGCCTGGTATCCCCAGTACGCTGACCGCATCGCCCGCATGGAAGAGTTGGCCATGACCGGCTGGAAAATACCCGAAATCCCCGTTTGGGCCGCCTGGAACGATCTCAATGAACGCAAGCAGAAAATGCGCCTCCGCGATGCCGACATCATCGACCCCAGACCAGCACCTCCGGACTGGATCACCAACTACACAGGAGAGTGAGGCCATTGTGATTGCCTTGTTCGGAAGAATAGAATACGCCATGAAAACACGAACGGAAGAAGAGATGCTGGCACTGATCCTCGGCTTTGCCCAGGCTGATGACAACATTTGGGTGGTCGTGATGAACGGGTCACGTGTGAACCGAGGATATGCATGACGATGCCACAGAAAAAGACCTTACGATCGAAGTTGTTACGGGGCAGCCTATTCGGCATCTGCCTTGTCGTACCGTTCTGGAGTGTTGTCACCCGTGTTGTCCCGCGTAATGCAGCCCCGCCCTTCATCAATTCAGTGGGGGTTCAACTGCCGCCCGACGCGGCGCCACCGGAAGCACAGGTCCTGCGTTCCCTGCAGCAGAATTACAAATACATGGATCAGTCGGTGACCGGCTACAGCAATGTCTACGGCACCTATCTTCTCGCCGAGCCTCTGTTGCGTATGGACCGGGACTTCAATCTGCTGCCGGCAGCGGCACCCTGGGTCGTCATCACCCAATCGGACGGGCTCTCACAGCGTTTTCCGATCTCCGCCCGTAGCGCTGCCAGGCCCGCCACCGAACTATATTCGAGCCGGATGTTACGAATAGTGTCGAGCCCGATCAGGTCGATCAACTCGCCCAGCAGTAGATCCTCCGCTGTGCTCTCAGCGAGATTGAAGCGGTGCTCGCCTTCCAGCGTCGAGAAGTATTCATAATGTGGAAATCGACCGGTCCAATCCATAGTATTATGTGAAGTAAGACCTGATCTTCTCAGGACGCTATCCAAGGATTTCGTTTATCGAGGCCATACTATAATAGTATTATTATCAGGCATTATATGTCAATTGCCATCGTTTTCTCCCCGCGTTATGATGAAGGGCCGTATAACCAATGGCTCAAGCGAATGCGGCCACAATAGGTTTTCAGACCGTTTTTTCTTGATTGGAGAGGATTAGACGCCTTATTACAGTATCAGTGGACTCGCCATCTCAAACATTAGAATGCTCTATCCATTGAACAAGAACATTTTCTGAGGATATGAGGAAAATATGATGAGAACTGTATAGCCTGGTTTATTCATGTTGCTATCGTTGGGCGTAATCGGCGGATGTGAGCCTGACGCCGACCGACCTGGAATTGTCGTTCCCACATCCCAGGTGCCTGCCGGATAGGAAGTTGTCGCGGATTTTCTGGCGAGTCCAGCAGACTTGAGAGCGTTTTCATCCCAAATGAACGCCGTATTACTTGGTGTTCGTAATACATCGTTTTGAGGTGGAAGGCAGCACCTCGGAGCCCAATAGACCTGGTGCCCTTCCAGGATGGGCCGTCCACGAACGGTAAACATTAGGAGCATCGAATTCATACACGACCGTTTCAGGTAGCTACCATTCTGATGGGGGCAGCCAAAACGAAGGTGAAAGGACTTGGATATGAGTAGTGAAAGCAGACTGAACATAAGCTGGGAAATTAAAATTGTTGCCAGTATGTGTATAGGTTATGCGATGCTGATGCTTTGCAGGACAACCGTTGGTGTGGCTGGGCCTGCCATGTTGCTGGACCCAGACTTGCAGCTTGATAAAGCAAATTTTGGCGCCATTCTGGGTTGGGGTACGGCAGGCAATCTGGCAGGTAAACTCACCAATGGTGTTTTGGCCGACAAGATGGGTGGTAGCAAGACGTTTATTTTTGCTATTGGTATGGCGGCGATAACCACGTTTATTTTCGGCACCCTGTCAACCAACAGTGCTTTTTTCGCACTCTTTTTTCTTACCCTCTTTGCCAAATCTGCCGGTTGGCCATCGATGGCTAATATTATTCGAGTCTGGTTTACTCATGCTAAACACGGTCGAATATGGGGGGGCATTTCCACCAGCTCCCGGGCGAGTTCAGTCGCTACGACTCTTCTGTTGAGCAGTTTATTATTAGTGATGTCGTGGCGAGGATTGTTTTTTATCGCCGCGATAATTGCCCTGATCTGTGCCATCATCCTGCCAAGATATCTAAAGAGCGCCTGGACAGATTCCGAAGAATTGTCTGACGAATCAGAACAGACCATGAATATGCTGTCCGTGTGGGCAAAAACGCATCCGCTAAATGGGGTCGAAACTTTTGGGGCCATTCTATTCTTTATAAAGAGTCCCCGTTTCTGGTTGATTAGTCTCGGCGTTGCATCCCTGGCGGTTTTGTTTGAATTTCAAGTCTTTATTCCAATTTATCTGAGCGAAACATTTAACTTGATGCCGGCAGAGGCTGGTCTGGCATCCTCTGCTTTCCCATTGGGGTGTCTTGTTGCCGTGTTCACGGGCGGGTTTGTTTATGATAAGTTATCTAAAAAAAATATCATGTTTGTTTTGGGTGGCATGCTCGTCATTGCCATCACTTGTCTCTTAAGCCTGAGATATCTCGGTTCTGTCGAATGGGGCGTTCAGCTTGAGCTGGTGCTTACCATTGGTTTGATATTTGTTTTTGGGTTCGCCATTTCACCAGCCTACTACTTACCAATGAGTGTATTTTCTATAGACTTTGGCGGTAAGCATTGCGGTCTTCTGGTCGGTTTGATTGATGCACTGGCTTATTTCGGAGCCATGATTTTTGATTTTGTGGGTGGCGCTGTGGCCAATCAAGACGGTGGTTGGCAGGTTTTCCTTTCGATCCTGATTGCTACTTCCGTTATTGCCACCATAACCATGATCGTATTTCTTTACATGGATTATGTTGGATCAAGATCAAACCAGAGTCCAAGTAGAATACAGAGAAGTAACGAACCGCATCCTGCGCATACTCCATAATATGTCCGTTAAAAGTGACTGGCGATCATTGATCGTTCCGAACAACACCGCCGTACACTCGAAGATGCTATGCTCGCAAAACTCTTTATAACGCTCGCCCATCTCTCCCCCGGTGTGAAAAGGTTCACCTGGCTACACCTATATCAATATCTGGCCCGGAATTATCCTACGGCAGACTGGACGTTCATGAACTACGGTTTCCAGCCGGGGGACAAATCCGAAACACCCGTACTGGATGAAGAAGATGAATGTAACCGGTATTTTATCCAGCTATATCACTATGTGGCAACTGGCGCGAATATAGAGGGCAAACAGGTGATGGAGGTCGGAAGCGGTCGCGGCGGCGGTGCTTCGTACATCAAGCGCTACTTGCACCCCATGAGCATGATCGGCGTTGACTTCTCCGAACGTGCTATCAACTTTTGTCATGAAAGACACCAGATGGAAGGCCTGTCGTTTACGCAGGGTGATGCTGAATCTTTGCCGTTCGAAGACGCCTCGTTCGACACGGTGGTGAATGTGGAGTCATCGCACTGCTACGGCTCAATGGAGAAATTCGTAGCCGAGGTCTACCGTGTGCTTCGACCGAAGGGATACTTCCTTTTTGCCGATCTGAGAAATAGAGATACCAGCGAAAAGCTGCAGGCCCAGCTGACCAGTTCCGGTCTGCAAGTTTTGAAGAAAGTCGACATCACCGGCAATGTCCTGAGTGCACTGGACGCCTACAATGAGGAAAAACTGGCGCTGATACAAAATATGCTGTCGGCAGCATGGTTCCGAAAACCCTTTCAGGAATTTGCCGGCGCAAAAGGATCGCAAATCTATGAGCGATTCAAAGACCGCACCATGGTCTACCACCACTATGTGTTAGAAAAAACCTGAACGCTGCCATTGACCCGGTTTTTTTGGATAAATATAGATATATCATTGCATTGCTGAGATGGATATTCATATAACCATCTCCGGACAGACGGGTAATTTCCTTGACGGCCCCGGCATGACCGTCCAGTTGAATTCTTCACACGGTATTCACAACCATGAGACTTTGCCTCCTGTGCCTATTCCTGCCAGTCTACCTCTATTTAGCCCCTGTATCACTTCGGGCACAGCACAATCAGGCTCTTGAGGTTGACCGGGTTGTCATCCGGGGTAATCAGGCCATGTCAACGGACGACATTATAACGGCGCTTGGCTTTGAATCGGGTAATGTATTTGACCGTCATACACTCGATCAAAATATAAACCGGATGTTGCATGCCTATGCTGATCAGGGATACCTCTGGACAGAAATTACCTCGCTGGATATACAATTCAGTCCTGATTCCTCTGCTGTATCCTTCACGCTGCATATTCGCGAAGGCCCTGTAGCCAGAGTCGATGATATAGAACTGGCCGGGAATGTCCAATGGGAGGCCTATGACCTGCTGGCCGAATTCGATAGCCGTCCCGGTGGGGTATTCGATGCGGCATTGCTGGAAAGGGATATTGATCGACTATTAACCCGATATGATCAACATGGCTTTCCCTATTGCCGAATTGAGGTCTCTCGTATTCAGACAAAAGGGGAACGGTTAACCATCCAGCTTACGATTCATGAAGGGCCGTTTATTCGTGTGGATGGATTTCGAGTGGAAGGGAACAAGGTCACCAAATCGTATGTTATTACACGAGAATTCCGTCTTAAACCCGGTGAACCGTTCGACCAGCGTCGACTGAATCTCGGACGGACGCGTCTGCTCCGATCAGGGTTGTTTACCGGAGTCAATGTCCCCGAGCTGGATGTAAACAGCCGGGGGGACGGTGCCATCATCGTCGTCCATGTGCAGGAGGACCGATTCAGTACATTTGATGGGATCATGGGGTATGCGCCGGGGGTTGACGGCAACGGTGGATTCCTGACAGGGAATTTCACCCTGGCCATGAACAACCTGAGCGGGGCTGGACGACGGGTGGAGGCTGCCTGGATTCGCCGTGACCCCCTGTCGTCCGACATACGGCTGGATTACGAAGAGCCCTGGATGTTCGGCATACCCTTGACCGTCGCCATGAATTTTGGTCATCTGAATCAGGATACCACATTTACAGCCACCCAATTCGGCCTATCGATCAAATGGCCTTTGACGATGACGGTTGATGGGTACGGTCGTTTAGGCTGGCGCCGCATTATTCCGGACTCCCTCAGCGCTTTCGCCCTGGCGCCGAGCCGTGAATTGAACGCCCGGCTTGGTCTGACCATAGACTCAAGGGATCATGTCCTGAATCCACTGCGCGGCGCCCATTTTGAATTATCGGTGGAATATGGTCTACGGTTCAACGAGAGCCGACCTGTATTTCAACCGGAACGATCCCGCATTCAGACGAATATGGTTCGGGTCGATATAGAACAATTTATCCCTACCATCCGGCGCCATACGGCGTTGATCGGTATACACGTGGTTAATATTTCGACCGGAGAGCAGGTTCTTCCGGTCTCTCAACAGATCCGTTTCGGCGGTACACGTACCCTGCGCGGATACCGGGAAAACGAATTTCAGGGCGCACGCGTAGCCTGGTCCAATTTCGAATATCGTATTCTGCTGTCGTCGCGCTCACGATTTTTCACGTTCTTCGATGCAGGCTATTTTGAATCACCGCGCAGGACCAGCGGTGGTGTAGAGACCCTTCGAGAAACAAAAATCGGTTATGGACTGGGAATTCGTCTGGAATCGTCCCTGGGCATTTTGGGCATTGATTACGGTATTGGGGAGGAGGATTCTCCATTGAACGGCAAGGTGCATATCAGACTCAGGAATGCGTTTTGAATTATAAGTTATGAATTATGACCCGCGTAGCGCCCACTGCAGCCCGCAGGAATCAGCAATTATGACAAGTAGATCATCGGCCTTGCTTTGTAGCAGATAATCAACTATGTTGAGGCATCAAAAATTGTTATAGAGGACCATATATATACGGAATAAGTATAATATTTTTAACCAAATCATCTTATGATATTGTCGTCGTGGGGGGTGGGCCCGGCGGATCGTTGTAGGCCTGGAAAGCGGCTGAGCAGGGTGTGGATGTCTTATTGATCGAGAAAGATCGGGAAATCGGGTTGCCCGTCCACCGCGCCGATTCGATTGGTGCGGATGTGGTTCATAGATATCTCGAAAAGAACCCACGATATACCCGCCGACGATCCTCCACAGACTATCTTGACGCCTTCATCGAGGAACATCTGCCGAACAGTACGCCGCTGGGCATGATAGTCGGCAGCGTCCCGGTCGCGTATACGCTCGATGACATCGTGACCGATGGACTCATGGTGGTCGGAGATGCGGCCTGCAGGGTCAATTCCTCTACGGGTGGTGGTATTGCCCAGGCCATGACTGCAGGTGAAATCGCCGGTAAAATCGCCGGTGAGGCCATTAAAAAAGGGGACGTTCCGAAGGAGGAATTGTTCCGTTACAGGAAAGCATGGGATAAACGATATGCCCATCTGCAAAAACGAATTTACGGTATCAAAGAAGCGATTCATAAACTGTCGGACGAGCACCTTAACGAGACGGTTGCCGTGTTTAAAGATAAAAATCATGTCCACGTCTTCGAACTGGTTGCGAAGGTGCTCATACATCAACCTGGTATGATTCTTAATTTTATGCGGGCGTTTGCGGGCGATAGGTCCCATGTCTCTATATCACACCACAACAGCTCATCTCCAGCTCATCCGCCCGATCAACGGGCTGATGAGCTTTGCCGCCGTACAGGTAGGGGTTTTTATCGCCTATGGTGAGGTGATGGCCTGGCCGGCACTGATGGCAGGTATATCGGCCTGGTGTATCTGTGGGGCTGCTAACGCTTCCAACGACTATTTTGATGTGGACATAGATCGGGTAAACAAGCCTCAACGCCCGCTGGCAGCCGGTATATTGCTTCCCGGCACGGCGCTATGGCTGGCCTTGCTTCTGGGAGGCGCCGGTATAGTCACCGGCGCCTGGCTCAGCCCGACCCACGGAATAATTGCGCTGATCGCTGCCTGTTTATCATGGATGTATAATGCCGGATGGATACGGAGAGGTTTTGCAGGCAATTTGACCGTAAGCGGTGTTGCGGCAACGGCTTTTATTTATGGAGGGCTACTCGGTTCCGAACCTTTGCTGGCTCTGGTTCCTACCGGTTTCGCCTGTTTCTTCCACCTCGGTCGCGAATTAATTAAAGATATCGAGGATGTAAGAGGGGATGCCGAGGGACAGATGCGGTCGATACCGGTAAAGCATGGCCTGTATCGTACCCTTATGCTGATTACCGCCGCCTTCACCATATTGATCCTGATTACGTTTATCCCGATTTATTACCGCTGGTTCGACCTCTCGTATGCCGGTATGGTCGTCCTGGTAGATGGCGTACTGGTCTACGTGCTCTGGTCTCTCTGGCGTGACGCAAGCCCACAGCGAGCCGGTCGTATGAGCCGTATTCTGAAAATGGACATGGTGTTGGGGATTTTAGCGTTATGTCTGGGACGGATATAAGGAAAATGTTGAATTATGAGTGATGAATTATGAATGGGACAACATACGAATTTCACTCATAATTCATCACTCATAATTCATAATTTATCATGCGTGTCGTATTACAAAGAGTATCCAGCGCATCGGTTCGTGTGGATGGCAACGTCATCGGCGATATTGGGCCGGGATTGGTCTTATTGATCGGCATCCATAGAAACGATACGGATGAGGACATGCATTATGTCATGGATAAGTGCGTCCATCTGCGGATCTTCAGCGATGAGACCGGGAAAATGAATCATTCGGTTCTGGATATGGGCGGAGAGCTCCTGGTGGTATCGCAATTCACCCTGTATGGCGATACCCGAAAGGGACGAAGGCCCGGATTCGATCAGGCCGGCCGGCCTGATATGGCGGAGCCTCTGTATGACAGGGCTGTTGCGCGGCTCCGAGATCACGGTTTGCAGGTAGCCACGGGCCGATTCGGTGCGGACATGCAGGTGGACCTGATCAACGACGGGCCCGTGACCTTAATCATAGAGCATCCCCGATGAATCGAATTATCCTGGCCTCCTCTTCACCACGGCGTGCCGCCCTGCTCAAACAAATCAGTATACCGTTCGAGATTATAACACCGGATGTAGACGAAACCCCATTTCCTTTTTCAGAGGATCCTGCGGGTGCAACAGAACAATTGGCGTTGTGTAAGGCCCAAACCGTGGCGAGCCAGCTCAATAGTCCGAACTGTATTGTAATCGGCGCAGATACCGTTGTTGTCCTGGAAGATCGTGTACTCGGTAAACCGGATGATGCCGCCGAAGCGCGTATCATGCTCCAGACGCTGAACGGCCGCTCGCACTGCGTCATCACCGGATTCGCCCTTGTAGAAACCGGTACGGATCGATTTATAACGGCACACGAACAGACCACAGTCTATATGCGTTGCCTGACCGATGAAGAGATAGATGCCTACATAACCACAGGTGAACCCCTTGATAAAGCTGGCGCTTATGGTGCCCAGGGCTATGGCGGCAGTCTAATTGAACGTGTGGAAGGCTGTTTTTATAATGTGGTGGGGTTGCCTCTGGCGAAAATAGTGACGTCGCTTAAGGCGTTCGGGCAAGTAGGCAAGTAAGTGGGCAAGTGGACAAATTGAACCCCGTCCCCGATTCAATCAACAATCAACAATCAACATTCATAATTCACAATTCATAATCCCCATGGCTCTTTTCCGCAGACATCTCTGGGGTGGCTTTGTCGCCACCATCATCACCATCATTCTGGTCGGCGCCGGGCTCTGGTGGATGGGAGCGCTCGGTCCTTACCTGACGCTTGAAGAATCTCCGAAGCTGGTCATATTAATATGCGTTGGCCTGCTCTCCGCCTGCTTTCCTGATGTCGATACGGAAGGTAAATCGCAACAGCTCTTCTATCGTCTATTGATTATGGTTGATTTATGGTTTTTACTGGAACGCAATTATAAAGCCGCAGCGCTGTTGGGCTTTGGCGCCATGGTGCCTCTGCTCGGCAAAAATCACAGATGGACGCACACCTGGCTGGCCATGTTGCTGGTCCCGGCCCTGTTCTTTCTGGTACCGATGTATCTGAATCAGACCATGCATGATTTTCTGGGCATCTGTTATATCATCTCTGTTGCCGCGTATGCCAGTCACCTGGTTCTTGATGGATATATTGGTAAGACATTCAAATCCATCAAGCGCCTGTTTATAGGGCGCGAATCTCGTCGACCAACCGGATCGAAAAGATAAATCATCCGAGGATGTACAATGATGGGAAATGTTATGCATTCCGAGACGCCCTGGCGCTCATCTATAATGCTGGGGATCTGTTTTTTCCTTTTACTATGTATTTTTAGATACGAGGTGCTTTTTTCCCCTCCATACTGGGATAGTATCACCGGTCTGTTTGCTCAAGCGATATGGCTTAATGAGTACCAATTCGATTATTATAAATTGATGTATGAAACCCCGGATTATGACCAGAATGGCGCCCGGTCCTACGTATTTTCTTTCCATCCTGCATTGCAGGCCCTCCTGATTCGATTGATTCCCGATACCTCCTTGTTGTTATTGATCAATCACCTGTTATCATTCGGATATGCCTCTGTAGCCCTGGTGGCTTTTTATCATCTTCTTCGGTACCAATTCACCAAAGACATTTCCCTACTCGGTTGCTTCCTTCTGCTAGGATTTCCGCTCTTCATTACACAGGCGGATGCCTTATATATGGAAATGCCCTTACTGGCTTTCAGCCTGTCCGCCTTAGTATGTACTATCTACCATCGCCCTGTTCTCGGTGCCTGCCTGGCGATGTTGGCCATGTATACCAAACCAACCGGGATTATTTGTGTCGCTACGCTATTTGTCTTTAACCTCATAGACTTAACCGTTACCCGGCGTCAACGCCGGGCGGCCTGTGGCATATTGGGTATATGCGCTTTGCTGTTTATCATGCAATGGTTTTTATACCAGACATTTTATCAGGAGATAGACGATGCCTTCCGATTTATGCGTGGTGCATTGAAAGGTTTTTTCCGAAGTATGCCGGACTTTCTGATGTTATATCTGGTTTTCGGCCTGTTCACAGGGCTGACGCTAAAATACCACCTTCGGGAAGCGTCCTTTAATATAAAATCTTTTTTTACCGCCCTCTTTAAAGATCGCCTTAATATGTTGATGATTTTATTCTTGAGCTGGTTCACGCTGTTCTATATGAACATTATTATCATCCTGCCGAGGTATTTTCTATTCTGCCTGCCTGTTCTGCTATTCGGTTTAATCAGTTTAATGGTCCGATATTTGAAACGGACCTGGATTATCCGAAGTGGGATATTGATTTTGACAGGTCTCTTTTTGTATAATCTATCCGGACGACTTTATTCGGCTTATCCTAAAAATGATGGGTTCATTCTGGAACGTAGTCTCGAATATATGGACGACATGCGACTAAATATACAATTGGCCAAACACCTCGAGGAGAAGTATGCCGACACCACGATCATTACAAGCTGGCCGTACATACAAATGCTGGTTTTACCGCAACTCGGCTACGTCACCAAACCCCTTAATGCAGTGACCATAAACGGTCCTCTTTCATACGGTCCTTTCACAAAGGCCGCAGCCACCAAGGATACGGTCTGGGTATACGGCCCCAATTGTTTCAGCGGGATGTACGGGTACTATCCGCATGAAGATGAGCTGATTGAAACCATAACTAAAGGAGAACGGCAGGTTGTAATCTTCCGGAATATTGAATGATGTCTTCATATTTCGACATCAGAACCATAAACGCTTTGTGCTTGAAAATCACAGACATATATTGTTACATAGTATGTAAACCATTCCAAGGAGGTATGATGAAAAGCGCACTGGAAATTGCTATGGAGAAAACCGCCGGAGGGCAAGAGAGCGGGGCGTTGACAGACGAACAAAAATCAGCGATCGGTGAACTGGAAAAAGAATACCAGGCCAAGATCGCCGAACAGGAGATTATGGTCGAGTCAAAGATTAAAGGGTTGGCAGCACAGGCCGCCGGTCCGGAATTCAACGAAGCGGTTCAGGTTATGCGACAACAGCTTGTTGAAGAACGAAACCGGTTGGAATCGAAGAAGGCGAAAAACATTCAGGCAATCCGGGATGGAAAGTAAACATTGACTGATTTGTTGATTGTCTGATTGAAAATGACTTAATGACGGGATACAGGAGCTCTACAAACAGCCAATAAGACCATCCCCTGATTTTGATATTTTTAAATTAATCAACCAATCAGCCAATCAGCCAATCAACACAAAGCAAAGCGAGCGAAGCGAAATCCATCAATAAACCACGGAGTGCTCGCAACGTGTCCGCAAGACCCGTGCCATCAGACAATCATCTTGATCAGCATAGACTACCTCTTATTCGGTTTTATACTTTTCACCGGCAGTGCCATCGGCAGCTTTCTCAATGTCTGCATCCACCGCATGCCGCTGGAACAGTCTATTATTCACCCGCCCTCCTATTGTCCCTCCTGCCAGACCCCCATACGACCGGCCGATAATCTTCCGGTGATCGGTTGGCTGCTCTTCGCAGGCAAATGCAGGGCGTGTAAGGCCAACATATCGATCAGGTATCCTCTCGTAGAACTGATTACCGGCCTGGCGGCGCTGGGCAGCGTATGGTGGCTGGGGTATACGGTAGAGGCGTTGGCTTTATTCATTCTGTTCGCCCTGCTGCTGCCGGCGACTTTGATCGACTTCGATCTTCAGATCATACCCAATACCATCTCGTATCCCGGGATCATCATAGGTCTTGCGCTCAGTTTTGTTCGTGAGGATTTCGGATGGCAGGCCGGTCTGCTGGGCGCCGGTATCAGTGCTGTGGCGCTCCTGGTCATACGCCAGTTGGGGACGTGGGCGTTCGGCAAAGAAGCCATGGGACTCGGTGATATCAAGCTTATCGCCCTCATAGGCGCGTTTGTCGGGTGGCAGGCAGCGCTCATCGCTATTTTTCTCGGATCTATTCTCGGGACGCTGTATAATATCCCGGCTATGATTCATAACGCATTCAGTGGTAAGACCATAAGCGAAATGAAACCCATTCCATTCGGACCGTTTCTTGCCGGCGCCGGACTGCTTGCGGTCATTTTGAAAAAGACGGGCGGTGTTTTAGATGTGTTGATATATTGATTGTCCGATTGTCTGATTGAAAAAACGGTTATCCACAATCACCAAAAAGCACAGCGAGCGAAGCGGAGCGCGTTTTAATAATGCCTCGAAGAGGCGCTCCTTACTTTCGATGACGCGCAGCGGCATCAATCACCAAATCACCAAATCACCAAATTCTCTGGAGGGAACATGGCAAAGAAGCAGTTGCGTATTGCATTAATCGGTTGTGGTGGCAACATGAGGGGGGCTCATATACCGCGTATTCAGAAGGACGGTTCGGTAGATCTGACTGCGGTGGTGGATACGTCGGAGACACAGGCCAAAGCGTTGATGGGACGTTGGGGTAAGGAAGTACCGTTTTATACGGATTATCGTAAAATGATTCGAGCGCATGACCTGGATGCGATTATGATCAGTTCGCCCCATTCCATGCACTATGAACAGGCCAAATACGCGCTTGGTCAGGGCTTACATGTGTTGGTCGAAAAGCCTTTGACGATCTCCTCAAAGCATACCCGATCTCTGATACGTCAGGCGGATAAAAAAGGCAAAATTCTCCTGGTGAGCTATCAGCGAAATTTTATGGCGCCGCACCTGTATGCACGAGAATTGATACAACAAGGGGTCATCGGGGAAATACGCGGGGTCGTCTCGTATGTCACTCAGAACTGGGGTGGTGTCAAAGGTTGGCGTCTGGTTCCGGAATTATCCGGCGGAGGGATGTTCCTCGATACGGGCAGCCATCTTGTAGCGTCTACACTTTGGGTTACCGGTCTGGAACCGCTTGAGGTGTCGGCCTTTCTGGATAATGTCGATAAGGATGTAGATATCAACATGGTCGTCAACGTCCGGTTCAAGGGAGGTGCCCACGGTACGCTGAATACCTTCGGCAACGCCAAAGTACACGACGAACGTATTGCCATTCATGGCAGCGAAGGATGTATCGTCTTCCATCTTCATCAATGGGCGGTCAAGTCGGTTCTGGTTAATGATGAGCCTATGCAGATTCCAAAACGCATTCAGGAGAATACACCTGATGCAGCCTTCTTCCGTATGATCCGTAACGGCGGCAAAAGTTATGAGCTGCCGCATTTTGCGCTGGCAGTAGCCCAGGTATCGGAGGCCGCGTACAAATCCGTAGAACAGGGCAAACCGGTGAAAGTCGCAAGGATATAACTCATGTCAATACCAACACGTTTAATCGGCAAGGCGGCTATCGTCACGGGGGCGGGTCGCGGGATCGGGCACGCCATGGCCCTGCGGCTGGCGCAGGAAGGTGCCGATGTGGCTATTGTCGATATCAATCAGGAAAGTGCGGAAGAGACAGCGAATGAAATCCGTGCCCTGAATCGCCGGTCGCTGGCTCTGTCGGTCGACCTGTCCCGAATTGACCTTATTGCAGCTATGATAGATGAGGTCGTTACGGGCTTCGGCCGGCTGGATATTTCCATCAACAATGCGGGGCGTGTCGAGATCAAGCCGTTTCTCGATGTGACCGAAAAAGAATGGGACCAGACGATCGATCTGAACCTGAAAGGCACTTATTTCTGCATCCAGGCGGCAGCACGGCAGATGGTCAAACAAGGTGCGGGGGGACGAATTATCAACATGTCTTCCGTCTCCGGGCGTCATGGTCGAGCCGATTCCAGTGCCTACGCGGCGAGCAAAATGGGTATCATCAGCGTCACCCAATCCGCAGCGCTGGCGCTCGCCAAATATAATATCCTCGTCAATGCCATCTGTCCGGGCATCGTTCCCACGCCCATGTGGGATCAGATCGACGATGACCGTGCCCGGCTGTTCGGTTATGAAAAGGGCACCGCACGGGCGGCGCTGGTTGAGACCGTACCGCTCAAACGCGCCGCTGAGGCCGAAGAAATTGCCGCCACCGCCGCTTTCCTTGCCTCAGACGACAGTTCGTTCATCACCGGCCAGGCCATTAATGTGGATGGTGGCATGGAGATGAACTAAGGGCCCGCTGCGGAGAAGGGCCATGACCAAACCCACCGTCATTTTTGCCTGCCGCCGTTCTTTTCACCGTAATGCGGCGATCACATCATTCGGGCGAATGATCGTAATGCCGGCGGCGTCTCTCATAGGATGTCGCGCCCAGCAAGCCAGTATGAGGCGTTTGTTCCGGGCTGCGGGCACCTGTCGCTTTTTTCATAAGCCGATCTTTGATAGCCGCCACCCCCGTCTTTTTCCCCCATTTCACCTCGCCGATAAGCAGCGCCTCACCGTCTACCGATTCAGTCATGACATCGATTTCCATCGGCTTGCCGTTAAGCCCATTTCCCCACCACGGCTGCGCCGGTTTCCAGACCAGACCGGCGATATCGATTGTTAGCGACCGACTTACGTGCCAGGTCTTCCCATATGCCGGCAAAATGATGCGCCTGCATCTTTTCATACTCTGCAAATACAATATCCATTCTGTCCTGCTCGAGCATGGAACGATGGGGCTGCACATACCGATACCAGAAGGCGAGAAACGGATCGTTCAGCCGGTACAGGGTGCGTTTGGTAGACCTGGTTGTTTCGCCGAACGGCATGTCCCGCCGGATATGACCCAGATCGATCAGTTGGGCCAGTGGTCTGGACAAATGCCCTGCCGGCTTGCCGATCCGCCCGGCGATTTCAGATAACCTATGACATCCTTGCCCGATGAGGGAGAGCATGGAATAGCGCCACCAGGACGAATGTGCTCCTATATTGGAGGTTGCGATCACATGCAGACGCAGGCGTTTGTCATCCAGAGAGACGCAATATATTGCGTCTTAAAGGGTTAGCCACGGGTCAAGGTGATGACCGTGATTTCGGGCTTACAATTGATCCGGACAGGCGGCCCCGTCGTGCCACATCCCCGATTGACATAAAGCGCGACACCCTCATTCCAGTATAATCCTTCGATATAGGGGTACAGAAACATAGCCGGACTGAGCGAAAAACCCGGCAGTCTGAGGACGACCTGGCCGCCGTGGGTATGACCGGAGAGTGTGAGCGGTATGCTGCGTGCGATGGCCTGATGATAGCCCCAGGGACTATGAGAGAGGAGGATGTTGAAGCCGCTGGGAGGAGTGGTCTCTATCGCTTTGTCGAGCAACCCGCCAATGGCCGGCCAGGAGACCGTGCGCCCCCGCCTTACCCTGTTTCCCTTTTTTAAGCCGCCGTAGTCGATCCCGATCAGATTAAGATGGGTATTTTCGATGGGGAGGACGGCTGTACGATTGCGTAACACACGGAACCGGATATCGGTCAACGCCCCGGTAATTTCATCCTCATTGGTCCAGTGATCATGGTTACCAAGGACGGCATAGACGCCGAGCGCTGGCCGATGCATCTTTTGAAACGCCTCACAGAAAGGATCAATAAAAGCGGCCGTTCCAGAAACATAGTCTCCCGTCAGCACAATCAGGTCAGACGACAGGCTATTGACCAGGGTGACGATGTCCTGCATATCGTCCAGAGTCATATACATATTGGAGTGCACATCACTGATCTGAAGAATGCGCAGGCCATTCAGCGGCTCTGGTAGGTCAGGAAAGGGAATATCCTGATGATGGATATCATACCGCCGCGTCCCCATCACCGTGCCGTACGCCGTCAGGGCTACAGGCGCGGTGATGACTCCGGCGGTAGTATACCGTAGGAATGCTCTGCGGGATAGGACCGGTGAGCCGGCTACAGGGGCCTGCGCTTCCGATACGGTCGTCCGGTGATGAAAAAACCGCGACCGAGCCCATACGAAAACGACAATCAGATCTCTAAGGAAAACAAAAGGGAATACAATCAGCGTCGTCGGGAATACCCAGATCCAGAACGGATAGGCCAGGCTGTACAACGCCACAACGGAAATCGGCTCTTCGGGGAGGCGATTTCCGATCATAAAGAAAATGGTTGTTCCACTATATAGAAGCGCACCGATTAGACCGGCACGGATCCATCGCGTACTATTCGGCAGATACTCCACACGCTGCAACCATCGCCACATCCGGTGAAATAGGTAGCCCTGGATAGCCAGGAGGATAAGAATGGGGATCAGGCGTTGTATCACGGCATACGCTCACCACGCAATAAGGCCCGCTGCTCGGTCATAAGATATTGCATAATGGCATCTCACGTTTTCTCAGGGACCTTGGGATAGAAAGTGACAAGCTGAAGTGGATCTTCCTGATCCAGAACACGCAGGACAGCCCCTTCGACGACGATTCTGACCAGCGGACTCGGAATAACAAAAGTGAGTTGTATTGTGGTTTCCGGCGGAATATCTTCTTCCACGATCATTCGTAGGACATGTGCACTCAGTTCAACAATGAGGCCACTCTTCGGTGTACCTCCCTGATCTTCATCATCCGGAATAGTATATTGCAACGGCAACGATACCCGGAGACGGAAGTATTCCCTCCGTTGTATCCTGTAGAAGTGATCCGGCGAATTTACCACAAGCAGAGGATTCTTCGTCAATCTTTGTATTTTCGCTTCAAACCTGCAAAGCGCATCTTCTCTTACCAGCACGATAAACACCTGTTGACCCGACGCCAGCTCTGCGGCGGCGATACCGGCTCCAGACAAATTGAAAGAAATGCCTCGCTTTGTATTGTTGCTGACTCGCGATTCAAATCTCCCTCAGAGGTATGAAATTCGATCTCCACACCTTCTTGAGGCTTCAGTTGAAATACAGTTGATATCGGTTCAAGGTGATCTCGATAAGGTGATAACATGGTGTGCTGTTAATCCTGAAGATTGGTGAATCGCCGTCGGATGATAAAAACCATCAAAGTATACATTACAAAGAGCCGCTGGGCAATATTCATTTCCAACTTTGACCTCGCCGTTCGACGGGACTTTCATCTTGACAACCCACCTGAAACCGGGTATAATCGGGGGTCTGGTGAAACAGCAAGTGAGATAGTGAGAAAATAAGAAGGGTGAACATACCCACACGCCCACACACAGTCTTTTGCGGGGATTTGCTAATATGGATGAGAAACGTCGAGAGCAATTGTCTAGATTACTTTCTTTGATGCTTCGTCACAAACCGGAACGATTTTATCTGGATATGGATCTCCAGGGCTATGCCTCTAAAGAGGATGTCCTCGAAGGGGTTCGCCAGAAGTTTGATGATGCGACCGAAGAAGAAATTCTGGACATCGTGGAAGGGCCTGAAAAACGACGCTTCGAATTGACGGACGGACGAATACGGGCACGATATGGTCATAGCTTTGCCATCGACCTCGGTCTGGAAACCGCAGAACCGCCTGAATTTCTCTATTACGCTACGGTCCCCGCCCAGGTTCAGGCTATTGCCACTGGCGGCATACGGCCAGGTGATCGCCAGCATGTTCATCTGTCGTTGACGAGTGAGATTGCAGCGGACGTCGCACGGAGTCGTACCGATACGCCCGTGGTCTTCTGCATAAAAGCCATAGAAGCCGCCCAGGCCGGCATCGAATTCTATGATCGGCATCCTGTGATGTTGACCAGAGGAATCCCTGCCGAATTTATCGAACCCATGCAAGACAGTTCTTCAGGTTCGGGCTCGCTGTACGGCCGGCGAAAACGATCAGCGTTCCGTCGCAAGTAAAAAATATACGCAGTTGGGCAGGTAGGCAGATTAAAGATACATCATGGTTTTCTGCCCACCTGCCCACTTGCCCACTTGCCCACTTGCCCACTTGCCCACCTGCCATGCGTCGATTAATCACCCCCATGCTCGGCCTCCTGGTCGCTCTCAGCCTGTTGTCTTTCGATCTGACCATCTTACGTTCCGGTAGAACCGCTCTTCGTCCGACGATGCAAAAAGGCGTTGCGTTGGGCATCTTTAAAGCGTCCGAGGGGATGTCTTACTATCAATCGTCCATCGACGAAATCTACGCGCTGGGCGCCACGCATATTTCCATTCCGGTCTATTATCTGCAGGAATCCGCACATGCCGTCACCTTGTATTGCCGACCGACCGACGGCGCCACGCCGGAACAGTACGATCAGGTCATCCGCGAAGTCATTGAATACAGCCATCGGCTTGGCATGAAAGTCCTTCTGACCCCGATCATCGACATCGACCATCCGAAGAATAAGGAATGGCGAGGCGTCATTTCACCTGGAAATTGGGACGCGTGGTTTGAAAGTTATACAGTTTTTGTCATGCATTATGCCCGGCTGGCCGAAGACCTTGACGTCGAGTTTATGAGTGTAGGAACGGAATTGGTATCATCTGAGGGATTTACGGATCAATGGCGGGCAGTGATTCGTGAGGTGCGCGGTATCTATGATGGCCACTTGACCTACTCTGCGAACTGGGATCATTATGAAGACGTCGCGTTCTGGGACGACCTGGATTTCCTGGGGTTATCGGGCTACTACGAACTGGTCTCGTTTGAAAATCCGACGGTTGAAGATATCGTCGATGGATGGATATCGGTTAAAGATAACTTACATCGCTGGCAGGCCAGATGGCAAAAACCATTTTTATTCATTGAGATAGGATATATGAGTCAGGAAGGGGTCGCCAGCCAACCCTGGAATTATGTTTCAAAAGCGCCGCTGAACCTGGAAGAGCAGAAACGATGTTATGAGGCGTTACGACGGTCATGGGAGAATGAAAACAACTTTGCGGGATTGTATTTGTGGATCTGGGAACCGAACAAACAGGGCCTGAGCGATAAGAGTTACAATTTTGATGGAAAACCGGCGGAAGATATTGTCCGGGATTGGTACCAGAGCATCCCCCCGAATGCGACGATTCTCGATGTGACGGTCAACGCGGTGGAGCGTTTTTTTCGATCGTTGCGACAGGGGCTTTAAAATGGTGATTGACTGATTGACTGATTGGTTTTCTGGTTGTGCTTTTCAATCACCCAAAAGCACAGTGAGCGAAGCGGAGCACGTTCTAATAATGCCTCGAAGAGGCGTTCCTTACTTTCGATGACGCGTAGCGGCATCTATCACCAAATCACCATTTCATTCCAACCTGCCATTACAATAATACACGGCGGCCAGCGCATACACCTTGGCGACGCGTACTAATTCATTGATCAAAACGCGTTCATTGGTAGTGTGGGCGCCTTCAGCGGCGGGACCGTGAGCCAGGGCGGAGACCTTGCCCTGCGCGGCAAAGGCGTTTCCGTCGTCTACAAACGGTTTGCCGCCTAAGGGCAGCGAACGTCCGGTTACCTTTTCGTGGGCGGATTGCAGGGCGATGACCAGTGGATCTCCTTCATCTATCTGGAATCCATCTCTAACCATGGTAAATGTTCTATCGATGGTGGTTCGGGTCTCTTGTGCCACGGTATCCAACAATTCATGGAAATCTGCTTCCACATCCTTAATATCGTGTCCGGCTACCCACCGGCGTGTCCCTTCTATCCTGCATTCTACAGGGGATTGATTGAAGATCTCACCGCTATGCATCTGACCGATAAAAACCGTTTCAGGCCCGGCATACGGGTAGGTGGTTTTGGCCAGTTCGTCATTCATGGCCTTTAACCGGCCGACCACCTCGGCGCCGGCGCCAATCACATCCGGCTGATCCGAAGGACGAAGCACCTCATGCACGCGTTCTCCTTCACGACGGATCTTAATGTCCAGGACAGCCTGACCGCGGCCTGCAATGGGAATCCGGTCGGCCAGATATTCCGGGATTAATACGGCATCACCGACATAGCCGGCGTTTATCAGACCATAGACCTGTCTGCTATCACCCCACGGTGCTTCGTGGTGGTCATGGGCTGTCAACAGGATACCGCCCGTCTCCAGAACCTCGGTATCCCGTAAGATACGAAGGGCTTCAATTGCAGCAGCCAACCCGGCTTTCATATCTGCTGCCCCTTGTCCGGAAAGCACGCCCTGTTCTATGCGTGGCGGCGTGTACGGAAGATGAACTGTATCCAGATGACCGTCGAACTGCAGGGTCGGACCATCATCACGCGCATGCCAGCTTGTGACGACCGCCGGTGCTTTCGGCCAATCGGCAATAGGGCGTTCTACTTCGAATCCTTCCTCTGTCAGCAGGTCGGATAATCGGTTCGCTACACCTGCGGCGTCGCAGGTCGGACTTGGTACCTCCATCAATGCCACGGCCGTTTCCAGCAGTCTGTCCTGATCAACCGCGTGATCTATGCGTTGGATGATATCAGATGAAATAGACATGGGGTTATTGCCGATTACTATGATAAGGCCGGGAAGTTCCTGATGGATTGGCTTCTTTCTCCAGACGTTCCAGATTGGCATGACTACCCAAAGCCATCAATGCATCGTCCACTTGTAGGGCAGTATCGGCGGAAGGGTCAAAAATCATCTGTTCATCCGCCCGTCTAATGGCGATGGCCATGACATCATAATCCGCATGAATATGCGCTTCTTTCAGGGATCTACCAATCAGTGAGGAGCCTGATGCAATCTCAATCTGCTCTATCTCAAGAGACAATTCTTCTCTCGTCCCTTCTTCCTTTTTATTCAAGCGCCTATATATTGACCGTATCCCAACTTACCTACATCCTCATGCAGGCGCTCGAGTACCCGTTCTCTGATTTCCTCGAACAGGTCTCTGGTCAGAAAGTGCACACCGGGCAGATCGCCTTTGGGCTGTCCGACAAAAATGTCCGCCGGCATATCGTATTCCTCGGCGGTAATGCCCTGCTTCTGTTCCAGCGCAAAACCGAGAATATGCGCCCGGAAGGTGGCGTTCAGAACCTGTTCATTGGAAAAGGGGATACCGAAAATAGATTCGATCCCTTCACTGACCTGGTCGGGTGGTGTCATGGCGAAGAGGCATCCGCCGTGCAGGTCTTTGGTGATCATTTTCCAACCTTCATTGGTAATGTTATGCACCCAGTAATCTGCCGATTCCGGCTTGCAGCCGGGGTCCATCACATACAGCAGGAAGGTGCGCATCGACATATGACCACCGGCAATGGCAAAGGGATACCCGGGATTGGTCTGACCAAGATAGGCGGAAAACTCCACGCCCTTCGAATGCATGGCAGACTCTTTACCGCCGATCTCATCGGCAATGGCCCGGACGCCTTTCCCGAAGAGCGTTTCCCGGCCATAGGCGATATCCTCTTTAATTTCCTTGGCTTTCTCTATATCACCAAAGGTGATGCCGTCGGCTACGCTGCCAAGGCCCTTACCATTATAATCCATTAAAAAAGAAAGAACGACATTGACAGAAATGGTATCGAACCCGAGGTCATCGTCCAGGCGGGCCAGTTCCAGGTTGGCATGAGGATCGAGAATCCCCAGATTGGCACCAGACAGCTCCATCGGTTCAAATTCGTAACGTCCCAGGTAGGGACCATGGTTTTTTCGCGCCTGACGCCAATCAGGATCTTTACCTTCAGGCGGCACATCGTAGAAATCCTGATGGCACGAAATCTGACAGCCGAAACAATTCTTGTCGAGCACGATAAACTCATCCGAATCACGCATGGTTTCCAGATGCACGGGTACGGCCACATTTTCTCCCGGCGGTGCAAAATTCTTAACCGGCAATACGCCGAAACCATCCAGAAACTGGCTGTTTTTACCCGTGCCGCCCAGGCCGTCTCGATTGTTGGGATGGCGATATCCCCGTGTTTGGTCACCGCGACCGATTTCGTTGTTGATGGCTTTCAAACGGGCATCGCCCATGCGGTAATAATCTTTTTCTGCTACCGCTACGATGCCGACGACGTTCTTGGAACCCAGCACCGATCCCATGCCAAGCCGACCGCCGAACCGCCACTTATCTTCCCCGATCATCAACTGTTCTTGCGTTGTTCCGACGATGCAGGCATACCAGACCGTCTCCCAATGCTCACCAGCCGGTCCGATGACGGCAAAATGCGCCGGATATTTTTTGTTGCCCGGATCGTTGAAATGGTTGTTCAGGTAGTCCATCCTATTTCGGACTCGAGTGCCGATCATCTCTTCAGGCGCATCCATAAGCGAAAGAGACGGTCCGGCACCGGTCTGTTTAATGACCAAAATTTGTGGCGTTGCCGCCCGCCCGGTCAGGACGAGATCACCGATACCGGTGTACGATAATTTACGACCGAAACTACCGCTCATGGCCGACCAGACCGGCATCGGGTTGCCCGAATTGGTCCGTTTGAGCGGCGAATATGCAGAAAAATAAGTCCGCAGGCCGGTCATGAACTGCGTCCCGGTAAAACAACCCGAATTAATGACCAGCGGCGCATCCGGTGCAAACGGATCCCTAATATCATGGTCCGCCAAAATTTTGAACGAACGGCCGATGCCGCCCAGAAAATCCATGTCATCCTGAACGGATCTGTCTTCATTGGACACAGTCTGACCATTACTTACATCAAATATAATCCGGTTATATGAAAAGTCTGTTACGTCTTTGGGATTATCGACGCGGGATGTAATCACAAAAAACCTCCCTCAAAATAATGAACCGCAGATTGCAAATGGCAATTAAGCGTTTTGATTGATGACCCTATGCCGTGTACTATAATTGACAACACGAACAATTTCATTTGCAATTCGGTATTATATAACGAAATATATCACACCACAAGAACCAATTGTCAGGATTTCAGAGCTGATCGTTGACAATCTATGGATGACGGCTTATCCTTACTTATGTTTTAATTCATAACTCGAATCAAGCTTTCTACTCTTGATTCGCATAATTCATAATTCAACAATGGTAACATGTGAGGTGTCGTCTTGACGGATCTGTCTCAACAAACCGGACCTGCCATCGAAGTGCCCAGGATACTGGATGCGGAGCAGGTACATTTTTTCATTGAAAACGGGTATCTCGTGGTCCCGGATTTGATAAACAGCGACGAATTAAAAGAGTTGAAAGACGACCTGATCGCCGTCGCCCGCGGCCAATATCCGTGTGAGGGCATTGATCCCGCTTCGCCGGATGATACCGATGAGGAGATTCTGCAACGTATCCTCTGTATCCATCAGCCCCATTTCATCAGCCCGGTGATCGAGAAGTACATCCGCCACCCGAAAATATGCGGTATATTGGGCCAGATTACCGCCGCACATGTGCCCTATTGGGACGGCAGTGTTAAATGCATGCAGTCCATGTATTTCGTCAAGCCGCCTCAATTTCAAGGGCAGGCCTGGCATCAGGACGAGATCTATATCCCCACCCGTGACCGATCTCTGATCGGCGCCTGGATCGCCGTGGATGATGCCACTGTTGAAAATGGGTGCTTGTACGTCATTCCCGGCTCGCACCGCAAAGGCTATCTCTATCCTCAACACGAACATGATAATCCGGATGAATTTGATTTCGCACCGGAAAGCTACGGTTTTGATGAGGATGTCGAGGCCCCCGTTGAAGTAAAGGCGGGCACTCTGGTTTTCTTTAACGGCTACCTGCTGCATCGCTCCCGTAAAAACCAGGGCAACATCACCCGCCGTGTTCTGGTCAACCATTACTGTAACGCATGGAGCCTCCTGCCCTGGAGTATAGAGGAAGGGGAACGCGTGGCCAATGCCGACCGACGCAACATCATTCCGGTATCCGGTGTCGATCCCTATGCCTGGAAAGGTTACGAAAAGCCGCCCCGTTCCATCCATATCCGCGACTGCAAAGCCGTCAAGGAACTGGCTGGAAATTAAGTTTAGAGGGTGTACGGGGGGGCTGCCATACGGCAGACTTGTGCGAGGTATGATGTGGGTGAGGGAAGTTACGAAATGACGAACCCCGGAGGGATCGATATACTTCCACGGGAAGCCATCCATCTACGAAACAAGAAAGCCTGACAGTACCTGATTTACAGCCTCCCGATTCGTCGTTTCGCGTTTTGTATCTTGCCTACTCATACTTCAGTGTTTTCACCGGATCAATCATGGTGGTCTTTACGGCTTGAAACGAGACTGTACCTCAGGCGATCACCTACCGCCTTCCGCTAACCGCAAACCTGGATACTCCTTTCCACAAAGTCTTCTGATACATCCTGGCATCATCCAGTTGGATATTGAGTCCTTGACTTCTGAGCGATAATATGGATATTGTATACAACCAAAGGGGTAGAATATGAATAACAAAGAGTTTGACCAGCTGGTCAGAAATGCAGCGCCTGAAGATTTAACGGATATAGATCTGGATTATGCGATTGAATTCTACAGATATCAGGCCAGAATGGAACGGCGGTACCTGGGAGAGTGTATGCAACTCGCGTCCAGATTCAAGGGGTGTCGTATTAAGCTGCTTAAGGAGTTCAAAGCGGCAGAAAAATCGAAAGAAGAAGAAGCAGAAAACGTGATAGAAGCAACAGCAGAAAACGTGATAGAAGCAACAGAAAAATCTGAGTAAAGATGCGATGGTTCTTCAATCTCAGTTTTCCCACAAAAGGCCGGTAGAATGTACCTACCGGCCTTTTCCTTATCTCCTGTACTCACAAATGTACGCGCACGGCGCCCCGTGCGCCTCCCAACTCACCCACTGGTCTTATCCTGCAAACACCGATACATTCTTTATCGGTTGCGGAGAAGTCGCCAGCACGGCCAGCCTTTCACGAGGGTCTGATGATACCTGTTCGACCTCGCAGGAAACATACCGTTCGCCCAGTACAGGACGGAGCGCATCTGTAAACGCCAGATAGGTTTCTTTCGTATTGGGTGCGAGGAGCCGGTCATTTAAGATGAACTGAATGGATCGAAAATCAAACTTGAGCGCATCAAGCTGCGACGGATGGCTCTGCAAGCGTTCGGCGGCGTTCAGTACAGCCTGGACAGCCTGCTGAATCCGGCTTTTCACACTGCCGGCCATCGGGCTTTTTCGATTGTACAGAAGCCCGAGCCTGCCCCCTGTATGGTCCATACTGTAGCTGGCTTCGTGCCCGACCAGAATCACGCCGGGACCATTCGGCACATGCCGATAGTCGGCTACATCGATCAGTAGCTCATCGAAGGGCTGTTCCTGAATCCACTCCATGAAGACGGTAAGATAACTCGACATATCGATGCGCTCGGGGCGCTCGACAAATAGTTTTACGTTTACATGCTGGATATCCATGCCTGCTTTGTTCCTTTCACTTATCCTGCGGCCGGTTGAGGCGCAGATTGTAAACGCGCATAACAACTGTAGGATGCTTCGATGAATAACTGGGTTTCTTCGATTCGGTGGTGCGCGGACTCTTCCGTATAGCGCTCTCCATCCCGGCTGTGTGCTGAAAACAGATATTGGCCGAAACGCCCACCGCCGAAAGGATCAAAAAAGGTTTCCGTATCGAATAGATGGGCGCGGAAGGCTTCGACGATGCGCTCGTTGTCGTCATCCAGCTTCGGCACCCGAATGCGTGTCAGGCCCTGCGCGGCACGGATCATCGCATGATAAGCCCGCTCACCGGCTGTCTGTACCTCGCCTTTATCGAGCAGCACCTGCGCTTCGAAGGCCTCCCGTTCGGCGGCAGCCAGGGCAAACTCAACCTGTGTAATTACCTCGCCGGCGCATTCGCCGGTACCCATGTCGCCGGTGGTGAACTCTCTGGGATCACCCCAGTCGCTGTAAAATTCCGCATTCTCATGATAGGCGGGGACGTCGACCAGATCTTCGAGCATGGTCTTTATATTTATCTTACCTATGCGTTTGATAAAATCCTGAAACGACTCGCCGGTCTGACGGTCTTCCAGATAACGCCCCGTTATGCGATCAACAACTTCAGGGATGCGACGGGAAGGGATGGCGCCTACAGCCAGACCGTACGAACCGCCATTCTCCGTCCACTGCCCACCCAGGATCACCTGAAAATGGGGTACCGTATACCCGCCGATGTGACGACTGACCCCATAAAATCCCAGGTCGGCTACATGGTGCTGACCGCAGGAGTTAAAACAACCGCTGACCTTAATTCGAAGATGCTTAATAGCTTCATCCATCCGCATGCTTTTTTCAGCCAGACGGATACGCAGCTCACCGGATAGCCCACGGGATGAGGCGATGCCCAGTTTACAGGTATCGGTGCCCGGACAGGACGTGATATCGACGATGGTACCCGCGCCCGCCTCGGCCAGTTCGATGTCTTTAAGCCCGTTGTAGAGGTCTATTAAATCGCCTTCACTCACCCAGCGCAGCACCATGTTCTGCTCGACGGTGGTACGAATGGTTTCGTTGACATACGTCCGGGCGAGATCGGCCAGACCACGTAGCTGGTCCGCTGTAATATCCCCGAGCGGTAGGGCGATGGTAACGGTGACATACCCCCCTTGCCTCTGATAGTAGACATTGGTTTCCTGCCATCCGTCGAAGCCTTCCGGCGTCGTGGCGCCGTTCAAAAAATGTGCAAAGCGAAACGGGGTTTCATCCGTGATATGCAGATCATCCAGATAAGCCGTCCAGGCCGGATCGGGTGTCAATCCGGCCCGTTCCTCCAGCACACGTTTACGGAGTTCGTCGATGCCGATTTTTTTGACCAGGAACTTAATACGCGCTCGTGCCCGGTTGCGTTTCTCTCCATATTTCGCGAATACGATGGCGATGGCCTGGGAGATCGGCAGGAGTTCTTCTTCAGGTAGAAATTCGTCGAATAGCTTCGCCTGGAACGGTACGGCGCCCAGACCACCGCCGACATAGAACTCGAAGCCGCGCTTTTCCTCACCGTCGATCACGCGGGTGACGGCGATGGCCCCGATGTCATGCATATTGGTCAGGCCGCAAGCCTCCTCACGGCAGCCGGAGAAAGCAATTTTCACCTTGCGGCCGAAATCCTGGGCATCCGGATGACCAAGCAGGAATTGGGATAGGGCGTGGGCATAAGGCGTCACATCAAACGCCTCCCCTTGACATACACCCGCGATCGGGCACGCCGTGACATTTCGTACCGAGTTACCACAGGCTTCACGGGTCGTGATGCCCGCAGCCCCCAGACGCCGCATAATGGTCGGTGCATCTTCAATATGGATAAAGTGGAGCTGGAAATCCTGCCGGGTGGTGACATGCGCAATACCCTCGGAATATTCCTCCGCCAGCTCGGCCAGCACTTCCAACTGCCGGGTATTCATGCCGCCGAACGGAATTTTGATCCGCAGCATGCCGGGCGCATCCCAGACCGTGCCCGGCCCCTTGACCAGATCACCGGATGGATACGACAACGTCTGCGTTTTGACACCGTCATGCCGCTGACCGTTGTCGTATCGCTGGCCGTATACCCCACGCCGCAGACGGGTTTCAGCAAACACCTTCTCATCGATTTTCCCCTGGCGCCTGAGTTCGATCTCCGTTTCAAACTGGTCGATCTCATCACGCAGCCCGTCTGAAATGGCGCCCACAACTTGTTCACGCCATCGCGCATTGCTCTTTTTCATATTTTACTCCTGAATAGTATCGGACAATATAAAAATTCAATCTTCAAACCATCTGCACAGCCGCCGTCCAGGCCGGCATCATCAGTTTTTCACGAATGGATACGACCTCGCCAACAACGATGGTTGCGGGGGATTGGATATCCGCCTCATGGGCGATGTCTATTATGTTATGGAGGGCGCCTACGATGACCTGCTCTTCCTCCCACGTGCCGCATGAGATAATTGCGACGGGGGTCTCCGCCGAGCGGCCGTGTTTGATGAGTTCGGTGATTACATCCGGCAGATGGGCAACGCCCATTAAGACGACCAGCGTGTCCATCGCGGCGCATGCCTGCCAGTTAACCTTCTGCCGTTCATCCGCCCGGTGCGCCGTAATAATGGCAACGGAACCGGACAGACCCCGATGTGTCAATGGAATGCCCGCACATTCCGGTACCGCGACGGCACTCGTCACGCCGGGTACGATCTCGAATGGAATACCGTGTTGCGCACAGACCTCGGCCTCCTCACTCCCGCGGCCGAACACACAGGGGTCGCCGCCTTTCAAGCGCACCACCGTCTGTCCCGATTGACCTCCCTCGACCAGAAGATTGTTGATTTCATCTTGACTCATATAATGCTTTCCCGGCGCCTTCCCGGCATAAATCCGATCCGCCCATACAGGCGCTTCGTCCAGTATGGCTTTTGGGATAAGCCGGTCATAAATAACGACATCGGCCTGCCTCAAACACTCGAGGCTACGAACCGTCATCAACCCTGGATCACCGGGCCCGGCACCTACGATATACACCATTCCTGTCTGGTTCATGCTGGAATTCCTTTAGTTTGTAATTAGACGTGCGCCCCGGTTTTTAGACTAACAGGCGGGACACCCATAATGTCCTCAATTTTCTGAAAGGCCGCATCTTCATCACCGGCACGAAGCAGGTCGAGAATATCCGAATCGACCAGCCTGTACCAGAGTGTCCTGCGCGTATTGAAATCAGGATTCTTTTCTGCCAGGGATTGCCGAATAGCGCCTGCCAGTTCCAGAAAGCGGGCATATTCCGGTCCGAACTTCTCCTCAAGGCTCTCCCGAATGCGTACCGCCAGGGCCGGCGCTTTGCCGCTCGTCGAGATGGCCACGGTCAAATCACCCTGCCGAATCACGGACGGGGCGATAAAATCACACAGCGGCATGTCGTCTACAACGTTAACCAGCACTCCGCTACGCCGGCCTTCCTCCCACACCTGTCTGTTGACCGCCGAATCATCGGTGGCGCTGATCGCCAGAACCGAACCTGCCAGATCACCTGCCTGATAAAGTCTGGCTGTATGCTTGATTCGACCGACTGCCGCCAGATCAGCCAATGACCCAATCAGATCCTGAGCAATCACGGTAACACAGGCGCGTGCCTCAAGCAGCGCATGAGTTTTGTCCGCGGCAATCCGTCCGCCGCCGATCACCACGCAAGGCCGGTCATTCAAATCCAGAAAAAGGGGATAATAGCACATCTGTTTTTTAAGAATGATTCAAAGTTTACTTTGTTGACCAATAAAGTAAACTTAATAAAAAAACAGGATTTGTCAAGATTAAATTTAAACAAGAGACAGGATTCGGCCTTGGAAGGAAAACACAGGTCAGCCTGAGCCCTTCGACTTCACTGCCTTTTCCCAGGAAATTTTGTTGGATCACCACGATATACGCCATCACCCTGAGAATCGTTTGGCGCCGTTGCTCAATATTACCGACCAGCAATTGGGCATGCTTGAGCTTCTGACGTACAAAGGCCCGAACCTTCCGGCAATGCTGATTGGATTGACTAAGTAGAATAGACCGGTACACCGGACTGGACCGGATGCAGGGTGTACAGGCATCATTAAACCGAACCACATACCGACCGTCGAGATACTCGACCGACAGGTCCGGGTTAATCAACAGGGCTTCGCCGGAGCTTATCGAAAGACCGGGATTGGGGTTCAGTTTTTAATCTGCTGAACAGCCTTTTAATATCTGCTATGGGCACCTTTAAAGCCTTCTGTATCAGGCTAATTTTCTAAATTTCAACGCATCCCAGAAATCTTTGATAATCGTCATCTCCATCGTATTCTTCGAGGACGCTGCCAACGGACCCACGGATGTAGTAGGTGGTGACCCCACCGGACACCTTTTTCACGCGTTTACCGTCGGTATCGATCGGGTAGGTGTGGTCGGCACCATCGTTGTATTTGAAGGTCAGGCCGCGGTAATCGTAGGTCAGCGTTTTTGCGCCGTAGGTCTTGACGCGGCCGGAGCCGTCGAAGGTGTAGTTCGTGACGGTGGTGCCGACGAACGTGCTGTCGAGGCGGTTGGGCGTCGAGGAAGGGGAGTAGCTGTAATCCATCGTGATGGTCCCGGTTGATGCGGTGACCATCTGGGAGATGTTGCCGTTTTTATCGTAGTCGTAGGTCTGATCGTATCCGCCGGTCTGGTCGAAGGCGCCGCATAGCTATAGCCCTCAGAGATCCCACAGAGTCCAATACCGTATCCACCTGGCTTATGACAATTATTTTATTTGACCGACAGACGTATGAGAGGAGGGATCATTTATTTCTGTATGATTTTTAGGATTTCATTGTTTTGAATTTGGAGCAAAACTTGCCATCAGAACTATTCAATAAGAATGAATTTAGGCTAACCCACTTATCAAATTTTGACATTACTGAAACTATTACCTAAGATTTCCTCTATCTGAAAACCTGAAAAGAAGACGGATCTGACTATATTGGATCGATCTCCTTCAAGGCTATGGCTGATTTTCTCAATAAGAATACTATAATAACCTTCCCCACTCCCTCCCACGTTTTTATACAGATCGAACGAGTCATTGACAATATTTGGGCCAGTTTTATAAAATTTGAGGGATATTTTCAAGTGGTCCAATTTCGACAGGGACGGGCTGGTTGATGGCCGGGCCACTGGCGAGATCCCTAACCGTGTACATCGCAGCCGATTGACGCCAGGATGGACTTTCCAGACAGCCTCTGAAACGAAAGGCATTGTAAGCGGATATGTTCCAGGAGATGCTACGACGTATTATGCAAAATAAAGGGGGATACGGAAAAGGGGGAAGCTCCCCGGGTAGGACTCGAACCTACAACCTAGTGGTTAACAGCCACTCGCTCTGCCATTGAGCTACCAGGGATCATTACGGGTCTTCGCAACAGGGGCCAAAGATAGAGGCCCGGTCTGATTTTGTCAAGGTATTTGTAAGGCTAAAGATTAAACAGATAGGCCAGTTTCACCACGAGGGTCCGGTCCTGCGGATCACCCAGAAAACCGGTGGCCTGGCTGTCCCGCTGTTCATTGTATACAATAAACAGATCGCTGCCGGGACGAATGATGTAATTGAACCGGAAGTTGGACGTAAAACGGTCCGCCTGACTGTCCCACTGAACCAGTGCCCGAGCCGAGACGTTGGGCGAAAAGGAGTAGGTCGTTCTGGCGCCGAGGATATGAGCGGTCACATCCTGTTTGATGCCGGTGTCGTCTGTGAGATCGACATCGTTGAGTTCATATCGGGGCTCAATCGTGAACTTGGAGCCGTATCGGAGGCCGCCCGTGAGTTGCAGGGTACGGCGATTCCCATTAAAAATTTGACCTACAACGAAGGTGAATGTACCAAAAACCGGTTTGCTCAGGTTCGTGGTAAAATGCATCCGCGAAGCAGCGGCAGTATAGCCCCCTGTGGGTAACTTGACACCCAGGATAGGGCGTGAAGAGGTACTGATCCGTTGAAAAGAACGGTCCAGCGTAATACCGATGATCTCGCCGCCGGTCAGAAACATCTCATAATGATAATGCTCCTGGCGAGTCAACTGGGTGCCGTCATCACCAAAAACGGCGGCCACGACAACATGAGGAAAAAAGCGGCGTATAAAACTGTTTTCGGGCTCAGGCGCGAAAAATATCCGACCCGATATTTCATGGAAACCACCGTAGGTCTGCGCAAGACTCTGCCGACTGAAGAACCCCATACCCGGATTGAAATTCTCCGAAACGCCCATATAAAATCCTTCAAACTGCCATAACGGCCCGTTCCATCGCGACCAGAGGCGCCCGGCGACACCGGATTTACTACTCGTACCTGCGTTAAACGTCGTTCCGGCTAAAAACCCGCTGACCGCCAGTTTAGGCCCGACGGCTACATTGAAATCCGCGCCCCCCGCTCGATTGTAATTGTTTCCCGACGTCTGGCTGTTGGTAAAGATCAAACCTACATTCGATTTTTCACCGATATCCTGACTGAGGCGCGCCACAGCATAGTTGTTATCGTCAATGACCTGACTGCCGAATTGTTTATCGCCGGTGCGTATCAACAACAGTCCCACATTGGACCGACCGACTTTACCCGTCATACGGCCGCCGGCCAGAATCGGCACCTCCCGCAACGTGCCTGTGCTGTCGCGTGCCAGGCCAATATTCCTGCTGTAGAAAAGTTCCGTATTGCGGGCTATGCCAAAACTGAATAAGCCGGAGTTTTCGAGGAAGAAACCCCGCTTCTCAGGAAAGAACAGGCTGAACTGGGTTAAGTTGACCTGCGCTTCGTCAACCTCTACCTGTGAAAAATCCGTGTTATACGTCAAGTCCATAGACAGATTGTGGGTCACGCCGTATTTAATATCCACACCGCCATCGAAGTCATCACTGCGGTCGGTAGGTATCAAGGGATTATAGGTCCATGTAGCTCCCCCGAGCGAATACGGTTTGACATGCAGGTTTCGTTTTACCCGTTCTACCAGATTCAATCCGGTCATGGTACCGGCGACCGAGACCTGGGTAATGGTAAACGGCTTGATGACCGGCGCCCAGAAGCTCTGCTCGTTACGACGGCGGACCTGCCGCTCGAAGTTGACCCCGAACGTCATATTTTCCCCGGCCTCAAAACGTATGGTGCGCCATGGTATAGCGATCTCCGCAAACCAGCCCTCATCCGTCCTGGTCGTAACCACATCCCATACGCCGTCCCATTCCGTGATCATATTAGTGTTGAATCGACCCTCAGAGCGGCCCTCATTACGAATCTGGGCGTCGAAGCGGGCGCCATCCGGGTTGGTGGCGAACAGCAGACCGTTCTGAAGATCCAGAAACGTATCGAGAATCACCTGGAAATAATCATCATCGCTGAGATCGCCGTCTCGCCGCATCTGGGTGGCAATGATCTGAGCCGGTTTTGAATCGAATGCCCACAACCCGATGTACAGCATCTGATTATTGTACACGACACGGACCTCTGTCCGTTCGGTCGCTGGCTGTCCATCATCGGGGCGCTGCTGCGTAAATCCGTTTGCCGAAGATCCATCCTGCCAGAATGATTCGTTAAGGATACCGTCAAGCTCCAGTTCTTCCGTAATACGCAAAGGTTGTATCGATCGATCCTGAGCAAACAACGACGTGGTCATCAACAGGACACTGATACAGAGTGCCGCAATGACACCACGTAGCCATTTAAAACAAAAAAGCATTAAATATCTCCTCCAAACTTTAGGTAGACCCATATTATTGATACACAAATAACTCGATTGAATATTGAGATAAATCTATAAGTGTCAAGTGAAAAGCCCTGCGATTGAAATGCCCTGCGATGCCAAGCCCCGCAGGTTGCTGCGAAGATCAAGCGAGCGAGGTACAAATAGTCCTTATCCTGGCATATAGTAAGGTACCAATTTGCCCACCTGCCCACCTGCCCATCTGCCGCTCTCCTAATGCCCCTGTGGCCAGAGCGGCTTGGTATCGGTGAGAAATAGACGGGTAATTGTATCAATGTGATCATTTGGGGAAATGGTTGCCAGGCCGTAGTTGTAGAGGTTCTTGAAAGTCACGACGCCCATAAGCAGTGATGAAAAGGAGGCAATATCGAGCGAGATGGTCACATCGTAGGAGGCATTCGGTGAGAGGTGTGGTACGCCATTTTCAAAATGTACGATGGTACTTCCGCTGTTCTCCGGCAGAAAGTCATCTTCAATAGTTATATTCAGCCGACAAGTTTGATGGCCGAAATTGTGGCTTTTCAGCGCTTTGAAGATTCCCGGCGTATTGAGTACCCGGTACATGCAGCAAACGCCGGCTTCATTACTCCGGAGATACGGGCGATACGAATTCAGGTGAAAGTAACCGTCTTTCGTGAACGAATCTGAACTGCCGGGGGCGCTGAAGAGGATATGATACAGTTGATCGTCCTGGGTGTTGAGTACGATCTCATGCACCTGATCCGAAAGGCTGTTCAGAAAAGTCAACAATTCGGAAAGCGCGTCAGGGGTGTTATAGACAAACTCTCTGACCAGGAGTTGTTCCTGGAAGTCGTCCTTTCTATTGATGTAATAGGTGACATACCCGTCAACACGTCTCTCTTTCTTATAACCAATGGTCGTATTATACATATCCCCGCAGAGTACCGCATCCACATCGTTATCGTTCTTTTCAAACAGACCGTGCGTTGTATCGAAGTAACGCTGATAACAGGCGACTAAGGCTGCCCGGTCCTTGGCGGTTAATCGGCAGATGTGCGCTTTGCTTTCACCACGCGGCAGGCTGGACGGTTTGATCCGGTATTTTTCCAGCTTCGCACCGAATCCGTACCCCATCTTTCTGTAAAAATCCGGGCGAAATGCGTATAAAGTAGACAGATGAATACCACGATCCCGGATGTGTCTCAGACCCGCTGCCATCGTTTCCTTTGCGACATGCTCCTTGCGGTGCAGCATATCTGCGCTGATTCCTCCAATGCCGACGACCGGTAGTTTCACAGACAGAACCCTCATCGTGAAATCAATCAACCTGACGCTACCGACCAGTTTCTCGTCAAGATAACAACCGAGATATTCTCGCTGTGGATTGTCAATCTGCTCCTTTTTGTAGGTCTTCAGATGGGCGGCCTTTTCTTCCGGGCTCGGATACCATGCGGGAAACGCCTCCACATCAATATCCAGCCAGTCCGCCCAATCCTCATCAGCTAAAGGTTTTATCGTATACATTTATAGAGGTCCTTCTCGAAGGGCGCGATGAGTTCCCAAAGGGAATCATCAATCACTCAATCGCCATCCACCTTGCTCTGCCTGTACCGGTCCAGTGCAATGGCCAGGATCAGAAACGCTCCGATGATCATCTTCTGAAAATGGTCATCGACGCGCGTGTGGATAAGCCCCTGTTCCAGAAACTGGATAAACAGGGCGCCGACGAATGATCCTAGGACCGTACCTCGTCCGCCGGATAAGGAGGCCCCGCCGATGACGACTGCGGCGATGACATACAGTTCCTTGCCGAAGGCGGCCGTGGGATCGCCCTGGTTCTGGTAGCTGAACAGCATGACGCCGGCAATACCCGCCATCATCCCTGCGAGGGTATAAATCAGAATTTTATGACGTTCGACCCGGATGCCGGAGAGCCGGGCGGTCGCCTCATTGGATCCGATCGCGTATACATACCGGCCAAACGCCGTCCAGGTCAAGAGAATAAACGTCATGCCTATGACCAGCACGCCGAACCAGACGCCGGGCGAGACGATAAGCCAGTCGTATACCGGTGTGATTTCCATCAGCCAGGCCATATCCCGACTGCCGGTTTCCACCGTCGCATTGCCGGAGAGCCAGAGGGCGATACCCCGGAAAATCCACAGGGTACCCAGCGTGGTGATGAAGGGACTAACGCGTAATAGAGCAATGGACAACCCGTTGAACAGTCCGCAAAGCATGCTGACCAGGATGCCGGTTGTCACGGCAAGGCCACCGGCAGGAAAGGCAGACCATCCAGCAGCCAGCAACTCCCGGTCTATCAGGGCCACCACCACAGTCGTCAGCGCCAGAAGCGATCCGACGCTGAGGTCTATCCCGCCGTTGATGATCACCATCGTCGCCCCCGCCGCCGCAATCATCACCACCACACTCTGGACCAGCACCATTCGCAGGTTGAATAATCCGACAAATGAAGGGCCGACTAGGAGGGTAAAAAAGAGAATGACCAGCACCAGTAACGCAAACGGGGCCAGTTCTTCAAGCAGAGTTTTTGTACGTTCAGTCATCCAACCATCCCTCCACCTTCCCACCCGGGCCGCGACACATTACGGCTTTACCCCACCCCGGTCGCTATCGACATCACCCGATGCTCATCCAGGCCATCGGTATCCATCGGAGGAGATAGTATGCCGCGATGCATGACGCTGATTCGATCACACACCCCAAGCAATTCAGAAAGATAGGAACTGACAAACAACACGGTTTTTCCTTGCGCGGCCAGTTCGCCTATCAGCTGATACATCACGGTCTTACTCGCGATATCGATGCCGCGTGTCGGTTCATCAAGCAACAGAATATCCACATCCCAATGCAGCAATCGGGCCATGGCCACCTTCTGCTGGTTGCCGCCCGAAAGATGACGTACAGGCCGGCCTATATCTCGGACGCGAATATGCATTTTTTTTACCCAGTTATTGACTCGCTTTTTCATTTCTCTACGACCAAGCAGGCCGTATCGTGTGAACGGCGCCATCCGGCCATACATCATATTATCTTCGATGGACTGATCCTGGGCCAGCCCCTCGTGATGCCTGTCCTCACTGAGCATGCCAAGCCCCTGTCGTATACGATCATTCGGCATGGGGGCTGGATCTTGCAGCGTTCCGATGGTCACCCGACCCGTTTTAATAGGGTCAAGGCCATATAAAGCACGGAGAAGTTCCGTTCTACCAGCGCCCACCAGCCAGAATAATCCCATAATTTCACCACGCCACAGTTCGAGGTCCACGTTTGCAGGCAACCTGCGCCCGGTTAAACCATGAAGTTTTAGAACAGGTGGTCCGATGTCATGGGGAATGCGAGGGTATAAGGTCTCTACAGGCCGACCGGTCATGCCCGTAATCAGCGATGACAGATCGGCGGCGGCGGTTTGCCCGGTTTTTACCGTCCGTCCGTCACGCAGAATGGTATAGCAATCAGAAATGGTCTTTATCTCTTCGAGGAAGTGGCTGATATATATGATGCCCAAACCCTTTTCCTTTAACCGCGTGATGGTGGAGAACAGTTGCTCCGCATCTTTAGAAGACAGGCTACTGGTCGGCTCGTCAAAGACAATAAGCCGGGCATCAGTAACCAATGTTTTGGCAATCTCGACAAGCTGTTGTTGTCCGGCGCCCAGACGCCGTACGGGTATATCCAGGGGAATATCCGTATGGTTGAGCGCGGCCAGCGCCTGGCCGACCTGTTGACGGATGTGATCTTTTTTGAGGAAACCTAACCGGTTTGTCGGTTCCAGACCCAGCATGATATTGGCTTCAACACTTAAGTCCGGCGCCAGGTTCCGCTCTTGATAGATCATAGCAATGCCCCGATCCTGGGCCTTCGCCGGTGTGGCGGGTCGGTACGAGCGACCATCTAATATCATCTCTCCCGCATCCGGGGGAAACACACCGGCCAGAACTTTTACCAGTGTGCTCTTTCCCGCTCCATTTTCACCGATCAGCGCATGTACCTCACCGGATCGCACCTCAAAATCGGCCTCCTGAAGCGCAATCGTCGCTCCAAAACATTTGGTGACCTGCCGTATGGATAGAAGGACGTGGCTGTTCGCAGGAGGCTGATAGCTGGTGGCTGGTTTTAAGTTAAAACTGTCTGAATTCTTCACTTTATACTCTTTACGGCCACGGCGCGCCGTGCGCCTTCACTTATCTAAAATCGACAAATCCGGGCTCAGACGCTGCCTGATCTCCGGATCATCCATATTTTGCACCGTGGCGACCCAGGCGCCGGTATCGATTCGTTTTTCCGGTGTGGATCCCTGAAGTATATTGACGGCATGGATGACACCCAGATACCCCATGCGTACGGGGTCCTGAAGTACCAGACCATGCAGCTCTTCCTTGCGAAGCGCCTCCACAAGTGCCGGTGTGGCGTCGAAGCCGACGAGGTACACCTGGCCGAGCAGGCCGGTACGACGCAACGCCTGAAGCATCCCATAGACGGACGATTCGTTCGGACAGAACACCGCGTTGACCTGGTCCCGGAATTGATTGAGCAGCGCTTCCGATTTCATCTGGCCGCTCTCACGGGTGGAACCGGCATATTGATTGCTGGACAGGATGGCATCTGTGAGCCCACGTTCTTCCAGCGTCGCCAGGAATCCGCGTTCCCGGGCGTCGGTGCTCGCGTGGCCCAGATCGTAACGAAGAAGAATAATACCGGCCTTGAAAGACGGTTCTGCCTGTCGTCTTGCTTCGATTAAGTCGGCAATACGTTCACCGCCCTTACGACCTCCCTCGTAGTTGTCGGTCGCGATGAACGACACATATTTATCCGGTTCGATATCCAGTCCAGAGTCGATGATGACGACAGGGATCTTGTTCCTATACGCCTCCATAACCGGACGGACCATCGCGTTGGCATCCAGGGGCGCCAGCACGATGGCATCGGTTCCCATCCCAATCTGGTTTTCAACAATTTTAATCTGCTGCCCCCGGTCACTTTCTTTATTCGGACCCTGCCAGTCGATCTCTATAGCCACTCCGTTTGCATTGAGTTCTTTTTCCGCCTGCATGGCCCCGGCGTGAATGGATTTCCAGAATTCATGCGTCAACCCTTTGGGAATGACCGCAATTTTATAGCCGCTTTGTTCCTTATCTCCGCAATGAGAAAAATGGAAAAAGACGACAGAAAGCAGGATACAAAACCAACGATTCCTTGGGGACATCATATTCCCTCTATATAAGATGACGGGCTTATGGTCCGGATACGGCCATAGGAACTAATTTTTTGGTCTATCAAAAAACGGAGCAGAGATTCTGCTGCCGCCTGATTTCCGTAAGTGTTCCAATGACCATCCCAATTATAATACGGAGATTGTTGTATGTTTGCTTCCTTCATTCCGGGTAAAAAATCATGGGCGGAAATCTGCTGATCCTTGCCGAATGCCTGAAGGATCCGGATCGGTTTTTTGGAAGTCAAACTGATTATCTTCAATCCATTGATCATATCACCAATCGTTGATCACCTGGGCTCTGTTCGGCACAATCGTTATGGCAAAGGCAGCCTGATGCTGCTCAGCCAGAGTGCGTATCATAAGCATCAAAGATTTGGTCAACGCCCAGCCTTGATCGATCTCAGGAGGATATTCTGCCATCGTAACCAAAAAATCGTCGAACGCCGCAAGTTGGTGAAAGCCCAGCATAGAGCGCAGAATGTTGAGGCGAACATGCAGAAAATGATACAGATGGCTGTTTTCTTTTAGAAATGCTTGAACCGATTGGAAGCTACCCACCAGACCACCCCCGATACCGGCGTACTGTATCACCGTTCTTTCGGTTGAGAGTATGTCCTCTTCAAACAGACTATTCATAGATACCCTGAGTGTCGAGTCAGGATAAAGCGTCTTCCAGTGTCTCTGAAAATTGATATTGTCCCGCACGTCATTGGGATAAAACTGTAATAAAACCAGATCCGGATTATGGTTGATGACAAACTCTTTAAAATAAAGTAATTCCTGAAAGGTACCGTATCCGCCGACGCCTGCGTTGAGCACTTCATAACGGAAGGGTCTCCCCTTGATCGCGGGCCTGTTTATTGAGCAGTTGTTCCAGAACGCTTGGTTAGCACACTTCGTCTGCTACCTCGGAGCCCAACGTGAACGAATCACCCAGGCATAAAATGCGAAAGGTATTCACCAGTTATTCCATCGGTCGTTCTTCACCCCGGATACCATGCGTATTAAAAGTTATCATGGTATCGAACTCATTGGTCCGATAAGGCCAGCTGTTGGCCGGGTTGGGCCTATAGAGTATCTCCCGGTGCGGCGCATACATTGTAGGCGAAGTAACAGGAATTTGAGGCGCCCACAGCAGAAATCCAACCTCCATAAGCCCTGCAAAGACAAAAAGGGTCATGCCTGATATCAGAATATTCAAGCTGAATGATCGGATTATATTATTCACGTTGAGGTCCATTCTATCAAAGGGTTTACATCGTCAGCTTAATATACCGACATTTCATTAAAATACAACCCCGGTTTATTGACTTGACAAACAGGGAAATTTATTCAACATTTACAGGCTGCATCATTCAGATCAGTAATAAATCATAACGGAGCAAGCAGCGAAACATCACCGCGGGTGACCTGTGCGTGTAGCAGGTCGTTTGATGATGATCCGCTACGCGCATTGATGCATAACAACCATCATAATTCATAAATCAGCCATAAGACTTGTCTGAAGGAGGTAAACTGACTTGTCCGATTCATCTACGACTATGATCGAGGCGAAAGGGTTGAGTAAGTACTACGGCTCATTTGTAGCCGTTAAAGACATCTCATTCGCCATCCCGGAGGGGCAGATCGTAGCCTTTCTGGGACCTAATGGCGCAGGAAAATCCACCACCATGAAGATTCTCTGCGGCTATTTATCGGCCAGCGAGGGCAGTGCGACGATCGCCGGCCTGGATGTCAGGACGCATCGTCTTGGGATGTCCAAACAACTTGGATATCTTCCGGAGAATGGGCCGTTGTATCAGAACATGACTCCGCTGGAACTGTTGCAATTTTTTGCTGAAGTACGCGGCATGGCCCCTGCCACAACGAAAGAGCGGTTGGCCTATGTTGTTGAGCAATGTAATCTGCAACTGGTTCTTGAAAAGCCCATCGATAAATTATCCCGAGGGAATAAACAACGTGTCGGTCTGGCCCAGGCATTATTACATGATCCGGATGTACTCATCATGGACGAACCGACCGCTGGTCTGGACCCCAATCAGATTCGGGATTTCAGACAGAATATCAAAACATTGGGCAAGACCAAGACCATTCTGTTGTCCACACATATTCTCCATGAGGCGGATGCGGTGGCCGATCGCATCCTTCTGATTAATGATGGCAGGTTGATACTCGACGGAACGCCGGATGAGTTAAAACAGGGCGGTTCCCTGGAAGAATCCTTTTATAAATTAACGAACTACGGGCATCCTGAAACAGAAGTTCAGCAAGAGGAGGCTGCTCTATGAACCTTGGCAAGGGACTCACGTTGAACGAAAAGGTCATCACCGCGATTATGAAACGGGATGTTCGCTTGGCGTTCAGTAATCCCACCGGATATGTATTTGTCACGTTGTTTATTTTTCTCAGTGCAGCTGCGGCGTTCTGGCAGGATCAGTTCTTTCAGAACAACCTGGCCAACCTGGAACAACTTAACACGGTGTTTCCGTATCTGCTCCTGTTTTTCATTCCAGCGCTTACGATGGGCGTATGGGCAGAGGAGACCAAACAGGGCACGGACGAACTGTTGCTCACCCTGCCGGCAACTGACCTGGAAGTGGTCCTGGGGAAATATCTGGCGACATTGGGTGTCTATACGGTGTCCCTCATCCTGTCCCTGACCCATGTCCTGGTTTTGATATGGCTCGGCAGCCCCGACCTGGGGCTTATGGTCAGCAACTATCTGGGGTACTGGCTGCTCGGCGCCCTGATGATCTCCGTCGGCATGCTGGCCTCGCTTCTGACAGCCAATGCGACGATCGCCTTTATCGTGGGGGCGTTGTTATGCGGTGTGTTCGTTTTGATCGGGCCGATTGCTGGCGGCATCAGCAATGGTCTGCGGAATCTGGTTTCCCCCCTGGGCGTATTTGACACCTTCAATGACTTCTCCCGCGGCGTGGTCAGTTTTTCTGGCCTCTTCTATTTTCTCTCGGTAAGCGCCCTGATGATCTACTTGAACGTTTTGCTTATCAGCCGCCGTCACTGGCCTGTTGAGGCGGACGGGTATCGAATGGAGATTCATCATGGTACGCGTGCCCTGGCCCTGATTATTACGGTGATCAGCATCAATGTAATCTTCAGTTGGCCCGGTATCCGGTTGGATTTTACCGCCGAACGATTACATTCTTTGTCCGATGAAACGGTACGAATCTTAGACGAATTACCGGACGGCCGCCCCGTGTTCATTCAGGCATTTGTCAGCCCTGATGTCCCTGAGGCGTATGTCCAGACCCGCTCTAATCTGATCGATATTCTGAAAGAATTGGATGCCGCAGGCCGGGATCGGGTTCAGGTGCGCATTCAAGATACGGAGATGTATACGCCGGAAGCCCGGGAGGCGCGTGAACGATTCAGCATCATGCCACGGGAATTGCCGAATCTGCGCAGCGCCCGATCCGGTTTTACGAATGTGATTGCCGGCATTGCCATCACCAGCGGCGCCGAAGAACAGGTCATTCCATTCCTGGATCCCGGGCTACCGGTCGAATACGAACTGACGCGCAGTATTCGTGTGGTGGCGCGTACGCAGCGCAAAAAACTCGGCATTCTGACGACGGAAGCCAGGCTGTTTGGTGGCTTCGATTTTGCCACCATGCAAAGCCGTCCGTCTTGGGCCGTCATCGAAGAGCTGCGTAAGCAGTACGAAGTCGTAGAGGTGGCCCCCGCAGAAGCTTATCCCGAAGATCTGGATGGCCTGCTGGCGGCCTTACCCAACACGCTGTCACAAGAAGAAATGGATCGACTTTCAGATTATATTAAAACCGGGCACCCGACCCTGATGCTCGTAGATCCGTTACCGGCCATCGATATCACGTTGTCCCCATCGGAGAAGAACGGTTCCAACGTCAACCCGTTCATGCGCAATTCGGCGCCGCCGCCAAAAGAAAAGGGGGATATTCAGGGATTATTACGTGATTTTGGAATCAATTGGAGTATGTCTCAGATCGTGTGGGATCAATATAATCCCCATCCGGATCTCTCTCATCTGCCGTCGGAAGTGGTCTTCGTAGGCGCCGGTAATGAGAACCCGGATCGATTCAACCAGGAGGCGATCAATACGGCCCCGTTGCAGGAACTCATCCTACTCTTCTCCGGTTATCTTCAGCCGTCAGGCAGTGCAGATTATACGTTTACACCGCTGGTTCAGAGCGGCCGGATCTCAGGTCTGGTTCCCTATTCCCAAATGGTGCAACGCAACTTCTTCGGCGGCGCGCAACTGGTGATGCGAAAGACGCTACGCCGACCAAGCCAGAGCATGTATACCCTGGCCGCCTATATCGAAGGCAAAAACGCTGAAGGGGACTCGACTGCATCCAGTCCGGTCAACCTGATGGTCGTTGCGGATGTCGATTTTATCTCCCAGCAGTTTTTCGATATCCGGCGACTCGGCGTAGGCGGGTTCAATTTCGATAACGTCACATTTTTTCTGAACTCGATGGATGTGCTGATGGACGACGAATCGTTTATCAATCTGCGCGGCAAGCGGGTGAAGTACCGTACGCTGGAGACGGTCGAAGCGCAGACACTGGCCTACACGCAGCAACGCGTCCAGGATGAAGACCAGGCAGAACGCGAGGCACAGCAGGCTCTGGAAGAGGCTCGAAGCCGCCTTACATTACGTGTTAACGAGGTGCGGCAACGAACGGATCTGGACGAGCAAACGAAGCAGATCATGGTGCGTAACCTGGAAGAAGTCGAGAACCGCCGCTTCGAAACGCTAAAAACGAATATCGAAACTGAGAAAGAGGCAAAGGTTCAGGCCAGCAAGGAAAATATGGAGCAACAGATCCGGCTGATTCAGAATACCATTAAGAATCTAGCGGCTCTGATGCCGCCAATCCCCGTTTTCGTTCTCGGTGTATTCATATTTATTCGACGCCGGCAACGTGAAAAAGATGCGGCCGTGGCCGCCAGACGATTGAGGAACTGATCATGAGCGAAATTAAAAAGACCATGACCTTTATCGGCGTCGCCGCAGGGCTGAGTCTGATGGCCCTGCTTGTCGCGCCGAGTAATCCCACGCCGGAAGCCTTTTCAGATCGAGGCGAAGCGTTTTTCCCGGACTTTGATGATCCGAATGTGGCCACCTCCATGGAAGTCATTGATTTCAATGAAGAGACCGGCCGTGCCAATCCATTCAAAATATTGTTTAAAGGCGGGAAATGGACCATTCCCTCTCATCATAACTATTCGGCGGACGGCAAAGATCGCCTGGCTCAGACAGCAGCCGGGATACTGGACATCAAGAAGGACGATATCGTCGCCGACGTGGCGGCGGATCATGAGGCCCTGGGCGTGGTGGACCCACTCGACGAGAACGTCACGTCGCTGACCGGTCGTGGCAAACGTGTGACGATCAAGGATAAAAATGATAATATTCTTGCCGATATTATCATCGGTAAAAGTATCCCCGGTCGTGACGACAAATACAGGTATGCCCGTCTACCCGGTCAGAAACGGACGTATGCTGCCCGGTTCGACGTGGATATCTCGACGCAATTCAACGATTGGATCGAAAAAGACCTGCTCCTGGTGGATCAGCCGAAGATCAAGCAGGTTACGCTGAAAGATTATACCATCAATGAGCGTACCGGTTTATTAAATCAACGGGATACCATTATCCTGACCAGAGAAGTCACCGATTGGTCGGCCAATCGGATGCGGAGCAATCAAAAGGTCGATGATACCAAGATGACCGATCTGCTCAAAGCGCTGGGCGAGTTGACCATTGTAGGCGTTCGCCCCAAACCGGCGGGCCTGTCCAAAAGCCTGGCCCAGACCGAAGGGGGCATTTCCATCACCCGGGCGGATATGCTGTCGTTGCAGAGCAAAGGCTACTATTTCACTCAGGACGGTCAGCTTGTATCAAACGAGGGCGAGATCCAGACCCGTACTGAAGACGGCGTGATCTATACCTTGCGTTTCGGAGAGATTGTTTACGGCGTAGGAGATGCGGTTACGGCCGGCACAACCGAAAGCGGTGAGACGCCGCAAGGCCCCGGCGAAAACAGGTATCTTTTCATCACAACCGAGTTCGATGCCGGCATGTTTCCGGAGCCCGATAAACCGCCGAACATGGCCTTTCAGAGCAAATTGGACAGCCTGCTGACCGACGCGGACCGTGCTAATGCCGAGGTGTATGAAACGCATGAAGCGTGGCGAAATAAGGTCGAGGCAGACCGAAGAACCTCCGCTGATCTGAACACCCGGTTTGCGCTCTGGTACTACGTCATTTCATCGGAAAGTTTCGACAAGATCCACCTTCAGCGCCGGGATCTGGTCGTAGCGAAGTGAAGCTTTAACCAGGAAGATTATTTCCGTGGTTAAAGAAAGGACAACACATTGGCTCATGACGAAACCTGTGGGGAGGTCATCTCCCGGACGTTATATGACGCGGGTGTCCGGTATGCGTTCGGGCATCCGGGTGGAGAAGTGGTTGAACTGATCGACGCGCTGCACAGGCGAGGCATTGAGTTTATTCTTACGGGTCATGAAACCACAGCGGCCTTTATGGCCGGGACGGTGGGTCGGCTGACCGGAATACCGGGGGTGTGTATTGCTACGCTCGGTCCCGGCGCCTGTAATCTGGTGCTGGGCGTCGGCTCCGCCTACCTGGACCGTGATCCGTTGCTGGCCATAACCGCGCGCACCGCGTCCCATCGTATTCACCGCAGTAATAAACAGAATCTGCCGCTCAATACCCTTTTCGAACCGATTACCAAGTGGTCTGTCGCCCTGAATGGCGGCGCCCTTGCCGATACCATCGAAAGTGCACTGATGGTCGCATCCACCCCACCACGGGGATCGGTATATCTGACTATACCTGCGGATGTAGCGACCGCCTCCCCAACTGAAGCGCCTTCCATTACGCCACCCGATCTACCGGTGGAAGACGATGCTGAGCTTGAGACCATTATTCAACACTTGAACACGGCCAGGCGCCCCATCGGCGTGATCGGTCCCGCCCTGGACTCCACGACGGATACGCCTGCTGTCCGTCGGTTTTTTAAGGAGACGGGGATACCCTATGTCGTCACAGTACAGGGCAAAGGGATCGCAGACGAAACCGGATCACGCTTTCTGGGATCTATCGCCCCGGCAGCCGGCGAAAAGCATATCATAGAATGGCTTCAGCAGAGCGATTTCCTGCTTGGCATCGGTTTCGATCCGATAGAAATATCCCAGGTATGGCATTTCGATGCCCCCTTACATATCATCGCCAACGGACCGGTCGATTTCGAAGATTTTCAGCCACCCACGAAATGTGTCGGCGATGTGTCGGTGATGATTGATCAGGTCGGGGCGGCCTACCAGGGTGATATCGACTGGTCTGGCGATGAGATACAGCTTCTTCGGCAGCGGGTAGTTGAAGCCTACAGGCCGAAGGTGTCTTGCAGTGCTCAGGGTATCTCGCCGTATCATCTGATCACCGAACTGCGTGATGTCCTCCCGGAAGATACAATCATCTCATCCGATGTCGGTGCTCATAAAAACGTGATTGGGCAACGATGGCGAGCGCCTGAACCGGGCACGTTTTTAATGTCCAATGGATTGTCTTCTATGGGGTACGGACCGGCATCAATAATGGCTGCGGCCCTGATTCATCCTGAACGGCCGGTCGTCAGTATCACGGGCGACGGCGCGTTTGCCATGATGGTACAGGAATTGGAAACGGTCCGCCGCATGAAGACAGCGCCGCTTTTTGTCGTGCTCTGTGATGCCTCCCTGGCGGTCATCAAAGTCGCTCAGCAGTTACGCGATCTACCGCCGGTGGGCGTGGACTTTATGCCGGTAGATTGGGTTAAGGTCGCCGAAGGATTCGGTGTTCGCGGAGAGGCTGCACATACGCTGGGATCGGTCAGAATCGCTGTCCAAGATTGGCTGAACAACCGAGAACCGATGGTTCTTGCTGTGACGGTGGATGAAGCGTTGTACACCGGCCTGCGGTATTGAAGGTGGGGAGCAGGGAGCAGGTGGAGTCCATTATGGAACCTATGGATAATCTGGATTCCTCAGTACCCTCATCAACATTGAATCCACCCTGGAGCGGTGGCGCGACCGCCGGTTTCGGGGTGCTGATTCTCGTTGTATTTTTTATCACGCAGTTTGTAGCATCGGTAACGGCGGTGGCATTTGGAGGCATAGATCCGTCTTCTAACCTGGGAGATCTTACCGCCATTGCGATCATAGCTTCTGCCGTTATCTGTACAGGGCTGATTCTATCCACCCTGACAGGACGCTACAGTGTAAAGACGTATCTGGCGTTACAACCGGTTTTGCTGAAAACGGTCGGTGGTTGGCTTTTTGCAACCATCGTGTTCGTGTTGCTTGGAGATCGTTTTATCGAATGGATGGAGCGGGCTGCCGTTCCGGATTTTATGATTGAGGTGTATACGTCGGCGCAGCTTATGCCTGTCTTGTGGTTCTCGATGATTATCGCTGCGCCGGTCTTTGAGGAAGTGTTGTTCAGAGGATTTCTTTATGAAGGATTTCGCCATTCCCGGCTGGGTGTGGCGGGCGCTATCCTGATCCCTACTTTGATATGGACGCTGTTGCATGCCTCGCAGTATGACGTGTATTATCTTTCCCTGATTGTCCTCATCGGGGTGTTATTAGGTATAGCCCGCCACCGGACCGGCTCTCTGTACGTGCCGCTCGCGATGCATGTAGGGAATAATCTTATCGCCACCATACAAACGATGCGGGCGTCAGGTAACGGGTAATTGGTGAATAAAAAAAGGGTTAGGAGTAATCCGTAGATTATCTCTTAACCCTTATCTCTGCACTCTGCGCTCTTTACTTTGTACTTTCAATCCTGTTTCGCTTCTTCTTCTGTATTTTCCTGCTCCTGGGGAATGAGACCAACTACGCGCCCTACATCCTGCGTGTAGATGAATCCCATGCCCGGATGATTCAACCTTCCGGCGCTGACCATCGCGTCGAACACCTGGTCGGTCGTGTCTTTGCCCGTGACGGTGACGATCACTTCTTTTTCCGGCTGAATGGCAATACCCAATAGTCCCAGGCGCTCACGAATACCTGTGCCGCGTGCGAAAAAAATCGTAGCTCCGCCCGCGCCAGCCTTGGTCATGGCTTTAATAATCGGTGCTGCTTTGCCCCGCTGAACGATACAGGTGATGACATCAAGGCCAGTGCTTTTTCCGTTCGATTCACTCATTAGGCTTTCCTCCTGATTATCTATCCAGCGGCTTCAGCTCTTGTGCCGCCCTGCTGTTCGATTTCCTCTGCTTTCTTATTGGCTCGTTCTACAATCAGCCCTAAGCTGAGTACGGATATAATAGGACATACCGAGGCCATCGAGATGATGCCGAAGCCCTCCACCACACCGACAGAGTTCCCCACGCCCAACCCCATGGCAATCACCAGCGGCACGGTTATAGGCCCCGTGGTCACGCCGGCACTGTCCCAGCCGATATTGACGAATTTCTCAGAAGACAGCAGGGTGAGGACGATGAGCAGCATATAGGGTGGAAGAAGAATATATATGAGGGGAATATCAAAAACAAGCTTCGTGACGCCGGCTGCAATGCCTACGGACACGCCACCGGCTACGGCCTGCATCAACAGCCCCTTCTTAAAGGCCCCGGCGGTGATTTCTTCAACCGTCAATCCTAACGCATTCAATGCCGGCTCCGCCAGGGTCGCGCCGTATCCAAGGACAAAGGCAAACATGATGGCGATGACCCGGCCCCACGTTTCGCCGTACAGACTATCCGCCTGCGGCGTGTCAAATGCATTGCCGTCGAACGCCGTCGGAACGGCTCCGCCTACCTGCTCACCAAGCGCCGACAGGCCCAGCGTCAGCCCCACATTGAATAGCGCCATACCGACGACGGCGAAAAAAATCCCGAGAAGAACCTGATCGAAGTAATTAATATCTTCTTTTAGCAGGAAACGTTGCACACAATACAGAAATATGCAAAGCGGTATGATCGCCTGCACGGCCAGGATGCTGCTCTGGACAAAGATGTTGTCCCAGATACTGCTGGCTTCCGTGACCATGACAGCGCCGGCCTGGGCGGTGATTTCAGCGTAGTCGACCAGTCCGCCGTAATGCATGATAAGACTCAGCGACAATACGGCGATAATGGGAAATAGAGAGGCCAGGGTCACAATGCCGAAGCCGGACATACCTGTGTCTTCCTTGCCCAGCGAACTGGTGACGCCCATACCAAGTGCGAGTACAAGCGGGACGGTTACAGGACCGGTTGTCACGCCACCGCAATCCCATGCCAGGCCGATAATCGCCGCTGTTTTATCATCCATATAAGCGATGAGACTCAATATAGTCAGGATGATTATATTTGGAATAATCAGCGGTACGAGGCTCCAGCTTTTAAGGAAACGCAGAATACCCAGGACGGTAGCCAGCCCCACACCAATACCGACACAGGTCACCAGGATACCGCTCCAGTCGTTCAACAGAGCATAGAGGAGAGGGGCTTTGGCCGCATCGATGCCGGCACCGGCCTGTTTGAGGGTACCGATAGCCGGCTCGGCGAACGTGGCCCCCAGGCCTGTACAAAAAGCGAACAGGAGAATCATGGTCAGGGTGGACTTGCGTGGCAAGGTCGAGCCGATATTTTCGCCGAACGGCATCAGACCGAGTTTCAGCCCTTCCATGAAAAACATGAGACCGAGCATCACGACGAAAATACCAAAGCTGATCACCAGCGCCTCATCAACCGGCTTGTCCAGGACAAACATCTGAAACAAACCCAGATATAATGAGACGGGTAAACAAGCTTTGAGCTGCTCTTTGAATTTATCCCAGATAAACGGGGCCAAAATGACCACCGCACTTTTAAAACCGACGCGAATACGCCCTGGAGATTCATCTGCCATCGAGCGACTCCTTCTAAAACCTCAAAAATTTCATCTGTTTATCGCTAAAATAGATAACGAACAACAGGCTGATCAAATTCTAATTACGAGGATTGTAATACACGCGGGAATGGATGAGGAGAAACAAACAATCTATTCCCGCGTGTATAGGGAACAAGTCAAACACTACGCATATTGAATATCGTCTCAGATGCCCAAGGATTGCTTGTTCTCCTTGGTCATCCTGGCCAACACGCGCTTGAATTTGTAATGTCCCTTCTCAGACTTGACAGGTCTGACAACCAGAGCTGTCGGCGTCGGTTCTTCCTGGTTATGTTCGGCTTTTGCCAATTTGTTGGCAAAACTACGATCTTTAGCCATTGGAGTTTGCCCCCTATGTATGAGGAATATATAAGGTTGATATCGGGTTACATTCCTGGAATATAGTCTCTGTCATTTTAAAAGACAACAAAAATCAACAATATAATGAACGTTATACTTCAGCGAGCAGCAGGTAGCGGGTTATTCGGGAATATGGCCAGGGTCTTAAAATCTCATTTAAAACGATACGTCAACGAAATACGATGTACGGTCCCGAGGCGAAGTGTCGGGGTAACAGCATAGTCCAGTCGATAAGATTTGGCCTGGACGCCTATCCCGCCGGTAATGCCTGTTAGGCGGGAATCGGATCTTTCGAGTCGGAGGTCGGAGGCTGTGGAAGAATAACCGCCCCGTAAAAACACCTGATCCCGGATATTGAATTCACCGCCGATTCTTCCTGCGGTCTTATGCGAACGCCCTGTTTCAATTTCCAATAGAATCAACAGTGGAAGATGCGCCGGTGTATATCCGGCGCCTGCCCTTATGCTTAAAGGCATCGGATCTCGTCGCCCCGCCAGCCCACTGCGTACGACGCCTGCATGTTGCAATACAACCGCCCCATTCAAACGACGAGAAGGAATAGAGAGGTGCAAGCCCATATCCACGGCTATACCATCCATGGAAGCCTCTTGAATACGCTCATATAAAAATTTGAGGTTGGCACCGCCCGATAGATAAGCGCCGAATTGTCGGCTATAGGACAACGCAATGGCCAGATCATCGGCGCCGAATGTACCGAGTTGACTGCCTGTCGGATCGGCTGGCGTAGTTTCCTGGAACGTACCGAAAGACAGGTATTGGATACCAATACCCACCGCCTGATTGGAACGAAGAGGATGAACATAGCCAATGAATCCGTATTGAATATCAAGGGCATAATTCGAATAGGTGACCACCGCCTGTTTTGTCTGAATACGGGCGAGGCTGGCCGGGTTCCACATCATATTATTGACATCGCCTCCCACAGACGAAAACGCGCCGCCCAGAGCCGCCTGACGGGCACCGGGGATAATCCGAACGAACGAAAAGGAAGTGGTGCCGCTCCCCCCATCAGCCAGGGCAGGATGGACCAGGTAGAAGGCCAGAATCATCCATAGATAACGGAAAGACGTATGAAGGTATTTAATGATAACACATTTCATATGGCGATGATAGCCGCACATTCCTGTTGATGTCAAGGGTTTATGCCGATTCGGAGACGCATCGAAGACTGCGTGGTTTCGGCTTCAAATCCACTGCACTCCGGAATAATGATATCGAAATAGATAGACAATATCTGTTTATCATCGTATTTTGTTATGTTGATACTCCTGATTTTAACTTGGTAGAATCACGATAAGCCGCGTATCATAAATAAAAAATATCCCATTATGAATAACCGATCCTCACAAGCTGAACGACCTGCCAGTCAGGATCTGAAAAGTTTAATGTTGCCCGAGTTGAAGCAACTCATCGCGGACATGAAAGAACCCGAATATCGGGCCGGTCAGATCGCATCCTGGGTATTCGGCAAAGGGGTCGAATCCATCGATCAGATGACCAATCTGTCGAAAACCCTGCGCACGGAACTTCATAAACATGCACATATCTCGCAATTGCATCTTACACATCAATCGAAATCTCGCCGCAGTCCGACAACCAAATTCCTTTTCGAACTGGAAGACGGTCAGACGGTAGAAACCGTGTTGATCGGCGGATCCCAACGCAATACGATTTGTATATCCACACAAGTGGGGTGCGCCATCGGCTGTCGGTTCTGTGCCAGCGGCCTTGCCGGCCTGGTTCGTAATATGACCACGAGCGAAATTGTGGATCAGGTTCTTCAGGTACGTCGTATCTTTGGCGAGAGGCGGCCTATCAATAATGTCGTCATTATGGGCATGGGAGAGCCGCTGGCCAACTATAATAATGTGATGCAGGCAGTACGTATAATTAATGCATCCTGGGGACTCGGGATCGGCGCACGTAAGATAACACTGTCGACAAGCGGTCTGGTTCCAAAAATCTATGAGCTCGCAAAAGAACAACTTCAGTTCGAACTATCCGTGTCTTTGCATGCGGCCGATGATAAAACCCGGTCTTTGATTGTACCGATCAATAAACGATATCCAATCAAGGCCTTGATGCAGGCTTGCGTTGATTATGTTACCACAACCAATCGGATAATTACATTTGAATACGTCCTTTTACAGGGCGTCAATGACCGTTTTACGGATGTAAAAAATCTCGGGGCGTTGTTAAGAAATATGAAATACAAACTGAATATCATTCCGTATAACCCGGTTAAAGGCCTGTCGTTCGAAGCCCCAAACGAACGGCGTCAATCAGTGTTTATCGAGGCCCTGCATTCTGCCGGCATAAAAGTGACCGTTCGACGGGAACGCGGACGAGATATCAACGCCGCATGCGGCCAGCTCCGGCTGGAGCGGGAACAGGCTACAGGTTAACGGTAGAACTTCTCTATATGTTATTCCAATGTGGCAAACAGCCTTTCCACCTCGTTGTATCAGTCGTATTTGATTCACAAATCTACATTCATAATTCAGCAATCACAAGTTCCCCATGTCTTCACCGCGCATTCTTGTCATAAGACCGGACCGTATTGGCGATGTGGTTCTATCCGTTCCGGTTTTAGAAGCGCTTCGAAATAGATGGCCTGAGGCATATCTGGCGATGATGGTCCGGCCATATACCCGTGATATACTGATAGGTAATCCATGGATAGATGAGATTATCATAGATGACCCGGATCATGCGCATCGCGGCCCCACCGGTTTCTTAAAACAGATCCGAAAATTACGGACCGGAACCTTCGATACGGCACTTATGCTGCTGCCGACCATGCGCATCGCCTGGATGTTGTTTTTGGCCGGCATCCCCCGACGAATAGGCGTAGGACATACGATTTATCAAACCTTGACCTTCACCCGGTCGGTCAGTCGTAATCAATATATTCCATTACGTCATGAGACAGATTACTGTCTGGATATGGCGGAGGCTATCGGCGTGCCGGTCAAAACCAATCGAACTTCTATTTTTATAATGGATGAGGAACGCGCATGCGCGCGTAGTATGCTGAATTTTGAAACAGACCGTCCCCGGATCGGCATCCATCCCGGTAATGGCCATAGCGCCCCGAACTGGTCCCCGGAAAGATACGGCGACCTGGCCTATCAGCTACAAAAGCAATACAAGGCGCAAATCGTCGTAACAGGGGATGCCAACGAAAAGACATTGGCCAAAAGAATACAAGCCCGAACATCCGAGCCGGTGGTTTCCATGGCAGGACAGTTATCTCTGCGCCAGCTTATCGCAGTGATCAATGAGTTGGATGTGCTGGTAAGCAGCAGCACAGGGCCTATGCACCTGGCCGGTGCCCTGGGTGTACCGACTGTTTCGCTTTTCTGTCCATTGTCTGCCCGGTCACCGCAACGGTGGCGCCCCCTGGGAGACCATTCGAGTATCCTTTTGCCGCCAAACGGTGAGTGCGCCACCTGCGACCACGGTCCCATGTGCGACCTGTCCGACATTTCAGTAGACATGGCCCTGAATGCCATTGAAGAACAATTGTCCGATTGTCCGATTGAAAACCAATGACCCCATGAATCTCTCCCGTATCCTCATTGTTCGATTCAGTTCATTGGGGGATATCGTACTCATATCGCCGGTAACCCGCGCTCTGCGGCAGGCCTATCCGCAAACGCGGATGACGGTGCTTGTCAAACGCGCCTATGAACCTATCGCACGTGCTTTGCCAGGCGTGGACGATGTCGAGATATTCGATTCAAATCAGGGATTGTGGCCTTTGGCGGCGCGTTTGCGCAGTGCAGATTATGATCTGATGGTTGATCTACATGCGAATATTCGAAGTCATTTGCTGGCCTGGTCAGGCCGTGCAAAACAAATCCTTCGATATCATAAACGGCGCTTGGCTCGAATGAGCATAGTCTATTATCCAGCCTCGTCCATTGCGACCCGGCACACCGTTGATGCCTACCTGCAGGTTTTGCAGCCCCTCGGCATCTCCGATTGTGATCGGTCTCCTGAACTTCTGCTGCCGGATACGGGAAATGATGAAGTGACGGAAAGACTGCACACAGAAGGTATCTTTCCCTCTGACCTGCTGATGGGGATTGCACCAGGTGCTTCTCATCCGACGAAACAGTGGCCTGCCTCATATTTTGCTGAGCTCGCTGATTATATGGTGCGAACCCATGATTTGAAAATTTTGCTCATAGGCAATGATCAGGACCGCGAAACAACCCGCACCATCGCGCATGCCATGACCATGCCAGTGGTGGATTGGACCGGCAGAATGGACCTGACTATTCTGCCGGCAGCTATCCAACGATGCCATATTATGGTCAGCAACGACTCCGGCCCCATGCACATCGCTTCCGCTGTCAAGACCCCTGTGATCGGTCTGTTCGGACCGACCCATCCCCGCTTAGGTTTCTCACCTCTGGGCTCTGGTGACCGAGCCCTGTCACTACATCTTCCGTGCAGCCCCTGTAGCCTCCACGGAGAAAAACCATGTAAAATACATACTCATGCTTGTCTTAAAGATCTCACAGTAGAATGCGTTATTGCTGAAGTCGAACAACATCTGCAACGACCCGTTTGAAACTAATAAGTATTTTTTTACAGTTATTTAAATAATGTCACGTGCCATGGTGAACTATGACCACTGACATGCTTTTAACGGCATTGGAAAATGTAAAAATGAATCCCAGTCAGAATGTTTTATATATAAATCTATAATTTTCGTCTACTTATAATTTTTATCTTATATTTGCTCGTTTTGGCACGCGCTTTGCGCTACAGCCTCAACAGATCCGATTGAAAACAAGGTATCAAAAACGCAGTTTTAAAGTTTTATATTTTATTATCACACCAAGGAGGAACGTATCATGATTAGGACCCGCAACGCACAAGCCGGCTTCACCCTGGTTGAGCTGTTGATTGTGGTTATTATCGTAGGTATCCTGGCTACAGTAGCCATTCCGCTGTACCGCGGCGCCACAGAAAGCGCCTACGCCAGGGAAGCTGACGCTGCCCTGGGTACCATCCGTGCTACAATGCGCACCGTCCAGTCCCAGTCTGTCGCAGGTGACTTCTCAGCGATCTCCACCAAGTACACGGCTGGTTTGACGTTGAAGATAACGGGCGTATCTGAACTGAACCTGGACGCCAAGGATCTTTTAGGCAACTATTTCGATGGGGACTCCTACAGGATGACGGCCTTGACGGCGACGACCTATTTGATTAAGGCGATTGGTGACAGCAGCAGTTCCGGGAGGGCTGCATTTGTAGCCGGCATCATCCGCACGATCGATCAGGATGGTACCCTCGCTTCTGAATAATTGATGGCCATGTAGCATGAGACTTTGACAAACGGGTATCTTGGAATTCAGGATACCCGTTTGTTGTTTCAAGACGGGTTTAAAGAGAGGAGAAGACCATGAAAGGCTTCATGGCACGGATTGTCAGGGAAACAGTAGATCAAAAGCACCTCACAACTGTAATGATATTTCTGGCCGCCGTTGCACGTGAACTGGTTCAGCAGACATGGGGATAGAAGTGGTTTGATCCGCTCAGCAAGGCGCTGGTCGGTACTTTGATCGCACCGGCAATCGTCAGTCTGCTGGTCTACGCCGTGCTGGCTACCTTTGAGAGACAACAGGCGATCTTAGAGGAAAAGAAGGAAAAACTGGTGGAAGCCGAACGAGCGAAATTAGCGCTTAATACCATATTGCATATGAGCGCTACGGTTCAACATGAGATAAATAATCCACTGATGGCCATCAAGGGGAATGTAGAAATGTCTCTGATGGAGGATGATTCAAATCAGCGGTTACATAAGATTAAAGACGCCGTAGAACCTATCCGTGAGGTCACGACCTTACCCGCCCAGATTAAGACGGTGAAATTGATCGTAGAGGGAGATTTCCAGACCATGGTCGATCTGGAAGTGTCCATAAAAGACAGGTTGACATCGGAGTATCTGTAAACGCCGCAAACGGATACAGAAATAGAAGATTTGCTGAATAAATTTGATGGACAGACCAAATCAGAAAGTAAGAATCGTAATAGATAACTTCTACTCTTCATTATACTGGAGCAAAGAAAACACGTCATAGCCATCGAGTTTAGATCGGCCGTTTAAAAAGTTCAACTCTATCAGAAAGCCTACCCCTACCACTTCACCCCCTGTATTCTCCACCAATTGACAGGCTGCTTTGGCACTGCCGCCCGTAGCCAGTAAATCATCTATCACCAATACACGATCACCCGGTTTTATAGAATCCGTATGCACTTCAAGGGCATCCGTACCGTATTCCAGGTCATATTCGATGCGCATGGTTTCGCCCGGCAGCTTGTTTGGCTTTCGTAAGGGAATGACCCCGGCATCAAGATGATAGGCCAGCGACGGCGCAAAGAGAAACCCACGTGCTTCTATGCCGGCGACCAGGTCAACGTCATGATTCGCATAGACTTCATTAAACCGGTCTACCATGGTACGGAAAGCCACCCGGTCCTGCAACAAGGTGGTAATGTCCTTGAACACAATGCCCGGCTTGGGGAAATCCGGTATATCTCGTATTTTCTGCTTCAACTCTTCCACATGACACCTCTTTAGGATGGATCTATAAAATGGTCAAATTTAATGCCTGATACCAAAATTACGAAATTTACCCGTGGCATCCGCCCAGGTAATGTCGATATCGTCTACCCCGGCTATAGCAGGACCCTGCCGTAAATATTGAATCATCCGCTCGATCAAATTGCGAGTGCCTTCCACGACTGCTTCCACCTCACCGTTCCACAGGTTGCGGACGTATCCCCGGAGTCCCAGTTGATTCGCCGTGTTATAGGCAAAATATCGGTATCCGACCCCTTGAACTCGGCCGGTAATTCTGAGATGGGCCTTGACATCTGCTGCCATAATTAATTCTATGGGCGATGGGTCGACATAACAGGAAAACGACAGGTCAGTATAGTAATCCCCCCATTTGAAGGCAAGCAATTTTTCCCATGTCCAATACACGAGAAACTATACTGAAAAATCTGTTTGGCGAATTGAATAACCAGATGTTTGAGAGACGCCTTTCTATGGTCTCAGTTGAGTTCAGCGAACGTATGACCTCTGCAGCCGGCCGGTATTTTCCACAGCGGAAACTTATTCGATTGTCCGCGCCATATTTACGATTGCATGGTTGGGATAAGTGTCGTAATACGTTAATTCATGAGATGATACACGCCGACCTGCACGTCCGGGGGAAGCCATACGGCCATACGCCGGAGTTCAAACATTGGCTGAAAAAACTAACTGGCGGGGAAAGTATCTATCATCATGACGATATGCGGCCCTATGACCGACCTTACCGGCATGTCTACACCTGCCCCCGGGGCCATAAATACTACCGAAAGAACCGCACACGCCGCAAAACCTCTTGCGGCCAATGCGATAAGACCTATAATCCGCGTTATCTGCTGAAGTATATCGGGCGTGAGAACGTGTAAGACAAGATTACAGGTCAGCCTGAAACTCGTTCAATTTCACCGATCGGCCTTCCGCGGCTGATCGGTCCGCAGCGAACACCACGCGGTGTGATTCCAAGGCGGTATCCAGGTCGGTCAGCGGCATGGTCTCCTGGTTATTGATGCTGTCGATATAAGCCTGGAACTGCGGCTCATACGGATGATCGGTTACATCACCGGAATCGATTAATGAGGTTTCGAGCGTACTCCATTTGCTTCTGTCCATGCCTTTGAGCTTATCGGAATAGAACCGATTATCCAGCAGACTGCCTTCACTGCCCACCAGATGGATATGGAAATAATACGGCTGGAGACAATCGATACAAGAAGTTACTTTGGCGATTTTATTTCCGCCCTCAAACTTCATCATGGAGATACTGGTGGTGTCGTATTCATACCGTTTAAAATAATCGCTGGAGGACCGTGTATTATAGCTGGTCACTTCCTCTACCTGGCCGTCCATGAAGAATAACAGGGCGTCAAGGGCATGGCACCCTGCCGTAAGCAGGCTGGTGCCGCCGAAGTCTTTTTTCACATTCCAGTCGTATTGACCGTACCAGGGGCCGATACCGTGGTAATAGTCCACTTCCGCATAATGCAGATCACCCAGCAGACCTTCGTTGATGATGGAACGGATCATAGTGAAATGAACGCTGTACCTGCATTCAAAACAGACGCACACGTTGACGCCGGCCTTTTTAGCGGCGACTTTGATCCGTCGCGCATCGTCATATGTGAGGGCAATCGGTTTTTCGATAATCAGATGTTTGCCTGCCTCAGCCGCAGCCACCGCCTGATCCGCATGATAAGGATGAGGCGTACAGATATCGATGACATGTATATCCGGATTCGCCAACATTTCAACATAATCGGTGTACGCCTTCAGCGGCGTCCCGAATTCCGCCGACAGCAGGGCCTCATCATGCGTTCGGCGTGAACATACAGCCGTGATATCAGCGCCTTTAACCGCTTTAAACGTCTCGATATGCGCCCCGGCCACCCAGCCGAGGCCGACGACACCTACATTCAGTTGGCTCATGGCATCCCCTTCCTGTGAGAAACCACAGGGACCCTGTGGTCACATACTTTTTCTACTTTAGTCATCCATTGGTTGTAGCTTGTATTCAACTGATCAACGGTCGTTCGTTCAAAGATGAATGGGTATTGTTTCAGTGTATGCGCATGGTGATCCGGGTCGTCCGCGCAGCAGTCTTCGACGATGGCGGTCAGGAAGCCATTCTGCGCGGCCGAGGCCGTTGTAAGGAACACACAGACGGAGGTGACTAATCCTGCCGTCAGTATAAAGGTTTTGTTTCGCCGGCGCAAATAGGTTAACACCTCCGGATTATGAAACGCATCGAAGGTGTGCTTTATTACCACCTTTTCACCCGGCTGCTCCCGTGCACAGGGTAGAATTTCTGCACCCGTTGTACCCCGAATACAGGGAATCGAACCCTTGATTACATATTTGACTATCCAATCGGACTGATCCGGTTCAAACAGCACCCGAATGTGCACGATATCAATGTCTGACATCCGGCAAAATGAGAGCAGCCGCTCGACATTTGATGAGAAATCAGGGAATGCCTGCACCGATTGCTCCGGCAAGAAATCCTCTTGCACGTCAATGAGCAGCAGCGCGAATGCACTCCAATCCTGTTGATCAGGCATAGTTAAGCTCCTGTGACGACCCTATATCTCCTGTGGTTACGTCTTCCGATGTCCTTTCTCCCAATCTCATCTGATATCAATGGGATGTCAACCAGAAATCACATGGCCTCATATGCAAGCTTGACAATCCATCAGACCGCCTTACATTAAGAAAAAATTCCCTATCAGACCATACAAAATCGGTTCCTATTCCTTAACTTAACCGGGGATGTTATTATGACCGTTGATCCTCAGCAACTTCTCGATGATGGATACATCATTCTACGTGGTGTGATCCCGGATGAAAAGCTAGAGCCATTGCGGGTAAGTTTTGAAAAAATGGTAGCGCGGCAGAAGGCTATCTGGGCGAAAGAACGACAATCGGAAGACCCGCCCGGCGGCCAATGGGAGGTGGCTCATCAACCCAGATTGATTTTCGACACCCTGGTCGATGAAGAAACGGCCAATACGGTAGAATTCAGTCTTCACGAACATACGATGGGGGTCAGCCGTCAGATCATGCGGGCAGAGGCGGCAGGGATTACAGGACTTATGTTCATGTGCAGCCCGACCACCGACCGGGGACCGGCGAATTGGCATCGGGATATCCATCCCATCGACCAGGCGCCGCTCAGTGGGCTGCAGATGGATTTACTTAATAACGCCCCTGGCTATTTACAGTGGAACATCCCGCTGTATGATGACGACGTACTATGGGTTGTGCCGCAAAGCCACAGCCGGATAAATACCGAAGAAGAAAATCGTTGTTTACTGGAGGATGCGCATATACCGTTACCCCAAAGCATACCGGTTGAGTTAAAAGCCGGGGATGGCGTCGTTTACACCAACACGATTCTCCATTGGGGCAGCAACTACAGTGCCGGATTGCGCCGCACCATCCATTTAGGGTATCGATCCTTCGGTGGTCCGATCTTTCCGTATGTAAACCGGTTCTATCGGGATTTGAGTTTTACGGCCTGTTTGTCGTCCGATGCACAGGCCGTTTTTCAGGACCTCAAACAAAGGTATGAAGAAGAAGCCAATGTCATAGAGACGACATTCCGGGCGATCATAAATAAAGATGAACCCGTATTTCTGGATGGTCTGTCCAGACTACACCCCGGTGAAACAGGCCGCATCGTGTGCCTTATCCTCCTATCGAAACTGGTATACAAAATGAGAACCGGCACACATGCTGTACGTCCGGATTACGGTGGGGATATGTCCTATGATGAAGATCTGAAATCGCGTTTTACCGCACAGGAACTCGATATCCTCTGGCAGCGCTTCGCAACCCTGGATCACAAGATCCAGGCGGACCAGGAGCTATACGTGCCCGGCTTTCAATCCGGCCCTATGCATTATTATTTTAATGAGTTCCCTGAAGCCTTTGGTGTAGAAGAAATTATTGCGAGTTGGAATTAAAAAACTACTGGGAATACGGAGAAGGAGCTTACCATGAAAATCACGTCTGTTGACATATGGACGGTTGTGGTGCCAACGATACCTGGTCGGGTACATAGCCCTGAGTACGAGGGTAAGGCTGGTTGGGATGAGGTGCCCAAGCATATTATCCGAGTAGATACGGATACGGAATATTACGGTCTCGGTGAGACGGGGCGGGGTCTGCCGATCGACCAGGTACGCGAAGGTGCCCGAAAGATGATCGGACGTGATCCGGAGACAATCACCTTACAGGATATTTTTGTATGGCGGGCTGATCGCCCGGATGATGAGATGACTGTCGGTCGGGGGCCGGCTTATGATGCCTTTGAAATGGCGATTTTCGACCTGGTAGGTCGTGTTCAGGGACTTCCGGTGCACGCTTTATTGGGCGGCGCTATGCGAGATCGGGTACGCGCGGATTACTGGATGGGACATCAGACGCCGGAAGACGGCAAGAAAGCTGTGGAGCGGGCATTGAAATACGGTTTCAAAGGGGTCAAAATAAAATGCCGGATACAGGAGCCCATGTACGAACGTCTGAAGGCCATGCGGGATGTCGCCGGTGCGGATTTCAAAGTGACCGTCGATCCTAATGAGCGGTTCTACACGGCGGAGCAGGCCATCGAACTGGCCGAGCAACTTGCACCGCTGGGGAACGTGGAAGTATTCGAAGATCCGATCCCCAAATCGGACATTGAGGGCTATGAAAAAATTCATGATGCCATTCCGTTTCCCCTGGCCATGCATCTGGGAGATGGGCCTGGCGTTGTACGGGGGTTACAGGCTGACGGCGGTAAGGGCGTCATCGATTGCGTCAATCTGGCCGGCAGCCTGTTCGGTTTTCAGCGCAATGCGGCGGTGGCAGCGGCCGCCAATTTGCCCTGCTGGCATGGTTCCGGCAATGATCTGGGGATTGTTGATACGTCTTTCGTGCATGCGGCTGCCGCAGCGCCCAATTGCACGATGGCCTCGGATTTCGTCGGAAGCTGGACCCGTGAGGACGACCTCATCGTCGAGCCCATTGAATTCGTAGACGGCTATGTGCCAACACCCGAGAAGCCCGGGCTTGGCTGTGAGCTGGATTACGACGCCTTGCAGAAATACACACAGGCACATGAGCAGATGTCGTAAATGACCCGCCCCATAAAAGCATTAGGTGAAATTGCGCTTCGTGTTGATAATCTGGATGCCATGCAGGCGTTTTATGAAGACGTCGTAGGGCTCGAATTAATGCAACGGTTCGAACAGGCGGCCTTCTTCCGTATTGCAGAAGGGTACGGCGATCACACACAGATCTTGGCCCTGTTCGATCGATCCGGTGATTCTGATTATAAGGGCATCCGTCCGGCGCATACTACGGTGGATCATTTCGCTTTTGCCATTGACCTGGCGGATTATGAACCGGAAAAGTTCCGCCTGGAAGGACTTGGACTGAAGGTGAAAACGGCCGAACATAGCTGGGTGCACTGGCGGTCTCTGTATATCGATGATCCTGAAGGCAATATGGTTGAGTGGGTTTGTTATGATGAAGGGGTAGGAGAGGGGTTGTCCTGGAATTTCGGATGGGTGGTCCCCCCGGTATGAAGTTCGAATACCCTCTGTCACGCCAATCATATCATGGATTCGGAGATGGCTTCCGCCGATGTGACGGCCGCTATGAACGGTGGGACGACACGGGTTCGTCATGCCTGCCTGGCAGAACATATGTCGAATAATCTGGGTGATATAGATGTAGACACCGCCAGGCGAATGCTCTCCGACCATCACCCGGCGGCGCAATCGGTCTGCGTACATCCGACCAGGGATCGTTCACAGAGTAAAACGCTGGTCAGCATAGTGTTTTATCCTGCCGAAGGCCCTATGCACATAGCCTTCGGCCATGGTTGTGAAACACCAAGTGAGCAATATATGTATTCAAAAACCGTGTAGTGGCTGACATCGTGCCTCTATTTCTCAAGGAGTCTGTTTCATGCGTTTAATTGTTGTCGGTTGTGAGTATTCCGGGGTGACGACGTTAATAGATGGATTGTATGCCTGGGGAAATGATCGAGAAATTCACTATCATCTCGATGATCATTTCACCATCCCCGATGCTTATCATCTGGACGCTGAAGAACAAAAAGGTATGCTTGGTATGTTGCCGGCCATTAAAGAGCGGTTTCAGCGGTTCCAACTCGTCTACCATATCCGGTTACTACATAAGTTTGATCATATCCTGATGGGCGGGTTTCATATCGAAGAGATGGTGTATGGCCCCAGGTACTATTATCCTGGGATCCATATTCATATACGCGAATATGAGCCGGATATGCCGGAAGATGTCATCCTGACCCATCTGTATGCCCGGCCTGAAGTCATTCGATCTCGGATGAAAGCCCATCCCCATCCTTTCCCTCTGGTGCCGTCGGAAGAGGTGTCCGAAATTCTGCAACGATTCGAAGAAGAGGTAGCGCAATCCTGGATTCACCGTAAATTTGCCATCGATACCTCCGACCTGACGCCGTCCCAGTTGCTGGATACATTTTTAGAGCAATCGGTCCCCTATTTAAATACACGGGATATGTTAACGAGAATGCATAGCATGTAGGCAGCTGGGCAGGTGAGGATTTTGACATTTTCTAACTTTTAGCTGGGGTTATTCATGAAGATTACACATGTCGGGGCTGTGTTGTTGACGCCTGTCCCCTGGGTGCTGGTTAAAGTGAAAACCGATGAGGGAATTACGGGTATCGGTGAGGCGTATCATGGTGCGGGGGTCCACCATATCGTCACCGATCCGCGGCTTACGGAACGGGCGCTGATCGGCAAGGACCCACGCCATGTGGACAAGCTGTTTCATGATATGATGTACAGCATGTCTGCTTCCGGGTTCTATCAGGGGGCGGTTATGAGCGCCATCAGTGGGATCGAGATGGCATTGTGGGATATCACGGGGCAGGCATCCGGCATACCCATCTGGCAACTGTTGGGTGGTAAATTCCGGGATAAAATCCGGGTGTATAACGACTGTCATGCCGGGAACGCGGAGACCCCGGAATCGTATGCGGAGAAAGCCAAAGCCGTCGAAGGTCGCGGGTTTGACGCGATCAAATTTGATATCGACCCGCAGCCTACGGAGCGGGATAGATATAACCGATGCATCAGCAATCATGATATCGCCTATTTTATCGATGTCGTGACGGCCATCCGGGATATTCTTGAACCCAATACGGATTTGCTCATCGATGCCCACTGGAAATATACGCCGGTAGATATCCTCAAAGTGGCGTATGCCTTCGAGGATCTGAACCTGATGTGGCTGGAAGACCCAGTGCCGCCTGGAAATATCGAAGCCATGGCCAAAGTGACCGCCGCCACGCGGACGCCTATCTGCACCGGGGAAAACTTTTACACTCGGCATGGTTTCCGGGATCTTATTCAGGCGCAGGCGGCGGACATTATTTCTCCCGACCATGCCAAGGCGGGTGGCCTGCTTGAAGGGCGTAAGATTGCCGATCTGGCGGATATGTACTATATCCCGGTATCTCCCCATAATATCTGCAGTCCGATCGGCACCATGGCGGTGAGCCACCTATGCGCGGCCATTCCCAATTTCCAGGTGCTTGAGTTCCACCATCTGGATAACGAGGTCTGGAATACCCTTACCATCGAACGCAATCTGATACAAAACGGCCATATCGACATACCCGGAAAACCCGGTCTGGGGGTGACAGTGGATGAAGAGGTGGCCCGCCGGGTCGCCAAAGAGGATTTAGGATATTTTGATTGATCTATGCATGCCTTGCCTGCTCCGAGCACCCTGTGGTTGAAAAGGAAAGGAATATGGAATGGGTTATGATCCTGAAATTGTTGGATCGCGTATGAATCCGGATTTGACGCCGGAGATGGAGCGTGAGGTGGCTTTTTTTGAAAAATGGGGTTATCTGGTGGTCGAAGAGGCTATCACGCCTGATCAGATAGAAGATCTCAGGGCGGCGTTGGATAGAACGTTCGCGTTACATGAGGCGTCCATCACGCATCAGCTTCTGGAAGAGGACGATCGGTTTGCATTTTTACTGGATAATCCACCGGTTCTGACTCGAATGAAAGCCATCCTCGGCAACTGTATCCAATTGCATAGCGCCACCTCACGTGTGACCAAATCAGGTGAACCGGACCAGAACTGGCATCGGGATATCCCCTGGCCGAAAGATACGGAACCACCGCCCTACGGCAATGAACCAGGGCAGATCAACTGCGGGTATTACCTTGATGAATTAACCATGGAGAACGGCCCTATCGTGATTTTGCCTACCAGCCACCGGGCGCCATTTAAACCACCGGAATGCCATGCCCTGTTTCCGGATGAAAAATATATCATGGCCAAACCCGGTCAGGCGATCATGTTCGACGGGTGGATTTTTCATCGTGGCGCAGCGAACAAGTCCAATCAAAATCGTCGGGTGTGCCTGATGTGCTATCAGAATGCGTGGATGAAATCCCGTGAGCCTTTCGATGGCCCGAAGGTGACGGCGATGCGAGAAAACGGTACGGCAGAACAGAAACTGCTGCTCGGGAAGATTGATCGATGGTGATTCAATGGCGGATGGCTGGTATCCTGTGGACACACAGCGAGCATTACGTGGTCCCGGATGAATGGTTCCCTCTGGGAACGCATTGAACCCTTCGGAGTTGTGGATTTCGGATTGGGCGACATCACTTAATTATATGAGGACAAATACATGACCGGATATCTGATTATGTTTTCGATAAGTTTTTATACCTTAATCTGTCCCTTTATAGGTTCAGAGGATGTAGTTATAGCGCAAGAATCCTCGTTGGATCGTATTCTCAAGGAAGGTATTATAAGAATCGGTACAACAGGGGACTATAAACCATTTACCTTTTTGAACCCGGTTTCAGGTGAATATGAAGGATACGATATTGATGCTGCTGAAATGCTGGCCAGATCACTTGGGGTAAAAATACAGTGGGTACCGACCACCTGGGCGACCTTGGTTAAAGGGATTACCGCTAACCAATATGATATAGCAGTAGGAGGGATCACCCGCACATTATCCCGTCTTAAGAGGGTCGGCATGAGTACCGCTTATTTTACCGTGGGCAAATGTCCGCTTATCAGGACATCGGATCAAGATCGATTTCATTCGATTGATGATATTGACCAGATTGGCGTAAAGATCGGGGTAAATCCGGGAGGAACCAACGAAGCCTTTGTCCGTGCCTATTTTACAAGAGCAACGATTATCATGGTTGACAACAACCTGGATATTCCATCGAAGATACAAAGCCACGAAATCGATGCCATGATCACAGACAATGTGGAAGCTGTGCTGGTAGCCGGTCAGCACGCCGATCTATATGCTCTGAATCCGGATCAGCCCGCCAATCGCGACGAACTGGGGTATATGACCCCTCGCGACGACCAGGCCTTACTGAACTGGATTAATGCCTGGGTTCATGAAATGAAAATACAAAAGAATTTTGACACCTTGCATAATCGATGGATACTGAAGTAGGATATGTTGAAAATACACCCTCGATAAACTGGCGATCGAGGCGATTGACACATGTGTAATACGAGTACGGGAATGTGTTTATGCTCCGCACTCCGTATTCCGCACTCTCCAGGGGGGATCATGCAATACGATTTACTCATCAAAGGTGCTACTCTGGTAGACCCGGCCCTGGGTATCCATACGAAAAAGGATGTAGCCTTTACCAAAGGGCTGGTGGCCGCGGTGGAAGACGACATTCTTGTTTCCGAGGCTCGTGAGACGGTACAGGCCGATGGACGTATCGTCACACCCGGGATGATTGATTTGCATGTCCATGTGTTTCCCGGGGTCAGCCACTTCGGGATCGCGCCGGACCCGACCTGCCTGGCCAAAGGCGCAACTACGGTTGTAGATGCTGGTTCTGCCGGTGCCGATACGTTTCCAGGATTTCGGAAGTATGTAATCGAAGTCAGCGAAACGCGCATCCTGGCGTATCTTAACATCTCGTCGCAAGGGATGCTGACCGCTGAGATCGGTGAATTTGAAATTCCGGAATATGCTAATGTCGACAGAGCTCTGGCGACCATTGAACAGCATCGTGATTTGATTCTTGGTATTAAAGTACGGCTGTCAAAAGGGCGTATTGTAAGCGAGCTTTCCGGTCTGACACCCTTGCACAAAGCCCGGGAAGCGGCGGACGCGGCGGGTTTGCCCATTATGGTGCATCCTCAGGATGCGTGGTGCGCGTCCATCGATGACATCCTGGGGGTGATGAAAGACCGGGATATTTTGACCCACTGTTTCCACGGCACGCGCTGCGGCATTATGGACGAGCAAAACCGGATACGTGATTCGGTCCATGCGGCCATGGAACGAGGTGTGGTGCTCGATGTGGGCCATGGCGCCGGATCATTCGACTGGCACATCGTTGAATCTGCCATGGAGCAAGGCGTACTGCCTGAAACGATCTCTTCCGATCTACACATTTATAATGTGAGTGGCCCGGTTTACGATCTAACCGGCGTGGTGAACAAATTCCTGTATCTGGGCCTCTCGCTCGACGACGCCTTTTCTCGGGTGACGGATGTCCCCGCCGACCTCATCGGTCTGAACGGTAAAATCGGTACCCTGGCTGTCGGCGCCTGGGCGGATGCCGTGGTTTTCGAACGGCGACAGGGCACATTTCAACTGGAAGACAGTCGGGGACAGATCCGTACCGGCACACAGATATTAGCCCCTGTCACGGTAATCAAAGGGGGACGCGTGTATCGGGACCACGCGATCGGCATACCGGAGTCCGGCGCCGCTTCACCACGGTCATCCGCCTGGAGTCCCACAGCACATCGCCATCGCCATGAACACAACTGATCCACTTGACAATGATCGTTGAAAACGTGTTATTGGGCTACCTGTGTAACGAATCATAATAGCATTCACCGAATGATGGAAAGATATATGGCACAAATTGACAATCCGGCAGGCCAACATGTAAACAAGAGGTATTCTGAACCGGTATTGGGTCCTACGGATTACCCGATATCTTCTTACCATGATCTCATCATTTCAGATATTGATTTTCCGGAAAATGAAGAACGCCGCCGGGCGCATCTGGCCCTACGCCGTAAACGGGAGGCTGAAGCCCATTATCGTCAGGTCGATATCTGGTACAAACGCTATTTTGAACCGGGGACCTGGCTCAAGCGATTCATAAAACTGGCGCACCTGAAACAGTGGATGGAACGGAATGCGCTTGACGTGACGGTACGCCCCCTCGTCTTTGAGTTTCCATCCTTGCCAAAAGCATTCGACGGATTCCGGATCCTTCATCTTACGGATCTGCATATCGATGCCCACCCCGAACTGGCCGGTCGGGTAGGCGCCCTGCTCAAAGATATTCACGTCGACCTGTGTCTGGTGACTGGAGATTACCGGTTTGCCGTTGTAGGTCATTCAAAACGGGTCTATCATTACCTGGAGCAGGTGTTTACCCAGATCAACTCGGCCGGTGGCGTGCTCGGTATCCTGGGAAATCATGATGCGACAGATGATGTGGCAGCGCTGGAAGATCTGGGGGTTCGTGTGCTGTTAAATGAGTCCATAGAGGTCCATATGAATCATCAAAGTATATGGATTTCCGGTGTCGATGATCCGTATGCCTTTAAATGTGATGACCTGCCAAAGGCCTTACATCCTATTCCGGAATCTGCGTTCAAGATTTTGATGGCGCATACCCCTCAGCTCTATTCGGAGGCCGGCGATCGGGCGGTGGATCTTTATCTGTGCGGCCATACGCATGGCGGTCAGGTCTGTCTGCCGGGCGGTGGAGCGGTCATCAGTCACTGTAACACGCCTCGACGCTATCTATCGGGCCTCTGGGACTATAAATCTATGACCGGCTACACCTGTCCCGGTATCGGTGTATCCGGGGCGATTGCCCGGATGAATTGTCCCCCGGAGATCGCCCTTATAGAACTTCGTAGGGCGTGAGCCCTTAAAGGTTCCGCTTTGTCCGCGCTCTAATTCGCTTATATCAAAGCACTAAGCACAAAAACTCCTGAGGTTCCTCGCCCTCTGCGTTACCTCAGTTATTCATTGAAGGAAATCCTACCATGCCCATTCAACTTTCTGAAGAACAGATCGAGCAATATCATGAGGATGGTTATCTCGTCGTACCGGATCTTTTGAGGCAGGATGAAATGGACGCTTTTCTAACGCATGAAGACCATCCGAACACGCAGGAACTGCGAAACGGCCTGCTAACGCACCTGACGGATCCCCAGTGGAATTATCTTGCTACCCATCCCAATGTAGCGGGCGTGGCCAGTCGGCTGTCAGAAGGGATGCCACGCATTGTACAGACGATGTATCTGGTCAAGGAGCCTGCGGAAAAGGATGAAGATCTGGGCGGTGCGGGCGTCTCTCTTCATCAGGACACGCATTATCTACCCAACGAACCGAATACCTTGATGGCCTGCTGGATTGCACTGAGTGATACGGACCCGGATAACGGGGGATTGTGTATCGTCCCCGGCAGCCATAAAGGCGCCTTGCGGGAGACGGAATTCAGCACGAGCCCGGAACATGCGAGTTGGCAGACAGAACATACCATGCGGGCGCCGGATGGCCGGGAATGGAAGGAGACTCTACACTCCTTTCATGTGCTTGGCGTAGAGGATGACGACCTGGTGAAGCTGTCGGTCCCCCGTGGCAGCGGTGTGTTCTTTACCAGCCTGACCATCCACGGATCCTATGCCAACCGGTCGCATACCCGGCCGCGTCTGGCGTTTGCCGTTCATTATGTCAAAGACGGCACCTGGGTATACCGGACGGATGTACAGGAGACGACACGGGTGGAGAAAAAAACATGAGGCGGCTGAATGTGTTGTTATTACCGATACATCGACTGTATTCGCCGTGGTGCGATGATGTCAAAGCGGCGATAGGTGGTCATCATAATTTGAAGGAACTGGATGACGATCAGCCGTTGGCGCCTCAGTTTGCCGGTATCGATGTGGTCATTGATCAGGGAGGAAGCCGGGGGACGCCTGAGATGATGGATGCCGCAACAGACTGTAAGTTCTGGCAGGTACTGGGCACCGGGTTTGATCACTTTCCTCTGACCTATATTAAGCAAAAGGGCATTCCGGCAGGAAACACACCGGGTCTGTTCAGTGCCATTTCACTGGCAGAAACGGCGATGATGTACATAATCATGCTGTCCCGGAAATACAAGGAGAGTGTACATAATTTCCACGAAGGCCTGCTTTACCATCCACTCGGTTTTGAACTGCCCGGTAAGACGGTAGGCATCGTCGGTTTTGGCGCCAGCGGACGGGAACTGGCTGTTCGCGCCAAAGCCTTCGGTATGCGGGTCATGGGTATTGATGTACGTCAGATAGAGCAAGACGTGCTGGCTACGATTCAGCCGGATTTCATGGGCACACCGGATGATCTGGACCGGGTGGTTGAAGAATGCGATTATCTATCGTTACATTTGCATCTGAATGAAGAGACGCACCATATCATCGATGCCAGTCGCCTGGCACTCATGAAGCCGACCGCCAGTGTAATCAACGTGGCACGGGGCGCTCTGGTAGATGAAGACGCATTATATCAGGCTCTTGCGGATGGGACTATCGGCGGCGCCGGCCTGGATGTGTTCGCTGAAGAACCGCCTGATCTCTCTCAACCTGTCTACCAGCTTCCGAACGTAATCGTAACGCCGCACATCGCCGGCGTCACAGATGGGACCTCTCGGCGTCGCGCCGCCTGTACTGCCGAAAATACGGACCGGATCGCACAAGGGTTAGAACCGTTGTATCGAATTGATCAGTAATTCCAAAATGTCCCATACCCCACCACGCATCGCTATCGGCTCGATATTTCAAGAGAGCAATGAATTCGTCGCCGTGCATACGGAACTCGATCTGTTCCGCAATACGTATGTCTATGAAGACGCCGATCTATTTCAACTGGCCGGTACAGAGGTCGAAATAGCCGGTATGCTGGCGGTCTGTATGCAGGAGGAGGCCGAGGTCGTACCCCTTGCGGCTGCTTCTTGTGTGCCTGCCGGATCGCTTTCCGATGCATGTTACGGGTATCTGAAAGAGGCCGTATTGTCTCCGTTACGCGAAGCAGACCGAGTAGACGGTGTCTTGCTGTCCATGCACGGCTCGATGACGGTCGTATCGGAAGGAGACCCGGAAGGAGATATGTTGGCAGCTGTCCGGGATTTACTCGGACCGGATATTCCGGTGGTCGTGACGCTCGATATGCATGCGCATGTCACCCGGCGCATGGTAGCGCTTGCCACCGCTCTGGTTGCATATAGGCATTATCCCCATGATGATGCCTATACCACCGGTGAGCGGGGCGCCCGGCTGCTTTTCTCAACCCTTCATGGGGCTATAAAACCGACGATGGCCCTTGCGAAGGTTCCGATCCTTGCGGTCGGATGTAACGGGATGACGTTCGGTGACGGCCCGATGGCCCATCTGGAACGCCGCGCTCGGGAGCTGGAAACCCATGATAATATGCTATCCGTATCCTGTTTTGCCATACATCCCAATAACGATCAGCCGGATATGGGGTCCGGGGCGGTGGTCGTCACCGATGCTGATCCGGATCTGGCGGAAGAGACCGCCCGGTCACTGGCGACGGAATTATGGACGCGACGGCATGGATTATTGCCGGAAGTATGGTCCATTGAAGCGGCCGTAACCAGAGGCCGAGCGATAGAAGGCGGTCCGATTCTACTTGTTGACACGGCGGATTGCGCCGGCGGCGGTGCACCGGGGGACAGCGTGGCCCTCTTGCGAGAATTGATCAGCCTGAATATCACCGAGCGGACTTTCGTTATGGTTGTTGATCCCGATGCCGCCCAGACCTGCGCAGACGCAGGAATCGGTCAACAGGTGTCTTTGAAATTAGGCTATCATATGGATCCGGCCTGGGGAAAACCGGTCACCGTAAACGGCAACGTCCGGCTGCTCAGTGACGGCCGGTTTCTGTATACCGGTGGTATTTTCGGTGGCACCTGGGGGGCCATGGGCCTCTCCGCTGTACTTCAGGTAGGCGCCATCGACATCCTGATTATGTCCCGACCAACGTATGACTGGCGGGATGAGCAGTATCGGTCGGTCGGCCTGCATGCCGGGCAGGCGAAGTTTATCGGTATAAAAAATCCAATGAACTATCGATATGCCTATAAGGATGTCGCTAAAGCCTCATTCGTTCTCGACACGCCGGGACCAACCCCGGCGGACATCCGACGACTGTCATACAAGAAACGATCTCGCCCGTTTTTTCCATTGGACGACGAGATGGATGATCCTGAGATTACCGTGGTCGTCAACCAGGGCGGCTTGAATGACTGAGAAAAATTACTAAATCACCCATAAGGAATCTCCATGACCCAACAAGAACTACTTGATAAGGCGGAGCAGTATTTCGTCGGCGGCGGCAACGGTGAGTTCCGTTTACCGCCGGAGGTCAATTTTGTTGTTTCTCGTGCTGCCGACAGTAAGTTATATGATGTGTCCGGTAAGGAATATATCGATTTTCTCCTCGGTTCCGGGCCGATGATTCTGGGGCACTGCCATCCAGCCATCGTGGACGCCGTGCAACAACAGATCACGAAAGGCACCACATTCATGGTTCTCAACGAACCGGCTATCCATCTGGCAGAACGGGTGGTCGAGGCGGCGCCATGCGGGGAGAAGATCCGGCTGGTCATTACCGGTTCTGAAGCGGCTCTGTTCGCCATACGCGCCGCCCGCGCTTTTACGGGACGAGACAAATTTCTCCGTTTTGAAGGCGGATGGCATGGCGTCAGTGATACGACGTTGCACGGTTCCAGAACGTTGACCCCTGGTGATTATCCTGAGACTTCGCCTGATGGTGGCGGTATCCCGAGGGCCTGGTCGGCGGACGTGCTTGCCGTGCCGTTTAACGATGTAGAGCGCGCTCGAACGGTCATCGTACAACATCACGAGGAACTGGCCGCGATAGTCGTTGAACCTTTACAACGTTGCATATTGCCTCGTCCGGGATTCTTCAAAGCTCTGCGCAAACTGGCTACAAGATACGGCATCATACTCATCTTCGATGAAATCGTCACTGGATTTCGGTTGGCCTGGGGCGGCGCACAGGAACGCTACGGCGTAACGCCTGACATCGCCACCTTCGGTAAAACGATCAGCGGCGGCTACCCCATGGCGGCGCTTTGTGGCCGGGCGGACGTCATGGATGTGATGGACGGCTGGCGTCCGGCGGATGATCCGAAACGCGTGATTGCATCGGGTACATTTAATGCCAACCCCATTGGAGCGGTAGCCGGCATGGCCACGCTCGATGTGCTGGAACAGCCCGGTACATACGAACGGTTATTCGAGATGGGAGACCGTATTACCCGCGAGATCGTATCCATGGGCAAGGAGTTTTCCATACCGCTGCTGGTCGGCGGCGAAGGCCCGGTCCTGCAAATTCTGTTTACGACCGATACGGAAATTATCGACTATATGTCCATGTTCCGGGCCGACAAGCAGAAAGCCTATGTATATGGCGTGGAGATGATCAAACGCGGGTGTTTCGTTACGCCGTATGAAAAAATATACCTGTCTCTGGTTCATACGGATGAAGACATCGACCGGCTGTTGGAAGCTTCTCGAGAGGTACTGCGAGATGTGATTGCGAAAATGTAGAGACAATCCGTGTATGTGTTTAGGTCATATATCCTGCATCCAAACGGAGTATAGCATGAAAAACGTCTTACTGCTGGGGGCATCCGGGAACATTGCGCCTCATATTATCCCCGGACTGGAACAGTATTACAACCTGCGTCTGGCGGATATCAAACCGCATCCCACCGGAAAGCAGGTAATGATGGTGGATATGGGGGACTATCGGCAGATGCTGGAAGCGGCTCGCGGTATGGATGCCATCATGAATTGGACCGTCGTTCGCGACAAATCCGATCTGAGCTTCATCGTCAGTACGCGAGGCGCCTATCATGTTATGAAAGCCGCAGCGGAACTGGGCATCAGGAAGGTGCTGCAAACCGGTCCGGAGATCATTGTCCAGGGATATCGGCATGATTTCGATATTGGTGATGTCCCGCAGGCACCGGGGACCGGTTATTATATGCTCACCAAACATCTGGCTATGGAAATCTGTAAATCATATGCCCGTAAATACGGCATTCAGACCATCTGTTATCAGTTCAACGGCTTGAACGCCAAACCCCATGAGCCGGTCAAGAATGCCGACTTCCCACCATTTACCATCGTCTGGGAAGATCTGGTCGAAGCCTGTCGATTGGCTATCGAGATCGAGTCCGTGCCGGATAATTTCCAGGCGTTTAACATGAACAGCTACCTGGCCCAGGGGAAATATACAATCGACAAAGCACGACGGATTTTGGGGTACGAACCGAAAGAACGAGTAGAGGCCTATTATAAACGCCCGGTTTGTTAAATCACCAATCAGTCAATCATCCAATCAGTCAATGAACTATCTCGTAACAGGCAGCAGTTCCGGTATCGGCGAAAGCGTTGCACGCAAGCTGGTGGAGAACGGACATTCCGTTGTCCTGTTCGCACGGCGCGCTGATTTATTGGATATCCTGACCGAATCACTGAATGCGACGTATTATACCGTACGCGCTGTGGCCGTGGCAGGTGATGTGGGCCAATGGGCTGATTGTGTTCGGGCGGTAGATGCCGGTTTCGAGATATTTGGCCGGTTGGATGGGCTGGTGAATGCCGCCGGTGATTGGGTTGATGATCCGCTGGCAGAGGCGGCGGTGGCGGATATCCAGCGGTTTATACAGACCGATGTGGTCGGTGCAACGCTCATTACAAGAGCAATTTTACCTGTGTTGAAAGCACACAAAGCAGGCCGGATTGTGCATATTAATGGACTACAGGCTTTCATACGCCAGCGGCCGCCGGTACTGTATGCGGCCGTTGAGTCTGCTGTCCGCGGATTGTGCGAAAGCCTTCGCTGGGAGGCGGCTGAATACGGGGTCCATGTTGGATGCATCACCTTGGGCAGCGTTGCCAATACCGAGGCAGATCATCCTGAGCCGAGTATACTGATGACCGATGGCCGCCGGAAATGCCTGAGCCGATCGGAAGTCGCCAGGGCGGTGCTTTTTATGTTGTCACAGCCCGATGGCGTCAATGTGGATGAAATTATATTGACGCCATTGGGGCAGAAGTTTTGAGAATGAGGATGTAGAATGAAAATCACCCGGTTTGAAGTGACACCGTTGATACAGCGGGGTTTGTTGCTGAAAGTGCATACAGATGAAGGGCTTGTCGGGTATGGATCACCGATGAATTATGAGCATGGGCGGACGGTGGAGCGGGCGATTCATGATATGGGGGACTATCTGATCGGTCGTGATCCCAGGCAGATCGAGGACCACTGGCAGACGCTGTTCCGGTCCAGCTACAGCCGCCAGATGCCGATTATGTTATCGGCGCTTAGCGGTATCGAACACGCGTGCCTTGATATTTTAGGTAAATCACTTGATGTTCCAGTCTGGCGGCTGCTCGGCGGCTCCTGTCGGGACCGCATACGCGTGTATGGCGGTACGGGAGGGAACACGCCGGAAGAGTATGCCGCCAACGCCAAAGCGCTTGTGGCGGAAGGGTTTACTGCCGTTAAATGCACCCCCTTCCCCGATCCGGTTAGATATGTGGATAGCCCGGCCATGACCGATTCCATCGTCGCACGCGTCGCCGCTATTCGTGAAGCGGTGGGCCATTCCATTGATATCGGTATCGATTTTCACCGAGCGGTCAGTCCTGCTATGGCCAGATTGCTTTTGAAGGAACTGGAGCCCTACAGACCCATGTTCGTCGAAGAGCCCACCCATCCGGAGAACGTGGATGCCCTACTGGAAATCACACGTTCAACAACCATCCCGATCGCGACGGGGGAGCGTAACACCACGCGCTGGGGGTTCCGGGAAATAGTAGAGAAAAAGGCGGCGGCGATCCTTCAGCCGGATATCCGGCATTGCGGCGGGATTCTGGAGATGCGAAAGATCGCCACCCTGGCTGAGATCCATTATATCGCCCTCGCCCCTCATTCCGCTGCCGATCCGGTCGGTGTAGCCGCCTCCATACAGGCGATGGCAGCCACCCCCAATTTTATGATTCAGGAATATGGTGGCGGGGCCGGTGATTCTCTGTTCGTGGAACCGCTTACCTTTAAGGACGGATTTATCGAACTGCCTCAAAAACCGGGACTGGGTTTTGAAATTTCAGAAGAAGGCCTCGAAAAAAACCGCGCAACCTCCTGGCGTCTTCGTACCATGCGCCGTCATCCCGATGACAACGCCTTCTCCGATTTCTGACGCGGATGACACGTGCCCTTCTCTCTGATGGTAACATGCAGGGGATACATATTATGACGCTCTATGGATATCTCTCCACCATTATTATCTGGTTCGTCGCGTGCTCGACCGAGGACACCTCGTCAGCTATAGAGGCGCCCGACTTGGATGCGGCACAGAACTCCTCCGTTCATGCGGATTCAGTCTCTGCGTCCTGGTCCCCGCCGCGTCCCAGGTCTATAGATGAACGGCGTACCGAGCGGGAGAGGATGGTCAACGAACAAATTATACGAAGGACGTTCGGCGCACCGGCTGTCCAAAGTGAGACTGTTATGAAGGCTATGCGCACCGTCCCACGGCATGTATTTGTGCCTGAAGCGCTACAAACGCAGGCCTATGCCGACACTCCGTTGCCTATCGGATTGGGCCAGACCATATCACAGCCGTATATCGTAGCATTCATGACCGAATTGCTTTCAATTGATGCTGCATCCAGAGTGCTTGAAATTGGAACGGGATCGGGATATCAGGCCGCCATCCTGGCGCAGTTGACGCCGCATGTATACAGTATCGAGATCATCAAACCGCTGGCGGATCTCGCCCGAGAGATTCTGGATGATCAGGGATATGACCAGGTACAGACCCGTCACGCCGATGGATATTACGGTTGGGAAGACGCCGGGCCGTTCGACGCGATCATTGTTACCTGTGCCGCCGGTCATTTACCGCCGGCCCTTTGGGCACAGTTGAAGCCGGGGGGGCGTATCGTTGTACCCATCGGGAACGTATCTGATGTGCAACGGCTCATCATCTTAGAGAAAGCCGAGGACGGAAGTCGCCTGTCGCGTACCGTTATGCCGGTACGGTTCGTCCCGATGACCGGCCAGATGGAACAGTAATAATGTACAAAGCACAAAGCACAAAGTACAAAGGCGAGCCTCCGGTTCGCCTTTACTTTTCTATGGCCCTATTATCGTGTGGATTGATCGGCTATGAAGTCGGTTTGATGCGGGTGCTGTTGTACGCAAGCTGGCATCATTTTGCCTTCCTGATTATCAGCATCGCTCTATTGGGATTCGGTATGAGCGGTACGATATTGACGCTGTTCCGGTGCTGGTTTCTACGACGTGGCGATACGGCCATACCGGTGCTGATCGCCCTCACGGCCTTTACCATGCTGGGGGCGGTGCAGATTGCACAATATCTGCCTGTGTCGGCTCGGATCACATCCGGGATGATCACCACACAAATCGGCTACTGGATTGTCTATTGGGTTTTGTTGACCATTCCTTTTACGCTGGGCGCTTCGGCTATCGGATTGATGCTGATGATATCGCAGGATCTGTTGCCCAAAGTCTACGCAGTCAATTTACTCGGCAGTGCTGCGGGCGCTATAGTCGTCACCTTGGGTATGTACATCCTCCCTCCTGCCTGGCTGAGTGTGGCCATGGGCGGGATTACCATCCTGGGATGTTTACGCTTCGACCGCATACGACTGACTCTTGGTCTGATAGGGACGGTCGGCCTGACGGCTCTTGTCTGGGTAATCCTCGATCCGCCTTTCATACATATCGATGATCAGAAATATCAGGCGTATGTCGACCGGCTTGTCACCGATGGTCGGGCCGGTCTATTGGCAACCGAGTATAGTCCGCGTGGCGTCATGCAGGTTATTCAAAGCGATACGTTTCATAATATGCCGTTTCTTACCGGCCAGAGTACGCCGCCAGGTATGAATGCGCTTGTCATGGACGGTCACTGGGCTGGTTCGTTATTACGTATTGATCATCCTGACAAAGCCGGGGTACTCGATGAGACGCTGATGGCCTTCCCATACGCACTTGTTGCACAGAATCCACGGGTGTTACTGCTGGATGAGCGCGGTGGCGGCAATATATGGCTGGCCGTTCGAAACAAAGCGCAGGCGGTTCATATCGTACAGCCGAATCGAAGCCTTCTCGATCTCCTGGCAGGCCCCATGAGACACGAGGGAGGGATAGTATTCGATCTACCTCAGGTCATTCGCCATCCGGCCACACCGCGCCAGTATATCGAGACGGATACGACGCCTTTTGACCTGATCCAACTGGCCGGCATGGAATCGTGGGGGGCAGCAACGGGAGGACTGGAAGGTCTTAACGAGGATCATCTCATGACGGTAGAAGGGATGTGGGCCTGCATCAGTAAATTGAAGACGGATGGTATCCTGCACGTATCCCGCGGCATTCAGCTTCCGCCGAGAGATAATGTGAAATTACTTGCTACTTTGATAGAAGCATTAAAAAGAAAGGGGATCGCCCATCCCGAACTGCATATCGCTGTGGTTCGTGATTTTTTAGGCGTTTGTACGATGGTCCGCCCACGCCCATGGACGTCGGATGAGATCCGATGGTTACGCGAGCTATACGCAACACGTAACTTAACGCCGGTGTATTTTACGGGTATACGACCGGAGGAATTGAATCAACCTGACAGGCTGCCCGGTCCGGCGGATGAACAGGGTGATTGGCTGTATCATGCATTGCTCCGGCTTTTCTCTGATGATGTCGAGGGGTTTTTGGATGCCTGGCCGTTCGATGTGACGCCGGCCACCGACGACCGGCCCTTTTTCGCCAACTTCGGTAAGCTGAGTGCCCTACCCGACTTTCAGGCAGCGTACGGTGACCAATGGCTGAGCAGAACGGAAATGGCGCTTCTCTTCGTCCTGGCAGCCCTCGGGATGATTGCTATAGCTGGTGTGACGCTGACGGTCATACCGGTCTTATGTCTGGGTGAGGTGCGCAGGGCATCCGGCCGTATGACGACCGCCGGCTATTTTTTCACTATCGGTCTGGCCTATCTGATGCTGGAGATCACCTTTCTTTCCAGGATACAGCGGCTTGTCGGTGATCCGGTGCTGGCCGGGGCGGTGACGATTGCCGGTTTCTTGTTATTTTCCGGATTGGGCAGTATAACCGCAACCCGTATCGTGGCACGGTCATGGGTCACCCTGCCGCGTTTGCTGATCCTGCTGACGATCCTGGTATGGCCGACCTATGCATCCATCGATTGGCTCGCCGCCTGGACAGGCACATGGTCTCTCGGATCGCGACTCGTCATGACCGTTGTCCTGATCGGACCTATCGCCTTCTTAATGGGGATCCCTTTCCCGGTCGCCCTCCGCCAGATCGAGCACCGTACGACCGTTCTCGTCCCCTGGGCATGGGGTGTCAACGGCTTTGCCTCCGTGCTGGCATCGCCGGCAGCGATCGCTCTGGCTATGCAATGGGGTTTCAACACAACGCTACTCTCGGCAATCGGATGTTATTTGCTGGCATCGCTCGTGGCAGGTAAACAGATGCATCGTGAATCGAATTAATGAATATGGATACAGGTATTAGTATACCTGAAATGACAGATGATACACAACGTGCTATGATCATGCGACGGATAGCGGTTTCCAGGCGGCGAGACGGGTTACACTCGTGAAGTGACCTATCCCCCAACCATGGGATTGCGGGTGGATGGTTCACTTCGAGAACGCATCGAGCACTCTGTGATTACAGATCGCAACTAATGCCGATCCACCCGCGGTTCGATGGGCAGGTCCCGAAATTCCTTGATCAATTCGGCCAGCCCTTGGGAGGCGGCTTTGAACAGCTGCTCGCCCTTTTCCACAGTGGCGACGGTGGCATCACCGATGACCCCCGTATCTGAAATGCGGGACCAATGGTCCATCATACGAAGAGGAGAAGCGCCTTTGCCGCGGACCCAACCGCGCCAGTAGTACTTAGACTCGGGGATCTTGATTTCACGTGTGGCCTTGTCCATCTGTACGGCTTCATCGTTGAGATACCTGTAGACGGAGGTTTCGATTTCGTCTGCATGGGATTGCAGTTCCGAATCACCGATTTTCCATAAAGTGGACTGGGCCATACTCCACCAGTTCAACATGCCGCAATGGACATCGGTTTCGATCACCGTACGCCGAGCGGCCGTTTCCAGAATAGTGGCATTGGAACCATGCCCGTTTACAATCAGGATTTTCTTGAATCCGTGATGAGCGACACTCTTGGTGATATCCAGAATGAAATTCAGCATATGATCATCGTGAATTGTGATTGTCCCCGGAAAATCCATGTGGTGATCTTCGAAACCGTACGGAACGGCCGGCAGAACCAGCACCTGATCCGGGATAATCTGTGCTGCTGCCTCACAGACACTGCTGGCCAGAAACGAATCCACATCAAGCGGCATATGATGCCCATGATCTTCCGTAGAGCCGACTGGTAGTACCACTACCGGTTGGTTTTTAACAATATCTTTTAGTTCAACCCAGGTGTAATGGTCGTACCGATACGGCAAGCGGGGCCCCTTCATGGTTGCTCCTTCAAATAGTTGGCGCGTAATGCGAAAGACACAAAGCGAATCATCTGCATTCCATCACCTTAATTATATCCCAATGATTTATTCAAAGACGGCATGACTTCTTTGGCGAAGAGTTCGAGGGAGTTGATCCAGGCGTCTTTATCATCCCAATCGTGCGCGGTCATGATCAGGGTGCCGAATTCTCTGGTTTCTTCCATCATCCAAGGTGGATCCGTGGTCCACAGGGTCATAATCATATTAAGTGATGTTCACCTACCCAGAACTCACTGAAACCGAGTTCCTCCGAGCGAACGAGCAGTTCCATGTCTTCATCATGACACGGCGCCGCCGGCTTCTCCGGATTATGCACCGGCATTAAAAACATACCATAATCAATCATGTACAAAAATTCCTATAGAACAGAGTGCAGAGTATACTTATAATAGATCTTTTTTTCGTTTTGCTGTTAAAATTTGATCTACAAAATCAGGGCCGCAGAAGGTATCAAACCCACTGCCAGGAAACCGGACGGCCCATGCGTATATCCGCTTCAATTTATTTTCATCGTGATCGATTACCGCCGGTTCGGTACGAACGGCATCCAGTTGTTCAATAACTGCTGTGGCTGTTCGTTTATACAGGCGGTTTAAAATTTCGTTCAGGTCACCGCCGGCCTCACGAGCTTCCTGATACCATGCTATACCGTTGTACTGTACCTGACGCGTTCGTGGATAGAAAGAACACATCAGGTTCCAGTCGTCCCCGTCTTTACCCTGATCACCGGATGAGCGAAAATCGGTCCGGAGAATGACGGAAGGGATGTCCAGAAATTTAGCGACCATAAATTCAACAACGGTACCGGAATCCAGATCCGTTCCGTCGAAATTAAACAGGCTCAGATCACAGGCCATCACCTGTTTCAGATCCTGATTCCGGATATCGGCTGCGCGTTCGGTGGCCTGTTCAAGATCTTGTGGAAGAACACAGAAGTATCTTCCATCCGAATATTTCTCAATGGCTTCTGCCAGTAGTGCATTGCCGATCAGATGTTTATGATCGAACAGGTCACCGGCAAAATAAATGCTGTAGGATGTCATACAATGGTCTCGTGATACGTGATGATTAAAACAGTAATTGATCCTTCAGTCCCATATCTTCGGCTAAGCCTGCCAAACTGTCTACAGCCATCTGTGTCAGCGGGACGCCTTCTTCCCGGGCTGTGTTCTCACTATCGTATTCCATCTCACCGGGCACGTAGGTACGTGCTGCCCCTTTCGCTTTCGGCGCTTCGCGCATTCTACGGATCAATTCGTCAATCCGTTCATAAAATTGATTCATCGGCATCATCGCCCCGACATCGATGGCGATAAAAGAATGGCCCTCGTCACATCGTTTTTCAGATTCTTTCGACCAGGATAGGATATCGAGCGTCATTGCGGCGCCGGCCAGCACACCGGCCAGGGATTCTACGAGTAACGCCAGACCATAGCCTTTGTGGTTGCCGAACGGAGTCAGGGCGCCGTTTACGGTAAACACACCGGCGTCGGTCGTCGGCAGACCGTCTTCATCGGTCAGCCAACCTTCCGGCAGCGGTTCCCCACGTTTTTTCGCGGAAACCACCTTGCCCCCCGCCACGGTACTCATCGCAATATCCAGGACGATAGGCGGCTGGGCTCTGGCGGGGACGGCATAGGACAGCGGATTGTTGCCGAGCACGGCGCCTCGTCCTCCGGGGATGTTCATGACCACATCGGTGTTGCTCATGGAAATTCCGACCATGGTATGCTCAAGCGCCATCAGCGCGTAGGCCGACGCAGCCCCGAAATGATTGCTGTGACGTACCCCGGCCATGCCTACGCCGCACCCCTTCGCTTTCTGAATGGCGGTCTGCATCCCCGCATGCCCGGCCACCATGCCGACGGCCTGGTGCGCATCGATCTGAGCCCAGGCCGGTCCTTCACCAGTAATTTCCGGTACGGCCTTTGTATCAATACCGCCATCTCGCATCAACTGAACGTAGCGACGCAATGAAACCGTGCCGTGGGTGTAAATACCACGCATGTCTGTTCGAACCAGCATCTCTGCCGTTAAACAGGCATCCGTTTCCGAAAGTCCCACCGTAGTCATGGCCTTCGTACAGAAGTCGATGAGCGGTTCAGAAGGCGTACGTGTGACGAAGGGAGATGGGGGTGTGGAAGGCAAAGGAACTCCTTATGATATAAAAAATGTCAAAAACGGTGGTTTCCGGCTGGAGTATACCCCGGACCAAGTCCGGGGTCGGGATGACAAACCGGGACACACTCTAAACACCTGCACGCGTCAACCATACACTTCAGCCGCATTCAGACCCATAATTTTTTCCTGATCTTCGGATGAAAGAAAATCTGTATGCGCCCACCCCAGATCCACAAGCTGGCGATACGTAGCCACAGTCAACAGACCGGGGACATCCGTCCCCCACATGATTTTATCCGCCCCTACCAGGTCCACTGCCATTTGAATATAGCGTCTGGCCGAGGGAAACGGATAGCCTTCTTCTACCAGATAGGCCGGTAGGGCCGCTGTATCCAGCCAGACGTGGGAATGTTGCGCCAGGGTGATCTGCTCTTTCCAGGCTTTCCAGAGCACTTCGTCCTGCTCTGCCGCCGGGTTTGGCTGGCACAGATGGGCGATCACCACGCGTAAATGCGGGTGCTGATCAATAATGTTTCGTATGGCATCTGTTTGATAGGATATGGAATCGATAGCGCCAAGGTCGAGCGTCAATAAGAAATCATGCTGTTCCATGGCCTCCCACAACCAGGCCACATCCGGGTCATCCAACCTGAGACCAGGGTGAACGCCGCTTAAACCGGCTGCCTCGCTGAGTTCCAGTTTAACCGCTCGAAACCCCAGTTCTCCCACGTCTTTATCGAACATATGCCGAGCACCTGGAGACCAGGGATCAAGGAAGGCCGCCCCCAGAAATCTATCCGGCCAGCTTTGTATCGCCTCGGCAGCGTACCGGTTACATTCCCCGTAAAAGGTGCCCTGCAACAGGACGGTTTTGTCGACGCCCACCCAATCCATGTGTTCAATCAGCACTTCGGGCGGATGAACGGTTTCGATGGCAGTCGGTGGCAGTACACGTAACATCTGATCCGTGCCTACACGTATTTTGCCATATCCTGCAGATCGGGTTATTCCGCCTTTGATACGGCCACGGACTTCCGGAAAAATATGAGCATGTGCGTCGATGATCATCGATTCAATGTCGGTTTATTCACATCAAAAGCCGGCGGTCACCCTTTCCAACTCATGGCATAAGTCGGGTCTTCGACCTCTAATGCCTGTTTCGTTATTTGTAATGGATGGAAGGTGTCTACCATAACCGCAAGCTCTTTAGTTTCTTTTACACCGATGCTGGCTTCGGTGGCACCCGGTTGGGGACCGTGTGGAATACCGGACGGGTGCAGGGTGACAGACCCTTCTTCGATGCCTCTTCTGCTGCCGAATTTATCGTTCGCATAATAGATGACTTCATCGCTGTCGATATTGCTGTGATGATACGGTGCAGGCACGGCATCCGGATGATAGTCCAGCATGCGCGGCACAAAAGAACAGATGACGTAGTTGTGCGCCTCAAAGGTCTGATGGGTAGGTGGCGGCATGTGCACTAGTCCGGTAATGGGCTGGTAATTATGAATGTTGAAGGCCCATGGATAGACATAGCCGTCCCACCCGACAATATCGAACGGATGAAAATCATAATAATAGTCATGGAAGATACCGCGTGCGAGTATGCGCACTTTATACCGACCATCTTCCCGATGGGTCTCCAGAGTTTCCGCCACCCGGATATCCCGTTCACGGTAGGGAGCGTGCTCCAGAAGCTGACCGTATTCGTTGCGGTAACGACGTGGTATTTCTATAGGACTTAATGACTCAACGACGAATATTTCCGTATCGACGGTCTCTTCGACCAACCGGTAAATCGTGCCGCGCGGGATAATCAGATAGTCGCCGGACGTGTAGGCCAGGGTGCCGAACATGGATTCCAGACGCCCGCTGCCCTGATGGATATAAAGCGCTTCATCGCCATCTGCATTTTTGAAAAAATAGGACATCCGGTCGGTCGTTCGCGCATAGGCCAGGATCACATCGTTATTGAAACACAGCGGTATACGACCTGATACGGCGTCTCCTTGTGGTTGAAATGATCGTGTTTTCAAATGCCGGTGCTTCAGCGTGTCATCCGGCACGGCCTCAAGGCGTCGCTCCCCGATCCGCTCGATCTCTGACACACAGGTCGGCAGATGAATATGATACATGGTTGAAGATCGACCGGAAAAGCCTTGTGTTCCAAAGAGTTGCTCTTTGTACAGCGTACCATCCGGTTGTTTGAACTGAATATGATGTTTGACAGGTACATCACCTAGTTGTACGTATCGCATAGCCAGATCCTTTAAGGATGGAAGGGTGGGAGGATAGAGGGCTGGAGGGATGAGTATGCGTGTAAATCCATCTCAAGGATTAACGGCCATCCTTCCATCCTTGGTCGGTGTTCTCATAACGTGCCTCGTAGGGCCTGATCACGTTCGATCGCTTCAAACAGGCCTTTGAAGTTCCCGATGCCGAATCCTCGTGATCCGTGGCGCTGGATAACCTCGAAAAATAAGGTTGGTCGATCTTCTACAGGTTTGGTGAAAAGCTGGAGCAAATAGCCTTCTTCATCACGATCTACCAGGATACCGAGCTCCGTGATTTTGGCCATATTTTCGTTGATTTCACCAACGCGTTCCGGCAAGGTGTCGTAATAGGTCTGCGGCACGCTGAGCAAGCTGACATCGTTGGCCAGCATGGAAGTCACGGTATCGATAATATCTGCGGAACTCATGGCGATATGCTGTACCCCGGGGCCGTTGTAAAAATCAAGATACTCATCGATCTGGGATTTGCGTTTCCCTTTCGCCGGCTCGTTGATGGGAAACTTGATGCGCCCATTGCCGTTCTGCACTACCTTGGACATCAGCGCGCTGTATTCGGTGCTGATGTCGTTGTCATCAAAATGGATATATTGTGAGAAGCCCATCACCTGCTTATAAAAATCCACCCACTCGTCCATTTTGCCCAGTTCGACGTTGCCGACAATATGGTCAATGGCTTTAAGACCTACGGGACGACGTGTGGAAAGGCTGTATCTGGCCGGATCGAGTGATTGGAATCCGGGGGCGAAGACGCCGTGATAATCATCGTGATTTACAAAGGTATGTGTGGTATCTCCATACGTTTCAATCGTCGCGTATTCATATACGCCGTTATCGTCCTCGATACGCGTCGGTTCCGTCACACCGACAGCGCCGCGGCTCACCGTGGCTTCATAGGCATCGGCCACCTGGTCCACCTCCAGCGCAATGTCTTTAACGCCGTCCCCATGAAGAGCCAGACGCTGATTGTCCGGATGATCCCTGTGCAACGGCGAGGCCACGACAAAGTGAATCTTCCCCTGTTGAAGGACATAACCCGCCTCTTCCCGCATCCCGGTCTCCAGACCGGCATAGGCAGTTACATCGAAACCGAACGCATTGCGATAAAAATAGGCGGATTGCCGCGCATTGCCCACAATGAACTTTATATGATCCACACGGCGCAATGGCAAATGATCGCCACTCATGGGTAACCTCGCGATTAAAATTGTCTGATCTGTTGATTGTCTGATTGGTCAGTCTATAGGTACCTTGAAAATGTTTATGCGACCTGTATTGTTTTTCAATCTACAAATCAACTAATCAATAAATCCTACAGCACACCATCCTGCCACGGCCCCCATATGGCGTACGTTATGCCTGGGCGTTGCATATTGACGAACAGGGTCTGGCCGTCCGGACTGAAGGTGGCGCCGGCGAATTCTCCTCTGGCTTCTATACCGGCGATGTCCCTTGCGATATCGAATATTTTACCCGCTCTCGTCAGACCGCGTATATGCATGACGCGAGCGCCTCCATCTTCACACACCACAAGGCTGCCCTGAGGGCTCACACAGACGTTGTCCGGCATGGTGAGCAGCGATTTATCCGGCGATTCGAAGAGCAGAGTCAGCGTCCCTGCGCTATCGCCTGATGGACGATATTGCCAGACCTGCCCCAGGTTCTTATCACCACCACGTTTCGCCGTGAAAAAGATATGGCCATCGCCATACCAGCATCCTTCAAGCCCATTGAACGCCGCCCCGCCTTTTTCAAGACCTTGACGGAATACGGCCATCGCATCCTGACTTGCGTTTGAGGGATCCGGATCGTCAATGTCAACCCAGGCCACAGACCGTTCAGCGCCCATCGTTTGTCCTGTACGCGTATCGTATTCCGGGTGGTCTTTGACTGTCAGCATCTGGAGCCGGCCACCCCGGCTCAGTTGGCCGGGTTGATTTGGAATAAATCGATAAAAACCGGCTGGATTACGGTCTTCGGTTTCATAGACGATTCCGGTCTCGGGATCTACGGCAATGGCCTCATGGACAAATCGCCCCATGGCCAGGAGTGGTTCGTGCGCCGCGAGTTCGTCTGATTGTACCGGGACCTCATAGCAATAGCCATGATTCTTATCGAAACCGCCTATATGGCGATTTAATCTTTCGACAAACACCTGATCTGTCCCCTGGGTGGTTTCTTCACAGGTAATCCAGGTTCCCCATGGGGTTGGTCCGCCCGCGCAATTGTGGAGTGTACCGCTGGCGCTGACAAAATCCCGGATCAGCATCCGGCTTTCCGGATCGATGATCAGCGTCGTGGTGCCTCCGCCTGCCGAATAATCATACGCCGGTCCCTGGCTGCCGATGGCAACGCCGGGTTGCCCCCTGCCGCTGTTGATCTCATGATTCCTGATCAGGCGGACGCCGCCTTCGTCGGCATAAGCGGCCATGCCGTCATGTGCCCGCGGTGTGGGGTTGCCGTCCGACATGACCGTGCCGGTTTTTCCAAAGGCAGTGTATTGAAAGCCCGGTGGCAGTTCCAGCAGCGTTTCACCGGTATCACATGTCGGACTAGGAGATAATGGACCATAACCCCCTTCACCTGGTCCAGCCCGTAGACGGTGGAAATTCTCTTCTGCCAGGTTCCTGCGCGCTATCAGCCCGTTCAGAGCAATCGCCCCGACGGTAATAGCCGTATGGCGTAGAAATGACCGACGATTCAGTTTTGACACGATGTTTGGCGCCTACAGAAGCTACGAAACTTTATCCATATCAATACTGATTTGCAGCTTTGTCGTTTCGTAGCTTCACCGTTATACGGATCAAGCTGCATGGATGTGTGCTTTTTCTGCCTCTCGTTTATAACTTTGGCTCATCAGGTAGGCGGCGCCGGTAGCGATAAAGGCACATATGGCCAGAAGAACGAACACTTGTCCCCAGCCTGCGCTATCCGCCAGTAATCCGGCTCCCCAGGTGGCGGCAGCGCCGCCTACATAACCGAGGCCGTCAATCATTCCGGAACAACTCCCTGCGCCTTTTGAACCGGCAATATCAAGTGTGAACGCGCCGGAACTCATGGAATACGGCCCCAGCAGAAAGAAACAGCTCAAACCCAGCAAGCCGACGATGAGGCTCCGAGCACTCGGCCCGACTTCAGTCAAGCTGGCGATAGCTAAGAGGCAGACGCCCAATCCCGACAGCATAATCCAGGTGGCATGGGCTCGATTACCGTCTTTCGCATATTTATCGGTATACCAGCCTAAAAGGAGGGTTCCCAGCACCCCCATAAACGCGATAAAAGCCGATCGCGTCAGGGCGTCAATATTATCCAATCCCATATCGACCAGAAAGGTGGGGAGCCAGAATATAAAAAAGGTCCGTAAAGAGGTGGTCAGCATACTGAAGATCAGTAGACGACGAAAAATAGACATCTGAAACAGCGTTTTGAGAATCAGCGTGACACCGGGCTTGTCGTTATCTGTTTCGAAATGAGCGATCCGGTGATGCGGTTCACTGTCCTGCGTGTGATATCGGGCGCCTTTAATGACCAGATCAGGCGCATCACGTGAGGACAGGTACGACCAGATCAGGATAAGGATAAGGGCTGCAGCCGGATACAGGAACAGGCCCTGCCACCCGATACCATACCAAATCAATACACTGGAAAATAGCAGCGCTGCTACCCCGCCGAATTGAAAATTAACGCTGATAAATCCCATGATCGTGCCGTGCCGATGCGGCGGATACCAGGCGCCGATAATTTTGGTAATACCACCCCACCCCATAGACAGAAAAAAACGGTTTACACACCAGATGACGGTAAAGGCCGTAAGACCGGTTGACATGGCGAACATGATATTAGCGCTGATAGCCCCGACCATGCCGATCAGGAATATATTTCGTCCGCCGATCTTATCTCCCAGGGGGCCATTGATGAATTTCCCTATGGCATAGGCCAGCGTAGCCCAGCCGCCTATGGCGCCGAGCTCCGTTTTGGTATAGCCGAAGGTCTCACTGAGCAGGGGAAGCGCGGCAGACAGATTACCGCGACAGAGATAATAACCGATGTAACCCAACAGCATCACCCAGAAGGTAGAAACACGCCAGCGGGCCAGGCGCTTAAGTTCTACCGAGTCAAGCTGTCGAATAGCGCCGTTTATCACAGCGACAAGCTGAGACATGCAGTCATTCCCCAGAGGATGAACTTCTTGGACAGCCTCTTAAAACGGTACCACAATTTATAATCATTAGATTATGGAAAATGCCGTTTTTAATATACGTTGAATGTGTCTGGAAGGCAAGGGGAGTAAAAGAGGATATAAGATTCAAGGTACAAGATGTTGGACCCTGATATTTTCGGGCATACCATACGCTTTTCAGAGCACAAAAGACGAAGGGAATACTACTTCCTGCCCAGATGTTCGAAGAACCCCCATATCGCTTCGGCGGCATCGAAATCGGTACAGGTGTTGCCGAAAATATCTTTTGGAGCGATAAACTTACTGCCGCCATGGAAAACCAGCACCAGAGGCGTCAACATGCCAGGCTGGTAAGACCCCGGTATATGAAGTCAACAGGTGCGTTCACGATCATCTACCGTAATGGTCCGCTCCGGGTATGGATGGCATTTGCTCTTGCGATATTAACGGATAAACATATCAAACACACGCTGGATAAGAGGGCAAAAAGACGCATGGCTTGACTCCGATCAGTTAAAGAGCCAGGTGGGCAGATGGGCAGATAACGTATTTCTGCCCATCTGCCCACCTGCTCATTTTCCTCACCCCAACTTAATACATATCAAACCTATAGTGATAGCCAGTATTGCCCCTATTTTTCCCGGCGTCAACTGTTCTTTCATGAAAACGATGCCCAACAGGGCGCCTATCACCACGGAGAATTCACGTAAAGCGACAATATAGCTGACCGGTCCGGTCGTCAGCGCAAAAAGGATCATGAGATAGGTCCCGGCAGAGCCGATTCCGATCAGTAAAATAGAACGCCAGGCGGTCTTTGCCGTTCCAAGTAATTGTTTCCGGAAACGTAAGGCGACTACCGGCGTGACGATCAATGCTGTTAACACGAACATGAAGCCGATGTATACCACAGGATGGACGATCCCTACACCGACTTTATCGACCAGAGAATACCCTACGATCGTCGCACCAACGCCAAGCGCGGAGATAAAGCCTTGTTTCATCTGGCCGCTGTTTCGTATAACGGTCATGCCCATCGATAAGATCCCGAGACTAATAAGAACAATGCCCATCAAACCCATCAGGGTGATCGACTCATCCAGGATCTGCCATCCCAGGAAGGCCGTTATACCGATACCGGAACCGCGTGCTACCGGGTATACGACGGATATTTCGCCCTGCTCATAGGCGCGCCCGAGTAATAAAAAGTAGAAAGCATGGATTATCCCGGTGGCGATTATATATCCATATCCTGCACCAAGCATACTTAAGAACGCGTCCAGCCCTTGATAGAGGCCAATGCCTATAATCCATGGGGTTAGCATCAGGCAACTGACCCACATCCCCCACCAGAAGATAGCCAGGTTTCCTGAAGCACGGCGAGCTACAAAATTCCACACAGCGTGAAAGACAGCGGCTGATATGACGAGGAGAAACAGGTTGAGGGGCATGGAAAATGGTGATTGGGTGAGTTGGTGGTTGAAAAAAGATACATCGAGGTGGAGATTAACGGAGTTGGGAGATGATTTCGCCTTTCTCATTTATGTCGGGATAGGGTAGGCTGTGGCGTTTGCAATAGGCGCTTACGGTGGGATGGGTGAATTCGAACAGAAGCCGGGTATAGGTTTCTTTATCCAGACGGGGGGCATCGTAGAAACCTGCTTGTCGACGCTGGCACTCAGCTTCGAACAAAATTACAGCCGTGGCTACGGATACATTCAGGGAGTCGACCATCCCTACGGTCGGGACGGTCATGCTTCCATCGGCCTGATTGATGGCTTCAGACGTCAGGCCGTCGAGCTCCATGCCGACCACAATGGCTGTGGGTTGCGTGTAATCGATGGCTCTGAAATCCTGACTGTCTCCGGCGCATTGTGCGGTTAAAATGCGGAACCCGTCATCACGAAGTAAACCATAGGCGTCTTCTACCTGATTGTACGTCTTCACCTCTACCCATTTATGGGCCCCACTGGCGGCACGCCTGCGGACGTCGTATAGATTACGGTCTACGATGGCATGAATCATGGGAATGCCCACCGCGTCGCAGGTTCGCAGGATAGCGGCCACATTATGCGGTTTGTGGACATTGTCCATTACCACAGTCAGATCCGGTTGACGATGGTCCAATATCCGGCGTATTTTATCATAGCGTTTTTTGTAGGACATGAAAGAATTCAGTTCGCCTCCAGGACAAGTAAATCGTCCGATGCAACATGAACAATATACGACGCTTTACCAAGGTTAATCGCCCAGCCTGTTCGGGTAACTTGCCACGGGACAGGGATTTGGTCCGGTGGAAAGACCGCGAACAGGCTTAACAAGGTACAGATTTGATCCGTCAAACAGGCCTCGATATAACTTTCATGTCTATCCTCGAACACATCGCCCAGGCGTCCCTTATTAAAGGGGACCTGATAGGCATGTTCACGACGTTGCATGGTAAATTGGGCTCCCTGGAGACAAACGATTCGGGCACTCAAATGTACGCCGTTTGAGGAGACCTCAAAGTTTCCCGTATCATCCGGTGTCGCTTTATCCACCGTATGCCAGCGGAGCGAAATATTCTGTGGATCTACGAGACGCGCCGTGTCGAGTACGGCAATGACGCCCGCCTTATGGTGAACGACCTTTCGACGTACATCATACACCCCTTCATAACATGCGGTTAAATCAATCGACCAGGCGCCGCCTCTATCGTCAAAATCTGCAGATAGAATTTCGGCACGGCTTGTTTCACCTGTTGCCATCTCCTGTTCTTTAAACATGAATATGTTATGCCCTGCCACCCCGGCATTATAGTACTGGTAGCGATTTTTTCCAAAGAAATCCGCCGGGTACATAGGCGGTGAACCGAGGTCCACGATCAGACGTTCTCCATAGCCGTCTATACAAACCTGGCCTGCGTCATGATGGCCATGCCCTTCCGAGCCATGACCGGCTTTACCGAATACGACCGCAGGCGTTTTTTCAGTATGCCAGTCCGTCCGGCTGCTGATACATCCGCTGTGACCAGGGAATGCCCGGCCTGTCGGCAACCGGCTGTCAGGTGCTTGGGGCGTTATGGTCTCGTCATACCAGAGCAGTTCTAACGGGTTGACACGCGATTGACCCTGTTGCGCATACGTCAGATAGTACCATTGGAGCAGACGGTCACGTGTTGCGGCCGCAACGGCGGCGTAGTAATCGGCGCCGGGAGGAGCATCGACATGTATATCACCAAAGGCGGCTATGCGACCTGGCGGAGTAGTCATATACAGATACCACAGACAGGTTGCCGGAAACGGATGGTCAGCCAGCATATTTTCTGTCCCTTCGGTATAATAACGATGGGCTGAAAAATAAATCACCGGCAGGCGGGTAGCGGCTGCATAGCCGACATTTTCATTGAACTCCCCTTCGGCGCCGTAGACCGTTCGATAGGCCAGCATACGCTCATGTGCCAGGTCTATCAGACGTCCGGACGCCGGGTGATCTTCTCTCAGAGCCATGCCGGCGACCCCAAGGCCGCCCACAACACAAGTCTGCCAGTTATTGACTCGGGTAAAATACCAGGCATTTTCTTCCACTGCTTGAAGATAGCGTTGTATGCCGCAACGGTCGAGGCCGTCGATAATAAATCTTCGCTCTCCGTCCGTCAGTTGCGGATGAAGCCAGTCGTAGGCCAGCGCCACGGCCTGGGACAGCTGACCTGTCCTCAAGTCTGCCGCGACGCTCTGGTGGGCCATATCACGCCACTCCGGCCAGTGAATCGGATCGAACAAAGCATCCATCTGCTGCAACGCGTCTACTTGATACCGCGATTCCCCGGTTATCAAAGTGGCCAGGGCACAGGTCATGATACGGTCTGCCGAGGTCTGCACGATGATATAATCCGGGTTGGCGTGTTTGGCCATGAGAGGATCACGGCCAGGGACCATATCCGTCGGCACATAAGGCGGTATGTTTGTCCATGCATCGGCAGCATCAAGCAATCGGCGCCATAATTTCCGGGCGTGGCCGTGGTGCACAGCAGATTGTACATCATAAAGGGAACGTAGGCCGTGGATGGATTCTGCGGTGATAAGCAGGCTTGGGCGCATGGTGAGTTGGTGAGTTGGTGAGTTGGTGAGTTGGATAAAGTGATATCAGATGCAGTCGTGTCAACGATTTTCTCTTGTAACGGGTCTTGACATCAGGCTTAGAGTATTCTACAATAGTATTACGCCCTGATGTCACGCGGCAGGCAGCGAAACATCAGGGAACTTTGCCCAGTAACATGGAAAGGAATTACATATGCCTTTGAAATTCGCTTATCTCGGGGTCTGGCATAGTCATGCGGTCATGCATGTCCGGGAAGCAGTGCAGCGTCCTGAGGAATTTCAGCTTGTGGGGCTTTTCGAACCGCAGCAGGACGTGCGGGCGCAGAAGCTGAGTCAGTGGGCTGAATACATGCCGGATATCCCTGTATTCGATTCCGTCAGCGATGTCCTGTCGAGCACGGCGGAAGCGGTCATTGTAGAAGGGCGCATTCTACAGAATCTGGATTATGCAGAACAGGCATTAGAGGCAGGGAAGCATGTCTTATTGGAAAAACCGGCCGGGGTGGATCTGGCCCACCTGGAGCGAGTTCATCAACTTGCAAACAGTAAGGGGCTCCATCTTCAGATGGCCTATATGTGGCGTTATAATCCGGCGTTGTATGAAATGATCCGACTGGTAAAAACCGGGGTTCTGGGAGATATTTTTTACTACCGGGGCCATATACCGAAATCCAAATCCTATCATCCGCAGATTGCCAGAGACCTCGGCGTCTATAAGACCGCCATCTATTTTGAGATGGCGGGCCATCTGGTTGATCTGATGGTAACCCTCATGGGAGAACCGCCTCGTGTCCAGTCGATTCTCGGACAGCATTACGGAGACCGGAAACATGTAGATAATGCGGTGGTTCTCCATGAGTTTACCAACGGCATCGGGACCATTGAGACCTCTGCGATGCACATCGAAAGCGGGCGCACGCGACGTATTGAAGTTTACGGCACGGGCGGCACGGCTATTCATACACCGATCGGCTCAGCTAATCTGTCGCTCTGCCTTGAAGAAGCCGGTGAGGGATATCCGGTCGGCTGGCAGGATCTGGTATTCCCCACGACGGAGGATTCCCCCTCGTTGTTACGCGAACTTGCCGCATGCATACGGGGGGACAAAGCCCCCGACTATACCCTGGCGCACGATATGGCGGTGCAGCGGACCTTATTTACCGGTTGCGCCATACCGGATGGGCATGCGTTGACAGGTTCCAGGAAGCTTACGACTTAATTCATGGGAGTTCCTGACTATTTCTAAAGAAAGACCTTGACAGAAAGCAGTTAATGGTGTAGTTTTCTTAGCCTAAACGACGCGGGGTGGAGCAGTCTGGTAGCTCGTTGGGCTCATAACCCAAAGGTCGGAGGTTCAAATCCTCCCCCCGCTATAATAAAACCCCTTGAACTGCAACGAGTTCAAGGGGTTTTTCTTTTTGGGTCCGATTGGATTATGCCCCAATTTCTAATAGTTTTCTAATGGGAGGTCCAAAGACCTGATCTTCAAGACGTGCGGCCGCCGCTTCATTCACATCCGGCATGAGATGCCCATACAGATCAAGGGTAACCTGAATTGATGAATGACCCAGTTGACATTGAATGTATTTGGGCGACTCCCCTTGAGCCACCAGCAACGCCGCATAGGTGTGTCTAAGATCGTGAAACCGGATTCGTCTTATCCCGGCCGATATCAAGATACGATGGAATTCAATTTTACTCACCGTGTCAG
>Ga0315338_1000354_pt1 | contig 122547 bp, 111 predicted proteins | sample ASW8metaG_FD_204518 | JGI IMG/M metagenome (GOLD analysis project Ga0315338, IMG submission 204518) | Ammonia-oxidizing marine archaeal communities from Monterey Bay, California, United States - ASW #8 | ecosystem: Environmental > Aquatic > Marine > Coastal | place: USA: California | collected...
TCCACCTGATCCACAACAGCCAATTTAAAGCCCATATTGTAATCGCGTTGTGTGCGCTTGCGGCGCACTGGTCCTGACTTCGACATTGTCATCTCCTATAGGTGACAACGTATTTCAGGACGAGACACTCCAAGACTTAAAGGCCGGGCTGTTAAGTCCGGCCTTTTGCATGCTGGTGGCTCCAATCTGGACGATCAAGCATTAGAATAGGCACGCTGTTTTCGTGATGGTGACAATGATCAATGTCATTGCGGGCAGGGACCAAATCGGGCATATCACGTTTATGGATTCAACCAAACGCCCATATCGCCGTTCCGGCTTTTCTGTCGCCCGTGTTGTTCAGACATGGGCAATGGCGTTTGTCATTCTGCTCGCCGGTGTGACGCAGTCGGGCTTTATCCCGGCCCTTCTTAATGGTCAGTTTACCGGTATTTCCGGTGTACAGGCGGCACCGGGCAGCAACGTCATTTTGATCTGTACGGGCGATGGCATTAAGGCCGTATCGCTTGGTGCAGATGAAAACGTTCCCGATGCACCGGCTCAAACGGCAGGACATGGTTTCTGTTCGCTCTGTGCGACCCATCATGGGGCGGTGGTTGATATTGATGTGCCTTATGTTGCGCCGGTCGCAGTCCCACATGATGTCGATTATGCCCATGCGGGTGGCATTGCATCTGGTCATGAAATTCCGCGTATTCGTCATTCGCGCGCACCGCCCTATTTCATCTGATTTCGAACGATAAGATACACCCAATATTGAAATCACGGCTTTGCTTTAACGGGCCGTTCCAAGGATGAAATCCCATGAAAAAACTGTTTGCGGTCATTGCGACCCTCGCATCACTGGTTGTTGCTTCCAACGCCTTTGCCGCGGATATCGAAATCAAGGATGCGTGGTCCAAAGCATCGCTTGGTCAGGTGCGTAACGGTGTTGCTTTCCTTGAAGTCGTCAATCACGGTGATGCGGATCGGGTTGTTGGCGTACGCAGTGATTTGGCGGAAAAAACCGAGCTGCATACCCACATCATGGCCAATAACGTCATGAAGATGCGCCAGGTCGAAGGCGGAATTGAAGTGCCGATGCATGGCAACGTCATGTTCAAACCGGGCAGCTATCACGTCATGCTGATGGGCCTGAAAAAGCCGCTGACCGAAGGCGAAATGATCAACGTGACGCTTGAATTTGAAAAGGCCGGTGATGTGCCGGTGATGATCAATGTGCTTGGTCCGCTTGCCAAAGGGCCGGCTGGCATGGGCGAAATGGATCATGGCGAGATGAACCATGACAAGATGGATCACAAAACCAACTAGGTGTGTGACCCCATCAAGTCGGGCTGAATATATCAGGGGGAAGGTTTGCGCCTTTCCCCTTTTTTCGTCATGATGTCGGGAAATAAATGCCGTTGATTAAAGGGAAGTATGCCATGCCAGATGCCATCACGATTGACGACCTGATCGCAAAACTCGGCCTGCAACCTCATCCCGAAGGCGGCTATTACGCCGAAACATTCCGGTCTTTCGAAACCTGTAATCCGGGCAACCGGTATCTGGGCGTGCGCAGTACGGGAACAGCGATTTATTATCTTCTGACCCCTGATACTTTTTCAGGCATGCACATCCTGACCAGTGACGAGGTTTTCCATCATTACCTTGGTGATGCGGTTGAACAGCTTCAGCTGTTTGACGATGGCACGCACAAGCATGTTGAAATTGGCAAGGATCTGCTGGCAGGGCAAAAACCGCAAATGGTTGTGCCAAAAAATGTCTGGCAGGGGGCCCGCCTGAAACCGGGCGGAAAGTTCGCACTTCTGGGCTGCACCGTGGCACCGGGTTTTGACTTTTCCGATTTCTCCATGGGCACGCGCACGGCGTTGACGGCGAAATGGCCGGCCGCATCGGAAATGATTACGTCATTGACGCGCGATTGATTTTGGGGCGCAATCAGGGCGTCACTTATTTTCGATCAGGACGTTTCGATATGCAGCTTGAAACATGGCTTTTATTCATAGGTACGACATTCTTTGTGTCAATCGCCCCTGGGCCCAACAACCTTCTGGCGATGTTCAACGGCGCGCGCCACGGTGTGTATGCCGCGGCTGTGGGCGGGATTGGTCGGCTGATTGCCTTTGCCTTGATGATCACGGTGACGGCGATGGGGCTTGGCATTGTTTTGGGTGCCAGCGAAATCGCCTTTGGGATTATCAAATGGGGCGGGGCGGTTTATCTTGTCTATCTTGGCCTTAAAAGCTGGTTTGCCAAAGTATCGGAAGGAAAGGATGGCGGTTCTGATGGCACGGCTGAAGCCCTGATGCCCTATCCCGGTGCGATGACTTTGGCGCGCACGGAATTTTTTACCGCGATTGGCAACCCAAAAGCGATCCTGTTTTTCACCGCCCTTTTTCCGCAATTTTTGGCACCGGATGTCGCCTATGGCGGGCAGTTTGCCGTGATGGGAGCGACGTTTATTGCACTTGAGGGCACAGTTTTACTGGGCTACGGGCTGATCGGTGGTCAGGTGAAAGGTGTGATCAGGTCTGCACGCCACATGCGCTGGCTAAACCGTATCAGCGGTTCGTTGTTGATGGCAGCGGGTGTTTTGCTGGCCTTTACCAGCCGGTCACGAAGCGCGGTCTGATCATCCCGACAGTAGTATGCGGAAACACCCCTGAAATGCGCAGGGGCGCAGCTGGTTACAGCGCGCCCCCTTGCTCCCTTGTCTACCCGGAAAACCTGTTTGGCAATCCGGGCGATCACCTGTTGTCAGGCGATTTCTTCGACCCGATGGCACGCAACCTCGCGGCCTTCGAACATGCGCAGTTCCGGGCGGACCTGTGAACAATGTTCGTTGGCGAACGGGCAGCGTTTATGAAACGCACAGCCCGAGGGCGGATTGATCGGCGAAGGCAGCTCACCCGTAAGCGGCTCTGACTTCACACGATGTGTCGGGTCGATCTTGGGTGCCGATGCCAAAAGTGCCCGTGTGTACGGGTGCAATGGCTTGGCAAAGATTTCCTCGGTCGGTCCTTTTTCCGCGACGCGCCCGAGATACATCACCATGACGTCATCTGCAATATGGCGCACGACAGAAAGATCGTGCGAGATGAAGACATAGGCGACATTCATCTCTTCCTGCAGGTCCATCATCAGGTTGAGAACCTGTGCCTGAACCGACACGTCAAGGGCCGAAACCGGTTCATCGGCAACGATGACTTTCGGTTCCAGGATCAGCGCGCGCGCAATTGAAATACGCTGGCGCTGACCACCGGAAAACATATGCGGATAGCGGCCATAAAATTCAGGACGCAGGCCAACCTTGGCCATGGTATCGCGCACGCGCTCTTCGCGTTCCTTGCGGCCAAGGTGATCCATGTTAAGCAAGATCGGCTCGCCAAGAATCTGACCGACTTTTTTACGCGGGTTCAACGATCCATACGGGTTCTGGAAAATCATCTGAACGGTGCGACGGAACATTTTGGCGTCTTTGTCGGAAAGATTACCAACCGCATCGCCATTGATTTTAAGCGCACCGGCACTTGGTTTTTCAATCAGGGTCAACTGACGGGCAAGGGTTGATTTGCCACAACCTGATTCGCCAACAACCGCCAGCGTCTTCTTGCTTTCAAGCGTAAAGGAAACCCCGTCAAGTGCCTTGACCGTGGCATCGGGTTTGCCAATGCCGCGACGGACACCGTAGTGACGGGCAAGATCATCGGATTCCAGCAACGGAACACCGGGTTTGCTATCGAGAAAGCTCATTATACGGTCTCCCCGGCGTTCTGGCCGGTCGGTTGGCTGGTCGGTTGGCCCGTTGGCTGTCCCTGGTCATTGAGCGGATAGAAACACCGCACGTCGCGCCCGTTAAAATCGTTGACCTCGGGACGGTCCGCGATGCAGTGATCATTGGCATAGCGGCACCGTGGTGCCAGCAAACAGCCCTTGGGACGGTCATACTGACCGGGCACCACGCCGGGGATGGTGCTGAGCCGGTCGCGACCGACCGAGCGTTCCGGCAAGGCTTCAAGCAGGGCCTGGGTATAGGGATGGCGCGGGGCGGCAAAGATGCTGTCCGCCGGACCACTTTCAAACAACTGGCCAGCATACATGACCTGAATGCGGTTGGCGGCTTCTGACACCAGTGCCAGATCATGGGTGATCAGAAGCAGCCCCATATCGCTGTCATCCTGCAATTTCAACAGCAGGTCGATGATCTGGGCCTGAATGGTGACATCCAATGCTGTGGTTGGCTCATCCGCAATCAAAAGGCGCGGCTGGCAGGCAATCGCCATGGCAATGACGACACGCTGGCTCATCCCGCCCGAAAGCTGATGCGGATAGGCCGTCATGCGGGATTTCGCGTCGGGAATACCCACCTGATTAAGCAGATCAAGCGCGCGTTCGCGGCGTTGCTTTTTGTTGCCGCCTTCATGAACCTGAAGGGCTTCCATGATCTGGGCTTCAACCGTAAAGCATGGATTAAGGGCCGACATCGGATCCTGAAAGATCATGGCGATGTCTTTACCCGTAATCGCACGGCGTTTGCGCGCAGACATTTTAAGCAGGTCCTGACCATCAAAGGTCAGGCTGTCTGCAGTCACACGACCGGGGAAATCGATCAACCCCATGATCGCAAGCGATGATACGGATTTACCAGAACCCGATTCACCGACGATGCCAAGGACTTCGCCGCGATCAACCGAGTAGCTTACTGAATCAACAGCACGAAACGGCTTGTCTTCGGAGCCGAACTCGACTGTCAGGTTTTTAACTTCGAGAAGAGCCATAACTTACCGCTTCATTTTGGGATCAAGGGCATCGCGCAGACCATCACCCATCAGGTTGAAGGCAAGCACGGTGACGAGGATGCAAATACCGGGGAAGGTGATCACCCACCAGGCGGAGCCGACAAATTCGCGGGCTTCGGCCAGCATGGTGCCCCATTCAGGCAGCGGTGGCTGCGCACCAAGACCCAGGAAGCCAAGGGCCGCAGCATCAAGAATGGCGCTGGAAATACCAAGTGTCCCCTGAACAATCAGCGGTGCCATGCAGTTGGGCAGGATGTTGATAAACATCTGGCGCATATGCCCGGCACCGGCAATCTGGGACGCGATGACATATTCCTTGTTCAGTTCGGTTACCACCGATGCACGCGACAGGCGGACATAGTGCGGGAGCTGCACAATCGCGATGGCCAGCATGGCATTCTCAAGGCCCGGGCCGAGGATGGCGACAATCGCCAATGCCATGATTAGGCTTGGTAGCGACAGCATAATGTCCATTAGGCGCATGATGCCGACTTCTATCCAGCCCCGGAAGTAGCCAGCAACAATGCCAAGCACAATCCCGGCCATCATCGAAATGATGACCACAAAAACGCCAATGGAAACTGAAAGCTGTGCCCCATGGATCAGGCGCGACAAAATATCGCGGCCCACCGCATCGGTGCCAAGGATATAGCGCGGATCGGCACCTTCCATCCAGATTGGTGGTTTGAGGAACGCTGAGCGGTCCTGCATAATTGGATCATAGGGGGAGATAAAGGTCGCGAACGCGGCGACAAACAGGATGATCGCAATAACGATCAATCCGACGTAAGCCCCGCGGTTTTTACGGAAATAGTTCCATGTTTCCATGAACGGGCTTGGTGGCTTGCTCATGGTGTCGTCTGCGGCATTTTGCGGCGCGGTCGACGGCGTGTTTTGACTTGTCATGTCCCGCGCTCCTTAACGTTTATGCCGGATACGGGGATTAATCACCCCATACATCAGATCAACAAACAGGTTCACACCCATCACGACAAAGGCAATCATCAAGATGCCGCCCTGAATGGTCGGGTAATCGCGACGGTTCAGCGCCTCGACAATCCATTTACCAATGCCGGGCCACGAAAAGATGGTTTCGGTCAGGATCGCACCGGCAAACAGCACACCAACCTGAAGGCCAATGACCGTGATCACCGGGATCAGTGCATTGCGCAATGCATGGACCATGATGACGCGCATGGGGGTTAAGCCCTTGGCGCGTGCGACACGAATATATTCCTCGCCCAGAACTTCAAGCATTGATGACCGTGTCATACGTGCGATCACTGCCATGGGAATGGTCCCCAGTGCTATGGTCGGCAGGATCAAATGGCTCAGCGCACTGGTAAACGCGCCTTTTTCACCGCTCAGCAACGTGTCGATCAACATAAAGCCCGTAGTGGGTTCGATATAGTAAAAGACCGACAAACGCCCGGACACTGGAGTCCAGCCGAGGTTTGTCGAAAAGAACATGATCAGCAAAAGTGCCCACCAGAAGATTGGCATCGAATAACCGGTCAGTGAGATCGACATAGTGAGATGGTCTGCCCATTTGCCGCGTTTGATGGCAGCAATGACACCCATCGGTATGCCAAGAATCAGTGCAAACAGAATCCCCATGATGCTTAGTTCGATAGTTGCCGGGAACAATGTCAGAAATTCGTCAATCACGGGTCTTTTAGTGACGAATGAGTTCCCCAAGTCGCCCTGAAAAACCCCGACTAAATAATGATAATATTGAATAATAATAGGTTGGTCGAAACCGTACTGCTGCATCAGCTCAGCATGTCTGGCTGGATCAATACCTCGTTCACCTACCATTAATAGGATCGGATCACCTGGGATAAGGCGGATAAGGAAGAATACCAGAAGGGTGACACCAAAGAAGGTCGGGATGATGTCCCCCAAACGGCGCAACAAGAATCCTAGCATGCCATCGGGCCTTTATTGCATCCACGCAGGAACGGGGTGTGGGTGGGCGTCTCTCTATTTTGCGGAATTGCAAAGAGGCCCGCGAAAACGGGCCTCTTTGACAAGGTTTTGGTGCCTCTTATTCTTTGAGGTCTACGCCATAGAAGATATGACCGCCGAACGGATCGATTTTGTAGTCAACAACTTCGCTTCGAATTGGCTCGAACACGACTGAATGTGCAATGGTTGCCCAGGGTGCTTCACGTTTGAAGACAACCTGGGCTTCTTCGTACAGACGAGTACGTTCAAGAACGTCTGAAGTGGTTTTTGCCTGCTGAATCAGATTTTCAAATTTGTCATTGCAGAAGAACGCGTAGTTGGAACCACCATCGGCTGCTGCACATCCAAGCAGAACTGCTAGGAAGTTGTCAGGGTCACCGTTGTCACCTGTCCAGCCAAGCATGAAGGAGCCTTGTTCGCCTTTACTCAAGCGATCAATGTACTCGCCCCACTCGTAGGAAACGATTTCAGCTTCAACCCCGACTTTTGCCCAATCAGCCTGAATAAGCTCGGCCATACGGCGCGCATTCGGGTTGTACGGACGCTGAAGTGGCATCGCCCAGATATCTGTTTTGAACCCGTCCGGGTAACCTGCTTCTGCGAGCATGGCTTTGGCGGCTTCCGGATCATAGGGATCATCAACGGTATCGTTGTTGTATGACCAGATGGTTGGCGGGATCGGGTTTTTGGCTACCGTTCCCGCGCCTTGGTAAACCGACTCAATGATGGCGTCTTTGTTGATCGCCATGTTCAGCGCTTTACGAACTTTCGCATCGGTGAATGGCTCTTTCTGGGTGTTATAGCCCAGATAACCCACGTTCAGACCTTCCTGGCTGAGCAGGGTGATGTCTTTGTCCGCATCCATTGCCGTCAGGTCAGCCGGGTTCGGATAAGGCATGACATGGCATTCGCCAGCTTTCAGCTTCTGATAACGAACAGTGCTGTCAGGTGTAATGGCGAAAATCAGATTGTCGATGGGCGCTTTGCCTTTCCAGTATTCCGGGAATGCTTTGTAACGGATAACCGCATCTTTTTGGTATTGAATCCGTTGGAACGGACCGGTGCCGACCGGGTTCAGGTCAACCGTTTCCGGTGTGCCAGCTTCCATCATTTTGTCCGCATATTCAGCCGACAGAATGGATGCAAAATCCATGGCCATGTTGGCAATGAACGGGGCTTCCGGACGGTTCAGAACAAATTTTACGGTGTAATCATCGACTTTGACGATATCTTTGATTAGATCGTTCATATCCATACTGGTGAAGTAAGCGTAGTTACCGCCAGATACACCGTGATAAGGATGGTTTTCGTCCCACATGCGGCTGAATGAGAATATTACGTCATCAGCATTGAAGTTGCGCGTCGGAGAGAACTCATCAGTAGATTGGAATTTTACACCCTCACGAAGGTTGAAGGTGTATTCGATTCCATCAGGCGAAACATCCCAGCTGGTTGCAAGACCTGGGACGATGGTCGTCGTGCCACGTTTGAACTCCACCATACGGTTGAAAACGTTTTTGGATGAGGCATCAAACGTAGTGCCTGTTGTATAAAGCTGCGGGTTAAAGCCTTCCGGGCTACCTTCCGAGCAATACACCAGAGTTTTTGCCGAAGCAGCAGTCGGAGCAGCAAGTGCGGTGGCTGCAAGCAGACCTGCACCAATCGCCGCTTTGACGAAATTCGCTTTCATTAAATGCCTCCCTCAAGGCTGGCCCGAACACAATGGCACACACCACATGATCTTGTTGAAAGTCATGCTTGGCAGTGTGCGCATTGGAACGGACGGGGTTACCCGATCCAACAACACTCTATGTTGGTAATCGACGAGGGAAAATAATCAGGGTTTCTAGGTATCGTCAACGCTTGCTGCGTGGTTCTACGTAGGTATGGCAATCCCTGCGAATGATGAATTTATGTCAAGTGTTTGTTATTTTTATGAAAATCACCCCCGCATTTGCGTATGGGAGGTGTGCATTTTTTTCGGGGCTTAGGCGGGGAAACGCGAATATCACGTGTTATAGATGTGGTTTTAAACGATTTATATCCCATTGAATTTCAATGATTCGTTTGAATAACGTCCCCCGCGAAAACCAGAAACTAACTTATGCGTGCATTAAGTTCATGGACTTGCGCGATATCCGTGCTCCATGCCGCGACAAAACGATAAACAGTCGCACCAAGCGACGGCCACGGATGAAATTGAACGCCAGCCGTACGCAGTTTCTCGGCAAGATCGCTGTCAAGATGGACGAACAGTTCATTGCCGTCTGACGGATGGGCAAGTGTGGCACCGTGCTGGCACAGAATATCGGCAAGAACTGTTGCCGCATCGTTGGCATGGCCCGCATTTTTCAGCCAAACATCGTTTTTGACATAAGCCAGAAGCTGGGTCGCAAGGTACCGGTGTTTGGAATGCAAATGTCCGCTGCGTTTACGTGCTTGTTCAACGCGGGTTTTCAGACTGGTGTCAAACAGCACAATCGCATCAACGGCCATCGCGCCATTTTTGGTCGCGCCAAAGCTGATGGCATCAACGCCAGCTTTCCACGTGATGTCGGCGGGATGGCAACCCAGATGCGCAACCGCATTGGCAAAGCGTGCCCCATCCATAAACAGGCGCAAGCCGTGTTTTTTACAAACGTCACCAATCGCGCTGACTTCAGCCTGCGTATACACCGTTCCCAGTTCCGTTGCTTGGGTAATGGTAACACATTCTGGCGAAACAGAATGCACGCCGCGATTAACCTGCCCGGCAATAAACTGGTCAAGGGTGCTGGCTTCAAGCTTTGCCGTCGGTCCGTCCATTGGTAGAAGTTTGGCCCCACCGGTGAAAAAGGCAACGCCCGTGCTTTCGTCTTCGTTGATGTGGGCTTCGTGATGACAAATCACGCCGCCATACGGCGATACAAGGGCGGATAAGCTGATGCAGTTTGCTGCGGTGCCCGTGGCAACGGGAATAACCGCGACGTCTGTGTCAAACAGGTATGAGAAGGCCGCATCAAGTTGCTGGCTGATATCGTCGCCGCCATATGCCGGGGCGTTGCTTTTGCCCTCATGGCTGATGGCTTCAAGGACTTCGGGGCAAAAGGGCGATATGTTATCAGACGCAAAGTTCATCGGTTTTCTCGCATATATCTTGGTGGCTAAAACGGATGAGACCGTTTGTTAAACGACGTTATCACACGCAATCCTTGATGATGGCAATGGTCGCCACCATCCGTACAAGGCCGTTTGTGTTTTGAAAATGATCGCTGTTACCCGGCGATGGTTTTGGGAAGGGCCCTGATCACATCAATCGGGCTGTTCCACGCACACACAAATCGATAGGCATCCGGGCCGATTGATGCCCATGGGCGAAACACCAATCCACCGTCGCGCAGTTTGCTCGCAAGCTCCTCGGTCATATGCATAAACAGCTCATTGCCCTGTGGTGCGAATGCCGCCTTGGCACCAAGAGCCTCAAGGCTTTGCATTAAGGTGAGTGCAGCCGTATTGGCATGGCGTGCATTGCGCAGCCAAAGGTCATCTTGCACATAGGCCAGAAGCTGTGCGGCAAGGTAGCGATGCTTGGAAAACAGATGTCCGCCGCGCTTGCGGCTTTTTTCGGTGTGACGGCGTAATTCCGGGTCAAACAGGATAATGGCATCCACCGCCAAGGCACCGTTTTTGGTCGCCCCGAAACTCAACACATCAACGCCAGCCTTCCACGTGATATCGGCTGGATGGCACTCAAGGGCAGCAACCGCGTTGGCAAACCGTGCACCATCCATGAACAGCCGCATGTCGTGTTTCTGACATACCGTGCCAATCGCCTGCACTTCATCGACAGTATAAACCGTACCCAATTCGGTGGTTTGGGTAATGGCGACACATTCCGGGTCGACCGAATGCATGCCATTGGGGCTGTGTGCGGTCAAAAAGCTATCAAGTGTCGCCGCCTCTATCTTTGCCGATGGGCCATCAAGTCCCAAAAGCTTTGTTCCCCCACCATAGAATGCCACCCCTGTTGATTCCGTCATATTTATATGGGCGTGGTGGTGGCACACCACCCCGCCAAACGGTGATACCAGACCAGAAAGACCGATGAGGTTTGCCGCCGTGCCGGTTGCGACGGGTACAACCGCGACCTCTGTGCCAAACAGGTCGGAAAAGACGGCATCAAGCTTTTGACTTTGCTCATCCGCGCCATAGGGCAGGGCGGCACTTTCACTTTCCGCTGCGATGGCAGACAGGATTTCGGGGCAGATCGGCGAAACATTGTCAGATGAGAAGTTCATCAAATCCTCTTTGTCGCTTTGGTGGCGGTGGTCTTCTGGTGGGGCTGGCAAGGTTAGCCTTCAGCAGAGTGTTGTGATTTCGCCCACGTGGCAAGAGACACTATTTGCTGATCGCAACAAAAACACCGTTCCAATTGGTGGGGGGCGGTGTTACGCGGAAGAGGCGGATCCGTTCTTCATAAAGATCATAAAGTCCGTCAAGCGGCCCAGCGTTGTCAGCGGTGCGCGACATTTCGCGGCATTGATCAAGCAGGGCCTTTACCTCGTCCCAATTCTGGGCACGATATGCATTTATCATGTTTTGATGTGCTTTACGGTGCAAGGCAAAGCCATCCGAGTTTTGCAAGTTTGCATCGCCCAAAAGTGCATGGATATGGACTGCTTCGCTTTTGCCTTTTACCGCAATCAGATCAAGTTCGAGAATGGCAAAATCGTCGTGAACGCGTTCAGCAATGGCTTCGCCCAGAACGATATCAACGCCATAATTTTTTGACTGTCCCTCAAGACGCGATGCCAGATTGACCGCATCGCCGAGAACCGAGTAATCAAACCGTTGATCAGATCCCATATTGCCGACAAGGCAATCACCGCAATTGATCCCGATCCCGACATTTAGGGGCATAAACGGGCTGTTTTCATTTGTGGCTTCGGTTTGGCGTTCGATATTGAGTTCATCAAGTGCACGCCGCATGGCAAGTGCGCTTTCGCAGGCTTGATGGGCATGGTTTTTGACATCAAGTGGCGCATTCCAGAATGCCATGATGCAGTCGCCCATGTATTTATCAATCGTACCTTCACGTCGAAGGATGCAGTCGGTAAGTGGGGTCAGAAGCCGATTGATAAGGCGGGTTAAGCCTTGCGGATTGGATTTGAAACCCTCGGAAATTGCAGTAAATTCACGTACATCACAAAACATCAAGGTCATGTCACGGGTTTCCCCGCCAAGTTTTAGGCTGTCGGGGTGACGCGCAAGCTGTTCGACCAGAGCCGGGGACAGATAGTTGGCAAAGGCAGACCTGACTTGTCGGCGTTCGCCCTCGGTACGCATAAAGCCGATCAAGCTGGTCGCAAGATACACCGCCAAAAGACTGATCAGTGGATAGGCCGGATCAATCAGCAACAATTGGCTGTCATAGGCCCACCAGGAAAAGGTGATTGCGCCAAGGGCTAAGCTGCTGCCAATGACCGCAGGCCAAATTGCACCCAGACGTGGAACGGCCAGAACAAAAAATAGACCCAGTATCAACAGGGCAATGGTTTCGGCCTCTGTGGCCCAATAGGGGCGGGTTAGAAAATGTTCAAGGATCATTTGTTCAAGCATCTCGGCATGAACTTCCACACCGGGTAAAACCCGGTCAAGCGGCGTGGAGCGCAAATCAAGAAGCCCCGCCGCACTTGTTCCGATCAGAACAACTTTGTTTTGCAGGCTGCCGGTGGGCAGCGCGTCATTCATAACGTCGGCTGCGGAAATATACCGATCCGTCTGATGGCCTGTGAAATGCACCCACATGTGTCCGGCATGATCGGTCGGAATGGTAACTGCGCCAACCCGGATGGCCTCAATCCCTTGCGATTGAGTCCAGCGTTCGCTGCCACTTGCGCCTGACATCCGCACATTCATGGTGCGCGGTGCATCTTGCAGCACACGCAACATTTCCATCGATAGTGTGGGATATACCGGCATGCCAATGGCGGGAAGCTCATGATCAAGGGCGGCGAGCAATGGCACCCGGCGGACAATGCCATCCTGTTCGGGCGATACATTGACCAATGCATTGCCACTGGCGGCGTCCTCAATCGCTTCAAGGTTTTTGGCCGCCCCGGGCAGCACCGGAATAAAATCGGAAAGTGTGCGTCCGGCCTCGCCAGCAACGCTGAAATTGCCGATCTGGCGCGGCAACTCATCGATTTTCTTGGTGGTCAGCTGAATGGCGGTAACCACCTGTCCCGTGCCACGAATGAACTGGGCAAATAGCGCATCATGATCGGGAAGGTTATCGGCCAGAGCCTTGATTTTGTCGGTTTTCGGGCCTGATGGCCAGTCGTTGACAACACGGGCGGGGGATGTTCGATCAGGTTCGGCAAACACAATGTCAAACCCGACGACCTGCGCGCCAGCTGACCGCAAACGGTATAGAAGTCCAGCCAACCGGGTACGCGGCCACGGCCATTGACCAAGTTCCTCAAGGCTGCGCTCGTCAATATCGACAATTCGCACCCCGACATCTTCGTAAGTCCGTGGTGAAATACGCTGATAGGTATCAAAAACGCTCAGGCGCAACTGATCAACAAACGGCACATCCTGCCACCGCAAAAAGATACAGGTCAGCAGGATGGCAAGTGGGACCAAATAATGCAGGGATGTCAGCAAACGTTGTTTGGTCAGGCGCATGATGGTTTTAATGTCATTTTGCCTGCCAGATTTCAATCGTCGGTCAGTGTCGCGCTGCCATCTGTGCCGGACGAATAATCGTCAGTCGACAGATTGAAGTCAACATTGTGAGCGTCTTTGAACGTTGCGGACGCATTGCAACCAAGCGTGACACAGTCGGAAGTATACTGAAAATCGGAGCCAGAGAAAGATACCTGTCCGTTGCTACCAGAATAATCGTAAGTGGTTGCGTTATAGCTGCCATCAAGGAAGCCCGCTTTGCCAGTCAGGCCGGAACCTGTTTGAGTGATATTTGAAAATAGAATGCCGACAGTCCGGTTCGCAAAATCAACGGTCGAACTAAAGCTGTAATCAACATTCGCACCATCAATATTGATCGTGCCGGTCGAAGCCGAACCACTGCTAATCTGGCGCAATGCGTCAAAAGTGAATGTATCGCTCCCGCTATTGCTTCCGCCGTCACTGCTGCTTGAGCTGGTAACATTGCCGAGGATCGACGTCGTTTCATCTTCTGTCGAAGATGGGCTGGTCGTGCCGACCTGCGCCAGCGCGACATCAAGCGACGATGCCATTGTTGATCCGGTTTGCGTGTTCGCCTGCGTAGCTTGTTGCTGACTTACCAGGGGTGCAGAGCTGCTTGTCGAGGTGGAAGTCGAAGAACTGTTGTCGTCATTGGTCCGGCGTAATGCCGTGCGCACAATATTGGCCGAAAAATCATAGGTCGCAACACCAAGCGGAAAGCGCGCCGGTTCGGTTACAACCGAGTTGCTGACAAAGACGCCGAAATTCTCACCGGTGATGTTTTCGCTGTTGCCGGTCTGATCGGATACGGCAAAGGCGCCGGGGCGCGATGTGGTGTCATTGCGCGACAGGCCGGGCCCTTGGTTTACAGCCATGAAAATCTGCTGGTTGGCGCCATCCGGGCTGGATGTATCAAATGTGCCGGGCATGATCTGGTTGGCTTCTTCGGCAGAAACCGAACGGATCAAGCCGATGGTGCCGCGAATGCCGATTGATCCGACGGGGAGGTTGATGTCCATGCTCGATGGATTGTTCAGTGGGATTTTGCCTGTGACAAAGCGCATCACTCCGCGTGCCATATCGGCAACGATGCGGCCATCGCCAGTTGCCGGATCATAAACGAACTCGTCAATGGCAATGTCGCTGTTTGGTCCAATGGTAAAGACCGTTTCGTCAAGCAACAGGATTTGCATGCCTGAACGTGATGTCGTCGTAATGCGATCACCAAGATAAACTGGCATCCCGCTTTCAACGAGGACACCAATTTCGCCCGTTGCTTTGGCCGTGGTGACATCACCGGTCACAGCGGCGGAAACGCCGGCCATTTCAAGGCTGGCGATTTCAACGGTGTTTTCCGCTTTTGCCGGTTGTGCATGCATTAAGCTCAGCGCCAAGGGGCTGCAAAGCATGATTGCACGCATCATGGGTGCAAATTTTGGGTATGAACGGGTGGTCGCTACGTAGTTTTGCATTCCTAGAACTCCCATCGCCGGGTCAGATAAAACTGCGCCCGGGCATTGTGATATTCGTAATTGGGAATGTTTGATTTTGTGTTCAGATATTCACCCGTGATGGACCAATTGATCGGTGCCAAAAAGCTGTATACCTGATCTGCCGTTTTGCTATCCCCAAACAAATCAGACGGCAGTAATTGTGAAAGTGGTGCGCCATAGGCCAATCTTGTCCGTGTGCTGCGATCCGTTCGGTGTTGCGGCGAATTGCCGGTCACCAGAAAATCCGGGTCGCGATAACGATCAATACCATGGCGGATACTTCCGCTTATGTAACTTCCCCCACCAAATAGATAAGCATGGATTAGCTCGCCGCTCAAGCTGTCATAACTATAATAGGTGCGCGCAGCATCTTTTTCACCCGCAAAAAGATTAACCGTGGTGCGGTTATTGGGCGTCCAAGTGTAGTTGCCACCAAGTCGCGCCCCATAGCGTTGTCCGGAATGCAGGCGCAATGCGCTGGACTCAGAGGTGTTTTGATAGCGTTCGTCAGAATAGCTGATATCACCGTTCAAATTAAAGAACGGACGCGGGTTCCAATCAAGGCGCAGTCGGCCCGTGCGCGATGTCAGGTATTTTTCCTTGGAAAGCGATTGTGCGGTTTGGTTGACCGATGGTGTCAAAACCCAATATCCGCCGCGAATACGCGCCCCGGCATCAACCGAAAACGATCCAAGGTCAAGGGAGTCCAGTTGCACCTGATCACTGGCATAGCCGGTCATGCTGGCAAAGAGTTCATGACCTTCCTGATAGCCAAGGTCGTAGCTCAGATCATAGCGCAAAGCCCCGATATAGGCGATGTCATTGGTTGGTTTGTCCGAACTTGACGTGATTTGCGTCAATGTTCCAGTGACCAGCTGTTCCTTGTCTGATGCGGCGGCATTTCGGTTGCTGTCGATCTGACTGCCCAGTGTCAGGGTAACGGCCTGCCGCAGGCGTTTGCGGCGGCGTTCGATGGCCGAGATATACCGATCAATATCAGCAGCAACTTCTGGCGATACATTCATTCCCCTAAGGCGATCAAACTGCGCACGTGCTTCATCAAGACTATCAAGGCGATACAGAACAATCGCGTAATACAAACGCACCGGCGCAAGGTTCGGATCAAGAACCAGAATACGTTCCAGGGTGGCCGATGCGCCGCGCACATCACCGCGTCCAAGTTGCGCCTTGGCCCAGCGGAAATTCAGAACAATGTCATCAGGATTGGCCAGAATGTCGCCGTAGGTGATGTCGCCGCCATCATCGGTTTTAAGCAAACGGTTCGCCCGTTCTGTGACATCGGTAAGCCGGTCAAAATCAGTGGTAAGCTGGCGTGCCTCGTCGGTGCGCACATCGACGCTTTGTTGCGCATCGGCACCGGTTATCCCCATTACCAAGACCCCGAGCACAGCCAATAGTGCTGTGCCGTGCCGCGATCGGCTTGTCTTCAAGTCATCCCCCAAAATCTCGCAGATTTTTCCGGTCTCCCAACCGGTCGAATGCAAGGTGCTCAGGTGTCGAAACCCGGCAGACTGCATCCGAAATCTTTTTGAATCTACTTTAGACAGATTATGAGGTACGGGCGCATGATGTAAGCCATGCGCCCGATGGGTGTCCTCGTGATGATCAGCATAGTATCATCATACAATAGGATAAGTTATCTGTATGAAAATGGGTCATTCCCCTGTGCGGGAGGGGAGGCGGGTTATACCGCCGTCCCGCCCACCGTCAGGCCGTCAATGCGCAGGGTCGGTTGGCCGACACCCACAGGAACGCCCTGACCATCCTTGCCGCATGTCCCGATGCCATTATCAAGTTTCATGTCGTTGCCAACCATGGAGACCTTGGTCAGGCTGTCGGGGCCATTACCAATCAGGGTCGCACCCTTGACCGGCGCGCCGAGTTTGCCATTTTCGATCAAGTAGGCTTCTGAGGCGGAAAACACGAATTTACCCGAGGTGATATCAACCTGCCCGCCGGCAAAATTGACGGCATAGATACCGTTTTTGACCGATGCCAGTATTTCGGCAGGGTCTTTGTCACCGCCCAGCATATAGGTGTTGGTCATGCGGGGCATCGGGGCATGGGCATAGGATTGACGCCGACCATTGCCGGTGGACTTCACCCCGGTCAAACGCGCATTCAGGCGGTCCTGCATGAACCCTTTAAGGATACCGTCTTCGATCAAAACGGTTTGCTGGGTCGGGGTGCCTTCATCATCAATCGAAAGCGACCCACGCCGATCATTGATGGTACCGTCATCGACAACGGTAACGCCGGGGGATGCAATGCGCTGACCCAACAGACCGGCAAAGGCCGATGTGCCTTTACGATTGAAATCGCCTTCAAGCCCGTGACCGATGGCTTCATGCAGCAAAATCCCCGGCCAACCCGGACCGAGCACCACAGTCATTTCACCTGCCGGTGCGGCGACGGAGTCCAGATTCACAACGGCCTGACGCAGCGCCTCGTCGACGGCAGATTTCCAGGTTTTCTCGTCAAAGAAACCGTCATAGCCAATCCGCCCGCCTTCACCGTGGGAGCCCGATTCCATCCGGTCGCCCTGTTTGACGACAACCGACACGTTGAACCGAACCAATGGGCGAATATCGCCAATACGCTGTCCGCCCGAACGCCAGATTTGCACCGCCTGCCAATTGCCTGAAATCGATGCGGATACTTGGGCTACGCGCGGATCACGTGATCGGGCATAGGCATCAATCTGTGCCAGAAGGTCAACTTTGGCCTCAAACGTTGCCTCACCCAGCGGGTTCACATCCGAATAAAGCGATATATTGGTACCAATCGATCCAAGATCGACTTTGCCGGAACGCCCTTGTCCAACCGCCTTAACGGTTTCGGCAGCCCGGGCAACTGCGTCATTCGAGAGTTCGTTGGAGTGCGAAAACGCGGTGGCTTCATCGGCAACAGCGCGCAGGCCAAACCCCTGTGCAGTATCAAAATTGGCACTGCGCAGGCGGCCATCATCCCAGACCAGACTTTCAGACTGGCGGTATTCCAAAAACAGTTCCCCGTCTTCTGCTGCGCCGAGCGCGTCATTGACCTGATTTTCAAGCCGTTCGCGATCAAGATCACCTTTGGCGAAAAACAGATTGTCGGTGGTGCGAAGATCGGTCATGAAACCTCCTTGGGGGCCGTCAAAGCGTTGGCCGGGCAAATGATTTTCCCCATATGATGAAAGCACTTGTGACAGTATTTTCCCTTATGCTTTCTGGGGTTTCTGTCACCTTGGACTTTCGTCTATACAGGGTGTGTCGGTTTGCGGTTCAAAACGACGTTTCAAAACCGCAGTCCGAACGTTTTATATAGACCGCAATGGCCAATTATGAAAGCCCGTGGCAATGTTTGTTGAACATCCCCAGCGTGTCGCACTCCATAATGAAATCCATGCCCGCCCGTTTGGTGGGGTTTCAAGCCCGGCGCGATGTTCTTGCATTGCGTTTCACGCGGGCGAAGACCTTGACGATGACGTACGCGATCACTTCCTGTCTTTTTGCCGCCGATACAGCCTGACACCCCCGGCGGCCGACCAGAAATATTACGAAGCTGCCTGTGACGGTTTCACCGTCATTTGGGAACGTCATGCGGAATTCACGGTCTATGTCTTTAAGCGATCTGCCGAATTTGACGATCCGTTCGAAGACCCGGTGATTAATTTGATCCCACAGGATTGGTTGTCAGCGACACCCGGACAGTTGATTGTTGGCCTGCACATCGCGGTTGAGAAAACCGGGCGTAACGACGAAGAAATTTCACGCCTGTTTGATCATAACGGCCTGACCGGCAGCCGTGTTCTCGGTGGCACGGCAAAGGTCTGGACGGACTTTCGGCTGCATGGCGATGGATTTGGCCGCATTCTGATCCGTGATCAGGGGATGGAACAGCTTCAAACCGGGCGTCTGGTTCAACGTCTCAAGGAAATCGAAGTCTATCGCATGATGGCTTTGCTAGCCTTTCCATTGGCCCATTGTGCAACACCCAAGGTTTCCGAGATTGACACCCGGCTATCCGACATCACCGCTGAAATGGCCAGCAAGACACAAACCAATGACGAAGAAACGCTGTCGAAACTGACCGACCTTGCCGCCCAGACCGAAGAAATGGCGGCATCGCTCAATTACCGTTTCAGTGCGGCGCGCGCTTACTACCGTATAGTTCAGGCCCGCTTGATCGAACTTCGCGAAGAACGGGTTGAAGGATTGCAAACCATCACCGAATTCATGGAACGCCGTTTGGCCCCGGCAATGCGGACTTGCCAGAATATCGGCGATCGGTTGGAAGTTTTGTCAAAACGCGTGGCGCGTGCCAATAACCTGCTCCGCACCCGCGTTGATATCCTGCTCGAAGCCCAAAACCGCGATCTTCTGGCCAGCATGGACCGCCGGGTCAAATTGCAGCTCCGCCTGCAACAAACCGTCGAAGGCCTGTCTGTGGCTGCGATCACCTATTATGCCGTCGGGCTTTTGGGCTATTTTTTCAAGGCGCTGAAGGATGCCGGTGTGCCGATCAATGATCGGATGGCGACTGGCGTGGCGGTGCCGGTGGTGTTGGCGGCAATCTGGGTTTCGATGCGTCGGATCAGAAAGGCGCTGCATCGGGAAGATGAGGTGATCTAGCTTGAGGGCCAATTTTTGTTTGGTTATTGAGGCTCATAAACTACCGACATAATTTTTAAGACACTGCGCTTTGAGCTAATTTGCTACGGAGCATAAAATGGCTCTATTTTTCGAGACACGGCGTAATCCCTTTGTAGGCTTCGTAAAATAAGAAGAACCAACAGGCGGTGAAAAACTGCGCAAACAGAAATTATATGAACTACGATATCTGCTCTTAATGTGCCGTGTTCGCCGGCGCTCTTTGTCTATTCTGCGCTTACAGCTGTTATGCGACCGTCTTCTATCCTTGCCACCATGGCCAGCGGCTTTTTTGTCGCAGCCAGCATTTCGTCTGCTGCGCGGAGGTCTTTTTGTACTTCAGTCCTGCAGACTGCAACGTCCGCAAGTAGTGCCTCGTTGGTCCTAAGTAGGGTTAGCTTCCTCTCATTAATTGTAGTGTCTTTATTCCATGACGATGAAAGCTTATGAATGTTGTTCCTGAACAGAGTGTCTGTCTTGGTGAACAAATCACCATTGGAGGAGAGTGCGTCTAGAGATTTTTCGATATCGTATCTCCTCCGAGCTTTACCCTTCTCCTCTCCTGGGAATACGCAAAGAAGTTGCCAGCCGCAAGACCTTGCGCGAATACAGAGAGTTAGTTCCCTATAAAGCCCTTGGATTTCTTGCTGGCGCTTCTCGATTGCTCGCATTGTCTCACTGGAGCCGAACCACTCATTATTCTTGAGGTGGCGGACCTCTCCAAGTTTGGCGTGAATGTCCTTCATGAGATGTTCCTGTACTTGGAGCAACTCAGCTTCATGATGCTCTATTTGATGCAGTACTCTGTCGGGTAACTCACCTTCTAGAACGGACGGAGAAACTTGCTCAAAATAGCGAATGGAACCGGTCATCTTTGACTGGCGTTCACTTTGGAGGTGTTGCCAAATATCTTCTACTGCCTCCTTAATTTCACTGAGTTTTTTGCTGATGTCGGCAAGATGCTTCTGTGCAAGTATAATTGAAGTTATGTTCAAAAGGGCTGAGACGTTTACCATCGCAGCGAGCCTACTAGGCTCTATTACTTCGGCGATGCCGGAGAACTTTCCATTTTCACCAACTGTGATCGCCTTTAGCACGCCATCCTTGGTTCTTAATAACTTATCACCATTTGTTATTACCTGCATGTAGTTCGCGGTTGCAACTTCTCCGGCTACCATCATTGTTGGGACAGATTGTAGTAAGGGGTTCAATCTACTAATGCCATCGTCGGATGAGTCGATTTCGTACCATGCTGTAATTTCAGACGGTTCTGGGATGCATGTTAAAGACAATACAGGCTCATGATCCTCCGTCGCTATCGTCAGAGCTTTAGATTGAAGAGGTGTCACTTTGTGCTGGAGAGCGGTTTCTATCCCAGATGGTGTGGATGACGTAACTTCCCATTCTTCCATGATTCTGCGGCGCAAGTAAGCAATGTGCAGGACGCATGGGATCGTAAATTTATAAGTTGTATCGAGTAGGCTTAACCCAAATTTAGCCCATCCGGCGAGCCCAAAAATAATGTGGCTGTGGGCGATTTTTTTGCTGATTGAATATGCGTCGGTAGTTTTGCCAAGAGCCTCTTTTCCTGCCTTGGCGGCGAGTATCTTGCGATCCTCGGCAGAGAGAGAAGCCCAGCATTGCTCTACGAAAATATCTAGAAGGTTGGAATCGTTTTGAGCTGTTTTACCTTGCTCAAATGGGATATCCAACTTTTTGCAGACGTCGATGACTATCTCGTCATATGAAGGAGCTAGTAGATTTCTCTTAAAGAGGTTTGTTATAGAGTTTCCGCCGAACAGTCGGATTTCATCTCCGATCACCTTAAAGTACTTGGTGTGATCGGGCTTGAACCTATTGTAGTCGTCATTAAGTACGAGAAAGTTAGAATTTTTACTGACTATTGTGTTTACTAGAGGTTCAAGGTCGTCATTGTCGCATACCCTAAGTAATGCATACAAGTCTCCATCCAAAATGTATTCAATTATTTTGTTTATACGGTTTCTCTTTATTATTTAATGTATCAATTTTTAACAGTAAATATAAACAACGATGCAATGCTGGGTGAATTTCATCATGAACCTTGCAATCTGATCTCGGTATATTTGTTGAAGTCAGGCTTTCTGATGTGCGTTTGCGCCGCGATAGCGTGGCGATCCACCATATTAGCGCATCGAAGTGTTCCGACCGTTTCGCAACTTATAAGCCGCATAGGTTGCGGTTCCGACGAGTACTACCGCACCAGCCTGATGCGCGACGCCAAGCGGCAACCAGACAACGGACAGCAGGGTCGAAATGCCAAGTGCCACCTGAAGGCAGGCTGCGGCCAAGACCAGATGTGTTGCAAAGCGTTGATTGGGTGTCAGGTCCCATTTTCCGGCCCGCCACCAGAACGCCAGTACCAGCACAAAGGTCAGTTTGGCCAGCCAGCGGTGATCCCATTGCACGGTCATATGGTCCTCAAACGGGGCCAGCCACGTTGGATCAAACACATAAAGGCCGTCCGGGATCAGTTGCCCATCCATCAGAGGGAAGGTGTTAAAGGCATATCCGGCATCCAGCCCGGCAACAAAGCCGCCAGAAAGGGCGGTGAACACAATCAGACACAGCAATTGCAATCCACGTTTTGATCCGTTTGTGCCAACGGGGCGCGGGGCGTACTGATTAAGTCCAACCCACAAAAGGGCAATGAAAATCACCAACGCCAATCCAAAATGTGCAGTCAGGCGGTATTGGCTGACATCGGGGCGGTCCACCAGGCCGCTCATCACCATGTACCAGCCCATCAAGCCCTGAAGCCCGCTAAGGATGAAAAGTCCCCAGAGTTTCCACTTGGTTGCACCGTCGATGGAGCGTTTGGCAAGGAACCAGACGAATGGGATGAAGAACACAATGCCAATCAAACGGCCCCAAAGCCGGTGAATGAATTCCAGCCAGAAGATGTTTTTAAAATCATCCACGGACATCCAGGCATTCACTTTCTGGAATTCCGGGTATTGGCTGTATTTGGCATAAAGCGCAGCCCAGTCCGCGTCGTTCAACGGTGGGATGATCCCGGTGAATGGTCGCCATTCAACAATCGACAGCCCCGACTCCGTAAGGCGTGTTAGCCCGCCAATCACCACCATGATGAACACAAGTGCGGCACAGGAAAACAGCCAGATGGCGACATTTTTATGGGCGACTGTATCTGGGGCCGGGTTTTGAAGGACCTTACCTGACAGGGCGGAGGAGGTACTATTGGGCATTTGGTGGTTCTCTCGTCATTCAGTGCGCGCGGGCACGCTTGCTGGCGGAATTTGGCCCAATATAGGGTGGTTTTCCAAAAAATGCATGAAAAGCTGTACGAATATCTCAATGCCTTCAGATCACTCAGGTTCATGTTAAATAAACACATAAAATAGTGTTGTATAAATTAAAAACACATAAAAAATGTATTGAATTTTTTAATCTCCACACTCATTGTCAGGGTTAACCAATAGAAACCCTTTAGAGGATCGACGATGTTTCCCATCAATCTGGACCTGACGCGGCTTTCGGTCGCATTGGTCGGCAACGGTCAGCCCACGCTGAACCGTTTGCAACAGCTTGACGGTGATGGGGCGAGATACGTCACCGTCTATTCTGAAAACCCGATACCTGAACTGGCCCAACAGGCTGGTGATCGTCTGCATCGTTATTTGCCAAATTCGGCAGATGTCAATGCGGCGTCCATTATGTTTATTGTCGACCTTGGCGAAGAAAAGTCCGCCGAGTTGGCCGCCATTGCCAAGGCGGTCGGCACGATTGCCAATGTCGAAGACGTCAAGGAATACTGTGATTTTTTCTCGCCAGCGCGCGTTCAGCGTGGTGACCTGATGATCACGGTTTCGACCAATGGTCATAGCCCAAGACTTGCAGGACGTATACGACGTGCGATAGATAAGTGGCTGGAACCAAACTGGTCAGATCGGCTTACTGCGCTTTCTGCCGAACGAGAAAAGTGGAAAGCCAATGGTGCAAATATGCAGCAGCTGCTTGAAAAGACAGATGAATATATTGATCGTCGTGGATGGTTGCCATGAATGTATTGCGTGAAGAAGACATCCTGACTGGCGGCTCCATGTCTCTTGAAGAGGCCACGGATCGTGTTGCATCTTTGATGAGCCGCTATGGTAATTTGCAGGGTGCTGCTCTGATCGAGCCGATGGTGCATGAAGAATTCAACGGCAAAATCACGATGACCTCATCCTTTGGGACAGAGGCGGCAGCACTGCTGGCGCTGGTGGCAGAGGTCGATGCCAATCTGCCGATCATTTTCCTTGATACCCGCAAGCTGTTTGGTGAAACCCATACGTACCGCGAAAAGCTGGTCGATCAGCTTGGCTTGACCAATATCAAGATCATGCGTCCGGACGAAAACAAGCTCAAAGCAGATGATCCTGACGGAATGCTGTTTGCATCCGATGTAGCGAAATGCTGCTATTTGCGAAAGGTTGAACCACTTCAACGTGCACTCACGGGCTATGACGCATGGTTGACCGGACGTAAGCGTTTCCATGGTGGCGAACGTGACGCGCTTCCGGCGATTGAAACGGCTGGTACGCGGATCAAGATCAACCCGCTCGCCGGATATAAGCCCGAAGATATCGACGATATTTTTGAGCATCGCGCACTACCACGTCATCCGCTTCAGGCCGAGGGGTTCTTGTCTATCGGCTGCATGCCATGTACCGATCGGGTCGATCCGGGCACAACCGATGTGCGTGCGGGGCGTTGGGCCGGGCAGGATAAAACCGAATGCGGTATCCATTACATCATTTAACCCCGACAATGGGGCGCAGAAAAACCCGGCGATCAGGCCGGGTTTTTTGTGCTCAGATCGTAATGCCCTGCAATTTGCGGAACAATGTCACGGCATAACGATCTGTCATGCCTGAAATGTAATCCATCACCCGCATTAGGCGGCTATAAAGGTTTGGCGCGTCTGAAATCTTGCCCGACAGCAGCTTATCAATCCGGTCTGCCTGCGGCGGCAGGCGCTTGCCGTGATTGATATGTTCGTCAATATCGATGGCCGCGCGGACAAAGCTATTGAGCAGGCCATTGATGACCTCAAATCCGGCCATTTCAATCGGCAGGACATGCGGCGCGTTATAAATCTTTTCGACCGCGAGTTTTTTACACGCCTTGGCATCAACGCCAAGTGGGGTATTGGCCAGAAGGTCCCCTTCAATTGTGCCAGTCAAAAGCGCGTCTTCATTGGCGATAAAGGCATCAACAGCAGCCTTGACCAGATTGCCAATCGCCTTGCCGCGCAGGAACCCGATACGGTCATTTTCCGATTTTTCGGTGTACCAGCTTTCTGTGCGCAAATCGGTCCAGCGTTGATTGGCATCCCCATCATATTTCTCAGGATGGCGCGCAATCGGGGCCAGGGCCCGTTCGACTTCCTCAAACGTCACACAGCCCAATTCCCAGCCATCTTCAAGATCAACCACGGAATAGCAAATGTCATCGGCCGCCTCGACGAGATATACCAGCGGATGACGCCGCCATGCCCCATCAAACCCGTCCAGCGGTGACATGCCGCATACTTTGGCGATGGCAGATGCAATATCGCGTTCGGCCTGATAGTAGCCTGGCTTTTTAAGGCCGGTATATTCGCCGCGTCTGCTGTCAGGGACCGATGTGCTGCGTGGGTATTTGATAAAACTACCCAGCGTGCCATAGGTCAGGTTTAACCCACCGTCAAACCGCTTCATCTCAAGCTGGCTGATAATCCGAAGCCCCTGCGCATTGCCTTCAAAATGGCGCAGGTCTTCAAGTTCCGGCCCCGAAAGGCGCGATGTCAGTTCATCCTTGGCAAGGCGCGATGTGGTGAACCATTCATTGATCGCATCTTCGCCGGAATGACCGAACGGTGGATTGCCAATATCGTGGGCCAAACACGCCGCCTGTACCATATAGCCAATATCGGCCACGGTGGTTTCACTATCATCGGGCAGGTGTTTGACAATGTGCGCGCCGGCCATCAGGCCAAGCGACTGGCCGACCGACCCGACCTCAATCGTGTGGGTCAGGCGGGTATGAACATGGTCATTTTCCGATAGCGGATGGACCTGCGTTTTGTTTTGCAAACGCCGGAACGAGGATGAGAAAATCACCCGGTCGACATCAATCTGAAACGGACTTCTGCCATCCGGTGTTGGATAGGGCGCACCCTCGGGCAGGCGTATTTTGCCATCCCGAAATTCCAGCCGATGTGATGAAAGCAGATTTTCCCAGCGCATTTTGTCACCGGGGGCTTGCGACGCCAATGTCATGGCGGTGCGACTCCCTGTCCGTATCAAACCAATGTTCTTGCGGGTGACTTTAGCGATGTGGGGAGTCGGGTGCAATCAGACAAAGCCGATTGCACCAAGTTATTGCCTTAAACCCGGCTGGGCTTAACCAAACAACCAGCTGCGCGGATTATCAATCGGGCGACCACTAAGGGCCCGCAAAAGACCAATGACGTTGCGACCGACGAACCATGCGGTGATGAAAAGCCCCATCAGCCCGACAACAGCCCAGCCAATAAGCGGGATCCAGCCAATCACAAAGGTAAAGAACCCAAGGATGATGGCATAGAGGATGCTGATCCAGAAGGTGCGAATAAGGAACGTGTAATGGCTGTTCGTCCAGTGATCGTCGTCTTCGCGTGCGACATAAGACACGATCAGCGCAATCAACCCGGTGGCGAAGGCGGTAAACAAGGTCGCAATCATCAAGCCATAGCAGACAAGAGCGGTATTGCCGCCACGTTCATCGACAAAGCTTGGTGCAGTGTTAAAGGACGCGTCCTGACCGTGCATTTGGTCGTTCATAAAGATAATCCTGTATCGTTTTTGCAATCCCCATTGCGTCTATTCAACATATAGCGAGAAAGTTTAAAAATGCTATCTCTGATTGGACGTGCTGCGATCTTGTTGCGATTGGCATATGCGGTAACGGGAATTTTACGGCCATAATCCCTGATTATGCCTCGACTCTTGGGATTATCTGCCTACATTTGGCGCCATATCACAAAATGACCGAGAATAAGGATCGTCGTATGTCCGACTATGATTTTGATTTGTTTGTTATTGGTGCCGGATCGGGCGGTGTGCGTGCGGCCCGCGTTGCATCCGGCTATGGGGCCAAGGTCGCCATCGCCGAAGAAAGCCGCGTTGGTGGCACTTGCGTTATCCGGGGCTGCGTGCCCAAGAAACTGTTGGTCTATGGCGCGCATTTTGCCGAGGACTTCGAAGATGCATCGGCCTATGGCTGGACCCTTCCCGGCGAGCCGACCTTTAGCTGGAAAACCCTTATTGCCAATAAGGACAAGGAAATTGATCGCCTGAACGGCATCTATCACAAGCTTCTGGCCGGGTCGAACGTCACACTGTTTGAACATCGTGCGACGTTTAAGGATGCACATACCGTTGTCGTCGATGGCAAGGACGTCACCGCCGAACGTATCCTGGTTGCAGTGGGCGGCCACCCGACCACGCCAGACATTCCCGGTGCCGAACACGCGATCACCTCGAATGAGGCGTTCCACCTTGAGGAACAGCCAAAACGCATCGTGATTGTTGGCGGTGGTTATATCGCGGTCGAATTTGCCGGTATTTTTGCCGGTCTGGGATCACAGGTCACCCAACTTTATCGCAGTGAACAAATCCTGCGCGGCTTTGATAACGACATCCGTAATCATCTGGCCGAGGAAATTGTTAAAAAGGGTGTCGATCTTCGGGTCAACACCAATGTCACCGCGATTGCCAAACAATCGGACGGCACCCTGAAACTGACCTTGACCGGCGGCGGCGAGATGGAGGTGGACGCCATAATGTTCGCCACCGGACGCGCACCCAACACCAAGGGGCTTGGGCTTGAACAGGTCGGGATTGACACCAAGGACAACGGTGCGATCAAAATCAACAAGGGTCTGCAAACCAGTGTTGAAAACATTTATGCCGTAGGGGACGTCACCGACCATGTCCAACTGACTCCGATTGCGATCAAAGAAGGCATGGCCTTTGCCGATACCATCTATGGCGGTAAACCATCCGCGATGTCGTATCACGCCATCCCGACCGCTGTTTTCAGTCAGCCCCCGGTTGGCACGGTCGGCCTGTCCGAAGAAGAAGCACGCGCCAAGGGCGGTGAAGTGGTGATTTACAAATCCACCTTTAAGCCGATGCGTCACACGCTCTCAGGCCGCGATGAAAAAACGCTGATGAAATTGATCGTCGATAAAACCACGGACGTTGTGCTTGGCGCCCATATGGTCGGCCCGGATGCTGCTGAAATCATTCAGGGTATTGGCATTGCGGTGCGCATGGGTGCAACCAAGGCCCAGTTTGATCAAACCGTCGCCGTGCATCCGTCGGCCGCCGAGGAGTTCGTTACCATGCGGTTCCCAGTCGAGGAATAAATCCTGATCAAAGAAAACAATTCAGGCGACCCATTGGGGCGCCTGTTTTAGTTTGCATTCGAAATGGGATCACCAATCGGTACCAAACGTCAAAGGACGCCCAAATGTTCAAAGGGCGTCCTTTGTTGATGATGCAACAGGGTTTTATTGGTCCGCGATGGTCCATGAGAAGTCGGTTTTCATCACGTTTGCAAAATCAGGCCCGCCAAAATCAATTGGTGCGTCATAATTGGCGGGATAACCCGGCGCGTTTGTCGCACCTTTTGCTGCAATATTGGCAGAGCCATGGCAACTAACACAGTTGGACTGGATGCCATCGGGAATTCCGGGGCTTGTTTCCAGATAGGGGTTGTAGCAAAGGTTCATCGTTGCACCACCGTCATAGCTTTGATCATAGGCCGTGCACATCGCATAGCTTGACCAAGGTGCCGCCAGTGAAGACGGTTGCGCGGCAAGGCTGCCCGGACTGTCGGTTTCAAAGGCTTCATTCCCCTGCCAATAGAATGTCTGCCAAGTCCAGGAATCTGTTTCCTTACTGTTGACATGCATGGCCATCAGCGCACCAAAATCGCCAGCTGCAATGTCCGGCTGGCCGGTAAAGGCAGCTGCTTCCCCGGCGTTCAGGCTGCGCACAAACATCATGCCAATTGGGGCGTACAGATAACTCTCGCACTGCAAGCCCGGTGCCGCGTAAGCGCCCTTTTGTTCATCTGGATTGGCTTTACGCATGCCGGCTGTTGCATGGTTGTCTGCATCGACAATGACGCATGTTTTCCAGGTTTCCGGTGTCGGGTTGGTTGTATTTGTCGTGGCCGAGGCAGCAAGCCCTTGCCAATAGGGCATGATCGACGTGCCAGTGCTTTTAAGCGCGTAATAAACCGGCTTGGTTTCAATCGCGCGGGCGTCAAAATCAAGGATGGCGCGCGCGCCGGCGGAATAGCTTGCCGGGAAATCATTGGCATAATTGTCAATGTTGCTTTTGCCCAGAATGGAATAAATTCCTTGGCCAAACGGCACGATCTGTGGGGTGTTTGCCGACGTTACCCAGGTTCGATTAAATTGTTCGACCTCCAATGTGTAGGTGACCGACGGTTGTGCATCGGTCTTAACCTTGGGATCGGCCTTTTTAAAATGGCTGAATTGTTTTGGGCGTCGCAGGGCGATTTCTTCTGATTGCTCAAAAAGAAGCTCGCTGGCACCCGATTTTGAAAAAATGGGTTTTAACGCCTGTGTGTGATCAGGCCATGTTGTCCAGATGGGCACTTCGACCTCGGCGATCGTCGCGCCGCCGCTGCTAATACTGGTCATTTGCGTCATGCCATTCCACAAATCCCATCCGTGATCACGGATGTTTTTCAACGCATTTTCCGAGACGGTTTGATCACTTGATCCTGCGTTGGTGATCCACTGTTGAATCACGTAACCCGGTGTTGGAAAATTAAATCCTGCTGGAATAGGCGCAAGGGTTGGGTTCTTTGTTTGGGCCGTTGCGATGGTGATCATTCCTGCACTTGTGAATGCTAACGCAGTTGAAAGAATGATCGCACGGCACATCTTTTGCGGTTTTATCGTCATGGCATGATCCCTTCGGGAAAGTTGACGGGATCAGAACTTTAACCTTAAGTTGAATTAGTATCAAATTATATGTTGTTTTTTTAAGTACGAGATCGCTGTGGGATCTTCATTTGGCATATATATCCTGTAATATGACCGGCTAGGAACGACTGATCCTTTGGAGCACGGCATTTGATGCCACGCGGATTCCGTTCAATCACAAAATATTCGAGTTTTGGTATGTTATGAGCCTGTGGTTTCGGGCGGTGCGGCGGGTTTAAAGTAAAAGCTTTGGGCGCGACTTACCTTGGAAATGCCGTTATTGTGCTGTGGTTTTGGGGATCAAATTCCCACCAAATTTAAAAAAGACAGAGGTTGCGATGCGTTGCGCGAAATGGCTGCTTGGCCTGTTGATGGTATTGGTTACGTTCCATGCCTTGGCGCAAGAGCCGGTGACATATGCGGCAAGTTTTAATTGCGCCAACGCATCACGCCCCATCAAACATGCTATTTGTCAAAACGCCGACATTGCCAAGCTTGATCTTGAACAGGCTAAGATCTACGCCGCCGCAACCGAGTTTCCCGATCAAAAAGAACAGATCACAAGCGATCAGCGCGCACGGCTGTAAGGCGTAAGTGATGCTTGAGCAGCGAGTGTCGGCATTGTGAGGTCTTGGGACAACTAAAGCCCAGTTCGACCAAACCGTCGCCGTGCATCCGTCGGCCGCCGAGGAGTTCGTTACCATGCGGTTCCCGGTTGGCGATTAAAACCAAGGAAGCTGGATGTGATCCCAAGGCGACATTCATTGATCAGGATGTCGCCTTTTTTGTTTCCTGATATTGGTCAAAACGCCAACGGCGCGTTATCGACGACTTCTTTCATGACAAAAAATGTCCGCGTTTGGCGCACACCGGGCAGGGCAATCAGTTGATCGCCGTGCAGATGATTGAAATCCGCCATGTCGCGCACGCGGATTTTAAGGAAATAGTCGAAATCCCCGGCCACCAGATGGCAATCAAGGATAAACGGTAACGCGCGGCAGGCGGCTTCAAACGCGCCAAAGCTTTCTGGTGTTGAGCGATCCAGCACCACACCGACCATCACCAGTGCCCCGCGATCTACTTTGTCGGGCATGATCTGAGCGCGGACGTTCTGGATATAGCCGTCTTCAAACAAACGCTGGGTTCGGCGGTGGCAAGTTGCGGCACTGACATTGACCCGTTTGGCGATTTCCGCATTGCCCGTGCGACCATCTTGCTGCAGCAGGCGTAAAATCTTGTAATCAATCTTGTCCAGTTCGGTGGCCATGGAATGATCTTTCATTTTGATATGATATTACGGAAGAATATCGATATTGAATGGTTTAAGTAAGAGTTTGGCGGAAATTATTGTCTCAAGTTCGAGAGCACCTTTCATATGGCTTGCGCTAACCTGAGCACGGTTCCAATCCGTTTTCAGGGAGTGCCCAATGAACTTGAACAAGTTTGAAAAATACCCGCTGACCTTTGGCCCGACGCCGATTGAATCTCTGCCGCGTTTGTCCGAACATCTTGGCGGCGATGTTGCATTGTATGCCAAGCGCGAAGATTGCAATTCCGGTCTGGCTTTTGGCGGTAACAAGGTCCGTAAGATGGAATATATCGTGCCTGATGCGATCAAATCGGGTGCCGATACGTTGGTGACGATTGGTGGCGTGCAATCCAACCACACACGGCAGGTTGCCGCGATTGCCGCGAAGATCGGCATGAAATGCCGTCTGGTTCAGGAAAGCTGGGTGCCATTTAACGACGCGGTTTATGATCGGGTTGGCAACATCCTGATGAGCCGCGTCATGGGGGCGGAGATTGAACTGGTCGATGAAGGTTTCGATATTGGTATTCGCGAAAGTTGGGAAGCCGCCCTTGCCGATGTAAAAGCCAAGGGCGGGGTGCCTTATCCAATCCCGGCCGGGGCATCGGTGCATAAATATGGCGGTCTTGGCTTTGTTGGCTTTGCCGAAGAGGTCCGCGCCCAAGAGGCCGAGCTTGGCTTTAAGTTCGATTATGTCGTTGTTTGTACCGTTACCGGGTCAACCCATGCGGGGATGGCGGTTGGCTTTGCTGCCGATGGTCGGGCGGACAAGGTGGTGGGGATTGATGCCTCGGCCACACCAGAACAGACCCGTGAACAGGTTCTGGCAATTGCACAGAAAACCGCCGACCTGGTCGAGCTTGATGGTGGCATTTCTGATCGCGACATTACATTAATCGAGGATTATGCCTATCCACTGTACGGTGTCCCGTCCGATGAAACCAACGAAGCGATCCGTCTTTGCGGTCGTCTTGAAGGCATGATGACGGATCCGGTTTATGAAGGAAAATCGATGCAAGGCATGATTGATCTGGTGCGCAAGGGCTATTTCCCCAAGGGATCTAAGGTGCTTTATGCCCATCTTGGCGGGGTGCCTGCGATTAATGCTTATAGCTATCTCTATCGCAACGGCTAGCGCGGTTAGATCATACTGGATGGCAAAAATGAACAAAGGCGGAGCCTGTTGGCTCCGCCTTTGTGTGTTAGCGTCCGGTAATGCCCGGGAAGATGATCAGTAGGGCGACCGCCAAAATCTGCAAACAGATAAACGGCAGCAATGACTTGAAAATATCGCCCAGTGATATGTCGGGGGGCGCTACGGATTTAAGGTAAAACGCGGCGGGCCCGAACGGCGGTGACAGGAAGCTGACCTGCATGTTCATGGCAAAAAGCACCCCGAACCAGATCGGGTCGTAACCGAGGTCTTTAACGATCGGGACAAAGATCGGCATGGTCAAAAGCGCAATCCCGACCCAGTCAAGGAACATCCCGAGGATAAACAGGATCAGCATCATGAACAGAATGATGGTGGTTGGGTCGTCCGAAATGCCCGTAATCAGGGCCGAAACAAACTTGATCCCGCCCATCAGGTTAAACACGCCGACAAGGGCGGATGCGCCAATCCCGATCCAGACAATCATGCCACAGGTCGAAAGTGTTTGAAGGGCCGCACTTTTAAGCATTGCGAGCGAAAATTCACGCCGGACAATGGTCGATGCAATAACCCCGGCAACCCCAACGGCCGATGCCTCGGTCACGGATGCGATACCGCCATAGATCGAGCCAAGAACACAGAACACGACCAGCATCGGCAAGAACAGACCTTTAAGCAGACGCAGTTTCTCTTCGCGCGGGATATGTTCGGTTTTCGGCGGTGGGGCAATGTTTTTGCCGGTATAAGAACGGAACAGGATATAGGCGACATAAAAGCCCGCCAGCATGAAGCCCGGAATAAAGGCCGAGGTAAACAGATCACCAATAGATACGTTTGCCGTCAGACCATAAATAATCAGGACAATCGATGGCGGGACCATGGTGCCAAGCGACCCACCGGCACAAACCACCCCGATAGCAAGGTTTTTATCGTACCCCTGACGCAGCATCTGGGGCAGGGCAAGCATGCCAAGCAACACGATTTCGCCACCGATAATGCCACTCATGGCAGCAAGAATGACGGCAACAAAGATCGTCTGAACCGCAACCCCACCCTTAAGACGCCCGCCAAACAGGCGCATAGCATCAAACAGATCGCGGGCAATGCCCGATCGATCAAGGATGGCCGCCATCATGACGAACATCGGGACGGAAACAAAAACAAAGGATGAAACGAATGAAAATACCCTGCTGGTGATCAATGGCACTGCCATCGGGCCAAACCAGCCAAGGGTGAATATAAGGGCGATCAGAAGCGTTACGAACGCAAGCGGCATGCCCGTTAGAAGAAAACCAAGCAGCAGGACGAACATGGCAAGTGTGCCGTATTCAATGCCTAGGGACTGTAATTCAAACATTTAATCTATCCTGTCGCGCCGATCAGATGGGTGACCGTGCAATGACTGATGGGGGTATCAACTTGAAACGGGTGTCATTCTTTCGCGGTCGCGGGCATGACAGGCGTTTTGCGGACATAATTGATGGCATGTATCAGAAACTGAACCACCAGCAGGATCAGGATCACCAGCAAGAACAGTTTCAGTATGCCCGGATAGGGAGCGTTAAACGCACTGCCTGTGGTTTCAAAATGAATGTCACCTGTCGGGGTGAGTGTTGCGCGTTTGACCATAAGCCATGCCGCCCAGGCAAAGAAACCCGATGCCGTCATGCAGACAATCGAAATGGCGACATCAAGGGATTTGCGCATTTTCGGCCCGACAATGTCATAGAAAATGACAACCCGGATATGTTTGTCGCGCGCGGCACAATAAAGCCCGCCGAACACAAAGCCGATGGCAGACAGGAAGGTCGTGGTTTCATGGACCCACAGCGTGGGGCTATTGAAAACATGACGCATGAAAATTTCAAAAATCAGAATGCCCATGGCAAGTATGAAGCCATAGGCAAAAACCGAACTAACCTTATCCACTGCGTGACCCATCAGGCCGGAAACTTCCGGAACCTGTTCGGGGAGTGCATCAGGTACGATGCTTGCGGGGATATCATTATGTGTCGGGTCTACAGGGCTGACAGCCATATTCAGCATTCCTTGCGATGCGGTGAATACAATCCGGCAACAGGGAGGACCTCGTCACCCGGTATCGTCTCTTATACAGGATGCGGCCGGATTGTATTCAAGTCGTTACCGGCGGACATGATCCATGCCGCCGGTAAACCGTCTTGTGATCAAAAGATTATTAGATCATGCCCTGTGCGGTCAGGTATTTGACCAGGGTGTCATAAACGCGCTGTGCGTCTTCTGAACGTGCGGCCACTTTTTCCCACTGGCTGGTGGCAATCTGGCGGAATTTGGCACGCTCTTCGGCAGACCAGTTATGGATGGTGACACCACCGTCTTTACGGGCAGCAGCAACAGCTTCCATGTCTTTCATCGCAAGACGTGCGTCCATGTCATGGGCAAGATCACGGATGGACATTTCCAGGATGGCCTGGAGGTCTGCTGGCATCGAATCCCATTTGGTCTTGTTGACCGAAACTTCCAGCATCGGCATGGAATGGAAGCCCGGATAGACAGGATGTTTGGCAATGTCATGCAGGCCCATCGCCTGATTGGTCGAGAACACGGTCGCATCGGCCGCATCAATCACTTTTTTATCAAGCGAGGTAAAGACTTCGGACTGCGGGATATTCACCGGCGAAGCACCTGCTGCGGCAAATACCTGCTGTACCATGCCTTCAGGAGCACGCATTTTCAGGCCCTTAAGATCGGCAACGCCATCAAGCGGGACCGATGATACAAAGGCTTCGAGGCCCGGAGTAACGGCACCGATGAACTGCAAACCACGTGGGTTCAAAAGGCTGTTCATCAGTTCTTTGCCGCCGCCATATTCGACGAAACGCAGCATTTCAGATGGTGCAGACCATGCACCGACCGGGTTTGCAATCAGGCCGAAAGCCGGATCTTTACCGGAGAAATAGCTGGTGTCGGTGATGTGGCCGTCAAGAATGCCGGCTGCGATGGCATCTTGTGTTTCGGCATGTTCAACGATCGAGTTGACCGGAAGCATTTCAACTTCAACACGGCCACCGGTCATAACGCCAACGCGTTTTGCCCAGTCCTGTTCCAATTCAAAGTTTGGAACGCCAGCAGAGTCACTCGACTGCATTTTAAGGGTGAATTCCTGCGCATTGGCCGAAAACGGGGCCGCTGCAATCAGGCTGGCAATAAAGGTTGCTCCTACGAGCGATTTAAGGGTCTTGGTCATGTATCTTCTCCCTGGAATACCGGTTTTCCGGCGGTGTTTTCTTTGACAAAGGAAGGACTGCTGTTTTCGCTGGCCTTTAAACGTTCGGTGACCGTGGCAACAACAGTATCGATCGGGGCATCTATCGAGACAGTCACGCAGTTCTCGTCCGGCCCCGGCGGTTCGAGGACTGCAAGCTGACTGTCTAGCAGTGCGGACGGCATGAAATGTCCTACCCGGCTTTCAAGCCGTGTCTGGATCACATCACGTGTGCCGTCCAAAAACACAAAAGTCGCCGGGCTGAGTTCCCGGCATAAAAAATCGCGGTAGCTTTGCTTGAGCGCAGAACAGGCGATAAAAACGGTGTCTGAACACAAATCCGGCGCACGAATGTCTGCCTTTGCACGGGCCGCATCGGCAACCGCGGCTAGCCATGGCCAGCGCATGTCATCGGTAAGCGGTTTGCCGCTGCGCATATGTTCGACGTTTTCAATCGGATGATGATCGTCGGCATCAAGCCACTGGCTGCGGGTTGCCTTCGCAACGCGCCGGGCGATTTCGGTTTTTCCCGACCCCGAGACGCCCATAACAACGACATAGCTGATCTGCCGATCCATCAAGATATTTCCGCCCGATTCTTTTTTATCAGGGCAGCTTTACGCTTTTGTTTGCCCTGTTGTTTGCGATGTTAGCGCTAACATAATGTTAGCGCTAACATCGAGTCAACAGCCTAATTCACAAGAGACTTGTCCATTATCAAAAGACGTAATAAATGTAAGGGTATGAGGAAACGCAAAGGGGCCGGGCGGCCGACAATTGCTGATGTTGCCAATAAGGCCGGGGTCAGTACCATCACCGTTTCACGCGCATTGCGCGATCCCGCGATGGTGTCCGATCACCTGCGCCGTAAAATCAACAATGCGGTGCGAAAACTCAATTATGTGCCCCATTCGCATGCCAGTGCGCTGGCATCAACGCGGTCCAATATTATCGGTGTGATCGTGCCGTCGCTGACCAACAACGTCTTTGCCGAAAGCTTGCGTGCGATTTACGACGCGTTCGGTCAAGGCGCGTTTCAGGTTCAACTGGGTAACTCGCGCTACGTCCCGGCGGAAGAAGAACGACTGGTGCGCACCTTTTTGGGGCAGCGCCAGTCGGCGATGATTGTTGCCGGGACCGATCAGACGGATGTGACCCGCCAATTGTTGGAAAATGCCGAATGTCCAGTGGTGCAAATCATGGATGTTGGCGATGACCCGATTGATATGATTGTTGGCTTTTCGCATTTTGAGGGCGGTAAGGCCGCCGGGGTTCATCTGGTGCAGCAAGGGTACAAGCGCATTGGGTTCCTTGGGGCACGCATGGACCCAAGGTCGCATCGCCGTCTTGAAGGGTTCAAGGAAGCCCTTCAGTTTGGGGGGCGCTATGACCCCGACCTGATTATGACCACCACCTTATCGTCAAGTGTTTCACTTGGGGCTGAGCTGATCGGGCAATTTTGCGCCCGGCGTCCTGATCTGGACGCGGTTTTTTGTAACAATGATGACATGGCGCTTGGTGCCTTGTTTGGCTGCCAGAAGGCAGGGATTTCCGTTCCCGACGACATCGGGATTATCGGGTTTAACGATCTTGAAATGATGGCGGCAGCGCACCCATCGCTGACCTCAATCCGCACCGATCGCTATGCGATTGGCAGACATGCAGTTGAAATGATTCAATCCGTCCTTTCGGGCGAAAGCCCGGACAAAAAGATTGTCGATCTCGGATTTGAATTACAGGTCCGCCAAAGCACGTCACGCGGCGCAAAAGCTTAGTCTTCAGTATTCTCGGGTATTGAAAAACGTGCGGAAAGTTCTTTCAGGGTGTCACGCGGTCCGGCGATTTTGATGCGTGTGCCTGTCGTGTCAAATTGCCGGTCAAGTACTGTGATCCCATCCTGACCACAGGCTTGTTCGAGTGTTCCGGCATCGGAAAATTCGGCAAAAAGCTCGGCTTCGCCTTGCGGGATGTAATCGATCACCTCGGCTTCGCTACAGGCGGCATTGGCCGCACCGCTATAGGCGCGCACAAGCCCGCCCGTACCAAGTTTTGTGCCGCCGAAATAACGCGTAACAATGACCGCGACATTGATCAGATCACGTCCTTGCAAGACCTTAAGGCAGGGAACGCCCGATGTGCCGGATGGTTCGCCGTCATCCTTGCCATGTTCAATTAGCTGTTCTTCATCATTGAGATAACGATAGGCCGTGACGTGGTGATTGGCTTTGGGGTGAAGACTGCGCAGTTCACCGACGCGCGTTGCAAGGTCTTCGTAGAAAACCAGCTCGGCCAGAAAACGTGATTTCTTTTCTTCGGTTTCGGCATATGCCGGTCGGGCGATTGTTTTCATCATGCGTTGATAGCAAAGCCTTGGCCGGATCGCTAGTAAGGTGTCGCTAGAAGATAGTGCTAAAGAGTCGCGTACTTACCAATCAGCATCACGCCAAAAATGATCAGCATGACCAAAACGACCTTGCGGAAGGTGGCGGCATCCATGCGGTTACGCACCATGCCGCCGAGTTTGGTCCCCAAAAACACCGGTATCAGTCCGGCAAGTGATATCCAGACGGAATCAAGTGTCATCAACCCCAGACGCGACAGGCCAAAGGCCATGACGATGCTTGATAAGCTAAAGGAAATGTTGATCGCCTGAATAAACCGTTTGGGATCAAGCCGGACCGAAAGTAGAAACGGCAAAACCGGCATGACCTGTGACCCGGTGATACCGTTGACCAACCCGGTGGTGAAACCCGAAATCGGGGCAACACGGTCGGCAACACGATCTGACATAGGGCGGCCGGGGCGCAATAGCGTAAACACCCCGTAATTCATCAGCACCAGCCCCAATATGGCCCCCGCCATAAGACCATCAACCATTTCAAGCACAGCAAGCCCGATCAGAAGTCCTGGAATGGTCGCCAGAAACATCGGCCAGAAGCGGCTGACGGTTTCGCGGAAATGTCCGGCCTGCACCATGATAATGCTGTTGCTGACCAAGGATGGAATGATCACAAGCGGCATGGCGGCCTTTAACCCGATGCCAAGAGCCAGAATTGGCAGGGCCGATGTCGAGAACCCCAAGCCCGTCGCACCCTTTACGAATGCCGCGATAAAATAGGCGCAGGCAATAATGGCAATTGTTTCTATGGACATCGGGGTTTCCGGATGATGGTGGCGGGCGCGGCGCAGTGTGCCCTTAATCTTTGCGATGCGCAAATGGTCTGATGATTGCGGATCGGCGGATTCGCACATACATCAATGTCAGGACCAGAGGCAATCGGCGACCACCCCATCGCAAATTGACGGTCTTGAGTGGAATTTTGCGTGAATTTCACGTGTCTTGGCAAAAAATTGCGGGTTTTTATCATCCTTAAGTCGAGAAGGGGTGGAAATGCGGTGGTAAAACCCGTATCAAGTTTGGCCCGGTTAAATGACCGACGGCACGGCGGAATTCCGCTGGCGAAGTGGATTTGTGTTATAATGCGGCATGACAATGATCATGCACGATTGAGAGGAAGCAAATGAGCAAGAGCTGGAGCATTGATAGCTGGCGCAACCTGCCTGTAAAGCAGATGCCGACTTATCCGGATGCACAGGCCCTCTGGGCCGTAGAGCAAGAGCTCGGCAGCTATCCTCCTTTGGTATTTGCTGGCGAAGCACGCGCGTTGAAAGAAAAGCTTGGTGCGGTTGCAGAAGGCAAGGCCTTCCTGCTGCAGGGCGGCGATTGCGCCGAGAGCTTTAAGGAATTTCACCCCAACAACATCCGCGACACCTTTAAGGTCATGTTGCAGATGGCGGTTGTTCTGACCTATGGCGCAGCATGCCCGGTGGTCAAGGTCGGTCGTATGGCCGGTCAGTTTGCCAAGCCGCGTTCGGCCGATACCGAAACCATCAATGGTGTTGAACTGCCAAGTTACCGTGGTGACAACATCAACGGCATCGAGTTCACGCCAGAAGCCCGCATTCCGGATCCGCAGCGCCAGATCCGTGCCTATAACCAATCGGCATCGACGTTGAATCTTCTGCGTGCGTTTGCACAAGGGGGCTTTGCTGATCTTAGCAAAATCCACCGTTGGAACTTGTCATTTGTCGATGGCAGCCCGGCGGGTGAGCGTTATAGTAAAATGACCACCCAGATTGATGAAGCGGTTGCCTTCATGCAGGCGTGCGGCATCACTGCCGAAACCGCACCGCAGATGCGCGAAACCGATTTCTATACTTCCCACGAGGCGCTTTTGCTGGGCTATGAGCAGGCATTGACCCGTCAGGACAGTCTGACAGGGGATTGGTACGACTGTTCGGCGCACATGCTGTGGATCGGGGACCGGACACGTAAGGCCGATGAGGCCCATGTCGAATTCTTGCGCGGTGTGAACAACCCGATTGGCATGAAATGTGGCCCGACGATGGACGAGGATGATTTGATCCGTCTGATCGATATTCTGAACCCGAAAAACGAAGCTGGTCGTTTGACCCTGATTGCCCGCATGGGCGCAGAGAAGGTCAATGATCATCTGCCGCGTCTGGTCAAGCGTGTTAAGGCCGAAGGCCGCAAGGTGGTTTGGTCGTGCGATCCGATGCATGGCAACACGATCAAGGCCACCAACGGGTATAAAACCCGTCCGTTCGATGCGATTCTTTCGGAAGTTAAATCGTTCTTTGACGTGCACAAAGCCGAAGGGACCCATGCCGGGGGTGTTCATTTTGAAATGACCGGAACCGATGTGACCGAGTGCATCGGTGGGGCACGTGAAGTGACGGTAGACAGCCTGTCTGATCGTTATCACACCCATTGTGACCCGCGCCTGAATGGCGGGCAGGCATTGGAACTTGCGTTCCTGATGGCTGAGATGATCAAACAGGAACGCGATGATGCGCGTGAGCTGCTTGCGGCTTCTGCCTGATCTGTCTTGGGATTGATCTGTTTTGGCAAAGGCGTCCGGGAAACCGGGCGCCTTTGTTTTGTCGGGATGGCACATGGTGGACCGGCGTTTGGTACTTGATGCTGATGAGGTCGATGACATCCTTTAGACGTCAACTTTGTGGTCAGAACACGTTTTACGTGATTTTGTTGGTCTTCATTCGATTGAAAAACAGCAAATCCGCATCAATTGACGCGGATTGTTTCATTTTACCTCTACCCAACGGCATCGAATATTCTTAAGTATAGACAAATACAGGCTAATACCTGATGGGTCTTAGGGATTGAGGGTCGCACATAAATATGACGAATGAAGCGGATTTTGCTGCGTGGCAGAAAAAGGTTGAGGGAACGAATATTTCCTCCACGACGCTTTTGGCGACCGATTATCTGAATCACTTCAACGAAATCGTCATGTTGCTCGAAATGGTCCCTGACATGCCTGACATGATCGAGGATTGCAAAGAGTGGGCTCCAAAAAGCTATCAGGATCATTTCCGCGATAGTGCGTTTTCCGACCGCGAACTGGCGATTGAGGCCTATGATCATGTGCCAAGCCGGTTCCGCGATCCATTTGAAGAAACCATTAATCACCTCAATACGATTGTGGGCCACGCCAATACGCAGCTTGATGCGATCATTGCTGAGGGCAACGAGGAACTGCTGCGTGAAACCGCCAATGCCGTCACCAAATCGCTGCAACGGTTCATGGATGTTGCCAGCGGGATCATTCATGGATCGGCCAAAACCATGAGCCAGGACGAAATCGACGCTGCACTGGATTTGTAGCTTTCACGGTTCCCGTCAAAAATCACATCGAAGACAAAACAAAACCGGGGCCACTGATGCCGCCCCGGTTTGTTTGATGTGTCTTGTTTCGGTGTCAATCGAGCCTAATTGGCCATATCGGCCAATTCACTATCCAAACGTTTGATTTCCGATTGCAGTAGCGGCAGGACGTCTCGACGGGCCGTGGCAACGATTGTTGTCATTTTTTCCATGGCTTTGCGGGCATAGCCATTTGCATTCTGCTGCATGAACAAAATGGTCATCTGTGCTTCGATATCGCCATAAAAGCGGCGCACACCGGTCAGAACTTTTGGGTTTACCTCAAGCGTGCGGTCGGAATAGCGCATGGTTTGCCAAACCATATCGTCGAGTTTGTGGGCTTCGCGCGGTGCTAGCGTTTGGGCGTGCCACGTCATCGGGGCCTCTGGATAATCGGCGATCCATGTTTCGACCTTTTCGATATTGTCGCCAAACTCAGCTTCGAGCGATTTTTCCAGATTGCTGACATCGGACATCGTCTGATACCGATCAAAGTCAACGGCGATCTGAAAACCCGCAAAACTTGCCAGATACACACCGATTATTGTGGATGCCAAAATGACGCATTGGGTGAGCCAAAACTCGATGTTCGGGCGACCACTTACGCTTAGGAAGCGGAAGGGGAAAAGAAATCCACGCATGGGTATCAGTCTTTCGTGGTTGTGAGGCTAAATTTACGGCCTTCCTCACGCGCGCTTTCCGGAATTTCGCCGGTACGCACAAGGAAGTCTTCGAAGGCTTCTTCCAGGTCGACAGGTTCGCCCATCGGAAGGTTTTGGTCGCGGGCCATTTTATACAGCCGGTCAACCCGGTCCTGCGGGTGCGGGTGGGTTGCCAGATAATCCATGACACTGTGCCCGCCCTGCATTTGACCAAGCTTTTCAAACGTTCGGGCAACTTCACCAACATGCCCATATTTCGCCATCAGGATTTTGAGGCTCCAATTATCGGCATCAAGTTCCTGACTGCGTGAATAATCAAGGTCGGTCAGCATTTTTGGCCAACCGGCAATCCAGGTGGTCAAAACCGCATCGGTCTGAAACATCATGGCTGACAGGGCAACGCCGACAACTTCGCGGCCCAATCCTTCAAGGTGATCGCGCCCGTTGTAATGGCCGATTTCATGACCCAGGATCGATAGCAGTTCATTTTCACTTTCGACCAGATCAATCATGCCCGTATGAACAAGGATCAATCCGCCGGGAAGGGCCGCAGCATTTGGTGTCGGATCGGGAACGATCACGACGTCAAAATCATAGGCCGCTGCCGGACCAAGCGCCGTTTTGGGGATCGAATTGATCAGATCAACCAGATAGTTTTCCGCCAGACTGCGGTCGTCTGAGGTGCGGTGATGGTTGATCAGCTCGGGTTCAAGCTGCGACCAGATGGCAACTTCGTCCTCGACCGAGATTTCATGGCTGGCCCATTCGACCAACAGGCCGCTGGCCGCATAAATTCCCCAGCAAATCAGAAGAAATGCCGTGCTTGCCGACAGGAATTCGACGAGCAGGTTACGGTGGCTGATATTGACCCCGTCATCGGGCAGCGCGGATGGAAAGCCGCCCTTTGGTCGATGATCGGTATAAAGGGCGGTGCCAGATACAATCATTTCGATCATGCCGCGACTTAGTTGTGCGGAATCAAACCGAATACCGATAATATGGCTGGCACCCTTGGCGTTGGTGCGCAGGCGCAACATGGCCTCGCGTTTGGCGCGGGTTATCGATGCTTCATGCGCACTAAGGCGCCCACCGACAAAAATGCGCAAACGTGCCAGAAGATTGCGAAAACGATCTTCGGCAATCACGACTTTGCCGGTTACCATGGCAGTGTCGTGCAGTTTTATGTCACCGGGAATGTTGCTTCCTGAATCAAGAACCTGCCGGGGCAGTAACGACTCATCGCGTTTTAGCGCGCGGTCATGTACCCCATCGGCCACGCGGCCGGTCAGATAGGCAATTCCGATCAGGATGGTCAGCAAAATTCCCGGAAGAATGATTTCTTCCATTTTTGGGAATCCTAACCGTTATTTCAGGCGAACAGCGGTGCCATAGGCGAAGATTTCAGCCGCTTTATAGGCAACCTGTGACGTGGCAAAATGCACATCAACAACAGCATCTGCATCAAGCTTTTTGGCCTGTTCGAGCATGCGGCTGGTCGCTTCGCTCTGCGCGTCGTCGAGAAGACGGGTATAGGACCGTACTTCACCGCCAAACAGGTTTTTGAATGCGGCAAAAATATCAAACAGGAAGTTGCGGCTTCTGACCGAACTGCCAAAAACAATGCCAAGGTTTTCGGAAGCTTCGCGTCCCGGGATATAGGAAACGGTGACGGCGGGCATAGGTGCCGTTGAATTTTTGGTGGTGCTCATGTGTTTGCTCGTATTTTAAATTTTGATTTTTTGTGCGCTGCATTTTACAGCGCTGGCAATAGAGCGATCTTTGATCGATTTTGCAAGTCATTATCAATTAGGATTTGCTGATCCAAGGCGTTTAAACACAATGACTTGATCCGGTTTTGGGTGAAATTTTCCCGGCATTGCAAGTTTGGAACAGGCGATATTCGTTATTCGGCAATTGACAGCACGCGGGGGGGCTCCTATTCCAACATCATGACAAATATGCTTGCCATTGCGATTGCCCAGCTCAACCCGATTGTCGGTGATGTAACCGGTAACCGGGACAAGGTTGTGGCGGCCTGGGAAACTGCGGCTGATCAGGGCGCGGATATCGTTTTGTATTCTGAACTGGTTCTGTCGGGCTATCCGCCCGAGGATCTGGTGATGAAGCCTGCGTTCATGCGCCATCTGCGCGAAGCGGTGGATACGATTTGCACCCATACGGCCAAACGCACCAATGGTCCGGCATTGCTGTTGACGACACCATGGGACATTGATGGCACACGCTTTAACGCAGTTCTTTTGATCGAGCAGGGCAAGATTGTTGACGTCCGGGCCAAGCAGGACCTGCCGAACTATGGCGTGTTTGATGAAAAGCGCGTCTTTGCCGCCGGTCCCATGCCCGAGCCGATTTCATTCAAGGGCGTCAAAATTGGTGTGCCAATCTGTGAAGATGTCTGGACGCCCAATGTGGTGGCCCATCTTGCCAAGGCTGGGACCGAGATTTTCCTCGTGCCCAACGGATCACCGTTTGAAGCCCACAAGGGGGGCTTGCGTCGTCAACTGATTGCAGACCGCGTCGGTGAAACCGGTGCGCCGATGATCTATTGCAACGAAGTGGGTGGTCAGGACGAGCTGGTTTTTGATGGCGGCTCGTTTGGTTTGAACGGTGATGGATCGCTTGGCGTTGCATTGCCGTGCTTTGCCGAGGGGGTTGTCACATCAAACTGGGTCAAGGGTGATGATGGCACGTGGGCCTGCGCATCCGATGCGCCCAAGGTCGCACACCCGACCGGCCTTGATGCGATTTATCAGACCCTTGTTCTGGGCTTGCGTGATTACGTAAACAAAAATGGCTTCCCCGGTGTTGTCATTGGCATGTCGGGCGGGATCGACAGTGCGTTGTCGGCCGCGGTTGCAGTTGATGCGCTGGGATCGGATCGCGTGCGGCTGGTGATGATGCCGTCACCTTATACCTCGGCAGATAGCCTTGAGGATGCCGAACTGTGTGCGAATATGCTGCGAACCGGGATCGAAAGCATTAATATCGGTCCGGCAATGGGCGCGTTTGATCAAATGCTGGCTCCTGCATTTGAAGGACGTGATCCTGATATTGCCGAAGAAAACATTCAGGCCCGTTCGCGCGGGATGATACTGATGGCGCTTTCAAACAAGTTTGGCCACATGGTGCTGACGACCGGCAATAAGTCGGAAATGTCGGTCGGCTATGCGACACTGTATGGCGACATGTGCGGCGGCTATTCTGTTTTGAAAGACCTTTATAAAACGACCGTGTTTGACCTGTGCCATTGGCGCAATGAAAATACACCGGCTGGTGCGATGGGCCCGGATGGTATGGTGATCCCCGAACGGATCATTACCAAGCCGCCATCTGCTGAATTACGGCCGGATCAAAAAGACGAAGACAGCCTGCCGCCTTATGATGTTCTTGATGATATTTTGCATCAGATGATTGAAGGTGAGCGGTCTGTACGCGATATCGTGGATAGCGGTCATGACGAGGCGACTGTGCGCCGGGTTTGGCGATTGCTCGATCGGGCGGAATATAAACGCCGTCAGGCCCCTCCGGGGGTCAAGATTACGCCGCGCGCCTTTGGCCGTGACAGACGCTATCCTATTACAAATGGTTTCACGAACCTCGTGACCTGAACCACTTGAACTGAAAAGTTTGAAATGACAAAACCTGTCCTGCGATTTGCACCCAGCCCAACCGGGCTTCTTCATGTCGGGAACGCCCGTGTTGCCCTGATGAACTGGCTTTATGCCCGGAAATCAGGCGGCGAATTCATCCTGCGGTTTGATGACACCGATCCAGTTCGTTCCAAAGACGAATATGTCGATGCCATCCGTGAAGACCTGAGATGGCTTGGCATTGACTGGGACCGTGAAGAACGCCAGTCCCTGCGTCAGGATAAATACGACGCGGCGATCGCCGATCTGAAAAAGCGCGAGTTGCTGTATCCGTGTTACGAGACCGAAGGTGAACTTAACTGGAAACGCAAGGCTGCCCGCCAGCGTCATCAGGCGTTTATCTATGACCGCAAGGCATTGACGCTGAGCGATGATGAAATTGCCGCGCTGGAAGCCGAAGGCCGCAAGCCGCATTGGCGTTTCATCCTGACCGACGGCATGGTTGAATGGGATGATTTGGCACGCGGGGTCTGCTCGTTTGATACCGAACATGTGTCGGACCCGGTTTTGATCCGTGAAGACGGGTCTTTGCTGTATATGCTTGGTTCCGTCGTGGATGACCTTGAAATGGGTGTTTCCCATATCATTCGCGGCGAAGACCATGTGACCAACACGGTGTCGCAGATTTTGCTGTATCTTGCCCTTGGTGGCAAACCCGGTGCGCTTGAATTTGCCCATATGCCGCTTTTGGCGGGGCCAGGTGGATCGCAGCTTTCCAAGCGGTTGGGCAGCCTGTCGCTTCGTGAATTGCGCAATGACGGGTTTGAGGTCGAAGCATTGGTCGGTCTTTTGACCGGTCTTGGCGCGTCCGATAAAATCGAACCGGCAAGTCTGTCTGAAGTGCTTGAGAAATTCGATCTGGATCATTACGGGCGTTCAACCCCGAAATTCGATCCGGCCGAATTGGCCAGCCTGAATGAAAAAGTCATTCATGACATGTCGTTTGAAGCTGCACGGCCCAAACTGATTTCTGCGGGCATGGCAACTGCCGATGAGACGTTCTGGAACGCGGTGCGTGGCAATTGCTGGCGCGTGTCAGAGGCACTGGAATGGTGGGATGTGATCCATCAGCCCGTGGTGCCGGAAATCGAGGATAAAGATGCCGAGTTCTTAAAGCAGGCGGCGGACCTTCTGCCTGAAGGCGCGCTTGACGGGACGAGCTGGAAGTCGTGGACGACGGCGGTGAAAGACGCGACCGGTCGTAAGGGCAAGGAATTGTTCATGCCGCTGCGCAAGGCGCTGACCGCACGTGAACATGGCCCGGAAATGTCGACCATGCTGGTTCTGATAGGCGGGGATAAAGCACGTAACCGGCTGTGTGGGAAGGCGGTCTAAGCATTCTGCTTTGATCGCCGATAAATGCCTGCATTTAACCCGACACCACAGCCAAACGGACAACTATAATGAACAAGACCCTTCGTATCTTTGACACGCTCACCCGCGAAAAACAGGTGTTTGAGCCGATTGACGCCAATAACGTGCGCCTCTATGTGTGCGGGCCGACGGTGTATGATTACGCCCATGTTGGTAATGCGCGCCCGGTTGTGGTGTTTGATACGCTGGTGCGTGTTTTGCGCCATATCTATCCAAATGTGACCTACGTTCGAAACGTCACCGACGTTGATGATAAAATCAATGCACGCGCCAAAGACAGCGGCGAGACGATTTCTAACATCACCAAACGCACCCATCAGGCCTATCTTGATGATATGGGTGCCTTGAACGCGGCCAAACCCGATATCGAACCGCGTGCGACCGAACACATCGCTGAAATGATTGCCATGTGCGAAAGCCTGATCGAACAGGGATTTGCCTATGCCGCCGAAGGACATGTTCTGTTTTCGGTCGATAAGTTTGATGACTATGGCAAGCTGTCGCGCCGTGATCGTAAGGAAATGATTGCGGGTGCGCGGGTTGAAGTCGCCCCGTACAAGAAAGACCCGGCAGATTTCGTGCTTTGGAAGCCGTCTGAGGACGACATTCCGGGCTGGGACAGCCCATGGGGCCGGGGGCGCCCGGGCTGGCATATTGAATGCTCGGCCATGTCGACGCGCTATCTGGGTGAAAATTTCGATATTCACGGTGGGGGGGCGGACCTTGTGTTCCCGCATCATGAAAACGAATTGGCGCAAAGCTGCTGCGCCAATCAGGGGTCGAGCTATGCCAAATATTGGATGCATAACGGCCATCTGATGGTCGAAGGTGAAAAAATGTCCAAGTCGTTGGGCAATTTCGTCACCGTGCATGAGTTGCTTGAAAGCTGGCCGGGTGAGGCGATCCGCCTTGCGATGATGGGCACCCATTATCACCAGCCGATCAATTGGACTGAAGATAACCTGCGTCAGGCTAAGGAATCACTTGATCGGTTCTATACAGCATTGCGTCAAAGTGCCGATGTGACCCCGGAAGATATGCCGGTACCGCGTCTGTTCCTTGAAGCGCTGTGTGATGACCTCAATACACCACTGGCGATTGCGGAATTCCACAATCTGGTCACTCGGTTCAACAAGGCCGAAAAGAAATACGAGCGTGCGGAAACCAAGGGCGAAATTCTCGCCGCGGCCAAGCTGCTTGGTATTCTTGAAGCCGACCCGGAAGATTGGTTTACCGGCAGTGCGGGCGAAGACGAAGCCGCCGAGATTGATGATCTGATCAATCAGCGGGCGGACGCCAAAAAGAACAAGGATTTCGCAACCGCCGATAAAATCCGCAATGATTTGCTGGCACGCGGCATTCTGCTGGAAGACTTCAAAGACGGGACGAGCTGGAAACGCGTTTAAGCATTCGGGCTTTCTTAACTGACATACGTAAGGCCGCAGCTTCATGCTGCGGCCTTTTGTGTTTGCTATGTGATGAGCGCGCTTGGTTCAGGCGGCTTCAGCATCGATTGCGTCAAAGCATTCCTGCGCGGCATTCAATCCGTTTATCGCAGCGGGGAGACCACCGTAAATGGCCATCTGCCATATGGCTTCGATAATCTCGGTGCGCGAAGCCCCGGCTGCCAGTGTATGCCGGATATTGACCTGAAGTTGCGGGGCGGTTTGGCCGCCAAGCACGGTCAGGGCGGAAATTGTGCACAGTTGCCGGGTTTTCAGATCAAGCCCCGGACGGGCGTAATGACGGCCATAGGCCCATTCGACAAGGCTTTCGGCAAAGTCGGGAACCAGCGTGTCATACTTTTCAGCCAACTGGCCTTCAAGTGGTGAGTTTAGGGTCGCAACGATGTCACGGCCGGCATCAAGGGCGGATTTTTGAGTGGTCATTTTCGGGATCCTTTTAACGGGGTACCCGTCGTGTCGTAACTGGCGATTTTGGCGTCGAGGACGTCAAGCGTTTCGGTCAAGCTGATTACACGCTTGGCCAGTGCATCACGATAGGTTTGAAGCAAACGGCGGCGGGCTTCGATGGTGCTGTCACCTTCTGCGCGCAATCGGGCATACAGCACCCGGTCACGGATCGGCATGCCGAGATCCTTTAAACGGCTCAGAAATTCAAGCCACCGCAGAACATCATCGTCATAAGACCGTCGACCACCTCCGTCGCGATGCGACGTTGGCAGAAGGCCGATCTTCTCGTAATACCGTAAGGTGTGAACAGAAAAACCGCTTTTCTCTGCCACTTCGCCAATCATCATGACGGGTACCTTTTTGTGTTGGGTTTATTCAATCCTGCATCAGGCTAAGTGCTAGAGTGTGCTCGAGGTCAAGCATTAATCTGTACACATCTGGTTTCGCATCACCAGTTGGCATTGGTACGCATTATGCAAGACTGGTTTTCGGTGCGGTTGCGGATGGGCAGATTTTCGCCCAATTCATATGGATGATGGGTGCGCAAACAGTAAGACAGGATGGACCATGTCTGAAATTGATCGTCGAACATTTTTGAAATCGGCCAGTGCGTTCAGTGCCTTGGGCGCTGCGACGGCGCTTGGCGGGGCGGGCCCGCTGTGGGCGCAAACAATTGCCGGGCAAAAACGCCCCGATGTGATCCGCAAGGCGATTGCGTCAACCGGTGAAGAAATTCCGGCGGTCGGACTGGGCAGCTGGATCACCTTTAATGTCGGCAATGATATGGAACTGCGCGATCAATGTGCGGACGTGATGTCCGCCTTCTTTTCTGCAGGCGGGCGGATGATTGACAGTTCCCCGATGTATGGATCGTCGCAGGATGTTATCGGCTATGGGCTTGATAAGCTCGGTGCCCGCGATCAGGTCTTTTCAACCGACAAGGTTTGGACGTCGGGCGACGGGATGGAACAGCTTGCCCAGACCCAGGAACGCTGGAATATCAAAAGTTTCGACCTTTTGCAAGTACATAACCTTGTTGGCATAAACGAAAACCTGCCGCTTTTGTTCAAGCTGAAAGACGAAGGATTGCTGCGCTATGTCGGTGTGACCACATCGCATGGACGGCGCACCGAGGATGTGATGGCGGTGATGAAGAACGAACGCCTTGATTTCGTTCAGGTGACCTACAACCCGATTGACCGCGATGTCGAAGAATACCTGTTGCCGATGGCCTATGATCGCGGGATTGCGGTGATTGTGAACCGCCCGTTTCGAGGCGGCAGCTTAGTTGAAAAACTCGAAGGTGAGCCGTTGCCGGAGTTTGCCGCCGAACTGGGGGCAGAAAGCTGGGCACAGCTGATTTTGAAATATCTGATTGCCCATCCGGCGGTGACCTGCCCGATCCCGGCCACCACCAAACCGGCGCATGCGGCCGAAAACATGCGTGCGGCGACCGGGCTTTTACCCGATGACAAAATGCGCGAACAGATCGCTGCGGTGATCGGGGTTTTAATATGAAGGGGGCGCGGTCATGAGCGAATGGTGGAGCTATGGCTTGGCCGATTTCCTGCTGTTTTCACCGCGGGTGTATTTCCGGCTGTTTGAAACGATGAATACAACATGGGGGCTGGCGGTGATATCTGCCCTTATTGCCGGGGTCATTGCGGCGGGTTTGGCAATGCGCCATGGCCATCGCGGCAACCGGGTTATTCTGGTGGTGCTGTCGCTGATCTGGGCATGGGTAAGTTACGGGTTTATGTGGCAATACTATCAACCGATCAACTGGGTTGTGCCCTATGTCCTGCCCGGGTTCGTCGCAGAGATCGTGCTTCTGGCTGTTTTTGCCTCGCGGCCACTGCCGTTGCGGTTTGGCTGGCGCGGGGATTTTTCATCCATGGTTGGGGCCGCGTTTATCGGCATTGCCTTGGTGGTCTATCCGTTTGTCGGGTTGTTCGAAGGACGGGACCTCATGCAGGCCGAGCTGTTTGGCAGTGCAGCAGATCCAACAGCCTTCGGTACGCTTGGCTTTGTTTTGATGGCACGCGGGACTTGGCGATGGCTTTTGGTGCCGGTTCCTTTGATCTGGTGTTTGATTGCCAGTGCCACGTTGTGGGTGATGGATCAGGAAATCGCCGTCGTCCCGCTCATTGCGGTTTGGCTAACGGTCTTTTGCTGCTGGCTTGATCTTAAAAACGGGGTGACGACCCGCCGGATGACGCAGGCAGAACTGGTTGAACCCACTGATTAATTACTGTGTTGTAGTGCTGTATTATCGGTTGATCAAAAGCCCGATGCCGATCATGGTGGACAAGACGCCAAGCAGTCCGTTGAGCCATCCATAACTCAACGATCTGGCGCCACTGTCATGCGTGAGAGGGCATTCGATGTTTAAGGTTTTGTCTAGTGTCTGGGCGCTTTTGCTTGGGATCGTCCTGATCATGCTGGGCAATGGCATGCATTCGACCCTTATCGGTGTCCGTGGCGGGATCGAAAACTTTTCCTCAGCAGAACTGGCGATTGTCACATCGGCCTATTTTGCCGGATTTTTGTCGGGTGCGCGCCTGACCCCGGTGATGCTGCGCCGTGTGGGACATGTGCGTGTTTTTGCCGCCCTTGGCAGCTTCATGTCGGCGGCACTGATTGCCTTCCCCTTATTGACGGAGCCATGGGCGTGGACGCCGCTTCGCATTCTTGTCGGGTTTTGCATGTCGGGCATCTATGTCACGGCGGAAAGCTGGCTTAATGATGCTGCGACCAATGAAACACGCGGTAAGGTTCTGTCGGCCTATATGATTGCGCAGACGCTGGGTATTATTGGTGCACAGGGGCTTTTGACACTGGGCGATGCCGCGACATCGGTGCTGTTTATTGGGGCGTCGATCCTTGTATCGGTTTCTTTCGCACCGATCCTTTTGTCGGTATCCTCGGTTCCGGTGACCGAGGCCGCGAAGGCAATGCCATTACGTGAATTGTTTGTCGAGGCACCGCTGAGTACTGTCGGGATTTTCCTGCTGGGCAGTGTGTATGCCACGCAATCAGGCATGGGGGCCGTTTTTGGCACCAAGATTGACCTGACCACAGCACAGATCGCGTTGTTTATCGGGATGCTGTTTGCCGGCGCCTTGCTGTTTCAATATCCTATCGGCTGGCTGTCGGACCGGATGGATCGGCGCAAGTTGATCTTTGGCGCTGCGTTAATGGGGGGGATATCCTGTGCACTGGGATGGATGGCGGGCGATCAGCTTTGGCCCCTGATGGCCGCGGCATTCTTTGCCGGTGGGATGACAACGCCGCTTTATGCATTGTTCTTGGCCTACACCAACGATTTTCTGACGCTTGAGGAAATGCCAGCCGCGTCTGGGGCGCTGGTTCTGACCTTTGGCATTGGGGCCATTTCGGGCCCGCTTGTTACCGGTTGGGCGATGCAGCAGTTTGGTCCATATGCATTCTGGTTGGTACTTGTTGTAACGTTTGGTGCCATTGCACTTTATGCGCTCTATCGCATGACCAAGCGCGAGGCAATGTCAGCCGATGAGACCGAGAGTTATCTGGGCGTGTTGCCAACAGCGTCACCGATGGCTGTGGAAACTGCAGGCGTGTGGGCCGCAGAACAGGCTGAAGCAGAGGCCGAAGCGGAAGCAGAATCAGAAACCGAAACCGAAACCGAGAAAGAAGATCCGGCGCGGCCCTGACGCCAACTTTATCGATTAAACAGCAACCTGATACCGACCATGGCAAAGAAAACGCCAAGTACCCCATTGATCCATCCGGCGGCACGCCGGTAAATCGAAATCGCCGGGGCGGTTGAAAAGGCTGTGGCATAGATCAGATGCATACAGGTTGAAATCATCCCACACCCGATCACGATGGCAGCCCCCACCCAAAGCGGCGCACCATGGGTAAAGCCGATTGAAATGATCGCGATCCAGGTCAGGATCGCCTTGGGATTGGTAAGATGCAATGCCAGCCCGCGCAGGTAATAGCCTTTGCGTGTGATCGGATCGCTTACCGGAACATCGTCATTTGCACTGGCGGGAACGGGTTTGCGAAAGGCGGTGCGAAATGCGCGATACGACAGCCACAGCAAATAAAGCCCACCAAAAATACGAATGGCGGTCATCGCATCTGCATAGGCCGCCAAGACGGCAGACAACCCGGTCAGGGTTAAAAGGCCGATGGAAAAGGAACCCGTGCCGATGCCAAGGGCAAAGCTTTGCCCAGCAAGGCGTCCGCGATCAAGTGAAACACCCATCAGTCCAAGCAAGGCCGGGCCGGGGCTGACGACGCCAACAAGCAAGGCAAGGTACGATAGCAAAATACCGGGCAGGTATTGTGTGATTTCAGTAAGCTCAGGCATGGGGCGTTCCTGTTTGGCGGTGGATGGCGTAGAAAAGGTACTTCAGCTTGCAGATGCTGTCGATGGATACAAAAAATCCCCGGTGATAATGCCGGGGATTTTAAGTTTTGTGTCGTCGATGTATTGCCGAGTAGTTCTTCTTGCTCAGACGTTTTCGTCGGCCTCTGCATCCGCGAGAATTTCATCGCCTTGGCGGGCAATTTCGCTCAGCGCCTGTTCGAAGACTTCTGGCGGATGGCCACCGGAAATGGCGAACTTGCCATTAACCACATAAGTCGGCACCGAACTGATGCCGGCATTGCCAAATTCTTCTTCCTCGGCGCGAACTTCTTTGGCGAACTCGTCACTCGCCAGAATTTCAGCAGCACGTTCCGGCGAAAGGCCGACTTCTTCGACCGCGCGGTTAAGAACGCCATGATCGCCCGGATTTTCGGCATCCTGGAAGTAGGCCGTGAACAAGGCCATTGTCAGCGCGGTTTGTTGGCCGCTTTTGCCTTCTTTACCTGCCCAATACAGCAGGCGGTGGGCATCAAAGGTATTGTAGATGCGACTGTCGGAACTGAAATGGATCGGGAAGCCGACATTTTCGCTCATCATGGTGATGCGCGCACGGTTGTCGGTGCTTTGATCGGGCGTGAGGCCGTACTTTTCGGTAATATGCTCGGACAGGTCCTGACCTTCTGGCACCATATTCGGGTTCAGCTCATAAGGGTGCCAGCGGACTGTGATGTCAACTTGCCCATCCAGCCGCGCAACGGCTTCTTCGAGATTTTTATAGCCGATAATGCACCATGGGCAGACCACGTCTGAAACAATGTCGATCTGCAAAGGGATGGCGTCCGTCATGAATTTTCCTTGCGTTATGAAACCGTGTGATGGTCCATCACATAATCGCTGTGACAGCAAACGCAAGAACAGATCATCGATCACATAACAGAAAAAATGTCATCTTCCTGTTGGGCGCACGTCATGGGCCGCACATAAATGATCAAAAACGGTGGTGTCGCGAGGAGAGGTGAAGCGCGTCCAATGGCGTAGGCTTAGTGGGCGTTTTCGTTTGGCTGACGACGTGCGTGATCAACCATATACTCGGCAAAGGTTTCCAAAATGGGGCATGACCAGTCGGCACGGGTTTTTTCCCCGTCACGTTCCCATTCGCCGTACCAGCGTTGGTCAATGTCGCGGAAAATGGTGTAATGGGCAAACCGGTCCGTTGCGGTCCAGCAGTTCTTACCTGATCTTTCCCAAGTCAGTCCTGCAAGCATCATGACGTCGATGCCGGTGGTGGCTTTCAATGCCATGGCGTTTGTCCTTTGACAGTGGATGGTTACATCAATTGGTGGAGCAGTAACCAAACACTTTACAATGTATGGTAGAGTTAAGCATTGAATTAGGAGGGGCGCAACAGTCCAAGGGGACAGGTTTGCTATCCTAAAGAGGGGTATTTTCACCGAAAAGATTGGAAAACGGCTCTGATTGTCGGATTTGCGTAATGCTGTTGCGCTGATGGCGCTTTTCCGGCAATTTGCCTGACTCGCCGGGACCGGTCGGTTTCTGGATTCGAAAGACTACGATCAGTTGGAATGAATATGTCAGACAAGCGCGTCTATCTTTATGACAGTACCTTGCGTGATGGGCAGCAAACCCAGGGCGTGGATTTTTCGGCAGCGGATAAAACCGCAATTGCCAAGGCGCTGGACGAATTGTCGATTGACTATATTGAAGGCGGTTGGCCCGGCGCCAATCCAACGGACGATGCATTCTTTGCCAATCCGCCGAAATTGAAAAATTCAAAGCTGACGGCCTTTGGCATGACGCGCCGTGCCGGTCGGTCGGCATCGAATGATCCGGGGCTTGCAACTTTGGCGCAGAATGCACCGATTGTCTGCATGGTGGGGAAAAGCTGGGATTTTCAGGTGACCGAGGCCTTGGGCATCGAACTTGATGAAAACCTTGCGATGATTGCGGATTCCATCGCACACCTTAAAACCAAAGTGTCCGAAGTGATGTTCGATGCAGAGCATTTCTTTGATGGCTATAAAGCCAACCGCGACTATGCGTTATCCGCGATCAAGGCCGCCTATGAGGCCGGGGCACGCTGGGTTGTTTTGTGTGACACCAATGGTGGCACGCTGCCCGACGAGCTTTTTGACATCGTGACCGATGTTTGCAGCCAGATCCCCGGTGCCCACGTTGGCATTCATTGCCACAATGATACGGAAAATGCGGTGGCCAATTCACTGGCCGCCGTCCGTGCCGGCGCGCGTCAAGTGCAGGGAACGTTGAATGGACTGGGGGAACGGTGTGGCAATGCCAACCTGATTTCGATCATTCCGACCCTGATGCTGAAAATGGGATTTGATGTTGGTGTTTCCAAAGATCAACTGACCCAGTTGCGCCGGATTTCGCATATTCTTGATGAACGGCTAAATCGCGAACCAACCCGTCAGGCCGCCTACGTTGGGGATAGTGCCTTTGCCCATAAGGGCGGGTTGCATGTGTCCGCGGTTGAAAAGAACCCGGCCTGTTACGAGCATGTCGAACCTGAACTGGTTGGCAATCAGCGCCATATTCTGGTGTCCGATCAGGCGGGACGGTCAAACATTCTGGCACGGTTCCGTGAAATCGGGGTGGATGTCGATCCGAAATCCGAAGCGGTCGGCAAGCTGGTTGAAAATGTCAAACAGCGCGAATTTGATGGCTATGCCTATGATGGGGCCGAGGCCAGTTTTGAGCTTCTGGCGCGCAAAGCCATGGGTGAGCTTGACCGGTATTTCCGCGTCACATCATTTCGGGTGATTGATGAACGGCGCTGGGGCGATGAGCAGGATGAACAGGTCATCACCATGTCCGAAGCAACCGTAAAGGTCGTTGTCGGCGATGATCAATTCATGTCGGTCGCCGAGGGGAATGGGCCGGTCAACGCCCTTGATGCAGCGCTGCGTAAGGTGCTGTTGACGGTGCCGGAATATCGTGATGCGGTCGAACAGATCGAACTGATCGATTATAAGGTCCGCATTATAACGCGCGGGGATGGCACACGTGCGGTAACGCGTGTGATGATCGAAAGCCGCGATGCGGAGGGCAATAATTGGGCCACCGTTGGTGTTTCAACCAATATTATCGAGGCGTCCTATAACGCATTGCGTGATTCAATTACCTATAAGCTGTTTAAGTCCGGCGTGCGCAGCCAGCACGGCTAAGACGTTCGCTCAAGACAGATGATCTCTTTTAAACGGCTGGGCAGGTTTTCTGTCTGGCCGTTTTGCTGTTTTGGGGATGAGTGGGGGCGCAAAGGATGCTGGCGTTGCCAGTTGGCTTTTGCTAAAGAAACGCCAATATTGACCGAATGTCGGTACCCAGACTTTCTTTGACGACCGGAGAAACCACGCGATGAGCGACGCCCGAGGTGCTGCTATTCCCGAAACGGGTGGCATTGCCAATCCGCCAGTGATCATTCTGATTGAACCGCAGCTTGGCGACAATATCGGCAAGGCTGCGCGCGCGATGCTTAATTGCGGGCTGGTGGATCTGCGGCTGGTGCGTCCCCGCGATGGCTGGCCCAATGAACGCGCAACTGCGAATGCGGCTGGTGCAGACATCGTGATCGACAATGCCAAGGTGTTTGAACGCGACGAAGATGCGGTTGCCGATTTAAACCGGGTCTATGTGACCACCGCGCGCACCCGCGATGCAATCAAGCCGGTCTTTACGCCCAAGGGACTGGCACCTGAATTGCGTAGCGTTGTCGCCAAGGGTGAAAAGGTTGGCGTGTTGTTTGGGCCGGAACGGACAGGGGTGCGCAACGAACATATTGCGATGGCCGACGCGGTTGTTACCGTGCCATTGAACCCCGGCTTTACGTCGCTTAACCTTGCGCAGGCAGTTTTATTGATTGGGTATGAATGGTGGCAGGCTGGTGTTGACGTGCCCGATTATCAGATGCTGATGAATGATACGTTCCCGGCCACCAAGGAAGATCTGGAGCGGCTGTTTGTTCATCTTGAACACGAACTTTATGAGTCCGGGTTTTACCGTGTTGAAGCCAAGCGTCCCAATATGGCGCGCAACATTCGCAATATTTTTAATCGGTCCAACCTGACCCATCAGGAAGTTCAGACCCTGCGCGGGATGATTGTTGCGATGCGCGGTGGAAAGTACAAACCTGAAGATTGATCTGTACTGTTGTGTCAGCACATTAAACATCGCCAAAATAAAACACCCGGCCTACGTGGCCGGGTGTCTTCGTCTGGGGGCTTTGCAACAGGTTAAAGCCGCGCAGTGCCAGACGATTTAGCGGCGTGATCAGGTACGGCCAATCAGCCCGGCAGAAGGACGGTATCGACCACATGGATCACACCGTTGGACTGCATGACATTGGCAATGGTGACTTTTGACCACTGGCCTTTGGCATCGACGATATAAAGTGCACCGTCTTTCATCTCGGCGGTAATCGTGCCGCCCGATGCGGTGGTCATTTTATACATTCCGCCCATGGCCTTGGTTTTTTCCATCAGGTCGGCTGCGGTCATGGTGCCCGAAACCACGTGATAGGTCAGGACATTGGTCAGGGTCGCCTTGTTTTCCGGTTTCAGCAGGGTTTCAACCGTGCCAGCAGGCAGTTTGTCAAAGGCGGCATTGGTTGGTGCAAAGACGGTGAACGGCCCGGCACTTGCCAGAGTGTCCACCAGACCGGCCGCCTTAACCGCAGCAACCAATGTTGTGTGATCTGCGGAATTTACCGCGTTCTCAACAATGTTTTTGGACGGATACATCGGGGCACCCCCGACCATTACGGTCTTTTCGCCAGCCATTGAGCTTTCAGATTTCATGTCATTGGCGCATGCACCCAGTGTCAGGGCAATCGCAGAAGCGGCAAATACCATCATGGATTTCTTAATCATGTAAAACGTGTCCTTGTCAGTCTGCCTGCGTGGCGCATTGTTTTTATCGGCGCACTTTTGCCACGCAACCCGGTTTTCAAATTCGATCCCAAGAGCGGATTTCGTATTGATCATTCCTGTTTTTGTGCGCGTTACGTGCGAAGGTACGCACAAGGTTGCCTTCGGGTTTCAGCAGGGATGATGTTTTTTTGCCAAAGGGTTATGCAAAGGCCGTTGGCCAATTGCACAAACAGGCGATGTCGGGCATACCGATGCCGTCAGGCAAAGCGGCACAGACCGGCAGAAATGCAGGGCTTGGATGCGGTGATTAATGTTTGACTCTTGGTCAATCATCTCTATATTGCGCCTCACTTCCGAGAAAGTGGGTCGAAACAGGTGTTTTCGTCCCCGTTCCGTATGTCCTGCTGTTAAAGCGTTTGGGGTTACGGAAACTATCGGGACAATAAAGTGATCTTAAAAAAGAGAGTTATCAAATGTCGAAACGTATTGCTGCAAAGCATAAGATTGACCGCCGCCTTGGTGTGAACCTTTGGGGCCGTGCAAAATCGCCGCTGAACAAGCGCGAATATGCACCGGGCATGCACGGCGCAACCCGCCGTAAAAAACCGACCGATTTCGGTATCCAGCTGTTTGCCAAACAGCAGCTCAAAGGCTACTATGGCTCCATCTCTGAAAAACAGTTCCTGCGTTACTTCAAAGAAGCATCGCGTCGTCCGGGTGATACCTCCGAAACCCTCGTTGGTATTCTTGAACAGCGCCTTGATGCTGTGATCTACCGCATGAAATTCGTTCCGACCGTTTTTGCTGCGCGTCAGTTCGTTAACCACGGCCACATTCTTGTCAACGGCAAGAAAGTGACCATTCCGTCATTCCTCGTTAAAGAAGGTGACGTTGTTGAAGTCAAACAGGCTTCACGTGAAATCCCGATGGTTATCGAAGCTGCGACCCTGAACGAACGTGACGTTCCGGAATATCTCGACGTTGACGCGAAGGCCTTCAAAGGTACCTTCGTTCGCGTACCGAAATTCGCAGAAATTCCTTACCCGGTTCAGATGCAGCCGAACCTGGTCATCGAATTCTACTCGCGTTAATCCTTACCGGATTTCGCGACGATCCATACGAAACGCCCGCTGGAAACAGCGGGCGTTTTTGTTTGTCTAAAGGGTTAGTGTTTTAGGCCATGTTAGCGCTAACATCCCTGTTTTCCTAAAGGCTTGGCGATTGCGCCTTAAGTTGCGGCGAGCAGCCTCACGATACAAAACAGCCCGGTGCAGACGGACGGCACCGGGCTGTTTTACGTTCGCGACGTTGGGATCAAGCCGGTTGGCTACGGTTTTGGCGGGTTGAGCTGTTCGGAGGCCTGCTGGGCCGCAGCCGCAACGGCTTCGCTTTTTTGCTCTGGCGTGGCATCGGGCGGCACATCGACCTTCACATTGCGCGATGCCATCTGGATGCCGTTTTCCTTGAACATCGCCAGCACGCTTTGATAAACGGTTTTGCGGATGGTGAATTGTTCGCCCGGTTTTGAGGTGTATTTCAACCCGATAACCATGTTGAATTCTTCCATCCGACGCACGCCTTGCGATTTCAGCGGTTCGATGAAGCTGTCGCCAATCAGCGGATCTTCCAGCAAGTCGACCGAGAGTTTCTTGATCAGCTTTTTGATCTTGTTGACGTCGGTTTCGAACGGCACGCGGAATTCAAGTTTGACAATCACCCAGTCGCGGCTGTGGTTGACGATGGATTTAATCTCGCCAAACGGTACAGTCTGAAGCGGGCCGCGGTGATGGCGCAGTTGCATCGAGCGGATCGAGATGTTTTCCACCCGCCCGCGCAGGTTTTCAACTTCGATATATTCGCCAAGCCGGAACGCATCATCAAGCAGGAAGAACACACCCGCCACAACGTCGCGCACAAGCGCCTGACTGCCAAAGCCAAGGGCAAGACCAACCACGCCAGCACCGGCAATCAGCGGGCCGATATCAACGCCAAGGGACGACAATGTGACCATGGTGACCATGATGACGATGACCGTGAAGGAAAAGTTCTTAAGCAGCGGTAGCAGCGTCTCAATCCGCGATAGGCCGGTGCCACCGCCTTCACCGTCGCCGTGATCGCCTCCTGAGGCATTCATGCGTTCATCAAGAAATGCCTTGGTCAGCGACCAGATCAGATCAGCAATCAGCAAGATCATGATGATTTCGGTTGAGGCATCAATGATGCGGGCAAGTATCCCGGCATCGTTGGCCGTGGCAAGACGATCAAGACCCCAGATGCGCCACATACTGGCCAGAACAAATACAAGGGCGAGCAACCGCACGCCACGTTTAAGAACCTTGGTAAAGACCGGGTGTTTTGGTTTTACCGGTTCGAAGTCTTCGTCATGTTCGGTCGCATGTGCCAGTGCGGCGGCATTTTTGTCGGCGGCTTCCTGATCCGCGAGCAGGACTTTTTTGCGATGCTGGCTTTCGATGATATTGCGCAAGATGACATCAAACAGGCAGGCAAGGCCAATTGCCAGCAGGGCCTTTAGCATCCGTTCGGCACCAATGACCGCAACGCCACCAACCAGAACCAGCCACGCACAGACAATGACAGGCCAAAGCCGTGCGATGGACGTTGGCAAGGCAAGCTTTTCAACATTGCCGCTGACTTTGTTTGCGGCAAAGAAGCGGCCAAGCGAAACAGCGGCCACACAAAATGAAATCACCGAAATCACCACGGCAATATCAAACAGGATGATATCGCCCAGAACCATGGTGGGCGCGGCACTAAACACACCGGCCAGGCCAAAGGAAAACAGTGAAACGCCTGCGGCCAGTGTCAGGCTGCGGGTCAGGACTGCGGCAGTATGCGGATCCACATTGATCATGCGCAGGCCTTCGGCCTTGGGTGCGAACAGGAACTGAAGAACGATCATGAGGATACGCAGCAGGAAGAACGCCATCAAAAGCGACATCAGCGCGCTTTTCATAACCGGTGGCCAGTCAAAAATCAGGAACGTCCCGATCGATCCGATGGCAAACACGCCAAGCGAAAGCAGCGACAGAACGCAAAGCGTGACAATCTGTTTGAGACGATCCGCAAATTTGACAGGGGACTGAGCCTCAAGATGGGCGCACATCGGAGCCGCCACCCGGCGATAGATGATTTCAGCAATCACCCCGACAGCAACAAAAACAGCGGTAAAGAGGATCAACTTCATCAGCCCGGTGCGTCCCATGTCAGACGACATGAAGGTGCCAGTGGCATCAAGTTCATCGGGGAAGGCCGAGAGGCCTTCTATGGTGCGTTCAATCCGCTCTTTGGTGCGCGCGACACCCGCGTCAAGGAATCCGTAATAGCTAAAAGCGTTTGCTGCGACATCGTCGGTGGGAGTTGCTGGATCAATGCTGGTTTGATCATCATCGCCCGAACCGGCCATCGCGGCAACGGCGGCCATTTGCGCATATGCGGGGGGAGGCGGGGTGATGACGCAAATGGCAAAAAGCCAAAGTGCCATACAGATCGTTGTTTTGATTGCTGATTTCATCCCGCTCACTATCCCCTGTTACGCGCAGAATTCTATCTGACAAAGATGGGGACATTTGGGATGAGCATCAAGAAATAGTTTCACGACACATGCGGTTATGATCGCAAAAGGTGTGGCGTTGGCGCGTAAGATGATGCGTCAAGGCCGACCGCATTGGCAACATGCATGCATGAAAAAACGCGCTGGCCAAAGCACAGCGCGTTTTAAATTCTTTGGGATGCCGGTCAGGTGCCTTAGGCAGCGACCGCAACGCCCTTTTCTTTGAGGTGCTGGGCCAATTCGCCCGATGCAAACATCTCACGGACGATGTCACAGCCACCAAGGAACTCGCCCTTGACGTAAAGCTGCGGAATGGTCGGCCAGTTTGAAAAGTCCTTGATGCCCTGACGGATTGCCGGGTCAACCAGAACGTTGATGTCTTTGAACTGAACACCAAGTTCAGCCATGACTTGAACAACAGCAGCAGAGAAACCACACTGCGGGAACATGGCAGTCCCCTTCATGAACACGACGATATCGTTATCGTTGATGTCCTTCTGGATACGCTCGAAAACCGGATTGTCGGTCATAATGATTGTCCTTGGCTTTGGGCGGGGATTCTTCCGCCGCGGGAATAGTTAAACTTTATGCTCGAAGATATGGCTGGAACCTGCGGTTCTGTCAACTCTTGCGGCGATTTTGGCGTGCTGTGCGCAGGTTATCCCAGCTGTAAACGCCAAGTCCGATCCATACTAGCGCGTATGTCACCATATGGGCTGTGGTGAAAGCCTCGCCAAAGACCATAACCGCGATGATGAACTGTATCGTCGGGTTGAGGTATTGCATCAGACCAAGGGCGGAAAACTTCATGTTGCGTGCCGCAAAGGCAAACAGCACAAGCGGGATCGTCGTGCAGATGCCAAGCCCGATCAACAGTGCGTCCTGTTCAATCCCGATATTGCCAAATGCCAAGTCGCCGTGGCGTTGCAGCCAGACCAAATAAATCAGGGAGGCCGGCGTAAGCAGGGCGCATTCAACAAAAAGACCGGCAATCGGATCGGCGGGCACAAATTTGCGGATCACACCGTAAAAGGCAAACAGGGTAGACAGGCTGAGCGCAATCCATGGCAGATGGCCGTAAAACACCAGAAGGTTCAAAACCCCGACGGCGCAAATCGCCACCGATAGCATCTGAATCCTATTGAGCTTTTCGCCAAAGAAAACCCGCCCCAAAATCAGCATGACCAACGGCATGATGTAATAGCCAAGGCTGGCTTCCAGCGCGTTGCCACTATTGATCGCCCAGATGTAAATCACCCAGTTTCCCGCCACCAGAAGGCTGCTGAGAAACAGTAAACCGAGTGTTCTGGATGATGAAATCAACGCCCACAGCTGTTTGCGCTTTCCCAGTGCAAACACCAGAACCAGTGTTAGGGCGGCTGACCAGATGATGCGGTGAGACAGGATTTCAAGCGGTCCGGCAAAGCCGACCAGTTTGAAATACAGGCCAAAGGTGCCCCAGATGACAAAAGCGCCAAGCCCGGCGAGGGGGCCTGCGCCGACTAATGCTGGTTTTTCCGTTGATGACATGGGTGTTGGGCCGTGATCCGTTAATGGGGCTGTGTCCGGCTGGCAACAACGGTCGGCCGGGATGTTTGGTCGGGCTTCAAGACGAAGGGCGCCGAAATGTATCCGGCGCCCGTAAGCGTCTGACATATTTCCGGTCATGGTGGCGTGGGCAGATGTCGAAAATCTTCGTCATGTCGACGATGGTGGTGGCGGCGGTGGTGGCGGTTTAGACGATTAGTCGGGGGCCGATGTCTGCAGCGCCAGCGCATGCAGATCGCCGCCCATTTTGCCCTTAAGCGCGGAATAGACCATTTGATGCTGGATCACGCGGGTTTTGCCGCGGAACTGCTCAGACACAACAATTGCCGCATAATGATCGCCATCGCCGCGCAAATCCTCGATGCGAACCTGTGCATCGGGCAGCGCTTCCTTGATCATGCTTTCAATTTCATAGGCTTCCATTGCCATGGCGTTTATTCCTTATGATAGATCGAATGGCACATCTGCCCGTTCGATGGGATCTGTTTTGTTTGGTATATGTTGTTGCCCCCGGCGCTGTCAATTTCTGCGCAGCATCGATTAAGCATCATTGGTTGAAGATGCGCTAATGCTTGTGTTGCCCGCGATAATTGGCTAAACAGCCAAACAGGGTTGCGCACACCCGCCGTCCGCAAGGTTTATGCCTTTGGTAAAGGGGCGCAGATAATATGTATCGGACCCGTTTCCAGATCAGGCAACGGCCCGGCAACGCGGACGCCCGGCCTCCTGTATGGAGACGATGAATGACTTCAAATACCTTGAATATCAACCGTGCCGATATCGACACGGATGCCACCGAACAGTTCAAGACACAGGCAAAACGCCTGCGCAAAGCCCTGGCCGCACGCGATGTCTCAATCTCGCATGCCAGCTCGCTTGAACTGTTGGCGCAAAGTCATGGGTATCGTGACTGGAACACGGCCATCGCCATGGCACGGCGCAACATCCCGACCAATGTTGCCAATCTTGGCATCGGTAAACGCTTTGCCGGATCATACCTTGGCCACGCGGTCACCGGATTAATCCGCAGCGTGACCGCAACACCGGTTGGCGGTGTGTTTCGCGTCGAGGTGCATCTTGATGAACCGGTTGATGTGGTGGAATCCAAACGCTTTAGTGGCTATCGCCAACGCATTGCGTCACGGATCAACGAACATTGCGAGCCGGTTCTGACCAACGGCATGGCAGGGCCGGGACTTTCGATTGATCTTTTGCTCTGAGCGAAATTTCTAAGTTCTAGAAGCTTTACAGAGGTAATAGGAAGGCAGTCGTCAAGGGCGACTGCCTGAGTTTTACTTTCTCGCGGCCAGCCACATCCCTATTGGAACGTGTTCAATTTGTTCAGTTGTTCGCTTTACTCAAATTACTAAACATAGATCGTTATGAGGAGCGCTCTTTGCCACCGCGTTGAGCTTCTTTTGATATAATATTCAACGATTCTTCATGTCGAGCGGCGGATAAAATTCTATCTGATATTTCTACAACGTTCATGCGTTTCAACCCTGATCTAGGGATGTTGAACCTCTCTGCCCCAATCTCAATTAGTTCAGTCTTTGAAAGAGATCGGTTAGTTAGTTTCTGCATAATTGTTTCAATATTTAGACTTTTCAGTTCGTCTGAATCAAAAGTTTTCCCAGATTTTGATCGAAGTTCGTTCTCTCCAAATAACTCTGCGAGAGTGAGGTGGCTTCCCTCTAGTAAAGCTGTGGAAAGCTTAGCTAGTGCTGCACTTAAGGCTATATTTCCACTCTTAGGGTCATGATATAGTGAAGATAATCTTTTCAAAAACCGAGCCAGATCTTTAGGTGGTAGTTCGTCGCTCGGTTTCTTATCGCGAAACTGAAAAGACTGCTGTGGGGGTTTTTTTTTGGTCAAAGTGCATCAATCCGTTTTTTTAATTCGGCGGTTAGCTGTCTGAAGGTACTAGGGAACCCTTGTCCCCCAACATTCTGAGTTCCTGACATGTCGTATACTGGTAATCCCTGAGATAAACTTTGTGAAACTCCAGTGCCTTGCTTGATGTAAGGGGAAATCAAATTTTGTCCCCACGTTCTTTTCAACGACCCAAGGTGCTGTGTGTGATCATCAGTATAACCTGAATGACCAGAATGTGTTGTAATTTTCGTAATAACTAGTCCAACGAGTTCTGTGTCGGGAACATGCATTTTGCGTGCATCTCCCATCGTAGCGAGTGCTTTTAGCCTGACATCAATACCACTTTTCACCATGTCGTGGAGGTGCGGTGCACCGCGCTCCATAACTGCTTCGGGTATGACTGGGATTATATAGCCGTGACTTGCTGCAATTGCATTTTGGGAGACCAGTTTTGTCGCGGGAGGGCAGTCAAAGATAATGTAGTCATATTCTTCATCTACTCCTGACTTTTCAATCCATTCGCAAACAAGGGTGCGTTTGCCCCACTCGGATTGGATTGCATTTCCATGATGTGATGATGTTAATTCTATCTCGACATCATCTAGTTGTAAGCTTGCGGGAACTAAACTCAAATTACTGTAATTGCTAATGTTCATCGGGTTGGGAATTATTATTTCCGAACCGGGAATGGCGCTGTTTTTTATGAATGGTCTAATTATTTCTGTCGTTGTTTGGGCATTTACAACGGCTTTTTCCCAATTTTTTGCTCCCAAACAAACTATCGAGAGACTGCTTTGGTGATCCATGTCAACTAAGAGGACCTTGTTAGGCTTGTGGTATCTCACTAGCCCAGTTGCAAATTGAAATGCGAGCGTTGTCTTTCCGACACCACCTTTAAAGTTTATAACGCTAATTCGTTTGGCCATTTTGACGTTCCCGCACATTTAGAAAATGATTGTAATTCGAAGCTGTTCGAATGTTTGTGTGTTAGTATGCTATTGTTTAAATATGCGAGTGGCAATCGGAATGGTTGAATTGAGTTGTGTGATGATTATTCCTGAGGTTTTTTGGGAAGGATTTCAGGTGAATGGAAGAGTTTCGTTTTAGCTTGAGCCTGAAAATATCCCAAAGACACAAAATTCTTTAATTGCTATTCCAGAAGCGGTCACAGTGGCTGCCGTCTGCGTCAGTCACAACTGAAAGCAAGGTTAAAGAATGTCAGAGCCGGTTAGGGAGTTACCCACCCGTCATACTCATATGCCGACCAACGGCCGGTTTCTGGCCCTTGCGGTCGATGACGAAATCGTGGCCTTTGGGTTTAAGAACCATGGCGGCATCTAGCATTTGATTGAGGGCGCGCGGATCGCCGGTGCGTAGGGCCGCACGCAGGTCAACGTGGTCTTCCTGACCCAGACACATGTAAAGCGTGCCGGTGCAGGTCACGCGCACGCGGTTGCAGCCTTCGCAGAAATTATGGGTCAGTGGCGTGATGAAGCCCAGACGTCCGCCGGTTTCGGCCACGGTGGTATAACGGGCCGGGCCGGGGGTGACATATTCGGACGGGATCAGAGTGTATTCCTGTTCCAACCGTTCACGCACCACGGTCAGCGGCAAATATTGTTCTGTGCGGTCGCCGTCAATGTCGCCAAGCGGCATGGTTTCGATCAAACACAGATCAAATCCTTCTTTGCCACACCACGCAACAAGGCGTGACATTTCGTCTTCGTTGAAATTGCGAAGGGCGACGGTATTGATCTTGATGTGAATGCCAGCCTGTTTGGCGGCTTCCAGCCCGGCCAGCACCTGTTCAAGGCGGCCACGGCGGGTGATTTCGGTGAATTTCTGTGAATCGAGGCTATCGAGCGAGATGTTAAGCCGTTTGACGCCAAGCCGGGCCAGATCATCGGCATAGGTCGCAAGCTGACTGCCATTGGTGGTCATGGTCAATTCATCGAGCGCGCCGGTTTTAAGATGGCGCGACAGATCAGCAATCAAATCCATGATGCCACGACGCACCAGTGGTTCGCCGCCTGTCAGGCGCAGTTTGCGCACACCGCGATTGATAAAAGCCGTGCAGAGCTGATCGAGTTCTTCGAGTGAAAGAACTTCTGATTTTGGCAGAAACGTCATGTTTTCCGCCATGCAATAGGTGCAGCGGAAATCGCAGCGATCGGTTACCGAAACGCGCAGGTAGGAAACATGGCGGCCATATTTATCGATCAGCGGTGTTGTCATGGCGTGGGGCTCAGCACTGTTCGTTTGTTTAAAATACAATCTTCGGGACGCTGACTGTTGCATAGCAGACCCGGTTTTGACCAGTCTGTTTCAATCGCGTCCAATCACCTTTCCGTCAGGTGGGATATCATCATATACCACACGACACGGGGACGAAAAAACCGCGCCCAACATATCGGACGCGGTTTTTGTATGCTGTTGGTGGGTAACCGTTGGGTAACGGCATTCCTGCCTTGGCGCGCGTCAAATGGCGTTAGCCTTCCTTTTTGAGCACGGCATAGTCGTTCTCAATCGCCTTAACCACGGTACGCAGGGTCGCGACATTTTCACTGCCAAGCTTTGCCACCAGTTCAGCCGAATGTTCCGGAACAGAAAGGGTTTTGCGCACATCGCGGAACAGGGCATGGAGCATCAGAATGCAATGGGTTTCCGTAAAGGTCCAATTGTCTGCGCCTGACGGAAGGTTATCATTGACCAACTGGATCAGCCATTTCTTGCGACGTTCGTAATCCTTGAAATGCAGGGCCATGCGGGCAAAGACCAGATTGATGCGCGAGGCAACAGCAGGTTCCTTGGCCAGATGGTCCCAATATTCGGTCGGATCACGCAGTTCATCGTCTTCATCGGCGTGGGCTTCGATGATGGCGTGGATTTCGCCGTCAATTTCCTGAAGCATATCCATGCCGACCATCATGCGGATGACCTTGAAGAAGGGCTGCAGGATGCTGCGCGACAATGCACCATGTTCAAGGTCACCGGCCTCGCCACCTTCGAGAAGGTATTCAAAGCGGCTGACCAAAAGGCGGCCGAATGGATCGTGGCGCACCGCAGCCTTTTCGCGGGCCTTGATCGATTCCATGTCGCTTTCGAGCACAGACCATGCCCCGTCAAACAGGTTTTCTTGATCGCGCAGGCTGTCGACGGCTTTTAGAATTTGTTCTTCGGTGAGCACACCGCCATGGTCTCGGGCATGATGCACCAGCCCCTGGGCAAAATGTTCCAGCACAGAAAAGGCGGCGACGTGGTGGCGCTGCTTAAAGCTGTCACGTGGTGGTTTGTTGACTGCAATCATAAAGCTGTCCAGACCTCGGTTAAGACGGTTGCGCAGATGAATGGTGCATTTATCTTGTCAGAATAAGCCCATTTAATACGCGGAATTCATTAATAATTTAGTGTCAGCAATTCACATGCCAAGGGGCAGCGTAATCAGGGCTTTATGATGTGCCCAAATGTGGCGATCCGGATCGGGGCTACACTATTCGTAATCGATTGCCGCCTCGACAATTTCCAGAACGACATGGCGCGGGCGAATAATCTGACGCCCGGCTTCTTCGAAATTAACCGCGATGCGATCCCCATCAACGGCCTGAATGCGGCCCAGCCCCCAATCGGGTTGATTGGGATGGCGAACGATGGTGCCGGGTGTTAGCAAAAAATCCATGGGGTACTCTGTCTGCCGTGTCTATGGTTTCTATATAGGCTCATCATGCCGGGGACACAAATCAACACATAAATCAGGGTATGATGAAAATGCAGATTGCCCAAACAGGCAAGCACGACTTGCGCTGTTTGGGGCATTTGACGTCTGGACGGCAAAATTTGCCGGGTGGTGCAAGTCGCAGACGGGCGGGTTATCAACCGCGATGATCTTGATGAATGCAGGATGCGTTCAACCTATCAAGCTGTAAATTTCGCATTGGCTAAATAAGCTCTTAACATATCAGGGGCAATCTTGGCGCTTCGTAGCAGGTCGTGTGTCCGTCTTGACCGGTTATGGAAACGGGCATTGTGTTTGGGGACGCAATGCGGTGAACAGAAAAAAACACCTTGGAGTACCGCCGCAATGGATGATGACATCGCCCTTGAGATGACGCTGATCGAGTTGATCAGTTCGCGCATTTGTCATGACCTTGTCGGGCCGGTTGGGGCGGTAAATGCCGGGGCCGAACTGATGGGCGAAGAAGGTGTTTCCGATGACGAAGCACTGGCGTTGATGCGCAAAAGCGGGCTTGAAGCAGCACGGCGCCTGCAGTTGTTCCGTCTGGCATTTGGTCGGGCGGGCAACAGTGTTGATACCGCCTCTATGCGCGATGCTGCACGCCATGCATATGAGGCGGAAGGCAAGGTGACGCTTGACTGGCAGGACCTCGCATTTGATCCATCGCATGGACGTGTTGTTTTGAACATGGTCATGCTGGCCCGTGAGGCATTGCCGTTCGGTGGGACAATCTCTGTTACGCACGACTCCGGTGGTCGCACAACGGTCCGTGCAGAAGGCAAGCGCGCGGCATTACGTGCCGAAGTGATGAATGTGCTTGAAAACGAAGTATCTGCAGATGAGCTTGATCCGCGCACTGTGCATGGGTTTTTCGTCAGAAACCTGGCGAAACGTACCGGCGGGGCGCTTTCGGTCTTGCAACAGGAAGCAAATATTGCATTGATCTATGTATAAAAAATTGACCTGCGGGTCTGGTAATCCGTTGTGGTAGCTTCTACGTAAGTAACCGACGTAATGTGTGTTTCTTGCTGTTTGGGCATTAATGGGAGTTCCGGTTCCGGCAAACGGTTGATTGTTGGAGTTTTGGAGGGGGTATATGGACGATCTTTTAAGTGAATTTCTGACCGAGACTTCGGAAAGCCTTTCGACGCTTGACGTCGAGCTGGTGAAGCTTGAACAGAACCCGAATGATCCTGATATTTTGTCCAACATTTTCCGTTTGGTGCATACCATCAAAGGGACGTGCGGATTTCTTGGCCTGCCGCGACTGGAAGCTGTCGCGCATGCTGGCGAGAACGTGCTGGGGAAAATTCGTGATGGTGAGCTGATTGTGACACCGCCTGCGGTGACGCTGGTGCTGGAATCCATCGATACCATTAAATATTTGCTCGGTGAGCTTGAACAGAACGAAGCAGAGCCGGACGGCAACGACGCCGATCTGATTGCGCGCCTGAACCATTTTGCCGATACCGGCACGATCATGGGCGGGGACGCTGCACCGGCGGCGGCTGTTGAAGAAGCGCCTGCCGATGACGCGCCTGAGATGACTGACGACGAACGTTTGCAGGCCATCTTTGACGCGACGGAAGTCGACCCGGAAGTTGCCGAACCAGAGGCGCCTGCACCAGCGGCGGCTCCGCCTGCTGCGGCCAAATCACAGGAAGTCGCCCCGACCAAACCTGCCAAGGCAGCCGGTCCGAAAGCCGAAGCACCGCGTGCCGAAGTCAAGGAAAGTTCGGTTGCGGCCCAGACGATCCGCGTGAACGTTGAATTGCTTGAAAACCTGATGACGCTGGTTTCCGAGCTTGTCCTGACCCGTAACCAGCTTTTGCAGATGGTGCGCGGCAAGGACGACAGCGAATTTACCGTGCCGTTGCAGCGCCTGTCCCACATCACGACCGACCTTCAGGAAGGCGTGATGAAGACCCGTATGCAGCCAATCGGCAATGCATGGGCCAAACTGCCGCGTATTGTTCGCGACCTTGCCCTTGAGATGAACAAGAAAATCGATCTGCAGATGATCGGTGCCGATACGGAACTTGACCGTCAGGTGCTTGAGCTTATCAAAGATCCTTTGACCCACATGGTGCGGAACTCTGCCGACCATGGCTTGGAAGACATTCCGGGCCGTCGTGAAGTTGGCAAGCCTGAAACCGGTACGGTCACGCTGAACGCCTATCACGAGGGTGGCCATATCATCATCGAGATTTCCGATGATGGTCGTGGGTTGAACCTTGAACGGATCAAGGCCAAAGCTATCACCAACGGTCTGGCGACCGAGAGTGAGCTGGAAAGCATGGGCGACCAGCAGATCCAGCAGTTCATTTTCAAAGCCGGTTTCTCGACCGCGGAAAAAGTCACATCGGTGTCTGGGCGTGGTGTGGGTATGGACGTTGTTCGTACCAACATCGAAAAAATCGGTGGTACGGTTGAACTGAAATCGGTCGAAGGCCGTGGGTCGACCTTTATCATCAAAATCCCGCTGACCCTGGCGATTGTCTCGGCCCTGATCGTTGAAAGCGGCGGCGAACGTTTCGCCATCCCGCAGATCAGCGTTCTGGAGCTTGTTCGTGCATCGAACAATTCCGAACATTCCATCGAACGCATTCACGACACCCCGGTGTTGCGTCTGCGCAATCGTCTTCTTCCTCTGGTCACGCTCAAGAAAATTCTTGGTCTTGATACCACCGAGGAGGCCGATGACGGGGTTGATGAAGAAGCCTTCATCGTTGTGGCTCAGGTCGGGACATATTCATTCGGTATTATTGTAGACCGTGTGTTTGACACCGAGGAAATCGTGGTCAAACCGGTTGCACCGATCCTGCGTGATCTGTCGCTGTTCTCGGGCAATACCATCCTTGGCGATGGTAGCGTGATCATGATCCTTGACCCGAACGGCATTGCCAACCGCACCGGCGAAATCACCGTTGGGGATTCGCAAGGTGTCGAAGGCAAAGCCAAAGCCGACGCATCCGATGGCGAAACCACCTCGATGCTGGTGTTCCGGGCCGGGGGCAATGAAGTCCGCGCCGTGCCGCTTGCACTGGTGGCGCGTCTTGAGGAAATCGATGTCGAGAACATCGAGCATTCCAATGGCCGCCCGCTGGTTCAGTATCGTGGCAAGCTGATGCCGCTGGTCTTTATTGACGGTGGCTATCAGATGAAGACCGAAGGTCGCCAGCCGACCCTTGTCTTCCAGGATCGCGAACGGACCATGGGGCTTGTGGTCGACGAGATTGTTGATATCGTCGATGACGTGCTGAATGTTGAATTGACAGCGGATCAGGATGGTCTGGTTGGCTCGGCCGTGATTGACGGCAAGGCAACCGATCTGATCGATGCGGGGTATTATCTTGAACTGGCCTTTAGTGACTGGTTCGGGACCGAAGAAAATGGCGGCGAGAAGAAGCGTGTTCTTCTGATCGACGACAGCCCGTTCTTCCGTAACCTTCTGACGCCGATGCTTTCGGTTGCCGGGTTCCGTGTGACGGCACTTGAAAATGCCGAGCAGGCCATGGAACTTAAAAACCGTGGCGAAGTCTTTGATGCGATCATCAGTGATATCGAAATGCCCGGTATGAACGGCTTTGAGTTTGCTGAAGCATTGCAGAATGACGAGCTTTGGGGCGAGACTCCGATCATTGCCCTGTCGTCGCATACGAAAGACGAAGATTTCGAGCGCGGTCGCCAGGTTGGCTTCAGCGATTATGTGGCCAAATTTGACCGTGATGCGCTTGTCTCGACCTTGATCCAGACATTGAGCACCATTTAATCGGGAGATTTTCCAAATGAGTGACAATAAGGCACTTGTCCCGAGCCATGAACGTGGGGCAGCTCTTGATCTTCGCGGTGACACCAAGGATTTCGTCACCGCGTATATCGGCAAACAGCTTTTCGGTATTCCGGTTCTGACGGTTCAGGATGTTTTGGGGCCGCAGCGTATTACGCGTATCCCACTTGCGCCGCCCGAAGTTGCCGGTTCGCTGAACCTGCGCGGGCGTATCGTGACCGCGATTGACGTGCGCAAACGTTTGGGGCTTCGTGACAAGGAAGACGAAGATCCGGGCATGAGCATCGTTGTTGATCAAGGTGGCGAACTTTACAGTTTGATGGTTGATCAGGTGGGAGAAGTTCTAAGCGTACCTAAAAAGGCGTTTGAACAGAACCCGGCAACCCTTGATGCGCGCTGGCGGGAATTTTCCGATGGAATTTTCCGGCTGGATAAAAAGCTTCTGGTTATTCTTGATGTGACGCGACTGCTTGATTTTAATGCTGCAGTAAAGCAGGCTGTCTGATCTTGGATAGTGTGCCGGACGCCTTAATGCGTCCGGTGCGATGCCGTTCTTGGCTTAACGACCTAGAAACACGAGAAGGAAGTCGATGAAGAGTTGTCTCGTCGTCGATGATTCAAAAGTCATCCGAATGGTCGCGCGCCGCATCCTCGAAGAAATGAGCTTCGAGGTTGTTGAAGCAGTCGATGGTCAGGAGGCACTTGAAAAGTGCCTTGAAGATATGCCCGACGCGGTGCTGCTTGATTGGAACATGCCGATCAAAAGCGGGATTGATTTCCTGCGGGAACTTCGGGCATCCCCGGGTGGGGATGAGCCGGTGGTTGTCTTCTGCACGACGGAAAACGATCTGGAGCATATTCAGGAAGCCATTACAGCCGGTGCGAATGAGTACATCATGAAACCGTTCGACAGCGAGATCATTCAGGCAAAATTTGAACAGGTTGGTCTGATTTAGATCGCCTGTTTTGATGTTGCCGTCTTGGCAACCTGTCCTTGATCTCCTGAGAGTCTAGCGGGGATGCTGCTACGTGGAAGAAGTGCCTGTCCATTCGCCTTACAAAGTCCTGATTGTCGATGACTCCGCGATTGTGCGGGGGCTTGTGACACGCATGATGGCTGAGGACGACGAAATCAACGTCGTGGGCTCGGTCAATAATGGTGAAGAAGCCCTTGCGGTCATGGAAGGCGGTGGCATTGAGGTCGTGGTTCTCGACATCGAGATGCCGGTGATGGACGGACTGACGGCCTTGCCAAAACTGTTGGAAATTGACCCGACAGTGCGGGTGATCATGGCTTCCACCCTGACCAAGCGGAATGCCGACATCAGTTTTCAGGCAATGACCCTTGGCGCGGTTGACTACATTCCCAAACCCAGTTCAGCAAAAGACCTCAATGTCGGCGAAGGCTTCCGGGCTGAACTTCTCGACAAGGTGAAGGCATGGGCCGAGCAGCGTCGCAAGATGCTCGAAGTCGAGGAAGCACATGCTCTCGCCCGCGCCGAGGAAGACGCGGCATTAGAGGCGGCTGCGGAGCACCCCGTTGAGGCTGATCCACAGGCACCCCAAGATCCTGAAGCCGGGCAGGATGCCGCCGCCGGTACTCCTACTTCGGATGACAAGCACGATAAGGATCAGGCACCGTTCCGTGCTCAAATGTCGGTCGAGCATCAGCAGATGCAAAAAGTCGGACGTATTCAGCGCAAACGTTTTACCGCCGAATTGCGGCCGCGTCCGATGCAGCAGCATCCGCGTCCGCAACAGGTGCAAATGCGCCCAACGCCGCAAACACCAGCCCAGCCTGCACCCCCGTCGCAATCACCGCAGTCTGCTCGCGCAGTCGATCCGGGCCAGCGTGCGGCGACAGTGCCGGGAAATCCGCGCGTGCAAGGTGCGCCGCGTGATCCCGGGGGGCTTATTCGCGATGCCGCCATTGCTGTCGGAAATACGGCGGGCAGGGCTGCCGTTGCCAAACCGGCCATGCCCGGAAAACCGAGTGTTCCAGCCACGGCCAAGCCATCGGCCGCTCCGGCCGCAAGAGAGCCAAGTGGGCCCGCACCCAAACAACAACGGCCAAACACAGCGCGCGGGTCTTCTGCCCCTGCGCCGACAAGGACGCGTGTTGGTGGCGGCAAGGCCGTATCGTTGTTGCCGGAAAAACGTCTGAACGTTGAAGTGATTGCCATCGGCAGTTCGACCGGTGGGCCGCAGGCATTGTTTGAAGTGTTGCGCGGGCTCGCCGGTGTGCGTCAGCCAATCTTCATTACCCAGCATATGCCTGCGACCTTTACGACGATTTTAGCCGAACATATCACCCGCCTGACTGGACTTAAGTGTCAGGAAGGTCAAAATGGGATGCCTATTGTTGGTGGACAGGTTTATCTTGCGCCAGGTGATTACCACATGACAGTGGAAGGGCGCGGTGCGTCGCGCCATATCAAGCTGAACCAAAATCCACCAGAAAACTTCTGCCGCCCGTCGGTCGATCCGATGTTGCGCAGTATCGTTGAAAGTTATGGTGGAAATATTCTGACCGCGATACTGACCGGAATGGGACAGGATGGTATGCTTGGTGGACGTGCTGTTGTCGGTGCCGGGGGAATGGTTGTGGCGCAAGACGAACAAAGCAGTGTTGTATGGGGGATGCCAGGTGCAGCAGCGCATGCTGGTATCTGTTCTGCTGTTCTGCCGGTCGGCGGGATTGCGGCCTATATTAAAAAATTCGCGGGGGGTCGTTAACCCACAATGATGAAGCCGGAAGACTTCGATTTCGTAAGCAGACTGATAAAGTCAAAGTCCGGGCTCGTTCTGAGTGAGGACAAGACTTATCTGCTCGAAAGCCGGCTGATGCCGATTGCGCGTAAGCGCGGCATGAAAGATTTGGGCGAGTTGATCGGTGCCATGCGCGGCGGCGACCGCCAACTGGTTGAAGATGTCGTCGATGCGATGACAACCAATGAAAGCTTCTTTTTCCGCGATACCAAACCATTCGATCAGTTCCGGCATGTTGTTCTGCCACATATGATCAAGGCGCGTGCGTCGAAACGTCATTTGCGTATCTGGTGTGCTGCGGCGTCTTCGGGGCAGGAACCCTATTCGCTGGCGATGATTTTGGATGAATTCAAAAGCCAGCTTTCGGGATGGCGTGTTGAAATTATCGGAACCGATATCTCGCGCGAGATTTTGACCAAGGCACGGGCAGGGATGTATTCCCAGTTCGAAGTCCAAAGGGGCCTTCCGATCAATCTTCTGGTTAAATATTTCCAGAAAAAAGAAGACCAGTGGCAGATTTCAGCCGATATCCGGTCCAAGGTTCAGTACAAGGAATTCAACCTTCTGGAAGATTTCCGTCCGCTGGGGCAGTTCGATATTGTCTATTGTCGTAACGTGTTGATCTATTTTGATCAACCGACCAAAAGCGATGTTCTTGCCCGCGTTTCGGCATTGATGCCAGATGACGGTTTCCTGTTCCTTGGTGGTGCGGAAACGGTTCTGGGTATTTCAGATAAGTTCAAACCGCTCGCACGTCAGCGCGGCATTTATCAGCTCAACCGTCCGGGCGCACCGGAAGTTGATCTGACAGCCCTTGAAAAAGCACAGGCCGGTGGGACTGCGGCGGCATCAAGTGGTGCTGCAACCGGTGGCCTGACCTTCCAAAAGCCCAAGCATATGCAAACTGCGGCAGGTGCGGCGACCGGGACGGCTGCCCGTCCGGCGGCACCGGGTGCGGCAGGCGCGACGACCACCCGCCCCACAACAAGTTCCACGACCGCACGTCCGTTTGGCACCGCCGGTACGACTGGCACAGCAGCACGTCCGGAGACGACAGGGACAACCGGAACAACTGCACGTCCTGGTGCAACAGGGACAACCGGAACAGCGGCGCGTCCGGGAACGTCGGGCACGACCACCCGTCCATCTGGGACCGGGACAACCGGTACAGGCAGTTCGTTCAGTAAGCCGTCAGGTTCGACTGGTACGGGTTCTACAGCACGGCCGGGATCAACAGGAACGACCGGGACGGGGTCGACGGGTTCTACCTATCGTCGGCCGCTTGGCACCGCAGGAACCGGTACAACCGGTACTGGTACTGGTGCCGGTGGCACGCCGCCGCGGCCCTCAAGCGGGACGGGGAATACAGGTGGTGCCGGCGGGACGACCCGCCCGTCATCGACCTATGATCGGTCCCGTTTCGGGAAACCGGACGACAAAAAATAACCGGCAGCCGGTTCATTGCCGACTGTTCGGTGATGAACTGAAAGTCGGAAACGAATATGATTTCTTCTTCCACTACCGCAGCACCGCGCAAGGCGTTAACCGATCTGCAACGTCGTCGTAAGTTGGCGATCAGCTGCCTTTCTCTCCTCATGATAGGGGCATTGCCCCTGATACAGTCAAATGCTGCTGTGGGGATGTTTACCCATGAAGCTGTTGAAACCGCCGGGGTGCTTTTGATTGCGATTGCCATTCTGGGGCGGGCATGGTGCACGCTTTATATTGGAGGCCGAAAGGCACAGGAACTTACCGATAGCGGACCCTATTCACTAAGCCGAAATCCGCTTTATGTTTTCAGTTTTATTGGTGCGGCGGGGATTGGTGCGCAGACCGGCAGTCTTTTGATGACACTGTTGTTTGTTCTGATGGCTATTGCTGTGTTTTTACCCGTGATCCTGCGTGAAGAACGCGCCTTGGCTGAAATTTTTGGCAATGCGTTTGTTGCGTATCAGGCTGACGTGCCGCGTTTCGGTCCACGGTTTTCAGCATGGCAAGATATGGAAACACTTAATATTCGACCCAAACTTTTGTGGCGGACACTTTGTGATGGCTTGGTGTTTTTGATGGTGGTGCCACTGTTTGAATTGATCGACTGGCTGCAGATAAGCGGGATCGTTCACCCGATTGTTCATCTGCCCTAAAGTCGGTCGGAGTTCGGGGCCATCTTGGGCCTAATGCAATATGGTCCAGATACAAAAACGCCCCGGTGCAGATCCGGGGCGTTTTTTTGATTACGGGCACTCGTGCAACGTTTCCCTGCACCATCGTGCTTTGGGAAAGGGCAAGATCAGGCCGCAGCGCTGTTGGTGTCAGGATCGCGCAGGACATAGCCCCGGCCCCAAACCGTATGGATGTAGTTGTCGCCTTTGGTTGCAGACTGAATTTTCTTACGCAGTTTGCAGACAAAAACGTCAATAATCTTGAGTTCCGGCTCATCCATGCCACCATATAGGTGGTTGAGGAACATTTCCTTGGTCAGTGTCGTGCCTTTACGCAGCGACAGCAATTCAAGAATGCCATATTCCTTACCGGTCAGATGCAGCGGTGATCCGTCGACATCGACAGTACGAGCATCCAAGTTCACATTGAGTTTTCCGGTCGCAATCATCGACTGGGCATGGCCACGTGAACGGCGAACAATTGCCTGTACGCGTGCCAGAAGTTCGGTTTTTTCGAACGGCTTGGTAAGATAGTCATCAGCGCCGAACCCAAGGCCTTTGACCTTGTCTTCGGTTTCCGTCAGCCCCGAAAGGATAAGAACGGGGGTGTCGACGCGTGCATCGCGTAAACGTCTGAGGACCTCGTAGCCATCAATATCTGGCAGCATCAGGTCCAACAGAATAATATCGTAGTCATAAAGCTTACCAATCTCCAGGCCATCTTCGCCAAGGTCGGTTGTATCGATTACCATGCCTTCAGACTTGAGCATCAGCTCAATGCTGTCAGCATAGGTGTTGTCATCCTCAACCAGCAGCACCCGCATGTTTCTGCTCCGTTACCGTGTTCCGCAATAAGTCCGTGTTTATCCGGTTATTCGACAAGCGCCCCAACGATTGTCGGTTGGGAAATTTTATCCCATTCCGTTAACGATACGTTGCTTTGCGACTCGTGGCAAGCAGCCGAGTCGCATCTTGTTAACTTTTTTTCATCTCCGAATACGACTCGGAGGCGGAATGCGAGACTTCCCAACGGTTTGCGGCGTTAACCAACAAGGGGCGCAAATGATTTTTTTTTGCGAATTTTCCGTATACACAGCTTTTTAACGCCAATTATGCCTATATATTTGGTACGACGCGGCTCGATTTGCCACCCCAACCGGCAATTGTCATTCTGATTAATATCGGGTCACTGTCGATATGACGCCCAGTAAAAGTAACAGCAACCGGAAAAGCCCCTAAACGTGTTCCAGATCGGTCGCAACATTATCGCAGATCTTCGCCGCATCCCCGATTACCGTGTTGTCGGGCGGGTGACCGCTGTTTTGGGTCTATTGGTTGAAATCGGTGGTGTTGAAGGCGCGCTGTCTGTCGGTGACCGGTGTAAGGTCAAGCGTCGCGATGGCGAAGCCGTGGTCTGCGAAGTCGTAGGGTTTCGCAATGAACGCGCACTGTTGATGCCGTTTGGTATTCTGGACGGGATCGGCATTGGCTGCGAAGTTGAACTGGCCGATACCCAACCGCAGGTCTACCCCGATGAAAGCTGGCTTGGCCGTGTGGTCAACGCATTTGGTCAGCCAGTTGACGGCAAAGGACCGCTGAGTGAGGGGCAACAGGCCTATCCGATCCGTAACATGCCGCCCTCGGCCCATTCACGCCAGCGTGTCGCGGGCAAGATTGATCTGGGCGTGCGGGCGATGAATACGTTTCTGACCTGTTGCCGTGGGCAACGTATGGGCATTTTTGCCGGGTCAGGCGTTGGTAAATCAAGCCTGCTGTCGATGATGACGCGCCATACAACATCGGATGTTTCCGTGGTCGGGTTGATTGGGGAACGTGGCCGCGAAGCCCGCGAATTTATCGAGGATGATCTGGGCGAAGAAGGGTTGCGTCGATCCGTGGTTGTCGTGGCGACGTCTGACGAACCGCCGTTAATGCGCCGTCAGGCAGCCTATATGACCATGGCGATTTCGGAATATTTCCGCGATGTCGGGCGCGATGTGCTGTGCATGATGGATTCCGTCACCCGCTTTGCCATGGCCCAGCGTGAAATCAGCCTGTCGGTCGGTGAACCGCCCGCCTCAAAGGGCTATACCCCGACCGTGTTTGCCGAACTGCCGCGTTTGTTGGAGCGTGCCGGACCCGGCGGGCCGGGGCAGGGATCCATCACCGGACTGTTTACGGTTCTGGTGGATGGCGATGATCATAACGAGCCGATATCAGATGCGGTGCGTGGTATCCTTGATGGTCACGTGGTTCTGGACCGCTCCATCGCCGAGCAGGGCCGTTACCCGGCGATTAACATCCTGCGCAGTGTCTCGCGTACGATGCCCGGCTGTAACACCGAGGGCGAAAACCAGATCGTTTCGCGTGCCCGTCAGTTGCTGGCGACCTATGACGATATGGCTGAGTTGATCCGGCTTGGTGCCTATCGAAAGGGGACCGATCCAAAGGTTGATGAAGCAATCCATTATTTCCCCTTGATCGAAGAATTCCTCAAACAGCGCAAAACCGAATGCATGCGGCTCAATGACGGGTATCTTGATCTTGCGCGCCGTCTTGATCTGGTCGCACCACAGGATGACGCGCCCCAGATGCCGCAAAATGGTGTGGCAGGTGGCCGTGGACCCGCAGCAACGGGGCAAATGGCGCCCAATGAGTTGCCCGGTGCCGCACCGGCGCCGCCGCCGTCAACAGGACCCATTCTTAAACCCCGCGAACCACGTTCCAAGGTCACCAGCAGTTCCAATCGCGGGAACGAGCAGGACCTGAACGAAGCCAAACGGGCGCTTCGCCGCGAACAGAATAACGCCAAAGGCGGGGGTGGTGGATGAGTATTCAGCACACCGCACATTTTGGCAGAGATAAGTAAGCCGCTATGGCCAAGGATTTCAAAACCCTATTGCGCATGCGTAAATGGTCGCTTGATGACAAGCGCCGTGAGCTGGGCGAGATGATGGGGGTGCTTGAAAACCTGATTTCGGAAAAAGAAGCCCTTGCGCAGGCGCTGATTGCTGAACAGAAAATAGCATCCGAGAATCCTGAACTGGTCGGGTTTGCGTATGCCAGTTTTGCCAATGCGGTCATTGCCGAACGCGAAGCATTGGACGGGCACATTGCCGAACAGGAACGCAAGATTGACGCCTTTCGCGAGGAAGTGGCAGATGCCTTTAAGGACATGAAAACGGTCGAGATTGCAGAACGCAATCGGGTAGAAGCCGAACGCGCGGAAGAAGATCGCAAAGAACAGGAAGAACTCGACGAAATCGGCATGCGTTCGGCCACCCGTGATGACGGACTTATGTAGACGCGACCTTTTCCCCGGAAAGTTCAGGTTCCTTATCAATCAGCATGTCAATGAAAGCAGCTATATTGTTTTTCGCAGCACCTTCATTGGCAAGGCGTAAACGCTGAATTGCAAAGGGTGAATCACCAAAGGTTGCGGTGTGATCAGCTGGGATATTCTGATCAAAAATGGTTTTGCCACTTTGTTTGTCGATAACTTCATACCGAATGAGCGTCTTCACGGTCAAATCAAGACCAAAGATCGGTTGATCGACTTCCAGCAAGGTTACGCGCAGCTCATAAGGTGCATCGCCTTCGAGCTTTGATAGAAGACCGGTGTTCTCAAGAGAAGCAATCAGGGCCTTTTCAAAAGCCTGACTGCTGATTTCCGATGTCCACATCGGGTTGGTTTCTTCACCGCCGTTAACGCGCGATACGGTAATGTTTCCGTGATATGCAGATGTCTCTGCTTGCGCAGTGTCAACGCCTTCTGTGACGGTCATATTTTGAAATTCAGCAGGGGACGCGCAGGCACTTAACATTGCCAAGCCAATGACGGCGGCAAGTTTCTTGATCGCAGAGTTCATCTTATCGTCTTCCTCATATCCAAGTTTTGGTTTGGATGCTGCCGTTGATATCTGGCAACACTAAACAAGAAGACGATAAAATGAGTACACGCTCAAGTAGATATTTTCTGTTTTTGGGGATGGTGTTTTAAGCGGCAATATCCACCCCGGTTTCGATCCCGGTTACCCGTCGCAATTCATCTGGTGCGAGTGCAAACACGGTTTTGGGCGTGCCTGCGGCCAGCCAGATAGTCTTTTTTGTCAAAAGCTTTTGATCAAGCAGCGTTTCAACGGGTTTGGCATGACCAAATGGCGGCACGCCGCCGATGGCATATCCAGTCAGTTCGCGGACTTCCTGTGCGGTTGCCTTGCGCATTGGAAGGCCGATCAAGCCTGCTGCGCGGTGTTCATCGACTTGATCGGCACCATTCATGATGATCAGCACCGGTCGCCCTGGCTCGGTGACGAAGACCAGTGATTTGCCGATCTCGCTGATGTCACATCCGATTGCGGCGGCAGCATCTGCTGCGGAATGGGTGCCATCGGGAAAAGAGAACACATCGATATCGCCAAGACCATGTTCGTCAAAAGCATTCTGTAAACACTGAGGGGGAGCAACTTTTTGCATTATGTACTCTCTTGCGCGCGACGTTTGAGTTTTCGCTTCCTGTTCAGAAGGTTCAGCGTCTCGACCGATAGGCTAAATGCCATTGCGAAGTAGATGTAGCCTTTCGGGATGTGGATTGCGAGCCCGTCAAGCAACAGCACGAAACCAACCAGAATGAGAAAAGACAACGCAAGCATTTTGACCGAAGGATGCTTTTCGACAAATTCGCCAATGGTCTTAGCTGCGACCAGCATCACCAGAACAGATAAAACCACGGCAATCATCATTATTGAGATGTGATCAACCAGACCAACGGCAGTGATCACGCTGTCGAGTGAGAAAATGATATCTAGCAGCATGATCTGTGCGATGGTCATGGCAAAGCCCGACATTATTTTTCCCGGACCGTGTTCTTCGGGTTCGTCAATGCTGTGATGGATTTCCTTGGACGCCTTGGCAATCAGGAACAGTCCCCCGATAATCAGGATTAAATCACGCCCACTGATGTCTTTGCCGAACGCGGAGAACAATGGCGTGGTGAGTTCCATGACCCACGCAATGCAGGCCAGAAGTGCAAGCCGCATGCCCATGGCACCAATAAGACCGATCCGCCGCGCAGAAGCCTGCTGTTTTTGCGGGAGTTTGGAAACAATGACCGACAGGAAAACGATGTTGTCGATCCCCAGAACAATTTCAAGCGCAGTCAGGGTCGCAAGACCCATCCACATATGAGGATCACTGATCCATTCAAACATGATTTTTTTCCCAAACAGGTATTATTGGCACATGGTCGATTGCAGATAAAATGTGAGGGCACAGCATCTAACGCAAGCGTGAATTGCTTTTGGCGTCCGAGTGTTGAAAAAATGACCATAACAAAAACAATCGGCTACCCTAACGGGCGTGCCTGTCGCGGGTGTTGCGGTTTGCTCGGTTATCAGACAAAGGGATCATTTAGGATGCGGTCAAAGATGCGCAGTTTCGTTTCAGGTTTTGCGGTGGCAGCTGGTATTGCCGCGGTGTCGATGCCAATGTCTGCTGTTGCTGACCCGGCACCTGATGTTGGAAATTGGCAATCGGTTCTTGAACAGGCGCGGGGCCAAACCGTTTATTGGCACGCGTGGGGCGGAGAACCACGCATCAATGATTATATCGCATGGGCTGGTGGTCAGGTTCTTGAACGCTATGGCGTTGAGGTTGTTCAGGTTAAATTGACCGATACCGCCGATGCAGTGACCAAGGTCTTGTCGGAAAAGACCGCAGGTGTTGATGATGGCGGTGCGGTTGATCTGATCTGGATTAATGGTGAAAACTTTGCCGCGATGAAGCGCAATGATTTGCTGTTTGGTCCATGGGTCGAGGAAACGCCAAACTTTGACTATGTCGATGTCAAAGGCAAGCCAACCGTGATCAATGATTTTACCGTCCCGACCAACGGGCTTGAAGCGCCGTGGGGGATGGCACAGGTCAGTTTTTACTACGATACGGCAAAGCTTGATAGCGTGCCAAAATCAGCACAGGCATTACTTGAATGGCTGGCAAAACATCCCGGACGGTTTACCTACCCACAACCACCAAACTATATGGGTTCGACCTTCCTCAAACAGGTTTTGACCGAGGTTGTTGATGACCCGAAAGTGTTGCAGCAGCCTGCCGACGAAGTGGACGCGCAAAAGGTTCTGACACCACTTTGGGGATACCTTGAAGATTTACAGCCGCTGTTGTGGCGCAATGGGCAGGCCTATCCGCAAAACGGGGCGGCTATGCGCACCCTTCTGGCCGATAACGAAGTCGACATCGCGTTTTCATTTAGCTCAGGCGAGGTATCCTCGGCGATTGAGGCATTTGAGCTTCCCGATACTGTCCGGTCCTATGTCTTTGACACCGGCACGTTGGGCAATACCAACTTTGTCGCCGTTCCCTATAACGCGTCGGCCAAGGCTGGTGCGGTGGTTCTGGCAGATTTTCTGATGTCGCCCGAGGCACAATTGCGCAAACAGGACCCGCAATATTGGGGGGCGGATACCGTCCTTGCGATGGATAAGCTGCCTGCCGATATGCAAAATGCCTTTGCTAATCTTGATCTTGGGGTAGCATCCCTGTCACCGGCTGAACGCGGTACGGTTCTGCCAGAACCCCATCCAAGTTGGATGAGCTTGGTCGAAACCGAATGGCAGAAACGCTATGGCGTGGTGCAGTAATCGCACATGCTGCGGTTTGTGCCGATCATCACCCTTATCTTTATGGTCGGCCCGGTTTCCGCCGGGCTGATCGGAACTATTTTACCGTCCTTTGGCATTCTGCCGGCCTTGGGGGGCGATGGGGCCAGTCTTGATCCATGGCGGGCATTGTTGGCCCAGCCGGGTTTGGATCACTCCATTCGGCTGTCACTCCTCAATGGCCTTGCCGCGACCTTGATCTCGGTCGTGATTGTCATGCTGTTTTGTGCCGCATGGCAGGGCACTCGCGTGTTTCGGGTGCTCCAGCGGTTACTGTCGCCGATTTTATCCGTCCCGCATGCAACGGCGGCCTTTGGTTTGGCGTTTCTGATCGCACCATCGGGATGGATTGCCCGGCTGGTTGCGCAGGTTGCCGGGTGGGACCGACCGCCTGATCTGGCGATTATCCATGATCCGCTTGGTCTTGCGATGATTGTCGGTTTGGTGATCAAGGAAATTCCGTTTTTATTCTTGATGACTTTGGCAGCCTTGCCACAGGCCGATACAGATCGCACCGCACAGGTTACTGCCAGCCTTGGTTACGGTCGTATCACTGGATGGTTCAAGGTCACCTTGCCGCGCATTTATCCGCAAATTCGTCTGCCGGTTCTGGCGGTTCTGGCTTATTCGACGTCTGTGGTTGATGTTGCGATCATTTTAGCCCCGACAACGCCCGCCCCACTGGCCGTCCGTATCCTTGGTTGGCTGTCAGACCCGGATTTGTCGTATCGTTTCATGGCATCAAGCGGCGCGGTTTTGCAGTTAGGGATCGTTTTGGTTGCTATGGGTGTTTGGATTGGCGGGGAAAAGATCGTTGGTGCGCTGGGGCGTAACTGGGCTGTTGATGGCAGGCGCTTGGCCCATGACGGGTGGCTGCGTCATGGGGCGGCCATATTGGCGATTGTTGCTGCTGGTGCCGTGATCCTTGGGCTGGTGGTGCTTTTGGTCTGGAGCATTGCCGGGTTCTGGGCTTTTCCGGATGTCTTGCCGCGCAACTTCAGTCTGCGACTTTGGGCGCGTGAGTTTGACGCGCTTGGCGATAGTCTTGCCGTGACATTAATTATCGGTGTACCCAGCGTTCTTGTCGCCATTGCACTGGTTTTGGGATGTCTGGAAAATGAAGTGCGCACCGGTTTTCGACCGCGCAAGCGCGTCATGTGGCTGATATACTTGCCGCTTTTGGTGCCCCAGATCAGTTTCATGTTTGGCCTTCAGGTGTTTTTCACCCTTGTCGGGTTGGACCGCACATTGTTTTCAGTGGTGCTGGCACATCTTGTTTTTGTCCTGCCGTACGTGTTTTTGTCGCTGTCTGATCCGTTTCGCGCACTTGATCCGCGCTATGGGCAAACCGCGCTGTGCCTTGGCGCGTCACCAAACCGGGTGTTCTGGCAGGTCCGGTTGCCGCTATTGACGCGTGCTGTCCTAACGGCGATGGCGGTTGGGCTTGCGGTGACCGTGGGGCAATATTTGCCAACACTTCTGATCGGGGCGGGACGTTTTGCAACTGTGACGACCGAGGCGGTCGCACTGGCGACAGGCGGCGATCGCCGGATGATTGGCATATACGGGTTGTTGCAGATGATGTTGCCCTTTGCCGGTTTTGCCTTGGCATTGCTGATCCCGGCAATTCTATTTGCACGGCGCCGTGGCATGGGGGGAAACAACAGGATATGAAGGTGGCATGAGCAATACGCAGATGAAAAGCGGTCTTGAGCTGCGTGATCTATCGATCCGGTTGGGGGATCGGTTGCTGGTGGATGTTGATCTTGTGATCGCACCGGGCGAGATCGTCACCCTTATGGGGCCAAGCGGGTCGGGAAAGTCCAGCCTTCTGGGGCATATTTGCGGAACATTGCCTCCGGTTTTTGATGTGCAGGGCGTTGTTTGCCTGAACGATACTGTGCTGGATGGCTTGGCGCCGCAGGATCGGCATGTCGGCATTTTGTTTCAGGATGATTTGCTGTTTCCGCATTTATCGGTTGGTGGCAATCTGGCGTTTGCGCTGCCATCCTCCATCAGGGGAAAAACAGAACGGCGTGCACGGGTTGCCGGGGCACTTGAAAGTGCAGGATTGGCCGGGTTTGCCGAGCGTGATCCGGCAACCTTATCAGGCGGACAGCGCGCGCGTGTTGCCTTGATGCGGGTGTTGCTCTCTGAACCCGGTGTCTTGTTGCTCGATGAACCGTTTTCAAAACTTGATCGTGGATTGCGCGATCAAATAAGATCGTTTGTGTTTGATCTTGCCCGCAAAAATGGTTTGCCGACCTTGATGGTAACCCATGATCCCGAAGATGGGCAGGCGGCAAACGGCAGGGTGATTGCGCTTGATTAACGCGTCTTTGCCATGTGGCAAATGTTCTGGTCAATCGGGCCGTTTGGCCCTATAGCATCCTACCGCAAAGAATTTTCTTGGGTCTTTGCCATAAAATGGCCCACGCGGCATGGAGAATGTCGTGCATGTTTCCCGAAGAAATGTATGCAATTGTTCCCGATGCACTGGACGCAGCCACCTGTGACCGTCTGATTACAGGTTTCGCCCATGAGATGGACGACGGCGGCCTTGTTCAGGGGCAATCAGCCACGCATATCCGTCGGTCAAAAATCACATGGTTTAACGAAGAACAGGAACCGGTTGTTTCGCGTCGGATCATTGATTTGGTCGCAGATGTAAACCGCAACGTGTTTGACTTCATGCTGACCGATTTTGCTGAAGATGCCCAAATCGCCTGCTATTCCGGCGATCAACGCGGTCATTATGACTGGCACAGTGATGTTGGCGCATCCGACGTCGCACGGCGGCGCAAAATGACCCTGGTGATCCAGCTGTCAGACCCCGATGAGTATGAAGGCGGTGCATTGCAGCTTAATCCGGCGGGCCATGTTTTTGATGCGCCGATGACACGCGGCACCGCGATTTTCTTTCCGAGTTTTGTTTTGCATCGGGTCGCCCCGACCACGGCGGGCCTGCGCTATTCCCTGACCCAATGGGTGCATGGCAATCCGTTCCGCTAAGGCGAGGATGTCAGTTTAGCTTCCTAAGTGATTGCTAGCTACGCGCGGTGACTTCAAACAGTTCATTTATTGTCTTAATGTGGAAATGTTGCCCAACGTGCAGGTGAGCTGGCTTTAAATCTAGTGGGAAGGTTTTCAGGGGGTGGCGGGCCCAAGGATTTGGAAACCAAAAAACATGGCTAGGTTCATGTCGATCAAAGGAAAAGTTAGTCACTAGGAAAATGCCGCTGATTTTAGTGTTACTTACTGGTGACAAAATACCCTTTGGAATCTTATACTTATTGCTAGGGTTTGGAATTCCAGTGGTAGGGTCAAAATTCCCATATATAGCATCTAAATAATTTGATGGGGTTCCACCAATATCAAGAACTGACTGCCGGTGAGCGTCGATAGCAATGATTATTGGTAGATTCGAACCCTTGTACTTTGTAGATTTTTTCTTCAGCTTCTTTGTTATCTTGGGCTCTGGAAAGAAAAATTCTGATATATTGATGCGTGGTTTCTCTCTGAGTATCCCGCAGGTGATATATTCAAATTCATTTATGTCGAACCTGAATGTTTCTTCCCCTCCACGGTTTAAATACCAGAGCTTGACCGCCTTGTAATATTGTTGAACTTCTCTGTCATTCTCCGGGAATGTATAAACTCGAGGAAATGTAATGTGTTTCTCGCCGCCGAGGTTTGAGATCAAGGTTTTAAGTTTTTGAACCCTGCCTAGGGCATTCTTGAGTTCGGTCGAGACACCCATTGCAACGGTAGCTTCGAGATAAAATTGTTCCCCCGAGCCTGACGTGACAATGAAATCAGGTCTGTCTTTGGTGTTATCCATTTCTGGATGAGTGCGAAGTTTGCAATTGGCTCTAAGGAAAATTTCGTGGATAATTAGTTCAAAACTAGCGGACACTCGATGTTCTGGATCTTTACCAAATAGGCGTGATTTAAGTTGCCCATCGTCATCAGGGAACCGCTTGTAAAATTTCTTTAGATGATCTTTGTTTATGCCTTTAAACACATGAACTCTTGGATTTAATAACGTTCCAACCGATCCAGAAGACGTGGGTTGCCCCATTTGGGCTGGCGGTCTTCGAGTGCGGTTTCATGATGGAAAATCTGATCGTTATCGGCGGTTTGTTTGTCCAGACGCAGGCTGATCCAGCGTGGCACCAGTTCGTTGTTGAAATCATCCATCAACAGAACGGCCGAGCTTTCAAAATTCTCAAACGGAATATTGGCAATTTCGGCGTAATACTCGGCCAGCGTATTGGTTTTAAGGATTAACCGGTCGGGCACATACCGCAGCGTCATGCGCGCGGGAAAGACATTGTCTGCACCGGTGAGGTTGCTTTGCAGTGTTACGACATAATCAATCTGCGGACCGGGATTGGGTTCGGTCAGGATAAGGTTTCGGCGCTGGAAGATTTCAAGCATGTCTTAATTACCATTACCGTGGTTGTGCCCTTGCAGGCAAAAATAATACGCGCCAGCACGCATCCGTAAAAGGCTTCATTTCAGAGGGTTGGCAAAAGCGTTAAGGTGATCACGCCTCAATCCCGTGGTGAGAATTTGAGCCATCATCGTCTGCAATCGGGCCAATTTCGACAAAGCGTGAACCATCCTGAAACACCATATGGCCCTTATAGCCAGAGATTTGTAACGCATCGCGAAAGATGCCGCGGATGTCGTCGCGGTTATGGGGTTTAAGCGGATTTTCGGTGCGGATGATCAGATCAAATGTGCTGTCTTCGCCTTTGACCAAACCATCAAGCTGGGTGTGGCCGACCTCGCTAAAGGATAGATCAAGCAGGAAGCGCGTACCGGGCTCTTCCTTTTCGCCTTTTTCGTTTTCCCGATCCCCATGGCGCCAGCCGAGTTGCAGTTGTTCAATTTTATCGCCCATGTTGAACGGCATTGCCATAACACGCCAGCCATCGGGGCGTTCTTCTGCGGCCATGCCGCGCAGATGACCAAAATCACCTTCAAGCCTTTTCAGTCCGCCCGCACCATCTGTATCGCCAAGTGCAGCAAGGCTGTTCGCCGCACGATCGCCCAGCCAGCCGCGCAAACTGCCACCCGGTCCGGTCATTGCGGCAAAGAAGAACATCATGGTCGCGGTTAGTTTCGGGCCTGCTTGTGGCAGGTTGTTTATCAAGGACGACGCCGCACCCGGATCATGTTGCTGTAATGCGCTGATGGCCTGTTGCAGGCTGCCCCAGTCGCGGGACAAGGCAGCAGTTTGACCCCGCATCATCAAATCAGCCTCGGTCATGGGCATGGATGTGGCAACGCGGCCACTGCCCGATGCATCGACACTAAAGGACAGTGTCGCACCCGTTGGAGCAGGCATCGGCAGTTTGATGCCGACAATACCTGCTGATGTGCGCAAGGCGGTAAAGCCGTTTGGCAACATGCGGGCTTCGGCACTGTTGGATGGTAAAACCGTGCCGGTCAAAAGCAGGGCGGGTGACGATTGCCCGCCAGCCTGAAGCAAAACCGTCTGGTTTGGTGCAGTCGTCATTGCAGCGGTGGCAGCACCGCCGGCGGCAGGGTTTAGGACCTGTGCGGCCTGTTGTGCGGTGACAGTTCCCTGCCCAAGAAAAATCACCTGTGTCTGACTGCCGACGGGAAGCTGGGTTCCGTTGGGCATGGTAAGGACCGATGTGGTCATCGCCGAAAACGTTTGGCCGGGCGTAAGGGTACTGCCAGTAATGTTACCGGCTGTGATGGCACTTCCGGTGGCGGTTGCACCGGGTGTCAAAGTTTGGGGAAGTAATTGCAGACGCATGCCATCGGCAGGGGTTGTTGTTCCGCCTCCTGGCATTTGCGTTGTTGTCTGGTTTGCGGTCGGAATGCGTGCCCAAATTAAATCACCCAGATTGGACGGAAGTTGGGTTGGCACCTTAATCGTGACCTGCCCCAGTGCAGTCGCAAGGGTCAACTGGTTTCCCGATTGCGATTGGACCCTTGCCTGAAGCAGGGTTTCCACCGGTAATTTTGCAATGGCCGCCGCGACTTTTTGCGGCGTGTCGTTGGTGACGGTTGCTGTGACCTGTGCCGGTGTGCCCGCCTGGCCGCCTTGGCCGCTGGTGCCAGCCGAAGCCTGTCCACCGACAGAAGGGCCTGGCGATATGGCTTGCGGCGGCAGGGTCATGACAAATTATTCCTCGAGCAAGGTCTGCGCGATGGCCTCTATATCGTGGGCTGCATCGCAATTTGGATGACGCATCAAAAGCGGTGTCTGATTGCGAATGCATTCCGACACACGCGTATCTGAGCGAATAACACCCAGCAAAGGCGGGGAAATTTTCAGGAATCCCTCGCAGGCTTTCAGCAACTTGTTATAGATCGCCTGACCTTCTTTTTTATCCTTGGCCATATTGACCACAACCCGGATATCGGTTTTTGGTCGGGCCATATGGGTGATCTTGATAAAGGCATAGGCATCCGTCAAAGACGTCGGGTCACCATTGGTGATGACAATGACGGTATTGGCAAGGCCGGTCATCTGACGCACGCCCTGATCCACTCCGGCACCAAGGTCGATCAGAACCTTGTCATAGGATTTCCCGGTCTGGATAAGGTCATCAGACAGAGCCTGAAGTCGGGTGGCGGGAAGATTGGCAAGACTGCCCGAGCCGCTGCGCCCTGCAATGATGTCAAAGCCGCCATCCGGGAACTTGGTAATGGCGTCCTTAAGGCTGATGCGCCCGGCGATAACCCCGCCCAGATCATGTTTGGGCATCAGGCCAAGCTGGATGTCAATATTGGCAAGGCCAAGATCACCATCAAACAGCAATGCCTTGTGCCCTTCGAGAACCATGGCATGGGTCAGGGTAATGGAAAACCAGGTCTTGCCCACGCCGCCTTTGCCAGATGCGACGGCAAGAACATTGCGGCCTCTGGTGCGCGGGGCAGATTTTGGTGTGGCATCGGACTTGGTCGTCATTTCATGACCTCGGAGAAGCTCGGTTTCGCGGTTTTGGCGCGATGGGACGGTATGAGAAGTTTGGCTAAGGCAAGGGGGCTAAGCGCTGTCAGACCATCCGCAACCTGTGCCGTCATACTTACATTACAAAGGGAAAGATTTCCTGAATCCGCCCCGTATAACGCACCGCCAAGGCGGGCGGCGACATCGAGGCGTGATATCATCAAACGCGTTGCGCCGCCATCGGCAAAGGCATTGGCGATATCAGCAGACTCATCTGCATCAATTCCCGCAGGATTAACCAGTATTGTCTCGTTTGGTATTGCCGAAAGGAATTCACAAAGCGTGCCAATTTCACTTTCGAGATACGGATTGCAACTGGCTGTATCAATCAGGATCATATCGGCTTCGCGAATTTCGCCAAATCGGGCCTTGAGCTCGTCGGCTGATTTGGCCTGAACCAGATCAATGCTTAGAATGCGGGTGAACGCAGAAAGCTGCGCCATGCCACCAGCACGTTTGTAATCGGTTGTAATCACCGCAACTTTGCGCTTTTTCATCACAGCACGGGCGGCGGTTTTTGCAACAGCCAACGTTTTCCCCGACCCCGGCGGGCCGACAAAGGCCAATGCGCGAGGCGTATTTTTTTCCGGAAGTGGCGAGAAATCGAAAATTTCATCAAGTGCCCCGGCCAGCAATTGCTGAGCAGAGGCCGCAGCAGTTTCGCGCGCCATCAGATCACATAAACGAATGCGCAGCCGTTCGGGAAAATTATGCCGGGTCAAAGCTTCTTCTGCGGCATCAAGTTGTTCCTGCAGGGCAGGGGCATGTGTTCCATCATCATTGATATCGAAATCAGGATCATGGTCAAGGGCAGCCGTCAGGCGCACGCCACTTCCCGGGATATCCTGCGTTGATACAATGATCGCATCAGATCCCATGTGTTCCTTAACCAGCGCCATGGCTTCTGTCATGGTGGGGGCAGTAAAGGTCTTAAGACGCATTTATGCCCTCCTTGCTGGTTGTGCCCGCCATCGGGCGTATGGATTTCATCCGGACCATCAGATTTGCCCCAGGGTTTTAAGTTGCGCCTTGGGGTGAATTTCGTTCTGAGACATGACCACAGTGGTCGGGCGGAAACGCTCAACAATTGAACGGACATAGGGGCGAATACCCGGACTGGTCAGAAGGACAGGTGATTCTCCCATCATGCCCAATCGTTCAAACGTGGTGCGTACCTTGTTGATGAATTCCTGAAGCTGGCTTGGCGGGATGGAAAGTTGCTTTTCCTCACCCGATCCCACCAGACTTTCGGCAAAAATCTGTTCCCATTGCGGGGACATGGTCACTAGCGGGATGACACCATCCATATTGGTATTCACATCCGACAACTGACGCGCAAGCCGTGAACGCACATGTTCGGTCATAAAGGTTGGATTGCGGGTAAAGGCGGTTGCCTCGGCCACACCTTCAAGGATCGTCGGCAGATCACGAATGGACACGCGTTCGGTCAAAAGGTTTTGCAGAACGCGCTGAACACCGCCGACCGATACCTGACCCGGTACGATGTCTTCGACCAGTTTCTTCTGATCGTCATCAAGTTCATCCATTAGCTTCTGGGTTTCTGCATAGGACAGAAGTTCTGGCATGTGATCTTTGATGACTTCGGTGATATGCGTCGTGATGACTGTTTGCGGATCAACCACCGTATAGCCGCGGAACATGGCTTCTTCCTTCATGCCCTGTTCAATCCACATGGCAGGCAGGTTAAAGGTCGGCTCCATCGTCTTTTCGCCCGAAAGCGTTATTTCCTCACCGCGGGGATCCATCACCAGCAACATGTTGGGGCGCAAATCACCCCGACCGGCTTCGATCTCCTTGACCCGCAGCACATAGGTGTTGGCTGGCAGTTGCATGTTGTCCTGAATACGGACCGACGGCATGACAAAGCCCATGTCACCGGCAAGCTGACGGCGAAGTGCCTTGATCTGGTCGGTGAGTTTCTGACCGCGTTCAGTACTGATCAGAGATAGCAAGCCATACCCCAGTTCAAGGCGCACATAGTCCATGCGAAGGGAATTGGCGATGGGTTCTTCGGGTGGCGGTGCGGCGGCGTCTGCGGCGGCTTTGGATTCCTGTGCGACGACCTGATCGGCACTGTCTTTTTGTTTCTTACCCATGCGGTAGGCAAGATAGCCCAAACCAATGGCAAGGCCGAGGAACCAGACCATCGGAATACCGGGCAAAAGCGACATCCCACCCATCAGAGCCGCAGCAACGCCAAGAGCCGCAGGATAGTTGCTCATCTGGCCGAAAACAGCCTTTTCCGTCGCCCCGTCAAGACCGCCCTTGGTGACCAGAAGACCAGCAGCGGTCGATACAATAAGGGCCGGGATCTGCGATACCAGACCATCACCAACCGTCAGGATCGTGTATGTTTCGGTGGCTTCGGCAAGGGACAAGCCCATCTGGGCGGTGCCGATAATGATGCCGCCAACCACGTTGATGAAGGTAATCAGGATACCGGCAACCGCATCACCACGGACGAATTTGGATGCACCATCCATAGACCCGAAGAATGAACTTTCATCTTCGAGTTCTTTACGCCGTGCCTTGGCCTGTTCTTCGTTGATCAGGCCAGATGACAGATCTGCATCAATGGCCATCTGCTTGCCGGGCATAGCATCAAGGGTAAAGCGGGCGGCGACCTCGGCGATACGGCCTGAACCCTTGGTGATCACAACAAAGTTGATGATGACCAGAATGGCAAAGACAATAATCCCGATCACGAAGTTACCGGAAATCAGGAAACTGCCGAAGGCCTCGATCACCGCACCAGCGGCATGTGTGCCTTCGTGGCCGTGCCCCAGAATCAGACGCGTGGTCGCGATGTTCAATGCCAGTCGCAACGAGGTTGCCACCAGAAGGATCATCGGGAATGAATTGAATTCAAGCGGTTTTTGAATGAACAGCGACGTCATCAAAATCAGCACGGAAAAGCTGATCGAAAGAGCCAGCATGAAATCAAGCAACCAAGGCGGCATCGGGAACATCATGACCACAAGGATCATGATGAAACCAAGCGCCATTGCGATATCGCCGCGTTTCAACGCCGAGGAAACACGCGCCTGAATACCAGCCATATTCAGCCCGCCACCGCCGGAGCCGTCAGACCCGCCTGATCCAGTCGGTGTGATGTCTTGACCTTCGGCCATTGTGTTTGCTGGTTATCCTGTTGGTTGCGCGTGTTTGGTGACGGTTCTTTTACCCCTGCATATGGGGAGTGATGATCATGATTTCATGGTCAGTCGTGACCATCACCTGGGGCGGGCACAGCAAGTCCGTCGTCGGTATATTGTCGCAACTTGTTACGCAATGTCCGAATGGAAATGCCAAGAATGTTTGCCGCATGCGTCCGGTTGCCAAAGCAGTGCTTCAGCGTATCAATGATCAGATCACGTTCAACCGCAGCCACAGTCCGCCCAACGAGGGAGGATGTGCCCGATCCGTTTTCTGCTGTGTTTTGGGCATCGACGTTGTCTGTATTGGCATCGGCAGAGGACGTGTCATCAGACTCAACCGAGTGTGGCGCGGGTACTGATGGCGCGCTTGGCTTATAGGCCGATGATGCCGCACCATAGGCCGCGTTGGCATTGGCATAGGCCGAACTCGCCCGGCTGGACGGCGAGGTGGTAGAAGGGGCTGGCGACGCTGGTTCAGTTGCCGCCGGCGCAGGGGATGGGGATGGGGATGGTGCGCTTGCAGTGCTGCCCGTCAGTAAGATCGCTTCGGGACCGATTTCATCCGGGCCAGCAACCAGAACAGCGCGATGCAGAGTATTTTCAAGTTCACGCACGTTGCCGCGCCAGTGATGCGACAGTAACCGCTGGATCGCCAACTGGCTGATTGGGCGCAGCGGCATGTCGTTGGCTTCGGAATACTTTTTGACAAAGAATTCGGCCAGAACCGGAATATCGTCAGGGCGTTCGCGCAAAGACGGAATATCGAGGTTAACGACATTCAAACGGAAATAAAGGTCTTCCCGGAAATTGCCTGCGTTGACTTCGGCCTCAAGATTACGGTTCGAGGTTGCCAGAATACGCACATCGATTTTAACCGGGCTTTTGCCGCCAAGCCGATCAATTTCCTTTTCTTGAATTGCACGCAGTAATTTTGCCTGCAGGCGGACATCCATTTCGCTGATTTCATCAAGCAAAAGGGTTCCGTTGTTGGCTTCTTCGAATTTACCGATCCGCCGCGCCTGCGCGCCGGTAAAGGCGCCTTTTTCATGGCCGAACAGTTCGGATTCCAGAAGATTATCGGGGATGGCTGCACAGTTTACCGCGACAAACGGTTTGTCCGCGCGGTTTGATTTGCGGTGGACAAAGCGTGAGATGATTTCCTTACCGGTACCACTTTCGCCCGTGATCAGGATGGATGCCGAACTTTTGGCAACCTGTGTCGCCAGACGCAGGGTTTCGGCCATCTTGGGATCGCGATGGATCAGCGCATGGCTTTCTTCGGTAACGGCTTCGAAAATGGCGGCAATCAGGTCGGCTTCGGGGGGAAGGGGGATGAATTCCTGAGCACCGGCCTTAATAGCGTTTACGGCACCATTGACATCATTTCCGACACCACAGGCAACAACTGGCACATTGATGCGTTCCTGAGAAATCGCATCAATAAGGGCTGCGACATCAAGGGTGATGTCGGCCATTACAACGTCGATACGGTTGCCTGCCCGCAGGATATTAAGCGCAGTTGTTACGCTTTCGGCCAATTGTACCGAAGCGCCGCGCGCCATAGCGATCTTGCTGGCTGCGCCGATCTGTCCGCCCAGTCCACCAACGATCAGTACCTGCATAGTCTCATCTCTTTCCGATCATTTTCAATTGGCCGCGAAAGCCGCTTTGACAAAGAGAAGTTCGGGGCCGAAAGTTCCAAGGTGTTGATCAATCAAAATAGCTCACGCGTTTCGATGGCGGCAGGATCGAGTTGATCAGCATTTCCAGACGACGAGGGTTTTCCTGACGACCGATGGATACTGCACCCACCATGTAAACTGAATTTAGAAGTTCTTCGTCGTTCGAGTTACGTTCAAGTTTACCCGCCAGCGGCATGAAGACCATGTTGGCCAAAACTGCACCATAAAAGGTTGTCAAAAGTGCAACGGCCATCGACGGGCCGATGGAAGACGGATCATCAAGGTTACCAAGCATCTGCACCAGACCGATCAGTGTGCCGATCAGTCCCATTGCCGGGGCAACGTCACCAGCCTTACGCAGAATATTGGCACCTTTTTGGTGACGACCGATGGTGGCGTTCATGTCTTTGCGCATGATCGCTTCGACTTCTTCGGACGGGGTCCCATCGACAACAAGCGAAAGGCCCTTCCACAGGTATTCTTCGCTTTGCAGGCTGTCGAGGTGTCCTTGCAGGGAGAGAACCCCACCTTTGCGGGCGATTTCAGCCAATTGCAAAATCTGTAACGCGGCGTCTCCCGGGTTGCGTGATTTATGGAAAATCGTACGCATGAGGATCTTGCCGGAGCCGAGAAACTCACCAAGCGCAAAACTGACGGCCGTAATCGCCGCAGTGCCGCCAATAACAATCAGAACAGACGGGATATCAATAAAGGCGCCAGGTGAACCACCGAATACAATTGCGGCAATCACAAGTGCAAAGCCAACGACCAGTCCCCCGACTGTCGCAATGTCAAATGACGTCTTCGTCCCCCCTTCCGCCATAGTCCCGTATCCCTTCTTGCGTTAGCTTTTTTCAGACTTGATGATTTCCGTCATGGTGACACCAAGACGATCTTCCACAACCACCACTTCGCCACGAGCGACCAAACGGTTGTTGACATATATATCAATAGCTTCACCAACTTTACGGTCAAGCTCTACGACAGCACCACGACCAAGTTTCAGCAGTTGGCTTACCTGCATGGTTGCTTTTCCAAGCACTGCTGAAACCTGAACGGGAATATCATAGACGGCTTCAAGGTCTTTGGACGTCTTCATCTGTTCGCTGCCGATATCTGCAGCCGCCAGAAGTTCCGTGCCTTCGCCTTCAAAATCGTTGTCGCTGTCTTCGAGATCCGAGAGTTCAATATCGTCGTCTTCAGCCATTTTCGTCTCCTGCGTCTTTGGTCGATTGCTTTACAGCAGCCCGATCATCTGCTTGGGGCGAATGTTGCGCCTGTCCATTTTCAGGATTTCCGTCCTGCCCAGCAGACGCGCCCGGGGTCGGGTTGGCAGATTGCGGTTTGGTCGGCTCGCCGGTCTCAGCGCTATGCGCCTGATGGGTGGCACCGTCGCCCTGATTGGTCGGTGGCGTTGCATCCTCGTTCGTGTTTTGCGCCAAGTCGGCGGCATCTTGTTGTGTCGGCGCAGTTACCGCTGCCTGATCATGGTTTTGTTCTGTGTGCTCTGCCGATGTGGTTTCTACGACAGGATCGACCGGTGTTTTTGGCGCATTATCAAGTTTGGGCATTGCATCATCTGGCGATGTTTGCACATTCCGCAGACTGGTGCCATCGCCTTCTTTTACTTGATGTTCTGATGGGTCGAAAGGTGTGCTGTCCTGTGATGTGTCCGAGGCAACATCCAAGGGGACCTCGTCTGCGTCATCTGTTGACAAATCCGTTGTCACAGACGCTGGACCCGAGGCGTTTAGCGCCGGATTAGGCTCGCTATTTTCTTCCTCTGCCTGATCATCCGGAGGCGCTTGTTCATGCTCAGGGTCCGCAGCCGGTGCCTCATCGGGCAGGCGGGTTTCCTGAATGTCGGGATCGCCCATATCACTGTCGGCAAGGTCGTGTTCCTCGCTGTGAAGGCCGAGTGCGGTATCAATGATGTTGTTGATTTCCGCCCATACACGGCTGCTGTCACGGACAGCGGTGCCATCACCCCATGACACCATACAGTCACCCGGTGCGACATCCGGCTCTCCGACCACCACAACATTGCCGGAAAAACCACGTGACAGGGCGATCTGCTGGGCGCTGTCTGAAATTGTCTGTTCAAGATCGGGATGGACCTTGATCATGACTTTGGGTGCTTCGAACAGATTGGCCAGACATTGCCGGACGATGTCTTCGATTTCAGTCAGTTCATATTGTTTTGACCACGCCGGGGCCAGTTTGCGCATCACGCCCAAGGCAACATGGATGGCGTCTTCGTTGATCCCTGCGTTGGCACGTTTTTGCTGTTCGTCGATTTGGGCAAGTTTTTCGCCAATAACGGCCTGACAATCTGCCGACGCTTTTTCAAGTGACGACAGGATTTCCTGGCGACCCTGTTCCAGGCCCTGTGCGTGGCCTTCGGCCAATGCCTGTTCGCGGGCGGCATTTTCAGCCTCGGCGATCATTTGTGCAGATTGTTCTTCGGTATAGATCGCCGGTGGGGGAGGTGGTGCTTCCTCCTCTTTTTTCTTTTTCTTCTTTTTGCCCATTTCGTAATGCTCGTCATCACCGCCTGATGAGCGAATGACATTGTCTGCATCATCGAAGCTTAGAGCAAATGTGAACTTTTCAATGGCCGTCATATCGAACCGCTAAACCGCCTTGATCAACATAAGGGGGCAGCCACTGGCTGCCCGTGAGAGGTACAGCTGGCTGGATCATTAGCTTTCCTGATACAGCCAGTTGCGAATAATCGCGAGAGCTTCCTCAGGATGTTTTTCGACAATCTCGCCAATTTTCTTGACCGAGGATGCTTTTACGCGACCTTCGACCATGGAAAGATTGATCAATTCTTCGCCATCATCCATGCCCGGTGCCATTGGTACGGGGGCCGGGCCTTCGAGTGCTGGTGTGCCGTCTGCTGTCATGTCATCAGAAAGCAACTGGCGCTGTGCCATATCAGCAGCACTTGGCAGGGTTTCAAACGCACGTGTGAGCAGCGGGCGCACCACCAGCAGGATGACGAGGATCGCGACAATGGCCAGTACCAGCATTTCTGCGATGCGGAAGATTTCAGCCTTGTCGAGACCGAGGAAGGTTTCGATGTCTTCATCCGGGAACAGATCGGCGGTATCAACAAACTGCATGTTGATGACTTCGACCTGATCGCTACGCTGTGGGTCATAGCCGATTGCACTTCGCACGAGTGCAGCTATTTTTTCCAGATCCTCGGGGGTGCGTTCCTGATAGAGGCGCTCGCCATTTTCATCAGTGGTATAGGTGCCATCAACCAAAACCGCGACAGTTACTCGTGAAATCTCGCCGATTTCCTTAACCTGCGTCGTAGTGGTTTTGGAAATCTCGTAATTCACCGTTTCTTCAGACCGGGTTTCCTGACTTTGCGTACCTGCACCCGCACCGCCATTAAGATTGGGATCGGGCAGGTTATTTTGCAAGGTTACCGGATCGGCCCCCTCGGTCTCTGAATTGGTGGAATTTTCGTCAATGGTTTGGCTGGACCGCACAACCCGTTCATCGGGATTGAAGCGTTCATTGGCCGTGGTGATCTTGTTGAAATCCATTTCGACCGATACTTCGGCACGGACTTCGCCATACCCCAGGGATCGCGACAAAAGGTCTTCGATGGTGTTGCGCAGGCGGCTTTCATTGCGAATGCGCATCTCATCGGCTGACTGTGTCAGGAACGTTGAAGACTGTTGTTCGCCATCACCACGTGCGAGAAGGCGACCACGCTCATCAATAATCGAGACTTTGCCGGGATCAAGTTGGGGAACCGCAGCGGCGACCAGATGTTGAATCGCGACGACCTGTTCGGGTTTCAGTTCCCCACCCGACATTTTCACCGCAATAGAGGCACTGGCTTGCTGGGTTTCGCGCGAAAACATCTGACGTTTGGGCAGAACAAGATGAACCCGGGCATGCTGGACCGACTGGACTGAGGCGATGGTACGGGCCAGTTCACCTTCAAGTGCGCGAACATGATTGATGTTTTGTTCAAAGCTTGTCGCGCCAAAGCCGTCGGCATTGTCGAAAACTTCATAGCCGACGGAACCACCTGCGGGCAGGCCGCTCTCGGCCATGGTCAGACGCATGCGGTTAACCTGATCGGACGGCACAAGAATTTCTGTGCCGTTATTGAGCAGCTGGTAGCTGACTTGCTGATCTTCGAGCCGGTTGACGATTTGGCTGGCATCGGCCGGGTCAAGGTCGCGGTACAGCAGTTCCATGTTGGGTGCTGAAACACGCAGGATCAGGAATGCAAAGAAGACAAGCAACAACACCCCGACGCCACAAATGGCCATCAGGCGTGTTGGTCCCAAAGTTTTTAGCGTTTGTAACAAGCCGCTCACTTTCGACTGCCCCGCACCTAGATTTATACTGTCCCCGGTACTGATCGCTTCACACAGAAAGGGACCAGTATCAACAACGAATAGTTCTCCATGCTGAAGAACAGGTTAACAACCGGCAATTTTTGCCGGGTTGGGTGATTCAAATTCGTCAGTGATTTGAATCGTTTGGATGTTTTCTGACCGGGTTCGACTGCCCTTTATGTAGTGATTCTTTGCCAAAAAAGAAGCCCGGCAGTTTTGCCGGGCGAGTCTCTTTGTATCTGCTGCCACACCGGGTATCTAAGTGCGTAGCATACAAAACTAATTACCGTTTGATACGGATAAGTTCGTCGAGCATCTCATCCGTGGTGGTAATCGTTTTGGTGTTTGCCGAATAGGCCCGTTGGGTGATGATCATGTTGGTGAATTCTTCAGCCAGATCGACGTTTGATCCTTCAAGGGCTGAGGCAACAACATTGCCCGCACCATTCAATCCCGGTTCACGCAGCAGGTAGTCACCCGATTCACGGGTCTGGCGATAGACGTTACCGGTGTGGTTTTCCATTTCATCTGGCGCTTCGAACGTCGCAATCGCGAGTTTATAGATCGGTCGTTTCACGCCGTTGGCAAATTCGACCTGCAGGAAACCATCCTCGGTGAAGCCGTAGTTCACCATAGAACCTGCCTGCGCGCCATTCTGGTTAATGAAGCGGGTATCATATTCGACAAGATTTCCATTGGTATCCGAACCTGCCCCAAACTGTGTAATACCGTTTGTCAAACCAACAGTACCGAGATCAAGTGTAAGTTGATTGGGGTTGGACCCGTTGGTCCAGTTCACGTCTATGTCCTGATCAATGAGGTCTGTCGTTCCGGCATTGTCTGTAAAGGTTCGTAAGCTGCCGTCACCGTTAAAGGTGATGATACCGGACTGTATCAACCCATTTGGATGCTGTGCTGTATCCAGTTCATTTGCGCCTGTGGCGCCCGTCAGCTCAAATCCCCAACGGTTCTGGCCCAATTTGATCACCTGTAACTGTACGACGTGTGCCGTTCCAAGTGAGTCAAAAATTGTGACCGGCATGGTGTTGTTTTCATCGACAGTGCCATCGGCCAAATTTCCACCCGCATAGGTTGCTGCCAGCGTCGCCGGAAATGGTCCGGTAAAGCCAAGAGCCGTCAGCGGGGTATTATTGTTGTTCGTGATCACCACATCCTGATCGGCAAAAGAGCCGGTCATGGTCAAAGTATCGTTGGTGCCGGTTGTGGTGGCAGTTGCGGAAACCCCAGTTACCGCACTGATTTTTGCAGCAACATCTGCCAGGGTATCCGTACCTGTAATCGTTATGGTCGTGGTTGTGCCATTGTAGGTGATGTCAAAACTGTCACCTGCGGCGATACCGGCCTGCCCGGCAAGGGCCGCGGTGCCATCAACACCCAATGTAGTGGAAACATCGGATGCGGCGGCAAACGCTGTTTCGTTGGCATTTAGATTGGCACCGAATTCGATATTCGTCGTTGATGCTGCCGCTGTCAGGATCGAGTTGATATCAAGAACTTGAAGATCGGAGATCGCAGAACTGTTCGAAGTTGTAGCTGTTCCGGTCGGGTCAAGAAGAACACCCTCGCGATCTGTTGCCCAGCCCTGAACATAGTACCCTGCTGTGTTGCGTAGGTAGCCGTCATCGTCTGGTTTGAAGTCGCCCGCACGGGTAAAGAATATCTCGTTGTCTGAGCCAGGGCTATTCGTATCGCGGACGACGAAGAAGCCATCGCCGGAAATTGCCGCAGACGTATTTGACGATGTTGCCTGCAGCAGGCCTTGTTTGCTGACCAAGGCTGTCGGATGGAATGTTACACCCCCGGGGGTGTAACGAGTGTTGGTTGCTGGCTCCGTCACAAGGGTTGAGAAACGCCCAACCGTGCCTTTATAGCCGACCGTGTTGAGGTTTGAGATGTTGTCCGAGATGACGCCCAGGTTCTGAGACTGCGCATTCAGGCCGGAAACACCGGAAATCATTGCACCAAAAAGGCTCATTTTTCTTCTCCTACACCTAACAAGGTGTTCATCAAATCCAGTTGAATGCGGCCTTAGGCTGCTTCGTCTTGTTCATCGGTATCGGAACCATCATCAGTTCCCGGATCCGTTCCGGTATCCGTACTGTTCGCGCCCAGCTTGACGTTGGTAAGGGTCGAGAACGGTACAGCGACATCGCCGATACGCAGATAAATGTCGTCATCATTAATATCGACACTGTCGACAGAGCCAATGATGCCAATCGCCGTAGAGGCCGGCTTGCCTTTTTCATCTTTGAAGGTATCGCCGTTTGCAGCCATCGGTTTGAGAACCAGCGTGTATGCGCCTTCAGCTTGAGCAACACCGCTGTTGTTCTTGCCATCCCAGTGGAAGCTCTGAAGGCCAGAAACATCGGTGAGTTCTTCGGAGTAGACAGTTGCTCCGGACTGATCCTGAACCTGCAGCTGCAGGCGCGGAACTTCGGGCGCGATGTTGTATTTGTAATTAAGCTCGCCGCCATCCTTAAGCCAGTTGGTATCCCCAACAGCTTCAATTTCGGCACCGACATAGGACAGAGCGGATAGCTGGCGCTGCTGACTTTGCATGGCCAACAGGTTTTCGAGGTTCTTGTTGCTCTGAATGCCTTGCTCAACCTGGGCGAACTGGCTCAACTGGTCAGTGAACTTGTCACTTTCCATTGGCGATGTCGGATCCTGATTCTTGAGCTGCGTGGTTAGCAGCGTCAGGAACGTATCAAAGTTCGCCGAAAGCTGATTGGCAGAGCTGTTTGATGCGGCGTTGGTATCATTCGTTGAAAGACCAACGTTGGTTAAGGATGAAATGGCCATGGGCTTGTCCCTCTACCTTTCCTATATCCGAATATCGACAAGGCCGTTGGGATTGATCCCATAGCCAATGCCAACATGTTCGGCGAGTTCGGCTCCGCTCAGGACATCGCCATCATCGGGGCTGCTGCCCTGATTGGCTGTCATCTGAGATCGACCATTGCCATCCTGACCTTGGCCACCTTCATTCCTGTGCTCGAAGGTGAAGCTTTGACTGTCTGCATTAAGGCCGGCATCTTTAAGAGCCTGCTGTAACGCACGAGAATCCTGACGCAGCATATCCAGCGTTTCACGGGTATCTGCCTGAATGACACCTTGAACCCGGCCATCGTGACCGATTTCAAGTTTGACATCGACGCGACCCAGATGTTCCGGGCGAAGCTGAACCGAAATTTTATCGACACCTTCACTTGCCGCATTGCGGATTGAAACCGCGACCTGCTGCTGAACCGGCTGAGCCGGGGCCTGACGTGCTGTCTGACCTGTTAGGTTGTTCGTGCCAGCCTGATTTAGACTGTTGGTACTGTTGACCTGCCCGTTAACCGCTTGTGCCGATCCATCTGTAGCTGTTGTTGCCGTAACGGCGGTATTTCCATTAGCCGTCGCCGCCTGAGGCTGGGGCGATGTATTGGTGGGCGCTTGTGCGCCTGCCGCTGCGGCCATGGCTTGCTGTGCGGCCTGTGCCGGATTGCCTGCAGACTGTTGTGTGGTGCCTGCATTGGCGCCAGCTGCTGCGGTATTGTTGGCTGTCGACACATTTGACGGGGTTTCCGCTTTGCCTTTGCCGTCTCCACTCATGGAGTCAACAACGCGCGAGAGGAACTTGTCAGATGACAGTTCGTCTCCCGTGGCATCCCCTTCACCGGCGGCGTTCATCGCCATTTTGGCCGATGCGCCAGCGGCGGGCTGCGATAGTGCGGTTGAGCTCATCAATCCGTCGGTGGTGCCGTCAGAAGTCGTACCATTAGCCGCCATGCCGGCGGCAGGTTGACCATTATTCGCCGCTGTTGAGTTTTGTGCTGTACCAGATGCTGCTGCGACTGTCTGGGCCTTGGCATTTGCAAGAGCAAGTGCTTCTGGCGATCCCGGAAGTGGCACCGCCTGAACCGGCTGATTCGGGTCAACGACTGTGTTATCGGCGACTCCGTCTGTTTTTGCCGCTTCGCCTGTACCCTGGCTCTCTTCATTGGTTGCAGTATCAGAAGATGTTTCCTTGGCGGCGCTGGCGTCATCGCCCGATGCATCGGGTTCGTTGCTTGCTTGTGCGTCCGGATCGCGCGGCGTATCGTCGCTGCGATCAGCGCTGACATCTTGGCGTTCATCGGGTTTCTGTTCGCGGACCTCGGCATGATGGTCTTTGTCGATGTGGCGCGGTTCGTCGTTGCGGCGCGCGTTGCGTGCCTCGTACTCTTCAGCGGCATCGTTGTTGTTAAGATGCGGTTTTGCGTCTGAGCGGCTTTTCTCCCAGTTGCTCTGGGCAGATTTTGCCGCGTCATTTTTGATCTGCGCGTTACGTTCAGACCAATTATCTGTGACTGAATTCATCACGTCGCCAAAGCCAGAACCGGCACTTTCCTGCGCTCTGGCGCCGGGAATAGAGACGGTTGGCATAATGCTGTTTGTAATCGCAGAGCTGTTCATAATTTCGGTCCTCATCGAAACAGTGTCAGAACATTTGCAATTGGCGGGCCAGTTTTAAGTGTTAACAGAATCCTTATATTTTCAGTGAGTTAGTGCACGTTAGGTCCTTGGGGTAAATTTTGCCGAGCGGATGCTATGCGCCCAACAGGGCAAAAACGCCTGTTTGAGTTTAGGGAGACACGTCTGATAGGTGAGATGGAAGATAGAAGCAGGGCAGAGGACACAATAAGAAAAAGCCCCCGCCATGACGGAGGCTTTCAAAATCTTATTTAATATGTCTAAGGTCTACACAGGCCAATTAGGCCGAGATCGACAACGTTGACTTGGCAGGGGCCGGAGTTTCATCGCCTGCCGATTTTCTTTCGCCAGTCGGCTGTGCCGCCGGGCGACCTTGCTGTACCACCATGATCGCTTGACGAAGTTCGCCTTCACTTTTTTCAGACAAAACATACCAAGAATCTCTGATCGGCCTGAGAAGCCCGATGACTTCTTCTGCTGCCTGAGCGTCGTTGTGGCGATCAACATCCATCAGTCGAATAAGACAATGGGAATAAAGCTGTTCAAGATTGAACGCGATTTCACCCCCTTGATCCATATCGAGGGTCTTCGATAAATGGGCGATCAGTTCCTGCGCGTTGGAGTTCGCATTACAACGGGCCTGAATATCTTTACGCTCAATTGCGCTTTGGGCTTCTTGCAGGCGCGACAAAATTTTCTCATACAACATGAACACCATCTTGGCCGGTGAGGCTGTATTAACTTGCTGCTGCTTGTAAGTATGGGCGGCGTGTTCGTTCATGAGACACTCCTTAGTCTACGGCTCGACATGCTAGTGTGCATGTATGGCGGACAAAAGTTAACTGTTTTCTTTGCCTGCAGCCATCAACTCATCGAGAGAACTCTGAATGTTCTTCATTCGCGCAAGGGCAGATTCCATCGCAATGAACTTATCCATAAGGACTTCTCGCTGTCGATCAAGACGTTCGTCAATCCTAGTTACGCCATCTTGATAAGATGTATTTTGCGTCTCAATGTCCGAAATCGCCTGAGTCAGCGAACCTTGTTGCTCGTCGAGAATCGAATCAAGTTCAAAGTAAAACTGTGACCCTATACCCTTACTGGTTGTAACTGTTGCAGTATCAGCGGCGGTTTTGTCGCCACCGTAAAACAAACGAAGGCCATCTGCCGTTGTAATAGAGGATCCGTTGATGGTTGCCGTATTACCGGTTGTTGTGACGCCGTCAATCGTGATGTCATAGGTAACACTATTAATCACGCCTGCAGATGCGTCGATGTTGAAGTCATAAGTTGCGGCACTTGTGTCGCCTTTAAAGCTTGTCATGCTGAGGTCGGAATTGTTGGACTTTGCCCGGAACAGGAAAAGTTCCATGACTTCGTTTGGATTGTTCAACAGAGCTTCGTTCAACGCTGTTTCATTAATTTCAAGCGTTTTATCAAGTGATTGGTCTGCGTTTGAACCATAGCCAACAAAATCAATGCCGATTTCGGCCAGAACAGAATAGTCCTCCTCACCCACCCGGTCTGTTACACCTTGGGCAAATGAGCCAGCAATTCGTTGTAAAGTTGCTTCAATGCTTTTGACGGATGAGTCGCCCAGAAGAATAGCATCCTCAGATGGCTTTCCTGTTGTCTTGTCGACAAAGGTTTTGTCGTTCACAAATGTCTGGACAGCATTATACGCATCGACGAAATCAAGAATGGCTGTTTTTGCCTGATTAAGATCCTGTTCAATATCGATTGTGACCTTTGTACCCGGCTCCGCGTCGTACAGACTGACGGTCAGGCCATCAATCAGATCAGAGAATTCGTTCGATCCGCGGGTAACGGCAATGCCATCAAGCTGCACCAATGCATCGTTGCCATCATCAATGACATTAGCTGCGTTAATCGTTGTTGGATCGGACAGGATACCAAGACTTTGCAATACCGATCCGGTATCGTCGCTAAACGACATACGATTAGCGACACCTTCTTCGGTTGAGGTGAAAATGATCGTGCTTTCGGTAGCTGATACTTTGACCACAGATGCCTGAACGCCGGTGCTATCTTTGACGGTGTTGATTTTATCTCGAATGTCCTGAAGCGTATCACCTGCACTGACCGTAACAGATGCACTGCCCGCGCCGCCGGTGATGGTAAATTCGCCGGTGCCGGTAAGTCCGGTCACGTCAGCACTGGCTGCTACAGCTTGCGTGTTGCTTGACAGTTTATGGTTGCTAGCCAATTGGTCGATTTCAAATGTGTAACTGCCACTGGCGGCGGCGTTGGACGCAGTTACACCAATGAGGGATGCTGCATTTGTACCATCGGAGCTGGCAAAAATTTGTTTCGATTCAAAAATATTTTTGGATTTATCGAAACTTGTCGCGCCATAAAGGTTCGACATCGAATCTTTGAGGTCTTGCATCAGCGTCTGCAGCTCTTTGAGCGCGACAAGCTTTTCGTCGTTTTTCTCGATACGTTTTTCAAGATTATCAGCTGGAATGCGGCGCGCTGCAATCATCTGGTCAACGGTATCGACAAAGTCAATATTGGACGACCCACCAGATAGCTGTACTCGGCCGTTTTCGCCGACATAAATGTTATTTAGGTTTAAGCTGCTCATTGGTTTAGCTCCCTGGGCGCTATCAGTAGGCTTTCGCTATAAACTTGCATTTCCGTCAACCTATTGGTTGGAGCAAGAAGCGTGCCGACTAAGGCCCAATCGCCTTATTAAATTTCTTCGTCCACGACACTGCCGAGATATTCACGCATCTGGGAAAACAGCTGCTGCAGTTCTTTGGACGGAAGTTCGCGCAGGATTTCACCGCTGGCGCGATCTGTGATTTTTGCAACGACGCGCCCTGTATCTTGGTTGAAGTTTAGTTCAACGCGGGCATCGTTATTTGCAATTTCAGGAATGTCGAGATTGGCAAGGGCTTGCTGAAGCTTTGAAGCTGGGCCGTTGTCGATCTTTTGAGATTGTGCGGGCGCTAACTCAACCTGAGCAGCACCATTGTTCGCGGGCGCAGAAGGGACCGAAGAAGAAAGCTTGGCACTCTGAGCTGGCGAACTGCCAGACGTATATGTGTTAACAAGTTCCATTTGACCCTCCTAAGCCATTCTAAGGCAAAGGATAACCCGGATATGGGATGAGGGTTATCCCTCATCCCAATTCGGCTATCCGGATTACTGCAGGAGACGCAGAAGGTTCTGCGGCATCTGGTTGGCTTGTGCCAGCATGGCGACACCCGACTGAACCAGAATCTGCTTGGATGTGAACTTGGTCATTTCCGCAGCAACATCAAGGTCCATAAGTGTCGAACGCGCAGCTTCGTTGTTCTCTTGCGAAGACGCAAGGTTCTGGGCTGCAAAGTCAAGACGGTTCTGACCGACACCTACGTTGGAGCGTGCCGTTTGCAAAAGATCGATCGCGGTATCAATGCCAGAAATCGCTGCGTTGGCATTCACTGCTGTATCAACACTCAACGCGGCAACCCCAAGGGCGGATGAGCTGGTCGCTTGCAAATTAAAGGTCAGGCGGTCAACTGCGGCATTGTTCCCACCACCAATCTGGAAGTCAAGTGATGTGGCAGCACCTGTCTGCTGTTCAATAGAAAAGGTGTTGTTGGCGGTAATATCGGTGCCGAAGGCGAATGCGGAGTTCAGGGTAAGCTTAACGCCAAGGTCCCCGAATTCAATGACCGCAGTATCCCCGGTGGGAATAGTCGCCGTCGAAAGAGCCGTCAGGTCAACCGACTGAGAGAAGTTCGCGTTGTTCGTATTGGTCAACGTCATTACGTTGGTGGCGTTGTCAAATGTAATCGACAAGGTGTCACTGGTGGTCGCGGGGAATACAGGCTGGGTGAAAACGGCATCGTCATTAATATCAATGCCTGCAATACCATCAGCGGCTTCGATGTTGGTGCCAACTGCCGTCGGGTCCACGCCCCACGAGTTCTGACCGGAAAGCAGTTGCTTTCCGTTAAAGGTGGTTGAGGACGCTACACGGGTGATCTCTTCGTCGAGCGACTGGAACTCATCGTTGAGGAACCCACGCTCTGTATCAGACAAGTTGCCTGAGGATGCTTGAACAGCCAGCGTCTTCATGCGGGTCAGAACATCGTTGATGGTTGCCATGCCGCCGTCGGCGATCTGCAGCATCGAGTTCGCCTGACCAACGTTGACCGTAGCGGTTTTAAGGGCTTCAACCTGTGAGTTCAGGCGCGCGCCAATAGCCATAGAGGCCGCATCGTCACGTGCAGAAACAACGCGCGTACCCGACGAAAGCTTGGCAAGCGAACGGGTCGCCATTTCATCGGAATTGCTCAGGTTACGGTGAGCAACGTTGGCGGCATAGTTGGAAATGATATTAAGAGCCATTGTATTTCTCCTACATGGATAGCTCGGAATGGCTTGTTGCCATTCGAGGACTGGCAACATCGCCAGAACTGCCCCCAATAAGATCTTCCTGATCAAAAGGGAGCTGATTTGCTTGTGTCCAAAATATACGTATGTATGGGGGGCTTGTCTAGTGAAAAGTGAATAAAAAATTAATCAATAAAAACAGATAATTAAGGCTGTTTTTCTCGTTGCCCTGTTGCGTTATGGTGCAATATGGCTGGCTGATTTTCATGAAATAGGCCATTCAAACTGGATTCGCGAATCGTAATAGCCATGCTATAATCACTCCTTGAATAGCCCCTGGAATTGTAGACATCCGGTTTAATCAGATTTGTTGTCTTTCGAATTCGACGGGTGACAACATCCCGTTGGTACTATGTTTGCGCTTCGGGTTGTAGAACATTTCTATGTAATCGAAGACATCCTGACGTGCCTCATCGCGTGATTTATAGACCCAGCGGCGGATGCGTTCGCGTTTAAGCAAGTTGAAGAAACTTTCGGCAACAGCATTGTCATGACAGTTCCCACGGCGGCTCATACTATGTTCAAGATTGTGCTGACGAAGGAAAGCGGCCCAGTCGATGCTGGTATATTGGGAACCCTGATCAGAATGGATCAGCACCCTGCTCTTTGGCTTTCGCCGCCAGACGGCCATCAGCAAGGCTTGCAGAACAACCTCTGTATCTTGTCGCTGCTTCAATGCCCAGCCAACCACCATGCGGGAATAAAGGTCAATGACGACGGCAAGATACGCAAACCCTTCCTCTGTCTTGATATAGGTGATGTCGGTCACCCAAACGGTATTTGGTCTGGCGGTATCAAACTGCCGATCCAGTTTGTTGTCAGCGACGACAGCCGGCTTGCCGCCATATTTGCCGGGACGCTTCTTGTAACCGATCCGGGCGCGGATACCTGCATTGCGGGCCAGTCGGGCAACACGGTTCGGACTGCAACTCTCTCCCATATCCACCAGATCATCATGGATTTTGCGGTAGCCATATACCTGACCGCTGTCTTCCCATATCTGGCGAACAAGCGCGGTCTGCCTTTGGTCTTCCAGAAACCGGGCGCTGTGTGGTTTCTTCTGCCAAGCATAAAAGCCACTGGGATGAACCTGCAAACACCGGCACATGGTGCGCACCGAATAGACCCGGCGATGCTGATCAATAAACGCGCACCTCATTTTGCATCCCTGGCGAAGTACGCGGTTGCCTTTTTTAGAATGTCGCGCTCCTCCGTGATCCGGGCCAGTTCTTGCTTCAGGCGGCGTATCTCGGAGGATTGTTGATCAGCTTCAGCAATCGCATCAGGGGACTTGCTGAACTTCTTCTTCCACACATACAGGGAATGTGTGCTGACACCGAGACGAGCAGAAACTTCCGCTACTGAGTAGCCTCGTTCTGTAATCTGGCGAACGGCATCGATCTTGAACTCATCGGTAAAATGACTCTTGGGTATCGTAAACTCCTTGCCTCACTTTATAAGTGATGGGGTGTCTACAATTCCAGGGGCTATTCACCTGTTTCATCGTATATCGATATGCTGAAAATAAAGAAGGGCTCGTTTGAGCCCTTCTTTGGTGTTTCTTGTAAGTATTTCTTGGACGTTGGTGCTTAGCCTTGCAGGAGACGCAGAAGGTTCTGTGGCATCTGGTTGGCTTGTGCCAGCATGGCGACACCTGACTGAACCAGAATTTGCTTGGATGTGAACTGTGTCATTTCCGCGGCAACATCAAGATCGAGCAATGTCGAACGTGCCGCTTCGTTGTTTTCTTGCGAAGACGCAAGGTTCTGGGCTGCAAAGTCAAGACGGTTCTGACCGACACCTACGTTGGAGCGTGCCGTTTGCAATGTATCAATCGCGGCATCGACACCATCAATCGCTGCGTTGGCATTCACTGCTGTATCAACACTCAACGCGGCAACCCCAAGGGCGGATGAGCTGGCCGCTTGCAAAGTAAAGGTCAGGCGGTCAACTGCGGCATTGTTCCCACCACCAATCTGGAAGTCAAGTGATGTGGCAGCACCTGTCTGCTGTTCAATAGAAAAGGTGTTGTTGGCGGTAATATCGGTGCCGAAGGCGAATGCGGAGTTCAGGGTAAGCTTAACGCCAAGGTCCCCGAATTCAATGACCGCAGTATCCCCGGTGGGAATAGTCGCCGTCGAAAGAGCCGTCAGGTCAACCGACTGAGAGAAGTTCGCGTTGTTCGTATTGGTCAACGTCATTACGTTGGTGGCGTTGTCAAATGTAATCGACAAGGTGTCACTGGTGGTCGCGGGGAATACAGGCTGGGTGAAAACGGCATCGTCATTAATATCAATGCCTGCAATACCATCAGCGGCTTCGATGTTGGTGCCAACTGCCGTCGGGTCCACGCCCCACGAGTTCTGACCGGAAAGCAGTTGCTTTCCGTTAAAGGTGGTTGAGGACGCTACACGGGTGATCTCTTCGTCGAGCGACTGGAACTCATCGTTGAGGAACCCACGCTCTGTATCAGACAAGTTGCCTGAGGATGCTTGAACAGCCAGCGTCTTCATGCGGGTCAGAACATCGTTGATGGTTGCCATGCCGCCGTCGGCGATCTGCAGCATCGAGTTCGCCTGACCAACGTTGACCGTAGCGGTTTTAAGGGCTTCAACCTGTGAGTTCAGGCGCGCGCCAATAGCCATAGAGGCCGCATCGTCACGTGCAGAAACAACGCGCGTACCCGACGAAAGCTTGGCAAGCGAACGGGTCGCCATTTCATCGGAATTGCTCAGGTTACGGTGAGCAACGTTGGCGGCATAGTTGGAAATGATATTAAGAGCCATCTTTCTATTCCTACGTTGGTTGCGTGCGGCGAGTTTACACAACTCACCGATGTTTCACGGGGCTTTGCAATTACTTAGGAATGTTGCTCAAGCCCGTTGCTCAGGAAGCCGTCCTGAGCGAAGTATACTATTTGCCAGTTACCCACGCAATAGATGTGCCAGATTGCGTCATATGTGTCGTAGGGGTTGTGTTTGTTGTTATATTGGGGATTTTGAATGTTTTGCTGTTGGGCTCTTTAGGAATTTATAACCTGTCTTTCTTCCGGCAAGTCGGCAAATGTTACCTAGCAGGTTTGCGGCACCAAAACTGGTACATGCCCCGGAACGTATCGGGGAAACGTTCTTCAAAATTGCGCCAACGACCGAGCTGCTTGTTTGCGGGGCATCCGGGGTTTTCTTTGCGAAACTTGATCAGGGTTTGTGGCGTCGGTGTTTCAAATCCGATAAATTCCAATCCCAGCTTATCCAGAGCGCTTTCAATTTCGGGGATCGTAAAGCGATGCTCCTGTACATGAAAAATCAGATCTCGGCATGGGCTTAGGCTGTAGAAGTCGCTTCGCATGCAAAGATGAATCATCAGCTGATCACCTTTTTCGGCAGCAGCAATGATATCTTGACGACAGCGCCGGATTTCGGCCGCGGAGCTCCCGTAGCCACCTTCTTCAATAAATTTGCGGGCTGCAACGACGTCGGGGCGTCCCTTTTCGCTGTACAACCCGATCTTCATCAGGCCACCATCGCGCAGAAGATCGGTAAGCACCTTCCATCCCGCCAACGGATCAGCCATATGATGCAGGACGCCACCGCATTCGATCATGTCGAACTGTTTGTCGATTTTGTCGAGTTGGAGGATATCGCCCTGAATATATTCAAGATTTTTGATCCCGGCCTCACGGGTTTTCCGCAACGCATAAGAAAGGCTGCCAAGGCTGAGATCAACCGCGGTCACTTTTGTGTTGAGAAATCTTGCTGCGGCCTGTATCGCGTGTTGTCCGGTTCCACACCCTGCAACGAGTGTTTCAGGGCTTTGTGGTGCGTCGTAATGATCCAGCTTGAATGATAGCGGTGGCGCGCACAGCACATCCTTTATAGATTTCGGTGTGAGGTGTGAGGTGTGTATCCAACGCGGATAGGGGTTTTCTTCATATTGTGCGCGTACATTCTGCGACGTCGTGTCGTCGATGTCTGTGATCTGAAGGATCGATTTGCGCAGCTCTTTTTCGATTTCTGGTTCTGTAATCTGAAGACGATAGACGTGTGATACGTCAGTATCGCTTTCAGGGCGCGTAATTTGGTCTTTCCACGCAACAGTATTCAGAGGCTCGTAGCACGCGACAAGCGCCCAAAGATACTCTGCTATAGTCTTTCTTTGCTCGAAAAGTGCGCCAATTTGACGTTTCAAGTTTTCCAGGTTTTCTTGCTCTTGCGGATCTTCAGCATAGGCATATTCGTTGATAAAGCACTGCTGTGCCAATGCGGAAATAAACCTGACTTCGGCATCGTATTTTTCGCCGCTACAAGCGTGAGCAAGCAAGTTTCGCCTTACATTTGTTAGTAGACGTTCGACACGCAAATCTGCAATCGGAACCTTTGATAGCAGCCGCATGAAAAGCGGACTCTGAGTCAGGACCGTCATTGCGTCGCGGAAAGACGAAGCATCTGCAGGTATTCGGTTTGACGCATCAAGGAGGCGTGCGAATTCATCCCGATGGCGCAGGGCGCTGATAATGGGAAACATCAAGCTTGCGGGTGAGATGTCATTCTTATCAAGCAGCACCAGCAAAGAATGTTCAAGATTGTCATCCGTGCTGGCAAAAGACATGTGCGATACGCAATCGCTAAAGGCTGTCCAGTGACGGTCTTCTTCGGGTTGAAAATTGACAGCCTGGCTATGGAACTTCAGAGCCTCGTGGTGACGCGATAGATATTGCAGGGCCATTCCGGTCGATGTCAGAATGTCCGCATCCATCGGGTTGATCGCAAGTGCTTTCAGATAACTTTCAAGTGCTTCGTTGTATCTTTGCTGTTTCGTAAGAATGTCGCCAATAGCCTTGTGCCCTTCGGCAAAATCAGGGGCGAGGCTTACCGTTTTGCGATAGCATTCAAGCCCCGCATCAAGCTTGTTGCCAGAGGCAAGCAGCGCCCCGAGATTTTTATAAGCTGCCGCATAGTCGGGTTTAAGCGCCACGGCGCGGCGATAGCATTTCTCTGCAGCGGCGGTATCGCCCGTCGCATTGAAAACAACGCCCAGATTATTATTCGCTTCAGGATTGTGCGGAAAAATCGAGAGTGAATTCTGCAAGCATTCTATTGCTTTAGCATGCTGTCCTGCTTGATGAAATGCTACGCCTGCCAGATACAGTGCTGTCGGCTCTTTTGGCTCAACTGACAGGATATGCGCGTATACTTCCAAAGCCTTCGACAGGTCGCCGCTGGAATGGTGTTGTTTTCCAACGCCAAGAAGCTGCTGTATTTCAGCAGATGGTGCCGGTAAGCTCGCACGAAGGGGACGTGCCGATGATTTTAAAGAACCCAACTTGGACTTTTTGGCGTTGCGACGACGTTCACTTCTGTTCATTTGGTGCCTAGTCTTGTTAAAGGTCCATTTGTACAGGATAACGATCATTGCCCATGACGTGTTGCCATGCCACTTGACGGCCTGTATCAACGATGATTGGCGCACGTACGTTGGTAGACAGTCGGATGCCTTGTCCATCAGCGGCGCTGCGAATAGTCACAACCATCAAAATTGCCATGTCTGCAGCATTAATAGCCAAGCTTTTTTTAGCTATCATTAAATCCTTGTCAGCATAAACATCGCTTTCCAGATTGTAGGGGGCGACGATGAAAGACAAGTTTGCATCTGTCAGGCTTTGATACAGTTTGAACTGATCAAGCGAACTGTTGGGAATGTTGGCAAGCCCAAAGACGTGATGTTCCGGGAAGCCAAGAAGGCCGACAGGCATGTAAATGCCTTTTTCCCAACTGAATTCAATATCGCCGAAACGTGTTTCTACAGTGACGAATTCAGGGGTTTTATTTTCGGCGATGTTTTCGGTATCCATGCCCGCGTTACTCCGACGGTCAAACGTTTTGACTGTGCAAACGGCAATCGATCAAACAGACAAGACAGTTATAAGGTGCGATTGAATATAAGATAATTAACGTAAATAGTTAGCTAACGACAATTCAGACGCCCTCGAAATCGAGATGAAGCTAGCCTGAAGTGCCGTTTCGTGCTGAGACAGTTCGGCAAGAGTCAATGGAACGTCAACGGTTTCGATGTCGGAAATCGCCTGTGCAGCAAAGACTTTGAAATCTTCATGTCGAGATTCGAAACGTTCGATATTCGCAATATCAAGACCAATCTGCCCCTGAACATTGGGCAATTCATCAATGGCGTCGGAAATAAAACGAAGTGCGACAACAAGGGAATCCTCATCGTCAGTGGCCGAAGCTATACCAAGTCCCTGAATTAGCTTCTGAAATGCTGGGTTGTCAGCGAGAATGCCGTAGGAAACATCGTACTGATCGTCAACGCGTGACTTGAGGATCTGTTGGTCGCCATCATAATAATCGGCATCCTCCCGCGGGTTGGGGATTTTTTCCATTCCCAGAACGGTAAGAAGGTTGCCGACACCCGTTTCGGAGATGGTAATCGACCCATTACCAACATTTTCGATATTCAGACGTGGATCACCTTCACCGCCTAACCCCCGCATGGACGCAATTGCCCCATTGGTCGTCACGCTGTTGATTGCGTCACGCAAGTCACCAATATCATCGGTTGCGGCATTATAGTTCACAGTGCTGGTAACACTGTTACCATCGACATCTGTACTAACAATCTGAATTTGGCCAGATGTGATGCCGAGTGACGTAAGCGTGGTTGCATCCGTTAAGGCAGTATTTGTGTTGCTGATATAGTTGTCCGGCGCATAAATCTTATCAAGATCGACAGCGGGCTCTTCAGAGCGGCCACCGGCAAACAGATACCGTCCATCTAAAGTGACATTGAGCAGTCCAGCAACCTGTTCCATGGCCTGACGTGCCTGACCTTGGATATTTACATCGGCACCTTGGCCTATTGAACTTGCCTGAATAAGAAGCGACTTCATCTGCGTAGCAATGGTTATCATACTATCGACAGAAGTTTCCATGCTTTGCAGGCGCAGTTTTGATTGTGTCGTGTTGCGCAAATACTGTTCGGTACGGGTATATTCACCCTCAAGATTCAGGAGGCGCTGGGTGCTGTCAGCAATGCCGGAGTAGTTGCGCGACTTATAACCGCTCGATGCCTGATTCTGCAGATCTGTCACGCGCGATGCGTTTCGGAGTGCGAGGTCCGAAAGCAATGTATGGTTCGTATATGTTGCGACGCGGGTTACCATGAGAGCCTCACTTTTCTAACTCGCAGTTTAAACTGCTCGGAGCAATGCATCAAACATTTCATCAACTGTCGTTATGACTTGGGCTGATGCGGTGTAAGCGCGCTGGAAGATGATAAGGTCTGACATCTCTTCATCAAGGTTTACGCCCGCTTCGTTCTGAATGCGTGTGCTCAGGTCAGTGACCAGGTTTGACTGGAATTCATAACCACCTTGCGACACTGATGCTTTGGTTGCTGCCGTTGCGACAATACCGGCAGCAAAATCTGTAAGGGATGTTCGCTCACCCGAAAGGCCGCCAGCTGCTTCGAACTGGATATCTGACCGTTCAAAAGCACCACTTATAGCCTGTGCGGCCGAGTTGTCGCCTTCATGTACGCCAAAGCCGATCCCCAGCCCTAGAACGGTGGTTAAGCTGTCTGCATTGGGCAGCCCATTATCGCTGAAATAGAACGGATCACCTTCGGCATCTTTAACGCTTAGCTTATAGCCGCCAAGTTGACTGTCAAAGACGACGCTGGCGGTGATGTTGTTGTCGGTCAGTGTTGCGCTGTTATTAATAGCGTTGGCGATATCGTCAAGCGATGTCGTGCTGTCATAATCAATGTTGACGTCGGTGAAGTCACCGCTGACAGTCAAAGTGTAGTTAAGCGGCGGTGGAACCAGCGGACCAAGGTTTGGGATAGCGGCGGCACTATCTACGACAGCGGTTGAGATTTCATAGGTATCGGCGTTCATCTGACCACGCACAATACGGGACGGGTCGTTTTGGATGGCGGCGGATACGTCCATGTTGCCAGCCAGTGTCGGCTGATCTTCGGTCATGCCGATTTTACTTGTAAGTGTGCCTGCATCCGTGATCGTCATGTTGGATGTGTAATCAAGCACAAGGCGGTACCTATTGCCATCTTCCACGATGAAGGCAGCTTCTTCTGAGTCAGCGACAGTCATGCCAGCCCCCTGAAGAGCAGTACGGATATTGTCACGCACATCTTCAAGTGAATCTGTTGCGGCATAGTTGACTGTGATACCGCCGGTTAGAATGCCGGATCCAGCGGAAATAGTGAAGGAGCTCGCAGTTGCGTTCAGCGCCGTGGTTGAGTTGCTTTGTGCCGAAGATGTCATCGTATCGGAACGTTTGACTGTGGCGACAAAGTCATTCAGACCAAAATAATGTGAAAAACCTTGCTCGCGACCATCACTGGTCGTGATTTGGCCGTCGAGTTCATTGATTGCGACACGGTTGCCGTCGGATCCTTCGATCACGAGTTGATTGTCAATCAGAGACGCCGTGAGGTAACCACCGGCGTCGGAACCGTTAATGGCGTCAATGATGCCCTGCACTGTTGCCGGGGTTGTCGGTAGCGTAATGTCGGCCCAGCTGTCAGCGGCGACAAGTTGACCGTCGTCATCAAGTGCTGCGACCCGGAATGCACCGGTTGCTGTCAAAGGGTCACTGGTGGCGACCATACGATTACCTGAAAGGTTGGTTGGCGGTGGGAATGCCGTGCCTTTGTTATGTTCTTCGTTAATCGCGTCGCGCAATTCGCCTGCCAGTTCATTGATCTGGTCATTCAGGGCGGGAATTTCCGAATCGCGCATATCAAACAGGCCCTTCAGTGTGCCTGTGCGCAGCGTATCGGTAATGTCTTCGCCGTTGAGTGACACGCCTGCCCCCCCTGTGCCGGGCTCGAAGCCCGAGGTCTGGCTAAAGGAAAGTGTGTTCGGGGTGCGGTCCAGAAGCGTGTTTGCGCCATTGGCCGAATAGATCACCATCGACCCGTCGCCACGGCTGAAAGTGGTGATGTCGATAATTTTAGCCAGCTTGTTCAGCTTCTGATCACGCTGATCTTCAAGCTCGGTAGTTGGCTGGTCAAGGTTGTTAAGGCGTACAATACCGGTATTGAGCTCGGAGATTTCACTCAGAAGTGTGTTGGCGTTGTCGACTTCATCGGTGATTTGGTCGTCAATATCATCACGCATGTCCTGAAGCTGGTTTGACAGCTTCTCGAACGATTCCATGACTTGAAGGGCGCTCTCGATGGCTTCGACGCGCGGCGAGTTCTGATCGGGGGTAACGCCGAGTTGTTCAAAGGCATCTGCCAGGTCATTAATACGTTGGCTGATGGCGGCATCTGACTGCGGGGTGCCAAACAGGGTCTGGATCCGCTGGAAGAATTCATAGCGGACTTCTTCACGACCGGCTTTGCCCAGTTCTCCACGCATCTCACGCTGCAGGCCTTCGTTCACGTTGCGATAGATATCAGCAACCTGTGAGCCAGCGCCTTGACCATCAAGGGTAAGGGTTTCCTGACCGGCGATTTTTTTCGAATAGCCCGGGGTGTTTACGTTCGAGATGTTCGAAGACGTAATCGCAATACGGTTTTGCGCTGTGTTAAGGCCGGAAATCGCTGTGTTAAGAGCCTGGGTTAGTGACATGATGTTTGCCTTTAACCTTAAAGCGTTTCATTGACGCTGAATGAACCACCGGTCTTGTTGATGGTCCGACCATATCCGCCAATTGATGCCTTGCTGGCCTGCGCTGAGCGGTTATAGGTCGTGCAGTCGTCTTTGGATTTATCGTTCACCGCACGGACAATGGCCTGCACCACACGTTCGTTGGTTGCCTTGGCGGCCTGAAGCACGGTCATGTTGCGTCGGGCGGTCTCCTGAAAATCGGCCTGAAGATCGCGCAGTTCCGCGCGTTCTTCTTCGGGCAGTTCCCGAAGTTCTTCGCCGCGGGCGCGCAATTTAACGACGATCTGTTCGTATTGCATCGACAGGGCAGATTTTTCCGACAGGAACTGCTCGTATTCATCGCGTGCGATGGTCCGAAGGCCCGTGGTTTCACGTTCCAGTAGGGACATCAGGTCGTATGTCACGCTTTTAAGTTCTGCAATCAACTCTTGAGTGGTCATTTTTTCACCCCTCCTGGATCTTAAGGATTTCACGTGTGACAGCATCTGCAATTCCGATGCCACCCGCACGGGTCATCTCTTGGGCATATTGTTCGACCAGCATGGAACGCATCATCGTTTCACCATGGCCACCACCAAACATTTCGTTGGTCTCGATGCCCGAGAACATATGATTGAGCATCTGGCCAAGAAACATGGATTCAAATTCTGCGCCGGACTTGATGGCTTCTTCTTTGGATTTAATATGGCCATCGGTCAGCGAGTTTACGCGTGCCGAGATATTGTTCTGAGCGCCGTTCTGTGCACTTGCCTGTGCTTGAGCCATAAGGGCAGTGGAGCTATCTGCCATCATCACATCACCTCGATTTCAGCCTGAAGGGCACCAGACGTTTTGATTGCCTGAAGAATGGTGATCATATCGCGTGGCCCGACACCAAGGCTATTAAGGCCATTAACCAGTTCCTGCAGGCTAACGCCGCTATTAAGGACACCAAGCTGGTTGTCTTCGCCTTCATCGACCTCAATATTGGTGCGGTCGACAACCTCGGTATTCCCGCCTTGAGAAAATGGAGAAGGCTGTGAAACCTGAGGAGTTTCAGTAACGCGGATGGTCAGATTGCCTTGTGCAATGGCGACCCGGTTAATGCGGACATTCTCGCCCATCACAATCGTGCCGGTGTTTTCGTCAATCACCACGCGGGCTATCTGATCTGGCTCAACACGCAGCTGTTCGATATCGGTCAGCAGTGCAACGACATCCTGATTGTAGCTGTCTGGGATGACCAGGCGAACAGTGCCCGGATCGCTGGCGCGTGCTGCAACCTGGCCCAAATAAGCATTGATGGCATCTGAAACGCGGCGGGCGGTGGTGAAATCTGGATTGCGCAGAACAACAGACATGTCTTGCATGGAGTTGAGATTGAAATCGATTTCACGTTCGACAATGCCGCCGCTGGCGATCCGTGCGGACGTTGGGACGCCTTTAACAACTGTTTCTGCGTTGCCACCGGCCGAGAAACCACCAACTGCAAGGTTGCCCTGGGCGACGGCATAAACTTCACCGTCTGCACCAACCATCGGGGTTACCAGTAATGTACCGCCCTGAAGGCTTTCGGATGTACCGATGGCGCTGATGCTGACATCAATGCGCGATCCCTGACGCGAAAAAGGGGGCAGTGTTGCGGTTACCATGACGGCGGCAATATTATCAGAGTCAATATCTTCGATCTGATCGCGGACGTTGATCCCAAGGCGCTCAAGCATGGCGACCATGCTTTGGCGGGTAAATTCTGCATCGCCCAGGTCATCGCCGGTACCGTTCAAGCCGACCACAAGGCCATAACCAACCAGCATGTTGTCACGGACGCCTTCGAAATCGGCGATATCCTTGATGCGCGACTGAGCATGGGCTGGAGCCACCTGCGTCAGGGCGAGCATACCCAGCGCGACGGCGATCGTCGCTTTGCGTGCTATGTTGCCAAGACCTGTGATCATACTGTTTGTTCCGCTTCGACTTGGGATGCCTTGGTATCCAACAAATGGTGCGATCGATCATGTTAATCGCGTTTGTAAGCTGTTTTGCGAAAATCGTGCCAACTACCGCTTCGTGCGGGCTTGACCTGCAAGCTGTCGTCTTTGCCGAGTTTATCGGGCGAAAATCACGACTGTTTTTAGATATGGGGACCAAAAGTGCGGAGCCGTTTTAGCCACTCGGCATTTTTTTCCCGTTGCGCGGTTTCCCAGATTGAGGGAGACTCTATCTCATACGTATATAAAGTATCGAGGCGTGGGTTTTGTTCTGGAAGAATATAGCAGTTTGGAACCCAAACGTCATAAGGCGTTAAATGCAAGAGATTACCACAGACAGGACAGGCACGGGTCATGAAGGTTAGCGGTTCCAAGGCTGCCGGTACGAGTGGAGCGACGCGTAAAAAGGCGTCTGGTACGTCCGGTGGTGGCGGGTTTGCAGATGCCATGCGTTCGCTCGATTCTGGTGGAGAAGCCAGCGGTGCGGGAAGCGTTCATGGTGCTAGTGGTGTTAGTGCACTGGATGCGCTCCTCGCACTTCAGCAAAGTGGTGATGCACTTGATTCGCCCAAAAAAGCAGGCGTATTGCGCGCCAAAAGCGTGCTTGAACAGCTTGAGGCCGTGCGTGATGGGCTCTTAAGTGGGGCCTTGTCTGGTGCGCGTTTGCAGCAGTTGGTTGGGTTGCTTGATCAGCAACGTGAAAATATCGACGATCCTGAACTTTCCGCCGTACTCGACGAGATTGATCTGCGTGCACGGGTCGAACTGGCCAAACTGGAAGTTTCCGGGCTGATTTAAGTCTGAAATTTCCTGTGTGTCTCACCTGGGAACCCCAGAGTTCTGGGGCTATGCGTATTCATTCATATTTATTTGTTCAATCATCTTGCACCGTTGGCGTGCTGCATCTATATTGCCGCGCGATCGAACAGTCCTGTATAGAGGGCATACATGACTATCACTCTGCCACCAGACTATCGTCCTGCTGAGGACGAAGAATTCATGAACCCGCGTCAGCGCGAATATTTCCGTCAGAAACTTCTGACCTGGCGGGCAGAACTTCTGCATGAATCATCTGAAACATTAGCGAACCTGCAAGATGGCGGGCTTCAAGAAGCTGATCTGAGTGACCGCGCATCTGCGGAAACCGATCGGTCACTTGAGCTTCGTACTCGTGACAGGGCGCGCAAGCTGATTTCAAAAATTGATGCTGCTTTGCGTCGAATTGAAGACGGATCTTATGGTTACTGTGAAGAAACCGAAGAGCCGATCAGTTTGAAAAGACTTGAAGCTCGTCCAATTGCGACCCTGAGCATCGAAGCCCAGGAACGTCACGAACGGATGGAGCGCACACGTCGCGACGATTGATCGCGCCGGGTGATAAAAAAGATAAAGGACCGTGCGAATGCCGGTCTATGCCATGCAATGTCATGGCCTTGTGGGAGATTACTGGTTAGGGATAACCAAAATCAAAAAGCCCGGTCTTTATGGCCGGGCTTTTCTCGTTTCACACAATCAGCCAAGTTTTCAACTTACAAAACCAAGTTGCGATAGCGGCCTTCGGGCAAAAAAAGACCACCCGAAGTTGGTCTCAGACTGTTGACGAACCCCGCCTTTTTGAGGCGGGGTTTTGTTTTAGGGGCGAGAGATGTTTTTCTGGGAGCCGCAGGATAGCGCCGGATTTATGCGGGTGATGCACGCCAGAAGCGGGGTCT